>Ga0209541_10000251_pt1 | contig 103847 bp, 113 predicted proteins | sample RifCSPlowO2_01_FD_184027 | JGI IMG/M metagenome (GOLD analysis project Ga0209541, IMG submission 184027) | Groundwater microbial communities from Rifle, Colorado - Rifle CSP2_plank lowO2_0.1 (SPAdes) (version 2) | ecosystem: Environmental > Aquatic > Deep subsurface > Groundwater | place... | reverse complement strand
TAGCAGAATGAAGGTCAGTCTGAAGGGCTTACCTGACACGCTGAGAGGAGTTGCATGGCCGACGTCAGCCTGTGTCGTGAGATGACCTGTTAAATCAGGTAACAGGCAAGACCCACATCTCTATTTACCATGTGTACAATAGAGAGATTGCCTTGGTAACATGGATGAAAGTGTGGGCTACGTTAGGTGTGTACGGCCCGAATGCCCTGGGCGACACGCGCGCGTCAATGGTGAATACAGTGAGATGCAACTCTGAAAAGAGAAGCCAATCTTATAAAATTCATCCCAGTCCAGATTGAGGTTTGCAATTCAGCCTCATGACGCCGGAATCTGTAGTAATCGTTCGTTAGCAGCGAACGGTGAATATGTCAATGTCTTCTGCACACACTGCCCGTCAAACCAACCGAGTTATGTTATAATGAAACTTTTCGAAGGAGAATTTTAGCATGGCGAGGTAGGTTAAGTCGTCACAAGGTATCTGTAGGGGAACCTGCAGATGGATCACCTCCTATTATATTAAAAATTATTAAAGATTCAACAGTGATTTTAATTCTCTGAAAGGAAGATTAAGCGAAGGAAACCTCTGGTGTCCTCGCGTTTCTACATACATTTTTTATTTCTGATTAAATAAAATTAACAGGCAATAGATGGAATATAAAACTGCGGAATATATGTTAAAAAATTCGGTTGAGAATAATTATTCCTTAAGAAGAATTGAGAGAGCATATTCGGGAATATATGACAGTGCAATTGAACATGCCAGGGACTTATTGAAACCATCCGGGAAATATTCCTGATTTTCTTTTAAAAAATCATAATAATCTTAAACAGGATTTTAATAGGTATTGGGGAAGGTTGCTGAAAAATTCCAAAGTAGCCACTAAAAAAAATATTAAAAATAAAAAATTCAAAATAAACAAAAATTTGTATTCAGAATTTTCAATTAAAATCTTCTGTTAAAATTTCTTCTTCCGCCGCCAAAGCCGCCGCCTCTATCGCCAAAACTTCTTCTTGGCCTTTCCGGCCTTTCTTCCATTGGCTTCGCTTCGGAAACTTTCAGTTCTCTGCCTTCGACATCTTTTCCATTAAGTTCTGATATTGCCTTCTTTGCAGACTCTTCGTCTTCAATGGTTACAAAACCAAAACCTTTGGATCTTTTCGAAAACTTGTCCCTGATGATTGTAGATTCAGAAACTTCAAAACCTGAAAAAAGATTTTTTAAGCCTTCTTCATCGACGCTATAGGGCAGATTCCCAACGTATATCTTCATTTTTTCCTCCTGACAATGATTAGCTAGGCATTAAGGATAACCCTTTATTATGCCCATATTAACCAATAAAATTTGTATTTTTAGGTTTTTAAAAGTTTATATTCTGCAAGTTGAACAATAAACTTTTAAATTATGATTATTTTAGATAGTTAAAATATCTCGGTTTTGTTTAATCGTCCAAAAAAGGGAAGGTTAAGCGAAGGAAACCGCAGGTGTCCTCGCGGGCCCATAGTCCAACGGCAGAATACTTCACTTGCACTGAAGAGTTCCGGGTTCAATTCCCGGTGGGTCCATAATTTTAAGCCAAGAAAAATCTTTTCCTATTTTTTCTTTTTAGAAGTTTTTCTCTTAAGTTTCCTTGATTTAGAAAGCCGCATCATCTTTCTTACTTTTGATGCTTTTGATTTTTTACTGGGATTTCTTCCTGTTTTCTTCTGTCTTCTTGCTCTTGTAATTCTCTTAACTCTTTTTCTTGCCACTCTCTTCCCTCTTCTTTTTTTTGCTCTTTTTTTCATTTTATCATGAACTGGTTATCTGGACTCGGTGAAAAAGTTCCTCAAGTGACGTACTGAATCAAACTTAACCTATCAGTGTGCTTTAAAGGTTATCTTCTTCGCCCCATATGGAAGCTTAACAAGTGCAGATTTCGTAGAGTGAGTTATAGTCCAGTCACCCCATTAATAGCTGAACACTTGACATAGGCTTGTATGGAAACATCCTTTTCAGGACAACCGAATTATCCCTACCAGTCTAGAATATATAGTACTTACTTATATTTAAGTCTTTACATTTTAAGTAGTTAGATTTATCAAATCCAAATAGAATTCAATCCAAGATAATTTTATATAATTTGATTTTTTAATAATCCTATGATAAAAAAAGAGGGATTAAGCAAGAAAGAGGCAGAAAAAAGATTAAAACAATACGGTTTAAATGAGATAAAGGAAGTATCTGCGGTTTCTCCGTTGCAAATACTACTTCGGCAAGTCAAGAAAAATTTTGTCGTTTATCTATTAGTCGCAGCAGTGGCAATTTCTTTTTTTGTCGGAAAGAAAATAACGGCTTATGCAATTTCTTTTGTGATAGTCTTGGTCATAGGTGTTGGTTTTTTCCAGGAATACAAAGCAGAAAAATCAATACAAGCATTAAAGAAAATGCTAATGCCTATCTCGATTGTAATCCGTGATGGAAGAGAAAAAGAGATTTCTTCTGAAAAAATTGTTCCTGGAGACATCATTGTTCTAAGAAGCGGAGAAAAAATTCCTGCAGATTGCTTGCTGATAGAAGAAAAAGAACTTCTTGTCAATGAATCAATATTAACAGGAGAATCAAGAGAAGTTTCAAAAAAGATTTCAAAAACAGAAAAACAAACTGACGAAAACATGCTCTTCATGGGAACATTCATTGTTAATGGAAGATGCACCGCAAAAGTTGTTCATACTGGAATGAACACTAAGTTCGGAAAAATTTCAAGAATGATTTCCACTGCTGAAAAAGAATTGCCCTTGCAGAACAAAGTCAATAAGATATCCAAATACATGGCTATTGTTGCTGTTGGATTCTCGATAATAACAGGAATTGTGATGCTTCTCGCTAACGGAGATCCTTCATTAAAGATTGTTGAAATCCTTATTGTCATAATTGCCCTTATGGTTTCTGCTTTTCCAGAAGGATTTCCTGTTGTTCTCATAACTACTCTTTCTTCTGGGGCTTATAGAATGGCTCAGAAAAACGCGATAGTGAACAGGATGTCAATAATTGAAACTCTTGGAGAAACTACTGTTATTTGCTCTGACAAAACAGGAACAATAACGAAAGGAGAAATGACAGTAAGCAAGATATTTGCGGACAATTCTTTTTTTGAAGTTACAGGAGTCGGATATGAAGCAGAAGGAATTTTCAAATCAGGAAATAGAAAAATAGAACCAGGAAAAGATATTGTGCTTAATCTCTTGATGAAATCTTCTGTTTTGTGCAATGATTCAAGAATTGAAAGAACAGGAGAAGACAAGATTTATCATGCAATCGGCTCTCCAACAGAAGTTTCACTATTAATAATGGCTGCAAAAGCGAATATGTTCAAAGAAGATTTAAGATTTGAAAGAGCACAAGAAATCCCATTTAATTCTGAAAGAAAAATAATGTCTGTTCTTTGTGATTTTGAAAACAAGAAATATGTTTTTTCAAAAGGAGCATCAGAATACTTGATTAAGAAATGCAAGTTCATTCAAAGAAACAATGGAATTTTCAGATTAACTGAAAAAGAGAGAGAAAGAATCTTGAACGCAAACAAAAAAATGACAAAACAAGCATTAAGAACAATTGCTCTCGCTTACAAGAATGTTCAAACTTTTGACAAGGATCATTTTGAATCAGATTTAATCTTCTTGGGTTTAACTGGAATGGAAGATCCTCCTCGTGAAGAAATAAAAGAAGCAATAAAAACTTGCTTCAGAGCAGGAATAAAAGTCAAGATGATAACAGGGGACAACAAGGAAACAGCAATGGCAATTGCAGAAAGAATCGGGATTTCTGGACGAGTTATTGAAGGACATGAATTAGAAGAAATGAAGGATGAGGATTTTGCAAGGATTGTAAATTCTGTTTCTGTTTTCGCGAGAGTAAAACCAGAGCACAAGATAAGAATTGTAAGGGCACTGAAATCCCAAGGAGAAATCGTGACAATGACAGGAGATGGAGTAAATGATGCTCCTGCCTTGAAAGAGGCGCATATCGGAGTTGCAATGGGAATTGGGGGGACAGATGTTTCAAGAAGCGTTGCTGATTTGACATTAAAAGACAATAATTTCATAACAATAGTTACTGCGATAAGAGAAGGAAGAACAATCTTCAAGAACATAAGAAAATTTGTGAGTTATCAACTTTCTTGTAATTACGCAGAACTTTCAATAATATTCATTGGAGTCTTGCTTGCTCCAATCCTTGGCTGGAAAGTTCCTCTTCTTTTGGCGTTGCAAATACTTTTCATGAATCTTGTAACAGATGATTTTCCTGCTATCACCCTTGCATTAACTCCTTCTTCTCCAGATATAATGAGAGAAAAACCAAGGAAAAAAGAAGGAATACTTCACAAACATCTTTTAATCTGGACAATAGCTTCTGGAGTGTCAATGGCTGTATTGTCATTATTAGCTTACTATATCTCATTTAATGTTCTTCATCATAGTATAGAGATTGCAAGAACAACTGCATTGCTCTCTTTGATTCTGATAGAAATAGCAAACGCTTTTAATTTCATGTCTTTCAGAAGAGAAGTCGTACCAACATCATTCTTGGCTAACAGATATTTGTTTGGAGCTTCAATAATCTCACTTATTGCAACAGTAATAATAATTTACACTCCTGCAAGAATTGTTTTCGAGACAGCGTCTGTTGGATTAACAAGCTGGGGAATTGCAATTTCTGGAGGATTAATAATCATATTGATGTTCAACATACTGAAATTTTTAAACAACAAGAAAAGATTTCTCAACTTAGACAACTCCCCTTAGTTAACTTTAAAAGCAGATTATTTCTTTGAAAACCAAAAGATAATTATCATAATACTGATTTTCACGACGAAAGGGCTTTGTTCAGAAAGTCGTAATTTTTATTGACTTATTAAACAAAAATGGCTCGTTCATTCTATTCACTCGCAGAGCAATAATAATGTTAATACAAAACCTGTTTGTTGGTTAATTTTTTCATCAATCGTGAGCCGAGCGTTTACACGAGCATCGCATCACAACAGAGAACGAGTGTGAACGCGAGTTAAGGTGAACAACCTTACGAGGCAGATTAATTATCAATAACGAGAAAGGTTGCGAGTAGAACCAAATTTTAAACAGAGATTATTTATTAAACAAAACCCGACGAAAGATAAAGTTTAAAAAGAAAACTTATAAGTTCATAATATGACAAAACAAAATTACAAGTTTCAAGGAAAAGATTTTATTCCTATGAAAGGACTTTTTGATTATAATGATAGAAATTCTTCTTATGAGAATACAAACAGCGAGTTTAGAAGAGCTTTTCTTATAGGTTATAATTCTTTTCTTATAGTAGCACCAATTGGCTTCGCTATTCTTGGAGCAATAAAAGGAATAGAAGCTTTAGTTAAATAATTTTTATCGCCTCTTTTAATCTAAACTCATTTGTTCAACTTAACCAGCGTTTCATATTAACATATTATCAATCTTGCGAAGCCAAGTATTTAGCAAGATTTAAAAACTAATCTCTTTCTCAAATTAAATGACAGAAAGTAAAATTGAAAGAATTATACATGTATCTACAAGAGTTGTAAAACCTGGAAAATATGAAGATAAAATTGTTTCCCAGGGATTTGAAGACGATGATGTAATGTATCAAGAGATGTTAATGAGGGTTGTAAGGTCTGTTATTCACAAACGTAATGGAAAGCATGCAGAAATAACTCTAAAATATGAATAATTAAAACATGAGAACACTACCGCAAATGATTAAAACAGGAACAGACATATTAAAAGCAGGAACTTTGACATCAGCAGTTTTTGCTGGAAAAAATATCATAGAAGCAGCTGTTAATCAATACTCTCCTTCGTTATACATCGGCGCGGGTTTTGCTTTGGCAACAATGGCAGGAATATGCGTAGTTTCAGCATTAGATAATTATACCAACAGAAATGACTGATTGGAAAAGATTTCTCAATCCTCGTCGCAAGGTTTAAAAACTCCCAATGAGAGAAGATATAAGAAATAAACACTGAAAATTAAAATCGTAACAAAAAAATTTCATCATACTCAACCATTAAGAAATGGTAATGGTGCAATATTCGGAATATTGTATCATGTTGAGAACATTATATTAACTGTCCAAAAGGGAAAGTTAAGCGAAGGAAACCTCTGGTGTCCTCGCGTGTTCTATGATAAAGCACTGAAAGAAATTCCAATTAGCTAAGAGCATATATATTTTTACGCTGTTAGATGGATAGCTTGGTTTTGGTATAATCAAAGACGTGGCAAGCTGCGATAAGCCTCGGGGAGCTGCATGCAAGCATTTATCCGAGGATTTCTTTATTCCCAGAGATGGGATATACACCGGGAATTGAAACATCTTAGTACCGGCAGGAAAAGAAAATAAATAATGATTCCCTTATTAGCAGAGAGCGAAAAGGGAACAGTCGACATCGCTTCGGCGATGTCCAGGGCAAACTGAATCTACTTTTGAAAAGAAGCAAGAGATGTGGTGAGAGCCAAGCCTAATGCATTGAATCAAAGTTGCCTGGAAAGGCATACCTAAGAGGGTGATAGTCCCGTAGATGAAGACGCTATGGCAGGCCTCAAAAGAGTAGGGCTTCCCGGATTGGAGGTCCGAATATGGCAGGATTAACTGCTAACCCTAAATATAACCAAAGTCCGATAGCGCATTAGTACCGCGAGGGAAAGCTGAAAAGCACTCTTAACAGAGGGTTAAAAGACTTGAAATCTAACAGTTACATTTTGTTACTGCTCGCTTCAGAAATGAATGCGGGTTGTAACGTACGTTTTGAAGAACGAGCCAGGGAGTTTATTTATGTGGCGAGACTAACTTTTTATAAAAGGTAATCGAAGCGAAAGCAAGTCTGAAAGGGCGATAGTCACGTGAGTAAGACCTGAAGCCAGATGATCTATCCATGGGCAAGATGAAGTCTCTCGAAAGAGGGATGGAAGTCTGAACTAGTGTTATGAACATGTACTTGGATGACCTGTGAATAGGGGTGAAAAGCCTCTCTAATCTGGCGATGGCTGGTTCCCGCTGAAATATACTTTCGTATAGTCTTGTCTGGTTTGTTAACGGCGTAAAGTACGGATAAAACTTGCAGGAGCTATTGCTTACGGGGTTTTTTCCAACTCAGAATCTGTTAACTGCATAAGACAGGAAACAGGGGCAGTATGTAAGATAATGTTCCAAGACCGGAAAAACGGAGACCAAAGTTAAGGTCCATAAATTATGCTAAGTGTATCAAAAGGCGTCTCGAACCTGAGACAGTAGGGATGTAAGCTTAGAAGCAGCTATCATTCAAAGAAAGCGTAACAGCTCACCTATCGAGGTTCAGGGCCCTGAAAATGGACTGGGCTAAGCATAGTACCGACACTTTGGCAGCACTCGGAAGAGTGGCTGGGTAAGCGGGCGTGTTTTTTGTGCAGAAGTTTCTTCGAGGGAAGGAATGGAACGAAAAACAATGAGAATCCTGGTAATAGTAAGAGGAGATTTTCCTGAGAATGGAAAATGTCGAAAGAGCAAGGTTTCCTTGGCAATATACGTTAGCCAAGGGTTAGTCAGCACCTAAGTTGTATCCTAACCGAATACGACGATGGAATACAGGTTAATATTCCTGTACTGATTGAATTTTATAAAGTATGAACGCTTTCGGATAAGCGGACACTCGGAAGAGTGTTCTGGCAGAGAAAATTGCTGAGCGTAATGCTAAGACGCAGAAGAATCTGCCTGACAAAATCGCTGACTCCAGGAGCCAGTGAAAATTTCATACTCTTGATTCAACAGCTGTACCCCACAACCGACACTGGTGCTCTAGCTGAGAAGGCTAAGACATGAAAGTTTAATCCAATTAAGGGAATTCGGCATATTGGCCCTGTAGCTTAGGCAGAAAGGGTGTCTATCTTTGTGTTTTTAGAAATATGAATGCATTGATAGATCTCAGTAACAAGGATGGCCCGACTGTTTACCAAAAACGTAACCAAGTGCTAATCCGAAAGGACTTGTATACTTGGTGAGACCTGCCCAGTGGTGGTGTGTCAAACTCCCCTTCAAGGGAGCTAAGCCCCATCAAACGGCGGGCCTAACTCTGAGGCTCTTAAGGTAACGTAATACCTTGTCGTCTGAATGGCGACTTGCATGAATGGTTTAACGTGGTTGTCACTGTCCCTAATTGGAACCTTCTGAAAATACTTCGTGGTGAAAATGCCACGAACGCCTAGTGGGAAGCGAAGACCTTGTGGAACTTTACTGCAACTTGTTGTTGTGATTTTAAGAGGAGTGCATAGAATAGGTAGGAGCGTCGAGGCGCTGATTTTGGTCGGCGCGGAGCAAAATTGTAATACTACTCATTTTTCTTAGGATTGCTTACTCTTTAGGGGACAGCAACAGGCGGGCAGTTCGGCTGGGGCGGCGCCCTGTCGAAAAGATATCGATAGGACCCAAAGACAAGCTCATCCAGCTTGGAAATCTGGAGTTGAGTGCGAAGGCAAAAGCTTGTCTGACTGTATTTTGAAAAGTAAGGAATGCAGGCTCGAAAGAGGGGCTTAGTGAACCCACATGCTCATTTAATAGGAGCTGTGTCTGATAGAAAAGTTACCCCAAGGATAACAGGCTTGTCGCACCCGATAGTCCATATTGACGGTGCGGTTTGGTACATCGCTGTCGGCTCTACCTATCCTAGCTGTGCAGAAGCAGCTAAGGGTGTCGGAGTTCACGCATTAAAAGGTATCGTTAGCTGGGTTAAGAACGTCAATTAATTATCCAGTTAAAAAAACACAAGCCATGTTGAATAAAATAAAGCGGCGTTGCGTCGGAGCAATCCGGCGAAAAATAAAATCAGCTCATATCGGTGAAGCCTTAATGTTAAATATAAAAACTGTCAAAACATTATGGTAATACCAAGGGAAGATAATGGTTGCGGATTTAATGATTCTTGCATAAAAAGTCATTAAATAAAATTTGTCGCTTTTGCGAGATTGATAAAAATATTATTAGTAATCTAATCAATACAAGCGAGTGAAATAAGCGAGCAAATTTCAAAAGCATTCATTTATCCCCGTAGAGACTTAGAATTTTAAATTCTGGAGTTCTGTTCAACTAAAAGAACAGAGCTAATACGCTGGTCTCCTTTTGCAAGAAAAGGATGATGGTATAGTCCACACATTGAAAATAAATAATTAATGATTAAGTACGCGAGACAGTTTGTATGATATCTACTAGGCGTGTTGTTGTCTGAGTGGAACGAGCTTATAGTACGAGAGGAACTAGGCTCGGGTGCCTCTAGTGTGCGGTTGTCATATGGCAGGCCGCGTAGCCACGCACTGTGCTGATAAGAGCTGAATGCATCTAAGCCCGAAGCAGCCCGCAAAACGAGACAACTAAGGCCGTTATAAAAGATAACGTTGATAGAGTTGCTGTGTAAGATTCAAGAACATCGAGAATTTCAGCAAGCAACTACTAAAAGCTTCACTTGTATGCTCACAAATTAGTTAGAGGGAATTTCTTTCAGTGCTTTATCATAAATCATAGAGCACAACAATTCTTAAAAATCCCGAAAGTTTTAAAAAATATGGCTGACAAAAGAATATTGTGAAACATCTGAAACCTTGGTTAATGTTGATTATTCTGTGAAAAAAGGGGTGAAGCTGCGGAATTCCGAATATGTGCATGGGACAGAGGAAAATCCAACTGCATGGAAGCACAATCAGAAAACTGTCCTGTAATCGCAAGAGTTCAGTCAGGAATGTTAAAGGTTATGTGCACACAATGCTGATTTTTTATTTTTTTCATTAATTCTTTTTGATTGAGAATCATTAATATTATCGCACCAATTATAAAAAGCCAATTGACAAAAATTGCCAGTGCAATAAAACCGAGAGCAAAGAAAGAAAACATCACAACTTTGAAATTTTTCATTCTATAAAAAATATTTATTTTCAATCCATAATCATATTGCCTGTGATTTCTTCGTTGGTTTCCCAGATTTCATCTGCTTTCTGCTCTTCTTGCCCCTGTTCATTTTCAGGTTCCTGTCCATCGCCTTGCTGGAACATCTTGAAAAAGGTCTGGAATAAATCCATTGCGTCTCCTTTTGCAGATTCAGGAGAAACCTTCGCAGAATTGGCAATATCCCTGACTTTAAACCATATTTTTACTCCATCAATAATTCCTTTGACAAAAGAACTTCTTGGTTTTCTGTCCCAAGGAGGAGATTCTAATTCTGCTCCCCTCATTTCTTTTTCTGTAAAAAGAATTAAATCATAAATCTTATCAAAGTCAAGTTCAATAGTAATATCTTTTTCAGGAACTTCTTCAGGAGGCATTGGTTCCAAAGTTAAAATATCTTCCTCGTTTATCTTAGCATAAAGATTGAACACTACCCTGTTTGTATTGTAATCCATAAACTGAATCACAACATCAGCATTTCCGCCATATTGCTCTGCAATTTTTCTTATCTTGTCCATTAATCCTCTGTCTTGTTTTAATTCTTCTCTTTCCTCGCTTGTCAGTCCTTTTTCATTTTTCATTTTCATTTTCTCTTCAGGAGGGCCTGGAAACTCATGATTTTTCATGGCTTCTTCCATTTCATATTGCATGAACTCTCTGTTCGGAAAAATCCAGATTTTCATGTAAGGAGTTATGAGTTCCATGCTTTTGTCCATTCCGGGAACTTTTGCTGTCTTAAGTTCTTCCCAAAACTCCAAAGTCCCGAATTCGCTCTCGTATTTAACATTTATAAGATTGTAATCTTCAAAAGTTTCTATGTCAAGGCAGTTCATTCTATGAGCCATGTTTATTATATTGTCAACATTTTTCCAGTACATCTCAAAAATTCCTGAAACATATTGCTCCCAATCTTTCGCAGAGTTTGCCAGATAATCCTCAAAGAACCATCTCACAAAATCCTCGTCAAAAGAATTTTCAAATTCTTTTCTTTGTTTCTGCAAATTTTCAAGTTCATACTTGCACCATTCCCTGTCTCCTCCTGCTGAATAAAATTCCTGCTTGTATTTATGAACATCTTCAAAGGGCTCACCCCATCCGTCAAAATAGATAAATGCCTCTGTTCTCTGCAATGCTGTCCTGCACGCTCCGCCTACTTTGAAAACTCCTTTTTCCATTTTTGGCATTTCCGGCTGTTCTCCCTGCCCTCCGCCCCCTCCGGCACTAAATTCTTCTTGCGGGTGCTCTTCAAAATCTTCTGGCCTTTCTCCTTCTTGTCCTGGTGGCTGTTGGCACGGATTAAACTCGCAGTTGTTATCAGGATTTCTTGTTACAGAAGAACCGTCAGGACATTGCTGAATGTCTTCTGGACAAGTTCCTGATTCTGGTCTGTCTGGGGTATTACAAGTTTCTATTTCAGGATTGCATGTTTCTTGAGTTGGTATCTCGGGTTCTCCCGGTTCTTCAGGGGGTTGTTCTGGAGGTTCTCCTGGTTCTTCGACCTGATATCCTGTTATTTTTCCTGTTACTTTTCCAACAATTGTTTTAAATAATTTTAAGATTGATTCTCCTGTTACAGGAGTTTCTGGTTCAGGAGACGGTTCTGGTTCTTCCTGCTCTGGTGTTTCAGGTTCTGATGTTTCTTCAGGAGATGGCTCTTCTGGAGGTTGTTGCTCTGGCTCTACCTGTATTATTTGAGGAATTGCATTGCATCTTCCGTTGCTGCAAACATCATCTTCTCCTCCGCAGTCCTCTCTAACACTGCAGTCATCACCAACAATATCCTGCTCAACAACTTCTTCTAAACCGGGAGCTTCTCCTGTGCATGAAACTTCAATATTTCTCCAAACTCCTTCAATACATGTTCCTGTTACTAATCTTTCTCCGGTTTCACAATTTACAACTTTTTCATCACCATCAACACATTGTGATTCTCTGCACTCGCTTAGTTCGGTGAACTTGCATTTTCCTTCAACACACTCTGCTTTTCCGCATAATGGCTGGGAACAATCTTCGTTTGCCAGGCAAGATTCATCTTCTTCCACACATATCGGCTCTAATGAACAACCGCGTTCATCTGTCCCTTTAAACATAACTCTTCCTGCACATTCCAATGCTTCATGCTGGGAACAGGAAGAACAATCCTCTGCACAGTTTTCAATGCCTTCTCCGTTTTCGCAAATATGATTTCCGCATACTGTTACATTCCCTTCAATAACCTGCTTCGGCAACTGGCACATTTCTGAAATGCAGAACATATCCTGTATTCCCCTTGCTGTCTGACTTTCCCCAACAACTTCAATTTCTTTTCTCCCGCAGATTTTTCCTGCACATAATGAATCCAGGCAGTCCGCCTTTTCGTCTTTGTTGTCATCAACATTATTGTCGCAGATTTCCTGCCCTGATTCTAAGAACTCCTCAACAAGCCTTTTTTCATATTCCTTTTGAGCAAAATTAATTTCTTTTATATTATTAGAAGAAAATAAATTGAGATAAAATCCTTTTCTCTCCTCATAATTTCCTCTTCTCAATTCCATTTCTTTCTCTTTTCTTTTGTTGTCAAATGCCTTCCAGTCAAAGTCCTTCATCTCTTCAGGATTTTGGTTTTCCCTCTCTGCCTTAAACATTTCATCAACCTGCTGCCACACCTCATTTGATTTTCTGTTCCATGCTTCATTCAATGCCCAAAGTTTTGATTTGTAAGAGTGGGCCTTTTTGAAATCTCCCTGCTCTAATGCCTGCTTTATCTCATCCAGGGTTTTTGCAATTTCTGATTGAAAATATTCTGTGCCTTTATCAAAAAACTGCTCTGCAGAAACACTTTCCATTTTTGACTCTTCCATTCCCTTGAATCCCGGACCTCTTCCTTCAAGCCAGAAATCAAGATTAATCCAGTTCCACTCACATTCATCGCACATTTCTAATCTCATCATTGTCTCAAAATTTTCTCCTGAAAAGAAATCTATTTCATAAACTATCATCTGCTGGCTTTCTCTTAAATTTTCAGCCCCGAAAATAGAGTTCATAACATCTTCGCACTTCTCTCCGGACTGCCTGAAATAAGATTCAAATGCTTTTTCTGCAACAACACTTTCTCTTGCAAGATTTCTTGCATTGTCGCTTGTTGGCTCCAAGTTAAACAATTCTGCAAGACCCTTTATATTCGCTATCTTGGATTCCATATCCAACTGCTCTTTTGGTCTTTTGAATTCTGTAAAAAAGTTCAAATCATAAACTAATTCTTTTTCCTCTCCAAAAAGAGACGGGTATGCATTTAATTTCATCTGTATCTTGTTTCCGTCAAAAATTATCTTTTCCCATACAGGAACATCATAATTAATCTTCACCTCTCTTTCTTCTTTTTCAGCCCAAACCCAGTTGGTTTCTTTTGTCGGCTCTCCAAGAAAGTCCCTTAATTGCTCCTGTTTTAATTTTCCCCCCTGCTCCATGTCAGTAGCACCAAGAATCTCATTGAGTTTCTGCCTTCCTGAACCCAGATAAATCAGGAGTTGTGCATAATTTATATTTCCAGTTTCATATTCTTCTGCGTAATGAGTTATTTTTTGTATTTCAGAATCAATAGAAGCAGAGGATATTAAAGGAATGAGCAACAAACATAAGAACACAGCTAAAAGCAATACTTCCTCTTTTCTCATTAATTTATATGAAAAACAAGGTTTAAAAACCCTTTTTTTCTTTAAGTTCTGTAAGTTGGGAAGTTAACTTCGGAATTCGGTCTATAACAGGACAAATATTGAAAAAAACAATATTGAATTCTGAGGAATCGTGTGCCAGCACACTAACTGACACGAACTTTTTCCTTAGAAAAAGATTCTGAGGAAGGTCCGCTCATCCCGAAGATTTTAATCTTCGGACTCTGGAGACAGAGAGTCATCCATGGAAATGGATTGCCGCGAGGCAAAGCTCTATCACAGAAACGGCACAGTTTTCGTTGAGCAATGAAGCATGCACAGAGCAAGGAAACGAAAAATATGATGAAACGAATAACTTGACTGATGCAAGTACTTAGATACGCATAGTCGAATGTTAACACTTTCCGTCTGAAATCAGGGAAAGACAGAAGGCGGCCTACCCAACTTACTTCTAATTCATATCAACCTAAATAATTTCAAAAATATCAGCACTGACTGCCCTGCAAATCCTGAAAGAGCAGGAACAGCAAGATTGTCGTCTGTTGAATTCAAAACTGCCTCTATAAAAGTGGCTGTGAGAGCCATTGCCAGTATTGCTATTGCATTTTTCAGGAATAAAAATCCGACAAGCACATCAACTATAAACTCCGCAATAATCCCTTCCCACGCAACTCCGGGGATATTTCTTGTCCAGTGCTTTCCGAGAGACATGCCAACAAGAGTCGCAGCCATATCCCCGAATATCATCATCAGCAAAGAAACAACTGCAATCTCAAAATCAAAAACAGAAAATGTGATTATAACTCCTAAAACAAGATAAACGCTTCCTGATATCCTGTATTTTTCTTTTTCCCGGTATATTGGCTCAAACAGCGGAATTTTTTTCCTATACCTGATTTTTACAAATTCGATAAACAAAAGAAGAATAAAGATAAATAGAAGGCATAAGAGGGCTGTCTTGTGGCTGAAATACTTTGCCACATAATAATAAATCAAGATGTATACCACAGAAAAAGAATGAATTATTTTTCTTTTAATTTCAAAAGATAATCTTTCGTCCATTCCCAAAATTGCATGTAAGGGTATATAAAATTAAGCGGGTTTGAAAGATATAATCACAGCATTATAATTTCAAGCAAAATAATTTCAAGCAAAACATTTAAAGGCAGAAATTCGCTATTTTGTAAAGGAGACGTAGCTCAGCGGGAGAGCACATGGCTGAAGACCATGGTGTCCGGGGTTCGACTCCCCGCGTCTCCATTTTTAAAAACATTTATAAAATCAGAAAGATATACTGAACTATTAATAAAAGATGGTGGAAAAAAAAGATTTCAGCCAGACAGGTTATGTTCTTGGAATTTTAAGCATAGTATTTGCTTTTTTCAATCCGCTGATAGGACTGATAACAGGAGTTATAGGTTACAACCATGTCAGAAAACAAAAAACACAATTATCAGTAAAAGCCAGAAGGTTTAATTCTGTAGGAATAGGAATAAGCTTGGGATTATTAGTGCTGTATGCTGCACTTATGCTCTACCTGAAGATTAAAGGAATTGATTTCAGCAGTTTTGCTGATTTCCCTGCTTAACATGAAAATCAATAATAAAAAGAACTCGCGACCACGCCATTGCCGGCTAATGCGTAATCGCTCGGCTGCAATGGAAATGTCTGTGGGAACAATAGTTACCATAGTTTTGTTAATGGGGGTTTTAGTGCTCGGAGTTTTCCTCATTCAAAGAATATTCACAAGCGCAAAAGGTGCAATTGACCTGACTGATGAACAGTTGAAAAATGAAATTAATAAATTGTTTGCAGAGGAAAGTAAGATATCAATTTATCCCGGAACAAAACTTGTTGAGATAAAACAGGAAAATACAGACCAGATGGGGATAGGGATAAGAAATCTTTTGCCTGGAACTGCTGGAACAAGCAAGTTTTTTTATGAAGTAATTATTTCTGACCCTGATTTGCAACAAAAATGTGGAATTACAGAACAAACCGCATCAAGATGGATTACAACAGGCAGAGCAGAAAATGATATTCCAATCGCATCAGGAGATTTTTCCCCACAAAGAGTATTGTTTGAAATTCCTGTTGGTGCTCCATTATGCACAATAAGATATAGGGTTAATGTCTGCCTTAACAAGCAGTGTTCCGGAGGAGGAGAGTCCTATGCTACCGACTCCTTTGATATAAAAATCAAGGCGAAGTGATTGCCTGCTAAAGCAGAATCTCATCGATGATAATTAATATTCCAATAATACTATACACAATATCACAAGTTATTTTTTGATTAGCAAATTATATCAGTCATCAAAAATGAAATTTAGGGGGTAGTTTGAAGTAGAAGTGATAATTAACTTAAATTTTTAAATTCCTTTTCCTTGTAAAATTCATGCAATTGAAATTATACAACACATTAACAAGAAAAAAAGAGGTTTTCAAGCCATTAAAAAAAGGAGAAGTCGGCATTTATTCGTGCGGGCCTACTGTTTACTGGTATCAGCATATAGGAAATTTAAGGACTTATGTTTCAAATGATATCATAAAAAGAATTTTCCTCTACAATGGATATAATGTAAGACACATAATCAATGTCACAGATGTCGGGCATCTGACAAGCGACGCTGATACAGGAGAGGACAAGATGGAAAAGGCGGCAAAAAGGGAAGGCAAGAGTGCAAAAGAGATTTCAGATTATTATTTTAATCTTTTCAAAAATGATTTAAGAAAACTGAATGTTATTGAACCGTCTGCCTGGCCAAAAGCGACAGAGAACATAAATGGAATGATTGAACTGATAAAAATTCTGGAGAAAAAAGGATACACATACAAGACATCTGACGGAATTTACTTTGACACCTCCAAATTAAGCGACTACGGAAAATTGGCAAAGCTGAATATCAGGGAATTAAAAGCAGGAAAAAGAATTTCTCTCGGAGAAAAAAAGAACAAAACTGACTTTGCATTGTGGAAGTTCTCGGAGGAAGTTGGAAAGAGGCAGCAGGAATGGAATTCTCCATGGGGGATTGGTTTTCCTGGCTGGCACATTGAATGCTCTGTGATGTCTTCAAAATATCTTGGAAAGCAATTTGACATTCACACAGGAGGGCAGGAGCATATTCCTGTTCATCATACAAATGAAATAGCACAGAGTGAAAGTGCATTCGGGAAAAAACCATGGGTAAAATACTGGATTCATTTTGCATGGCTCCTTTTTAAAGGCAAGAAAGTCAGCAAGAGCGAAGGAGGGTTGTACACACTCCCGCAACTGGAAGAAAAAGGATTTTCTTCTCTGGCTTTCAGATATTTATGCCTTTCCACACACTACAAAAAACCGCTGAATTTTTCGCTTGAAATCCTGAACTCTGCACAGAATTCCTACCAAAGATTAAAAAACATAATGCAGGAAATAAAAAAAGACAGGCAGAAAACAAATCAGAAGAACATTGAAGCCGTAAAGGACCAGTTTTTGAAATTGCTTAATGACGATTTCAATTCGCCGAGGGCATTGTCTTTTTTTTGGGACATATTGAGAGACGAAAAGCTGAATAATTCTGAAAAATACAAACTTGCTTTGGAGTTTGACAGGGTCTTCGGGCTGAAGCTTGACGAAGAGGAAAAAATTTCAGTTCCGAAGGAAATCAGGAAACTGGTTGATGAAAGAGAAAAGGCAAGAAAAAAAGAGGACTGGAAAAAAGCAGATGAATTGAGGGAGAAAATTAAAAAACTCGGATTTGCAATTGATGATACTGAAGAGGGAAGTGAAATCAGAAAACTATAATATATTCTTCTGTAAGCAAATGCTTATAAATCTGTTTTTTAAGGATACTAAATGGCATACAGAAGCTGCATTGAAACTGACATTTATAATACAATAAGAAGTCATGAAGTGGATATTTCCGGAGAAATTGGAAGAGTTTTATTAAGTTTTGTTTCTTACTGGAGAAAGAGAGATAAATCAGAACAAAGGGAAATGCCACTGGAATTTTTGGATGTTGCAAGAGGACTTCAGAGATATTTAACCTATAAGATTGGAAAAACTGTATCATTAGACGAGATGGTTAAAAGTTGTCAGGAACTTTGTGGAATTCTAAGAAAAAAGAGCGGAAGAGAGTTGGCGGAGTTATACAAATATTTGGGAGATTTAAGAGACGGAGAACCAAAAGAAAGAGTGTGGCGATTATCTCCAAGAGTTCCTAAAGAATGGCTGAACAGAAACAGCGTGAATTGATGGCAGGATTTTTCGCCTGTTTAAGAAGAGAGTTTAGTGCAAAAAATTAATAAACTCCCTGCTGTTTGAAATCTAAAAGAGGAAAAATGAAAAAAGAAATATTAAACTGGATTTTATTTGGAGTAATATTATTACTTTTAATAGTGCTTGTAGCTTGGTTAGTTACAAGATTGTAAGATGAAAAATAAAGAGATAATAGATATATTGCAGATAACACTTACTATTCTGCTCATTATTCTCGGTTTATTCATAATTTATCAAATTATTAGAAAAATCTTTGGAGGTTCTTGGTCAACTGAAAATATAATTATTTCATTATTAATGTTAAATATTGGGTTTACTTTTGCTCTTGCAGTAAATCAAGCAAGGACAAATACAAATGTTGGTCACCTATCTAACTCCTTTAGGCATTTGGTAAATGATTTTAAACTACATTTACGAGATAATAAATAAGAATGACAGAAAACAAATTTGAATTCATTGACTTAAATTACAAGCCAAAAAAGGACTTAATCTGCCTGTTCAGGGTTTTTCCTGCAAGAGGGCTTAGCGTGAAAGAAGCGGCAAATATTGTTGCATTGGAAAGTTCAACAGGGACATGGACAGATGTTCCCGGAAAAGAATATGTAAAAAATTTAAGAGCCAGAGTTTTTTCAATAAATGGAAACTGGATTAAGGTTGCATATCCTGAAAGTTTATTTGAAAAAGACAATGTCCCGAATATTCTCTCTTCTGTTGCAGGGAATATTTTTGGGATGAAAGCAGTTAATTCAATAAGATTGGAAGATGTTTCTTTTCCAAAAAGCATTCTTAAGAGCTTTTTCGGACCGAGATACGGAATCAGGGGAATAAGAAGAATGATGAAAATTCAAAAAAGGCCATTGGTAGGCACAATAATAAAGCCGAAACTCGGGCTGATAACAAAACACCATGCAAAATCCGCATATGAATCCTGGATTGGCGGATGCGACATTGTAAAAGATGACGAAAATCTGGCATCTCAAAAATTCAATGTTTTTGAAAAAAGGCTTGCTGAAACTCTGGAAATGGCTGACAGGGCTGAAAGCGAGACAGGAGAAAAAAAGGCATATCTTGTCAATGTAACAGCAGAAACAAAAGAGATGGTTAAGAGAACACAACTTGTCGAAAATCAGGGAGGCAAGTATATTATGATTGATATTCTGACTTCTGGCTGGGCTGCACTGCAAACTCTCTGTGAAAGCGATTTTAAAATGGCAATTCACGGACACAGGGCAATGCACTCTGCTATGACAAGAAATCCAAAGCACGGAATAAGCATGATGGTAATTGCTGATTTTGCAAGATTGATAGGAGTTGACCAGATTCATATTGGGACAGGAATTGGAAAACTTGAGGGAACAATAGAGGAAATAACGGAAATCAAAGATGAAATTGAAAACGAAAATGTAAAACAGACAAAAAAAAGATTGGAGCAGAAATGGGGAAGCATAAAGCCCGTTCTTGCTGTTTCATCAGGAGGATTACATCCCGGGCATGTTCCGTATCTCATGAAACATCTTGGTAAGGACTTGGTGATACAGGCAGGAGGAGGGATTCATTGGAACCCAAGAGGAAGTAAATACGGCGCTATGGGTCTGCGTCAAGCAGTGGAAGCCACTATGAAAAGAATCTCTCTTAAAAAGTACTCAAAAACACATAAAGAATTAAAAGAAGCATTAGATAAATTCGGTTATCCCAGAACAAAATAGATTGGTGAAATAAAGAATGAAAGGAAAATACAGGAAAAGCGTCTTTGTTGTTGCATACTCAAAAACAGGCGATAAAATCAGGTATCTTCTTCTGAAAAGAAAACTTCACTGGAAGGGCTGGGAATTTCCGAAAGGCGGAGCAAAATATTCTGAACCAGGAATGAAAACTGCCAGAAGGGAAATCAAGGAAGAGACAGGGCTGAAAATCCTGAGGATAAAAAGATTTAGTGTGAGGGGAGCATACAAATACAAAAAAACTTTTCCAGACAGAGGAGGATACAAAGGACAAAGTTATGTGCTTTATGCTGTAGAAACAAAAAAAGGAAAAGTAAAAATTGACAGGAAAGAGCATTTAGGATATAAATGGCTTGAATTTGAAAAAGCAGTGAAGAAGATTACATTTCCCAATCAAAAGAGATGTTTAAAAGCAGTGAATGAGTGGTTAATTAACAAAAAATGAAACTCCGCGAATTTGAAACAAATTCAGGAAAAAGCAATGGTTTATATATAAGTATATATAATAATTGATATGGAAATATACAAAAATAATGAAGTAATACACTATCCCAGTTTAAGGACCATGTTAATGGTAGAGAAAGTTCTGAAAGAGGCAGAAATGATGATTGGCAGAGAAGAACTGAAAAGGAGACTACCTGTAAAAATTATGCATCAGACATTGAATGTTATTTTAGAATATCTGGAAGAGAGGGGCATGATTATTGACGGCCATAAAGGAATATTGTGGATTTACAACCCAAGTCCTAAATTAAAGAAAGCACTGGAAAAAGCAAGGGAAATTTAGATGTTTAAGGGAAAAGAAGTCATTGTAAAATTGTCAGAAGAAGCTAATGAGGTTTATAATGAACTGAATAAAATTGTCGGAGAGGAAAAAATTAAAGGTGTAGAAAGTTCTTTTCATCAGACATTATTAAGAAGCATAAATCGTGTTAAAGAGTTGTTAAAAGAAAATCCTTTTGCAGGAGAACAAATACAAAAGAAACAAATTCCAAAAAAATATGTTTCTGATTATGACATTGACAATGCCTGGAGAATTGAGCTGGCAAACAGGTGGAGATTGATTTATACGATAACAGGAAATCAGATAGAGATAATAACCTTTGTTATTGATATTTTTGATCACAGAGATTATGATAAAGTTTTTAGGTATAAACATTAAAATGCAAAAGTTCAGGGAATTTAAAACTTCATCGGGCAAAAAAGTTCTTGCAGGAAAAGACGCAAAAACCAATGAAGAACTTATTGAACAGGCAGGAAAAGAAGAGCTGATTTTTCATACTGCAAAACCAGGAAGCCCTTTTGTAAATATCAAAAGTAAAAAACCGAGCATAAAAGACATAAGAGAAACAGCTGTTTTTTGTGCAATGAAAAGCCAGGACTGGAGAGACAATAAGAATGATGTTGTTGTCCATTATTTTCATGGAAAAGATGTTCACAAAGAAAAAGGGATGAAACTCGGAACATTTGGTGTAAGAAAGTTCAAAGTAATTAAGATTAAAAAAGAGGAAATGCTTAATAAAAAATGAAATTTGCACGAAGAGGAATAAGAAGATTATATAAAAATAAATATTGCCCTTCTTTTTTATAGACAACATGTCAACAGGACTTATGCAGCTTGGAAAAAACGGAGTAACAGACGGGTTTATTGAAACCCTGAAAAACCGGTTCAAGAAATATGAGAACATGAAAATCCCAATCCTGAAAGGAGCTGGGCATGAAAGGGAAAGAGCAAAAGAATATGCAGAGAAAATCCTTGATAAACTTGGAAAAAATTACACTGCAAGAGTTATCGGCTTTACAATTGTTGTCAAGAAATGGAGAAAGCCGGTAAGATAGTTTTATAAATCCCTTTTCTTAACTAATTTTGGTTAACCTCACAGAGGTTCTAACATCGCAAGATGTGCCTATAAAATGGAAAAAAATTCTGTTTATGAGATGAACAGCCAGGAATACAACTTAAAGTTAGCGTCAGCTTTGAAAAATGTTCCTGAATTTGAAAAACCAAACTGGGTTGATTTTGTGAAATCCTCGCCGAGCAAAGAACGTCCAATAGAAGATGAAGATTTCTGGCATAAAAGAGCTGCAAGTGTTTTAAGGCAGATTTACAAAAAGAAAATTGTCGGAGTTAATCGGCTTAGAACCAGATACGGAAGCAAAAAGAACAGGGGAATGAAACCAGAAAGATTTGTAAAAGCAGGGGGAAAAATTATAAGAGTAATTCTTCAGCAGTCAGACAAAGCCGGCTTCACAGAAATGTCCAGAGTAAAAGGAAAAAAAGCAGGAAGAATATTAACTGATAAAGGAAAAAAATTCTTGGAGAGTGTGGGATAAAATGGGAATAAAAAATCCTGAAAAAAAGGCAACTCTTGCAGTGAAAGCAAGGCAGACAAAGTGGGCTCCTGTCTGGGTTGTGCTTAAAAAATTCGGAGCAGGCAAAAAGGTTCACCCTTCTGCAATAACAAGATACAAAAGAAGCTGGAAAAGAACAAAACTTCATATCAAGCCAAGGAGAATAAAGAAATGGCATTTGGGATAAGATGAAAAAAGATTTGCCCGCAATAAATTGCTCGTATAAAAAAGAAGATATTAATAGTAAAGACCGCTGTAACAAAGTATTGAAAAATACTGCTCGTAAAGATTTTTCTTGCTTTAACAATAAATTAAATTCTGCGAAGCAGACAATTTTTTACTAAACATGCCAGAAAAAACAGAAACCAAAAGTGAAGAGAAAAATAAACCAGAAACAAAAACTGAAGCAAAAACAGAACTAAAGACAAAAGCAGAAACAGGAAAACCAGAGAAAACTGAAAAGCTTGAAAGAGAATATGTAATTCCGTTAAGAAAAGAATGGAGAAAAGTTCCGAGATACAGAAGAACAAGCAAGGCAGTAAAAGCAATCAAGGAATTTTTAGTGAGACACATGAAGATAAGAGACAGGGATTTGGACAAGATTAAACTGGACAGATTCCTGAATGAAGATTTATGGACAAGAGGGATAAGAAATCCTCCTAACAAGATAGCAGTAAAAGTTGTCAAAGAGGGGGAAATTGTAAGAGCAGAACTTTTGAAAATGCCTGACCGACTTAAATTCAAAAAAGCGAGAGAAGAAAAAATTAATGAAAAAGCAGACAAGGAAGCCAAGGAAAAAAAGAAGAAAACCGGTGAACAGGAAAAAGAAAAAGAACCAGAAGAAGGTGAGAGGGAAAAAAGCAAGGAAGAGGAAAAGGAGAAAGAAGAAAAAAAAGCGGCAGTAGTTGAAGCAGGAAAGGAAATTGCAAAAACAGAGGCAAAAAAAAGCAGACATCAAACTGTCGCAAAGAAAAGGGATTCCCTGCCATTCAGAAGAAAGGCGATGATGAAATGATTAAAGTTAAATTTTGAAAAATATTTCTAACCCCTTGATAAGATGAGGCGTGTAATTTCTCGGATTTTGAGCAATGTCCTCTTTTAATTCTTCTTGAGAAAACCATCTTAGTGATTCCCTTTCTTCATTGGGGATTAACTCCTGTTCTGCTCTTCCGACAAAAACTACCCGGAATGCAGAATCTTTTCCGGGGTCAGTTGTAAAATATTTGAAAGCTTTTTTTACCGGGATAGAGACTCCTAATTCTTCCCCTATCTCTCTTTTAATACGGGTTTTATAACTTTCGTCCCCAACTGTTCCTCCGACTGCAAAATCATAAAGAGAGGGATACCATCTTTTTCTCGCTGCTCTTTTTTGCAGCAGAATTTGACTTCTTGAATTTAGAAGGATTAAATGAACTGCTCTATGAATAAGTTCTCCTGTATAAAACTCGCTTCGCGGTCTTAATCTTAAAACTCTGTCATTTTTATCAACTTCCCTAATCCATTCAGTCATATCAATTTAGACAGGAAATTCTTTAAAAATATTTATATAAACTGGGATATAACCTCTTTAATATATGAATCTCAACATAGCCAAACTCCACCGAGAAAAATCCCTGAAAGAACTTCTTGAATTCGGAATTCTGAACATTGACAAGCCGGCAGGAATGACAAGCTTTGATGTTTCTGATTTTGTCAAAAAAACCTTAAAACTGCGAAAGACAAGCCATTTTGGGACCTTAGACCCTATGGTTACAGGTGTTCTTCCTATAGCATTAAATCGCGCTGTAAAATTAACAGGATTTTTCTTAGGAGAGGACAAAGAGTATGAAGGGGTTATGAGAATTCACAAAGATGTTTCTTTGGAAGAAATAAAAAAAGCGATAAATGAAAAATTTCTCGGCAAGATAATGCAGAAGCCACCTGTAAAATCCCGTGTTAAGAGGCAGGAGAGAGAAAGGGAAATTAAAGTTTTTGAATTAACTGAAAAAAAAGGAAAAGATATAATTTTTGAGACAGAAGTTCAGGGAGGAACTTATATCAGGAAATTAATCCATGATTTGGGGGAATACATGAATATTGGAATGCATATGACACAATTAAGGAGAATGCGAGCAGGAATTTTTAAAATAGAGAATTCTATTCCATTAAAGGATATTGAAAAACTGGCTGAAAACCTGGAAAAATTAAAAGAAAAAATCATTCCAGCAGAAATTATCTGTGAAGTTTATCCAAGTGTTAATGCCAAAGATGAATCTGTTAAGCAACTACTGACAGGCAAACCAGTTTATTATGATGATGTTATTGATGTAAAAGATAAAATAAAAGCGGAAAAAGGGCAGATAATATGCCTGTTCAATAAAAATAAATTAATCGGGATGTTCAGGGTTTTTAACGAGGAAAAAATATTTGCAAAGCCGGAGTTTGTGCTGAATTAATCGTGTTGCTTAATAATATTGTCTCATTCACTTTGCTCATTTGAAATCACCAATAAAGGTTAATAATAAAAATTCACGCTATGTTCAGCCAATGATAAAAGTTATTTAATTAACAATTGTATCTATTATGAATGCTGATGAATGTAATATTTTATTTATTCTTCGCAAAACTCTCTGCAACCAGAAGCGGAAATAATATTGTAGCATCTCCGAAAACTTTTATTCTTTCTGCGTCAGGGGCAATTTTTCCCCATGAAACTGCTTCTTCTGGCAGTGCTCCTGAATCGCTTCCGTCATATTCCTCTGCGGTGTTTATGTAAACCGCATAGTCAGCGCCGTTCCTGTAAATGTGAGCATTGAGAATGCTGTGCTTCACTATTCCTGTGCCGATTATTATTACCCCTGATTTTTTCAATCCGAATGTTGAATCATTAAGCAGTTTTGTATCTTCTGCTATGTCTATCATAAAATCCAGATATTTATACTTGAAAAAATAAACCATGTCCCCAAAACTTCCGTCAAGAATTGCAGGGCAAAAAATTCTAATCTTATTTTTCCATGCCCAGTAGCATATGCTTCTTTCATCATTTATTTTCTCTCCCAGTTTCCAGACAAGCTCGCTCGGAGTGAAAACTTTTCCTGTTTCTTTTTGCTCCTTATAGCATTCTTCAAGCAGGGGGATGACAAAATCCTCAAATTTTGTGTATCTTGAATTCGGAACAAAGATATTTCCTGTGCGGTTTATTGCTTTTTCTCTTAAATCTTTTCCAGAAGCCCTGAAATTCCCAAGCACAAAGTCACCAAGGCATTTTATTATGTCTTCTTCAACTCCTCCTCCTGTTGTAACGCAGACATAAACCCTTTTATGCTCAACAAGATATCTTATAATTTCCCTTAATCCAGAACTGACAATGTTAGAGGTATAACCCAAAAAAATGCTTGCATTATCGTTAATCATTTTGTTAACTATTTCAACAGCCCTTGAAAAATTGCTTGCCTGAAAGCCGGTTGAAGAAAAACTTTTTATTATTTTTTCAAAATCTATTCCGTTGTTAAAATCATATCCGTTTATCGAAATTCCTTTTATCTCCCTGCTTTTCCTGAACACATTTTTCCTTGCTATTTTCTCTCGGCCTGATTTCATATATCAACGAAAAAGGAGAGATTTTTAAAGTTAATTGAAAGCAAAAAACTTAATAACCAAAAACCCCAGATTGTCAGATGAGACATTTTGTTTATTTTTCAGGGCAGGCAAGGACATCAGGAAATTTTGATGACTTGATGAAAGCAGGAAGAATGGATATAGCTCTTCATGTTATTATTGCGAGTTTTTTTCTTTCGCATTCTGTCAGGGAAGATGTAAAACTGCATCTTGTTTTTTACGGACAGCCAGACCCTCCGAAACACATTGAGATGCAGATAAAAAAAACAAAAGGCATGCCTGAAACAGGCAGTGAAGCAGGAAGAATAGATATATCAAAAAAAGACCTTGCTTCTCTTATAAAAAAAATCCTGTATAAATACAAACCTGGAAAGAAAACAGAAGTATTTCCAGGATGCTTTATTGAGAAAAAAAGTTTTCTTGATGTTGTTGCAGAACTTGAAAAGGAGAACATAGAACTATTTATTCTTGACAGAGAAGGAGAGGACATAAGAAACGCAGATATCCCTGAAAACTGCGCATTCATATTAGGTGACCACAGGGGGTTGCCTAAAAAAGAGCTGAAGAGGTTGAGAAAGACGGCAACCCCGGTTTCTGTTGGTCAGAGGACGTATTTTGCTAGTCAAGTGGTAGCAGTTGTCAATAATGAACTTGACAGGAGATATTAAATTTCAATCCTCCTCCTTTTTCTTTTACGAATTGTTGACTCTATTTCTTCCCCTATCTCTGTAAAACCCATATAATACAACTCACAGGCCTCACGAAGGAATTCTTCAGGAAGGTATCCATGTGATGAAATTAGGTTATCAATTTTAAACATTTTTTCCCCTTTTGTTTGTTAAATCGCTGGATTATACCCTCATAAGAGGGTATGAGTATGACTCTTCCCCATAAATGAGGAAGAGAAGAGAGACGAAACGATTGAATTAGAAATGTCAGGATTTCACCTTATAAATGAGTTATGAAAAAACGATAAAGAAAGAAAATCCAGAATTCAATTTCATAAGCCTTTTAAAGGGTATGGGTTTTTAAATGTAATGAAAATAGTTCTCACACCCGACTGGTTTCTCGGGAAAGATGTCCTTATTGAAATTTTCAGTTTTATTGTGCTGTTTATTTTCTGCTACCTGTGCTTTAAAAACTACAAATTAAACAAGAATAAAAAAATTCTTTATCTTGGAATAGGGTTTGGGTTAATCGGTCTTGCAGAACTGGCGACAATATTCACAAAACTTGTTCTTTATTATGACAATCCTTTCACGCAAACAATTGGGGACATTATGGTCAGCTATGATGTCGTAAATTCTGTGGATATTTTTTACCATCTTGGGTTTTTCTTTTACAGATTATTAATGCTCCTGGGACTTTATGCAATATACAAAATGCCTGTCAGGAAAGGGCATATGGAAGAGTCCTTGCTAACATTGTTCTTTATTTTCCTGCTTTCAATATCAAGCAGGGATATGAGTTATCTTTTTCATCTGGCAACTCTTGTACTGCTCGCATTAATAACAAAAAATTATTACATGATATACACGGAAAATGCCTCAAATAACACGAGGATACTGGTTTTTGCATTCAGCTTGCTCTGCCTAAGCAATGTAATCTTCATAGCATCAAATGTTGAAGCCATGTTTGTAGTTGCAAACCTGATAGGATTAGCAAGTTATATAATCCTCTTAGTATTAATTATAAGAATTTTAAAATATGGCACAGAAAAGAAGCAGAACAGACATAATCTCAGACATACTGGGAACAATCAAGGAACGAGGGGGTAAGATAAAACCCACACATTTGATGTACAAGGCAAACCTCTCCCATACCCAGATGAAGATTTACATAGATAATCTTACAAAAAAAGGGCTTATAGGAAAAGAGACAGGGAAGTCAACTGAAATCACAATAACAAAAAAAGGCAGGGATTTAATGATAAAATACATGCAGATGAGGGAGTTTGAAAAGACCTTCGGAGTGTAAAAGAAATTGATTTTAACTCTCTTAAATGTAGGGATTGCCAACTTCACCAGATTTGTCTTTTATTTCTCTCCTGTATCCGGCAAGTGCTTTTTTGATTACTCTATGAAAATAAACCCGGTTTTCAATCATAGACCTTACTGGTCCTTCCATTAATATACCTGCTCCTCCAATTATTCCAAAAGTTATTCCCAAACTTATCAGTTGTTTTCCTAAATCACTCATTTAAATTTACCTTCTTAAACATTATTATATAAAATTAAATATAATCTTTCATAAAATCAAAATATAACTGCTCTCTTCATTCTCATATGGAGGCAAATCTTGAGCAATTCTTTCCCCCAACTTGTTATGATGATCTTTACTGGCATTCCTTAAACTAACAAAAAAAACTGCTTCTAAACTTATACCTCCTAAGATAACTGCGAGGGACTCTAAACTTTGTTTTAAGCCATCATTCATTATTTTGATATCTCTTTCTCATTTTTAAACATTATTATAAAAACCTTTAATAATCCTGCATAATTCTAATTCTTATGAAAAAGTCAGCAAGAATGTACATAAAAGGAAATGTTCAGGAAGTTTTTTTCAGGGCTTTTGTAAAGGAGAATGCCGAGAGATATAATGTAAAGGGCTTTGTCAGAAATCTTGAAGATGGAAGAGTTGAAATATTCCTTGAAGGAGACAATGAAAATGTTGACAAAATGATTGAATTATGCCAGAAAGGGCCAAAACATGCACAGGTTGAGGATGTTGAAATAAGAGAGGAAAAGTTTCAGGGGTTAAAGGATTTTAAGGTATTGCATATATAATAAACAATATAAATGTTTAAAAGTTATCTTATTTTTTCTAAATTATGCAGGGGATGAAATATTCTGATATAGTTGATTATGATAAATTAGATCCCTTCAAAGAAGAGTGTATTAGAAGATTTAAAAGTACATTAACTCTCCCAAACAGATTAGGTATTTCTATTGTTCCTGAATCAATTGGTTTAACTGCTGTTGCAATTGACCTTGGTCTTGGAGATTTTTATATTGCTTTTGGAATTGAAGGGCTTGGAACAAAAAATAAGATTGCGGAAGCAATGGCTGCCGAAATAGAACGAGTAGGAAAAGGAAGTGGAAAACTTGAAGAAAGAGCATTATTTTCTGGAATTGGAAGAGATGAAATGGCTTGTTCTTTAAATGATTTATCTGCTATAGGCGCAATCCCCTTTGTCTTTGAACCAATTATTGCTACAAGCAGTTCAGATTATCTTACGAATAAAGAAAGAGCTGCCGGAATTATAGATGGTTTTGAAAGAGGGGCACAAATAGCGCAAGGTGCAATACCTGGCGGTGAAACATCAACATTAGTTGGAGTAGTATATCCATATACAATTGATGTTGCCGGAGCTTCAATAGGATTAATAAGACCGCGTGAAAGATTAACAACTGGAAGCAGGTTGACTGATGGCTTAACTATATATGGCATTTCAAGCAGCGGAATTATGGCAAACGGAGTTTCTCTTGCAAGAAGAATAGTAGAGAAACTAAAAGAAAGATATTTCACAAAATTACCCAGTGGAAGAACATTAGGAGAGGCTTTGCTCACTCCTGCAACAATTTATTCTCCATTTGTTGAAGCTTTGTTTGAAGAACAAACAGATGTCAGATTTATGCAGCCAATTACAGGGCATGGCTGGACAAAAATTATGAGAACTAAAATGCCTCTAAGATATGTTATTGAAAAGTTGCCAGAACCCCAAGAAGAATTCAAATTTCTGCAGGAACATGGTCCTGTTGATGATATAGAAGCATATCACACATGGAATATGGGTGTTGGTTTTGTTGTCGTGGCCCGGCCTTCAGATTTTATTCACATCAAAGAAGCAGCAGGAAGATGCGGGCATCGTGTTTATGAACTTGGTCACGTAGAAAAAGGAGAAAGAGAAGTTGTAATTGCACAAAAAAATATAACTTATAAGCCAAAGTAAATTTAATAAAAATATAAAAACCTTTTTTTCTAATTCTATTCATGATTTTCACAAACTCTGACGGCGGTGCAAGGGGAAATCCGGGACCAGGAGCAATCGGGTTGATAGTCCGGGACAACAATAAAATCCTTGTGAAACATTCATCAAAAATAGGAACAGCAACGAGCAATATCGCAGAGTATAATGCCCTGATAAAAGCACTTGAGCTGGCGGAAAAATTCACAAAAGATGAACTTACCTGCTACCTTGATTCTGAACTTGTCGTAAAGCAGCTTTTGGGAAAATACAGAGTAAAAAATCCGCGGCTTCTGGAATTATTCCTTAAAGTGCAGAAACTTCAGGAAAATTTCGCAAAGATAAAATATGTGCATGTAAGCAGGTGGGACAAGTTTCAGATTGTGGTTGATGAACTTGTTAATGAGGAGTTGGATAATAAGTAAACATATATTAAAACAAAATATATAAACTTCAGAAACATCCAGTTTTTATGGAAGATAAATATTTTCAGGTATTGAAAAAATATCTTGATGGGGATGTTTTGGATAATAGAGACCTGCCTCTTGTTGAGAGATTGGAAGGAATTGGATGCGTGGAAGTTGATGAAAGAGATGATACATGGGGAGAAAGAACCGGGCTTGAAAAAACTGCGACAGTGACACCTTTAGGCAGGGAATTTTATGAGGAAGAATGCAAAAGAAGAGGGCTTGAATTAGTCAGGCAATAGTTTTTTTACATCATACAATGCAAAACTAAAGAATTTATAAATAAAAACTTATTAATTATGACATGGGAGGAATAAAACACTGGGCCGATGAAATTGCAGAAAAGCTGATTTCCCTGAACCCCAAAAAGAAAAAATTTGTTTGTGCAGCAGGAATAAGCCCTTCCGGAACAGTTCACATAGGAAATTTTAGGGATGTTATCACAGTAGATTTGGTTTCTAAAGCATTAAAGGACAAAGGATATCAAACAGAAATTATTTTCTCCTGGGATGAATTTGACCGGCTAAGAAAAATTCCAGCAAATATTCCGCAGGATTTCTCAAAGTATTTGGGAATTCCCTTATCTGATGTCCCCGATTTTGGCAAATGCCCCAAATCTTACGCGAAACATTTTGAAAAGCCATTCGAAGAAGTCCTTCCTGAACTTGGAATAAAAATAAGATTTATTTATCAGTCAGAGATGTATAAAAAAAACAAGTATTATGAAGGAATAAAAATTGCATTGCAGAAGAGAAAAGAAATAGCAAAAATACTTGCAAAATTCAAGACACAAGGAATGACTGCAGAAGGGATAAAAAATTATTATCCTCTCCAGGTTTATTGCAGAAAATGCAAAAGCAGTTTCAACACAAAGATTACAGATTACGACGAAAAAAACAAGATTACTTATTCATGCGACTGCGGGCATTCTGAAATCGCGGATATTTCAAAAGAAAATATCGGAAAATTGGATTGGAAGGTTGATTGGGCAATGAGATGGAAATATGAAGATGTTTCTTTTGAGCCCGGCGGAGAAGACCACGCATCTCCAGGGGGAAGTTATGATGTTTCAAGTGTTATCGCAAAAGAGATTTACAAGATAAATCCTCCTTTATTCCAGGGATACGGTTTTGTGGGAGTTCAGGGAGCATTCAAGATGTCAAGCTCAAAAGGGACAGGAATTTCCCCAAAAGATTTGCTTGAGATTTATGAACCAGAATTGTTGAGATGGATTTTTGTAAGAGACAATCCAAAAAAACCAATAACATTCTTTTTTGATTCAGAAATAATAAGGCAATACGATGAATTTGACAGGAAAATCGTCGATTATTTTGAAAAGAAACTCGACAATCTTGAAAAAAGGGAAATAGAATTCTCAAAAGTTGGTGAAAAAAAGTTGGTGAAAAAAAGGGTTCCTTTCAGGCAAATTGCTTCTTTTGGGCAGATAGTTCAGGGAAATTTTGATGAACTTAAAAAAATTTATGAAATAATCAAAGAAAAATATGATGCAGAAATACTTAAACAGCGTCTTACCAAATCACAGGCATGGATTAAAAATTTTGTTCCAGAAATGAAAATCAGAGTAAGAGAAATTCCTAATAGAAATTATTTCAACAAATTAAACAGTCAGGAAAAAGAGCAGGTAAAAATGCTTAAAGAAAAATTAAAAAATAAACTCAATATGGAAAAACTGACGGTTCTTGTCTATGATATTCCAAAAAAACCAAATATGAATGAAGAAGAAAAGAAGAATGCACAAAGAAATTTCTTTAAGAATGTTTATCAAATGCTGATTGGTGCAGATACAGGACCAAGACTTCCAATATTCATTCTTGCTATTGGAAATAAAAAAGTTGAAAAACTACTGAATGTAAAATAAAATGTCCCTGATTATTAAATCCAACATCAGAAAAGTCGTGAAAGAGCTTGACAAAGAGAAAAGCATAACAGCTGTTGCTGACGAAGTCGGAATTGCTCTTGACAGGAAAGCTGAATATATTTTATCTGATGCAATAAAAAGGGCAAAGGAAAACAAAAGAAAAACTTTGCAGGCACGAGACCTGTAAAAAATATTTTAGAAATCTATATAAATAATCCAGTTTAGATTAAAACATGGCTGTAAAGATTGACTATAAAAAATGCTGCTGGAAAAATGGAAGATACACAAATTGTTCCTGTAATGGTGCATGTATCGGCTGTGCTGAAGCGTGCCCCAATAATGCTATATCAAGAAAAGATAACGTTATTGTTGATACAAAAAAATGTATTGAATGCGGAGCATGTGTAATTGCATGCAAGCATAATGCAATTTCTTTAGTCTAATCAATAAAGGAAAGAAAATGCCAAAGAAAAAAAATGAATTATCTGAAAAATCCATTCAGGGAAAAAAATCCCGTGCAAAGGGGCAGAGATTTGAAGCAAAAGTCAGGCAGGATTTGGAAGAAAATCTTGGCTGGATTGTTTCAAAATGGATGAACACAGTTGATTTGGAGAAATCATCCAAAATTGGAAAATTAGCATTGGTACCTGCAAAGAGAAAATACAATCCTTTTTTAAAAGCATTGAGTATAGGAAACGGATTTCCTGATTTTGTTTGTTTTAAAAGAAATCCCAACAGAGATTATGAAGTGATAGGGCTGGAAGTAAAGGCAAATGGCTATCTGGACAAAACAGAGAGAGACATGTGCGTCCTGCTTTTGGAAAATAAAATCTTCTCAAGGATACTAATAGCAAAAAATTCAAAAGACAAGGGGAAAATAGATTATACAGATTTTAATGTCAAGTATAATAATCTTTAAATTCCAATCTGACATAAACATTTTATGAGCAAGAGGTTGGTTTTTTTATTTGTTTTATTTGTTATTTCAGCGTCCTCTCTCTGTTCAGCATTAAGAATAAACGAGGTTGAGATGAACCCTGCTGGAACAGATACGGGAAACGAATGGATTGAACTGTATAATGACGGAGAAATCTCGCTTGAAGGTTATGTGATAATAAATAATGACGGAAAAAACATCAGCTTAAATCAAAGTTTTAGCGGATATTATGTATATACTTTTACAACACAATGGCTTGATAATTCTGATGAAAAGGTCTCTTTATACAATGGTTCTGAATTAATTGATGAAATTCCTGTATTAAAAGATGATAAAAATGATAATCAAACCCACCAGTTCTGCAATTCTGGCTGGAGGTTTTCAGAACAGACAAAAGGGGCGGAAAATGATTGTTCAGAAGGAGAAGAAGACAACGAACCTGCAGAAGACAGTGAAGAAACGCAGGAAAATGAACCTGCAGATGAAGCATCAGTTGATGAAACAGAAGAAAATACCCCTCCTGAAACAGAAAATGAAGAAAACTCCGGAAGAAATTCCATAATCATGGAGAGCATAAATTTATCTGCTCCAAAAGATATAAAAACAGGAAGTGAGGTAATTCTAAATAAGAGCAATTATGCCCTATACGGATTTGCAGCATTTTGCATATTGCTTGGAATTTTGTTTGTAATAAAAAAAATAAAAAAACCCAAAACTGAATTCGACAAGGGGAAAAAAATAAAAAATGACAAGAGAAACAAAAAGCATCCGCGCGGTCCTGATACTTGAAGTTATAGGAAAACCGAGAGAATATCTTACTGAAACAATTGAAAAGATAATAGAGCAGATGGGCAAGGAAAAAGGGGTGGAGGTAAAGGAGAAAAAGATAAAGGAGCCGGTTTTAATGAAAGACAAGATAAGAATTTTAAAGGAAAGCAAAGGCGGAAAAAAACCAGAGGCGGAAAAAAATGATTTTTACATCACTTTTGCAGAAGTTGAGGTTGAAGTTGGAGATATCCTGCATCTTGCAATACTGATGTTTAAATACATGCCCTCGCACATAGAAGTTATTTCCCCTGAACTTATAACCCTGTCAAATAACGGATGGAGCGACATACTAAGCGAACTTACAAGAAGGCTTCACGGATACGATGAAGTCGCGAGAGTTATGCAGATTGAGAAAAAAATTCTGGAAACCAAGCTTAGAAATGCCCTTGAAAACAGGGAGAAAAAAGAAAGCAAAAAAAATTAAGTTTTGCCACGGGCAACTTTCAACAAATCCACAGCAGGGGTCTTAGCTTTTTTGTATTTCTTCAGATAAAACCATACCAAAAAACCCGCTATTGCAATGAACAGGATTATCCCGATTATTCTTCCAAGGGAACTTTCCTTCTTCTTGATGCAGTTTCCGAGACAGCATATACCATCGAGTGAATCCCTGCTATTGCCGACGCATTTTTCATTGTCAGAGCATTTTTTTCCCTGCATCTCACTGCATGTCTGAAAAACTTCCCCGTCTTCCTCTTCAGAAGGAACAAATCCCTGTATGAAATTCAGGGAAAGAGCAAGATAAGCAGAAAGGTTCTCTGGAGTTTTTGCAGTTATCTGCCCGCTGTAATTTCTGCTTTCTGCATCAGAATTCATGAGAATTTCTATCTGGACACTTGAATTCGGATTTAGTTCTTCTATTTTCAAAGGCGAGAGGGAGACAAAATTAACAAGGGAGCCAGATAAAAGCAGGGAAATATTTTCAAGGACTTCCTCTCCTGTATTGTGAAGATACACCTTTCTTGTTGCATTTGAATTTGTTGCCATGGAAACCACAATTTCTGATTTTTCAAACCTGAATGACTTTTCTTTTTCTGGTTCTTTTAGAACAGGAAGAGAAACAGGAATTTCATATTTTAAATTTTCTGTGCTTAAGGAAATTATGCTGAAAGAAGAATTGAATTCCTCTGTGGAAAATTCCAGCTCTTTTATTTCATCTGACTTTAATGTTACTGATTTGACCGAAACATTGCCAGAAGATTCTGAATCACTGCCTCCGCCGAATAAAGATTCCAGAAATCCTTTCTTCTCTGGATTATCTGTTGCAGAATCAACTCCTGCAGTTCCTGTCACTATTTGTATTGTTATGTCCTCTCCTTTCATATTCTGAACTCTTATTGAAAAATCCGTGTCTGTGACAATAAAGCCGGGTTCAACAGAAAAGCCAGATATGTTTTCAGTTATACTGAAATTCTGTATTATTTTATCTTTCAGGATTTCATTGCGGCTCATATATTCAATATTTTCCAGAGACAGGGTGTAATTTCCCGGCTGTTTGTCTGATAATTGGGCATAAGCATAATAATATCCTTCTATATATTTAACATGAAATTCCAGAGGAACCCGCACATGTTCCCTGTAAAGGAAAAAATTGCTGCCAAGAAGAGGACTGACAAAATTTCCTGACACTCTTGCTGTCAATGTTTCATACTGGCCAAAGCCCGACTTCATATCCAATTCTACTGCACAAACTGCAGGAATTAAAAGCAAGAATAAAAATGCAACACCAAACACCCTTTTCATGTAATATTCAGAAAAAATGAGTTAAAAAACTTTTATGTTCATGCCGCGATACTGGATTGCCTCTCTGCATATCTTCTCTCTGCTTTATGATATGTACTTGAACCATATATCCCCAAAACCCTTATTGTTTCCTTATCTGCCTGACTTGGCTCAACAAAACCGAATTTTCTCTGGAGTTTAATTCTGTTCAAAGATAATTCTGCTTCTCTTACATCAGAAGAATATGACAAAGGCCTGGCAAATTCCAAAACTTCTTCTTTTGGTCTTTCATAATGGATAGCAGATATCCCATCAGTTTTTTGCGGAGGATTATCCTGCAAATCTGTTTTTGGCAGTTCTGTTTTTTGTTTTGGAATTTCTGCGGAAGGAAAAATATTTAACTGCTCTGAAATTTTGGACTTTGAAACTTTTGAAGATTTTGAAATCGGAGTTTCCCGAACAACCTCCTGAATTCTTGGTTTGGATTTTTGCACAGGCGGAAACCTGTATGAATCACTGAATGATTCAGTTGAGATAATATCGGAATATCTTTCTCTTGCTGACTTATCTTCATGGGTTAAACTCCAGATTTCAGGTTCAATTCTTCTGTATCTCAAAGAATATCCAAGAGGTTTTGAGATTGGATTCACAAAATCTGCAATACCTTTTTTAATTCCTGTAGTTTTTTCTGAAATCTTTCTTTTCCCTATTATTAAAACATCCAGAAGCTGTTCGGGATTTTCCCCGTTTATTTCGGAATCAAGGACATCATAAATCCTGCCGAATCTTCCCTGCATTTTCTTTTTAACTCCGGAAGTTATTCTATTCGCCTGCACATGACTGACAAATTCTGCCTGAAGTTCCTCCATAGCAGGGATTATCTCCCTTTTTACCAGAACATGCCTAAGATATTTTTCTCCTGCAGTTATTTCAAGAAATTTATCCCTTGCACCCTTCAAAATACCTGCCTGCCCGCTGTCTGCTTCAAATTTCCTGTCAAATGCAGAGTTCACAGAAATGCCAAAGGATTTTCTCAATTCCCCACGATAATCTTCCTGCGTTTCTGTTTTTCCTGAAGCTTCCCTGGCAATATAAGCGCCTTCTATCTGATTTAAAATTTCTTTTAACCTTGTGCTCAATAGTATGTTTCTGTTATTTGTGTTTTTTATCCCTGATATAAAAGCAGGGACATCCATGCCTAAATTGTATCTTTCAATTAAGTCCTCAATTGCCTTTTCAATTTCTTTCGTGTTATCCAGCCCCCTGCTTCCGACTTCCTGTTTGAGGCGGTAAGATGCAAGTGCAAATCTTACAGAGTCCCTTCGGGCAGAATCAGAAAGTTTTTTCAGGGAATTCAGGACTTTGGAGTCCCTCGATAAATCCTCTTCTCTTGGAAAAATTTCATCAAGAATTTTTCTTATCTCATGGGATGTTCCCATTAACTCCTTGTTTATCTGTTTTTTATCCTCATTCTGGGACAGCATTGCATCATATTTCCTGAACATCACATCAACACCCATTGCAAGAATGTCTGCAATCTCACCAACCAGTTCTTCTGTTTTATTCATGTTATTTCCGGAATAATCCCACGTCATCATAGGCATAATATAAATTCTCAAAGCCCTGTAATGATGGGAGAAAAATTCTCCTGTCAGAATATCAAGATTTTCGGGCTTTGCTTCCCTGGGAAATTCGCATCTTACTATTTTTTCCAGAAATCCTTCAACTTTTTTTTCAAAGGGCTTGGTATATTCCCTGACAAGATTTGTCTGGTCGGGTTTTCTGAATGAAGAAATCGCTTTTTCCACAAGAGGGGTAATAGTCCCAAGAGAAGATTCCCTTAAATCTATATCCAGATTTCTTGCCATTTCCATCTGTGATAAAAATGATTTATAAAGATTGCTGGGATGAAAAAAGAGAAAAATGTAACGGATATTTATGTTACCCCTTTATAAAGGGATAAAATAGGAAGTTTTATAAACTTCAAAGGGGATAAAAAGATATGGTAAAACAACTTTTGGATGTTGATTTATTAAGAGAAATGCAGAAAGATAATCTTTGGTGGAAAAATGGGGAAATCCCAGAAGATAAAGACAAACCATTTCATCGTTCTGATTTTTATATGTATTTAAAAGAGTTAAATTCAAGAGGCATTAGAATAATCATAGGTCCAAGGAGAGTTGGAAAAACTATTCTCTTTCATCAATTAATAAAATATTTAATAAAAGAAAAGAAAGTAACCCCAAAAAATATAATATATCTTGATTTAGCAAAACCCTATTTTTCTTTTGATATTATGGGGATTAATCCTTGCCTAAAAACATATCAGGAAAATATACTTAAAACCGATTTTGAAAATGTAGAAAAAGGAAAATTAATTTACATATTTATAGACGAAATACAAAAAGAAAAAAATTGGACAACCATCTTAGAAGCATTTAGAAGTAGAAATCTTCCATTACTCTTTATGGTTACTGGTTCATCTGCACCAGAAATTAAAAAAAATACGGATGAAAGTTTGGTGGGTAGAGCAAAAGAAACAAACATGCTTCATTTAAAATTTAGAGATATTGTAAGAAAAGAATTAGGTTATAATGAGGAAAAATTAAAAGAAGTTAAAAATATTGATTTAATTTTTGAAAAAGCGATTGAAGAGAAAAAAATCAAATTGTTTTATGATTATCTGATAAAAGAATTATTTACAGATACACTTACACATGATTTTGAAATAAAAGTAAAAAATATCTTAACAAAATATTTTCTTCGCGGGGGTTATCCAGAGTTTTATGAAGAAAAAAATAATAGTACTTGGTATTCAATATCAAAAACAATGAGAGATGATTACTTCCAAAGAATTATATCAAGGGACGTCGTGGAATTATTTAATATTAATAAACCAGAGATAATAAGAAAATTATATACCTTAATAGGATTAGATACTTCTAATATTGTAAATTTCAGTAAATATACGGAAATAATTGAAACTAAACAAGAAACATTAAAAGAATACTTTACACATTTGGAAAAAACTTTCTTGGTTTCTTCTTCAGAAAAATATTATAAAAAGAATAGACCAAAAAATACAAGAAAAAAGGTTTACGTTACAGACATCGGTATGAGAAATGCAGTATTAGGATTAAATGAAGAAGAAATTTCTGAAAATTTGGGGGCAATTGCTGAAACTGTTGCACATAATCATTGTAAAAGATTAAAATATAGATTACATCCAACTAATGAGTTTAATTTAGATTATTGGATATATAATGGTGGAGAAGTAGATATTATCTTAGATTTAAAGAAGATTATAATTCCAATTGAAATAAAATATAGGGAAAAAATTCGTTCAGAGGATATGCAAGGACTAAAAGATTTTATAAAAACATTTAATTCAAAAAAGATTCAATTTGGGATAATACTTACGAAAAATGACTTATTTTTAGAAGATAGTATTTTGGGTGTCCCCTTATGGCTTTTTTTATTAATTTGTTAATTTAATACCAATTAATGTAACAATGCATGGGGGTTAATTTCCCTACTCCCCCATATTCTTCAGTTTTTTAAGAACATCGTCCAACTCTCTTCTTGAACCACCAGCAGCAACTTGTCTTGGAGAAGCACTGCCTGGAAGAACTCTTCTTGGCATGGTTCTTGGAATTCCTAAAGGAGATGAAGGAAATGAAGGGGGAAATCTTGGTCCTGGCCTGTATGCTGCTGCTCCCTCTCCGCCCTTTGAACGATTTCTAATCTTAAACCAAAGGATTTTCAGCTTGTTCCTGAAAACTATAGCCAAAACAACCAAAATTATCAAAACTGCAAGTATTATTATTCCAACAAAACTTCTTTTTCCTGCGGCCTGTTTTGTCTTGCAGCATAAATCAGTGCTTATGTCACATGCTTCAAAAGATGCTTCTTCATCGCTGTCACAACTAACCCTGCAAACCCCATTGGAATTTTCACAATCGGATTGTGTACCCCCGCCGCCATCACCACCACCTTCAACTGCCTCGCATATTCCCATGCAGCAGATTTCCCCGTAATCCAAACCAGAAGCATCCAAGGTTGAGCCGTCACATATTTCCTCTGAATTGCAAATCTCCCCTAACTGCTCTGAACATGTTTCCTGAATAACATCTTGTGTGCAGCATTTGTAAGAGCCAGCACAGCCATAATCTTCAAGAATTTCCCCTCCTGCATCTTCGCAACTAATGCTTGAAACGCAGAAATATCCTGCATCTTCGCAATCAACCCCTGTTTCTCCCCCATGATAAGACGAAGACCTGCTTGGCCACACCGAATACAGGATAAAGGCAGTGTTTCTTGTGTTGTCCCAGCATCCTTCCTCTGTTTGAACATTCAAAAGCCAGTTTTTAGCATTGGTTTTTTCAGGCAGTTCGTCATATTGCAGAGGATACAAAGCAAGAGCAGTGTCATAATATTTGTCTGCTGATGCCTCCCAGTAATAATTGTTATTGACTTTTTTTTGTTTTGCAAGAAGTTCTGATTTAAAATCTCCTGTCAGTGCATACAGGAATGCCTCCGGAATATATCTGGCATTAGCCAAATTCTCTGACATGGTTATTAAATAAGGAAGATAAGGAGAGACATCATGTTCAAGAGAATCCAAAACCAGTGCTGCCCATAATGTTCCTTCATAATTACAGGAGCTTCCTGCTGAAAAACACAAAGAATTAACTTTTTCTGCTGCTGTTGCTCCTGGAGATGCACGCGTTGTTGTCTGTGAAATGTAAAATGTTGAAGAGTCGGTTTTCTGATAAATCAGATTTGTATTGAAAGATTTGTCACAGGAGATTGTAAATGTTTCATCATAACATGAAGGAGAAATTTTCAGCCAGTACCTGTCTGAAGTTAAACTTAAGCAGGTTCCGAATGGTCCTGAACTCAATGTTTTGTTTGCGTACTGGGTAAAAGAGTAAGTCGGCAAACTGGAGTATTGTATTGTGCACGCAGATTCCTCGTCTGCATCAATCTGCAGATACCAGATTAAAGTTGAGACAGAAATGTTTTTAGAAGTGAGCCAGTCCTCTGCTTTCTGCGTTGGTTCTCCTGCATTTCTTAAAGCCAAAACTGCCTGCGATGTTGTTTTGAGATTGCAGCTTCCTACAGGCCAGCATTCACCATTGCTGGAATCATCAATTAATTCCTCTTCGCAGTCCCCTACAGCAAGCAGGGAAAAAATTTCCTCTTCAAGAGACAAAGAAGAGCAGTTATTTACTCTGTCATTAAGGCAGGAATATGCTTTGTCTACTTGGCAGTCCTCGTTGCATTCTTCTTCCTGTGAAACTGCAAAAGATATCAGGGATACTAAAAGAACAATTAAAATAAGATACATCCCTCTTTTTTTCATCTGATTATTAGTTAATCTTAGTTTTTAAATATTTTTGATTTTTTGTCTGTTGTCAGATTTCTTAACCATAAAATTTACGGGGTTTTTGTATCTTATCTCTTCTTCTGTCGGAATTATCCCTATCCCCTTGTAATAATCCTTGTCATAATTCGGAGGAGGAGTTATTTTGTTTCTAAAAGCCCACAATAACTGGGATTTAATATAACCTTCTTTCAGGGGCGGCTTGTTTCTGCTGTTCCAATCATAAACTCTTTTTTCCAGCTCCTCTTTCTCCATTCCTACTGAACGGAAAAAATTTATCAGAATGAACAGGGCTCTTTTTTTTCCATCTGCAATTCCAAGAAGAATTTTTTGTATAGAAGGGGGAAAAGCATTATCAGAGAGATTCAGAATTTTTATTGGCTTGAATTTGAGGGGCACCAAGTTTCCCCCTACACTACCCCCCCCTTTTCCATTACTTTTCTCATTATACCAGTCAAGTGACTGAATTAAAAGTTCCTGCGCTTCTCCTTCTCCTGAATTAGGAATAAATTCCCTGATTTCTGCTTTTAGCGGATTGGCATCTTTTAACTGAAAATTTCCCAGTTCTTCCGGATAGAGAACAACGCTTGCAAGGGCTGTTTTTTCATGAAGGGAATAAGGCATCCTGAAAAGATGCCTTGGAGAAACCAGGATTAAGTCGGGCATGACATCATCTGAAACCCGAAAATTTTTCACGTATTTATTCGGTCTTTCCAAATCGCTTATCTTTTCTATTAGCATCTGCTTTATTTTTTCACGAATATATTCAACAATTATTCTCGGCCATTCCGGGAACATGTCTGAGGTCTTCAATGAATTGATTTCTTTTGGAAAGGCCTTCCATGGGATTATCAGATGAAAACCCTTGCTTCCTGAATTATGCAACAACACAGGATAATAATTCCCAAAAAAAGATTCTGTTTCTTCAACAGAAACATCATAAACCATCTCACTATCTTTTTTGATAATGTTTTTTATTTGAATAGTTGAAATATCAGAATTGAAAAGATTTTCGTAATTTTCAATAATTCTTTTAGAATTCTCATCAAATTCAAATTCTTTAAAACTCTCAAACCATTTTAAAACTTTTCTTATTCTGTTGATATTTGCTCTCTTTTTTTTAAGAGTCATTTGTTCATTTCTATGATAATTAAACATTTTTGGTTTAATTTGTCTATAAACCTCTCTTAAACCATCAACAGGAAAAACTTTATCTCCTGCATAAGGGGAAAATTTATTTCTTTTTCTATGGAATTCTAATGACCCCAATTCAGATTTAGAAATTCTTAGTATATAAACTAAACTTCCTTTAAATAAAGTTCCTTGTGGCATTTTATGACCTTTACCTTGTTCATAGGAAATGTTGCAAGAAATGCCATTTAATTTGCAAAGCCATACCATTTCGGTGATTAATTTTTTTGAAACTGATTTCACAACAATGTCATATTTGCCAACTTTATAACCATCTCCCCTAATATAGCCTATAAGTAATTCTAAGAATAACTTTTTTGAAGCCTTAAATACAAAAGTGGGAACATGCTTATCTTTTTTCTTTCCACAAAAATTATCAAAAAAGTTGGCCCACTCTTTGGAATGAATCAAAATTTGGGCGGAGTTTGGATTAGGATGTCTTATAGAGATTTTCCTTCCTGTTATGGATGATAAAAGATTTTTAACATCCTCTATATACTCTTTTTCATCTTTATGAAATGAAAACCCTACTTGATTAATTATATTCGTAACATGCCCTTCTGCTAAAAAGTATCCAACCAATCTCATTAAATCTTTAGTTACTTTAATTTTCTTCTTTATACTATTTATTGTAAACTGATTACTTCCGAACTCAAATTTATTATTCACCACAATCTTATTTTCTGCAAAAAAATTTTTTCTTGAGTTATAAGAAATTAAGAAGTTTCCTTTTCCCAGTTCAGTAACCTTCTTTTGAACTATTTCTCCTTTGTCCCAAATAAATACTGAGTGATGACCTGTAGCCCTTAATGGAATAGTGCTTTGAGAATGTTTTATTTCATAAATTGTATCTTTATGCTCTAAGAAATCATAAACTTTTGAAAAAACAATTTTCTTATCTTTATTTAAAGACAAAACTTCAATTTTTTCTTTTTTCTTTAATTTTTTAATAATCTCAAATATAGGTAAAAGAAATATTTGCCCTTCATTCCTTATCATCATGGGGGTATCTCCAGAAACACTAAATTTCAATCCTGTGTTTTTAACTCCATGAAATTTCAGCAAATCAATTATAACCTGCGCTGCTATTTTGCTGTAATCAATATATTTGCTGTCTATGTCAATCAGCAAGTCATAGCCAGTTCTCAACTCATTCAACTGCTCCCTGTTCATGTCTGTTGAGAGTTTCATTGCATCGCTCCACAATTCTTCTGAACAATGAAAAGAAGTTGCCCCCCTCTTCACAAGCTCAAAAATATCTCCCTGATACTGAAAACTATCAGGACGCTTGCCAAATCCCTCAAAATACCTCGGGCAGATTTCCCTGTTTGCAGAAAAAGAAAACAATGCTCGTTGGACATCCTGCCTTGAATAATACAAAGAAGTTATTTTTCTTACCCTTTCTTCATTTAAACTTTTTTCAGGATTTTCAGAATTCTGCTCCATTAAAAAGCAAAGCCCGAGAAGTTTATATTGTTTGTTGTGGAGGTTGCTTATACATTCCAAATATTTTATTGAAAAACATCATCATCACCTGATGAAAAATTCTCCATGGAGGAACAGGGCTATAATGATACTCAAATTGCTTGTTTCTCACAGCATTATTTATTGAATTCCTGAATGCTTTTTCTGAACTGTAATTTAAATCTTTTGAATTAAAAAAATTATACATTTTTCCTATATCTTTCGGATGATGCCCATCTTTATTGTATAAAACAGGAATTCCTTTTTTCTTTCCTGCTCTTTTGGCTTTCCAACTTCTTGCGGAAAAGGGGAGATAGAAATTTCCATCAACCTGAACACTCTCAAGATTTTCATGATATTTTTCTCCGCAAGCCAATTCACCATCTGTTAATTTTTTAAGAGCTTCGTCTAATGAGAATTTTTTAGAAAATTCATATTTGCTGTCTCTTTTAACTCCTGCAGCAATAAAATGCATTTCCTTAGATTTAAATTCTTTTGAATGCCCTAATGCAATTACTTTTCTATTCTCTCCTTTTCCTTTTGCAGCAAATACATAATAATTTCCGGTTTCTATTTCCCATCCGTCTTTTATTGCCTTTTGAATTTGTTCTTCACCTGTCCAGTTTAAAAATCTTTGATTATCCTTATGAGAATCAACAGTATCTGTTAAATACAAAACATCCAAATCAGAACCTGCAACTCTTTCTAATAAACCAGATAAATCCTCAAAACCTTCTGATAGAAACAGATATTTTATTCTATTATAAAGACCATTTTGTTTCTTTCTGAACTCATTTCCAGTTTGCCCGTGATTATGAAAATCTATATTCAGAGTTTCTTTCTTTGCTAATTCTTCAAGTAATGCCATGAAATCTGATATTTTAACTGATTTAAAAATCTTATTCTTTTGTTATTTTTAGGTAGTTACAATATTCAACCATACCCACTTTAAACACAACAATGCTTAAAAGTGATTAGTTATTTTAAAAAGAATGCTGGTAAAACTGGAAAACCCCGCTATCCTGTCAAGGGCAATTGAAATAATTTCAGAGTTAGTAACAGAAGTAAAAATTATAGTGAGCGAATTTGGAGTAAGCATAACTGCAATAGACCCTGCAAATGTCGCAATGCTCGGATTTAAACTGCCAAGAAGTGCTTTCTCGCAGTTTGATTCCAAAGATGAAATTCTGGGAATTAATCTTGACAGCTTGAAAAAGGTCTTAAGAAGATGCAGTGCAACCAGCTCGCTGATTCTTGAAAAAAAAGACAATCTGCTGAATATCCAGATACAGGACAGGATAAGAAGAAGCTTTTCACTCGGACTTATAGAAATAGAAGGAGAGAGCATAGATTTTGATTCAAAGGTCAAGAACATGGCGTTTGGCTCAAGGGTGGGCATAAACTCCGCGGACTTGGTTGCGTCAATTGAGGACTGTGCTGTTGTTTCTGATGCGTGCTCATTTGTGATAATAGACGGGAGATTCATAATAGAGGCGAGAGGAATTGACTCTGCATTATCCGAATTTTCAGGCGACGAAGCCGAAATCAGGGGAGAAAACTGCAAATCAAAATACAGCTTGGAATACCTGCAAAAATTCATGAAAGGAGCGAAATTCTGCGATAAGACAATTATAGAATTTGCAGACGACCATCCCCTGAAAGTTGATTTTAGAACAGAAAATATGGAATTGAGTTTTGTCCTTGCTCCGAGAGTGGAAACCGAGGATTAGCACGAGATAGCCCCAACATTAGGGTGTCAGTCAGAAGAGAGGATTAGAAATATCTGCTTTTGTGGAGATTAATAATAGTTAATAAAAAATATAATTGATAAGGTTAAGCAGAGGCAAACAGGTTGAACAAGAAATTACAAAGTGTTACTTATTAAGTTCATTATTTAATTATCTTAAGTGAGCAAGCGATTAGAAAAATCAAACAATTTTTCTTAAAGTTTATAAGTGCATATGACATATTAAACTTATGAGTAAAAGAGGCGGGAAAAGAGGGCTGAAGAATAAAGGTACTCACACCTTGACTTTGGTGATTACTAAAAAAATTTGCCCAAAATCAAAACGCTCGCAGGTAACTATTTTTATAATTATCGGGATGCTCATAGTTGCTTCAATAGCTCTGTTTCTTGTCGCAAGAAGCGGAATTATCCCGCAACTGCAGTGGAAAGGAGCAACCAGCCCTGAAAGTTTTCTTGAAACATGCCTGCAGGATAAAATCAGAGAGTCGGAAAAAATTATTTTAAAACAGGGAGGATATATTAACAATGAAAATTCCCCGACTAAGGACTTTCTGTTTGAAGGGGAAAGCACAGCGACGAAGGTTTCATATTTATGCTACAGCGGGGAGAATTATTTTCAGTGCGTAAACCAGGAGCCATTGCTTTTTCAGCATATTGAAGATGAAATAAAGGACTATATTTCAGATGATGTCAGAGATTGTTTTGAGGATTTAAAAGACAGCTTGAGAAAACAAGGGTATCAAATAACAAATGATGAATACAATAACTTTGATGTCCAGATAAAATCAGACAGAATTTCAGTGGATATAAATGCAGAAATAACAATGACAAAAGCAGATGACACTTCAAATTATAAGAATTTCAAAGTAGAAACAGCAAGCAAAATTTATGAACTGATTCTTGTTGTTCAGGAGGCAGTCAACAAAGAAGCGGCGGACTGCGATTTTAACTATGTTGGCTATATGCTCCTGTATCCCAAATTTGAAATAGAACAATTTCTTACAAGGGACTCTTCAAAGATTTATTCTGTAAGATTAAAGGGCAGCGACGAGGAATTCAGATTTGCTGTTAGGGGCTGTGTCACACCTCCGGGGTGGGTTGAATGAACTGCAGAACAAAACTGAAAACAAGGAAAAAGAAAACAAGGAAAATTTTAATACTGATAAGCATATTACAGATTGCATTGCTGATTAATTTTATTATTGTAAGCAGTTATTCATATTCAGTTTTTTTAAGTTCATTTTTATCAATAAATCAGATTGAAGTTGTTTCAGCACAATCTGAAGGTGATGAAATTGTATATCACTGCTGCACAGACACATGCCAGAATTTTAATTCAGAAGAAACACCTCCTGCAGGATGCGATGAAAATCCAAATCAGTGCGAAGATACTCTCATATGCAAGACAGGAACATGCTATGACGGGGAAACAGGAACATGTTCGGTCTCCACAAACGGAGAGTGCGAGGAATCTGAAGGAGAGTGGTATGATGTAGGCATTGATGAAGTTGATGAATGCAAAAAAGGATGCTGCACATGGGGAAATGAAAAAAGATATCTAACAGAAACGCAGTGTGAAGTCCTTTCAGAAGATGACGATAACTGGGACGAATCAGTAACAGAAATAGAATGCAGATTTTTAAGGCAGGTTGAAGGAGCATGTGTTATTGAAACGGGCGTGGAAGCAGAGAGAACATGCAGGTTTGTGACAGAAGAAGTATGCATCTCCGAACATGGAGGGGACTTTCATGAGGGCTTCCTGTGCTCAAGTCCAGAATTAATTGAGGAAGGAGAAGAACCAATCTGCCAAAAGCAGGAGCATATTGACTGCATTGAAGGAAGAGACGAGATTTACTGGATTGATTCATGCGGAAACACTGAAAATATTTATTCTTCAGACAAAGATGCAAGCTGGAATAACGGATTAATTTTAAACAAATCTTCAAGCTGCACATTGGACTTAGAGAGTTCTTCATCAGTAAGCAGTTGCGGGAATTGCGATTCTCTTGCAAACAGCATATGCTCAAGTTCCACAAGCCCAAAAGTTGCAGACGGGAATTTTGTGTGCAAGGATTTGAGATGCCATGAAGGAAACGATGTTTTTGACAGCGGGGAGTCGTGGTGTGTTTATGAAAGTTATGTTGGAAATACAAGCAATTTCGGTGCTGACATTCCCGGAACTCTTCACTGGAAAAAAAGCTGCGTGAACGGAGAAATAAAAACAGACAACTGCGACAATTCAAGAACAGAAATCTGTGCTGAATACACAATGAGCGAGGAAGGAGATGAAAAACAGATTGCACAGTGCAGATACAACAACGGATGGAAATGCGGTTTAATCAGTATTCCATTCCCTGATTATGATGAGGCAGGAAGCATAAAAAATCAGGCAGAGATAGATGAAGGAAGAACGCAATGCGACAACACCCTTGACTGCTGGGCTAAAAAAATAAATGTAAGCAAATATTTTGTGTTTGATGTCTGTGTTCCAAAATATGCTCCTGGATTAAATCCTGACAGCGAAAGTGCGAGAGACAGGTGCAATGTTGCTTCTCTGACATGTACTGCAATTGAAGTAAAACATTTAGGCAGGGACAATTGGGTATGCGAGGAAAACTGCGAGTGCCTGAATCAGGGTTTTACAGAACAGATGAATGACTTATGCATTTCCCTCGGGGACTGCGGAGGGTACATTAATATCAAAGGTGACTACACAAAAAATTTCAGGGTTGAAGGATATGATTCAGATAATTACAACGGAGATGTCAGCGACGGAAAAAAGGCAGAATATTCCGGGATTTTATCTTTGCTAAATGCATTATCAAACAAGCCGGTTTATGTTTATGACACAACAGCCCAGGGAACTTATGGTGATGATGCTCTTGGTGTTTTGGAAGGAAGCGGGGAGGATTTGGGTGTTTTGCTTAGAGGGATTAGGATTGGAATTGGAGTTGGGGGGGGAATTGCCGGAACAATAGGTATAACAGTGTTAACCGCAGTTATAGCAGCTGTGATTAAAGCGGGGGGAATAGCAGCAGTAAGCGGAGGACCTGTAGGATTGATTATCGGAGGACTTCTTGTTATAATTGGGGTTGTTGCTGCAATTTGGACAGCAGTAACTGGCATAGGTTCAACACGCGAAATAACAATTGACTTCAAATGCCAGCCATGGCAACCGCCTTTTGGGGGAGAGAATTGCGGGACATGCGACGACAATCCTTTAATACCATGCACAGAATACAAATGCAAATCCCTCGGAGCAGCTTGCGGAATTCTGGAAGTTTATGACTCTCCAAATCCTGTCTGCGTTAATGCTTATTCTGGAGACAATGTTCCTCCTGCAATCAAATTCGGGGAAATTGAGGAGGACTATGCACATACAGAAAGAGCAGACGGCAACGGAGTTGAAATAAAAAATGCTGACAGCAGCTGCATTACTGAATTCACCTCTCTTAATTTTTCCTTAACAACTGAAAATGAAGCAGAAGAAGAGGAGTATGCAAGATGCACATACGAATGGCAGCACGAAGAGCCAAGTCCTGCTGATGATTACGCGAATGTCCTGGATGGGGAAAGTTTTGAGGAGGGAAATGCGTATTCAATAACACACAATGCCGAAATCACGCTTCCTTCTGTGACAAATGACAGGGTTTATGATATTTCAGGAAACGACATAACAGGAAGAACAGGAAAATTAAACATGTATGTAAGATGCAGAGACCATGCTGGAAATTTCAATTTTAACGAGTATATCATTAATTTCTGCCTGAAAAGCGGGAATGATGAGACCCCTGCAGAAATAAAAAAATACATTCCCCAATCAGGAAGTTATCTGGCATACAACGACACAGACAACCCCTTGGAAATTAAATTGAGTGAGCCAGCTGACTGCAGATGGACTTCTGGGACAGACAAGGGTTACAATGACGAAGGAATGACTGATTTCTCTGCGTGCGAGGATTATAATCCTGAACAAATCAAATCAAGATGGAGTTGCTCAACAACACTTACAGGACTGACAGAGCCAACAAACAGCATATTTATCAAATGCAACGACACTAACGGAAATATAAATGAAGATGGATTTCCCTATACCCTGTATTCAACATCAAATCAACTGAAAATTTCCTCAATATTTCCGCAGGGAGCAATTATGCGGGGAGGGAATTTGTTTGACATAAATCTTGAGGTAACAACATCAGGAGGAGCTTACAATGGACAAGCAACATGCGGTTATGATTTCATAACTCCCGAATGGGGTGGAGATGTTTTTGCACAGACAACTGCTTTCCATGAGTATAATTTCCCTGCACTTCCTTCAGGGGATTATAACATAAGTATTGAATGTAATGATGAAGCAGGAAACACTGCACATGGAAATTCTGTGTTCAGTTTGCAGATTGATGCAGAGCCCCCCGTGATAACAAGAGCATACAAGAAAGTCGATGAAAATAAACTGAAAATCATAACTAACGAACAGGCAAGATGCTATTACTCGCTTGAGAACTGCAATTTTAATCTTGACGATGAAGGAGTTCAGACAATGAGTTCTGCTCTCTCCACAGAGCATGATGCTAACTGGAATCTTTGGGAGGTCTATCATATTAAATGTGAAGATATATGGCAAAAGAAAAACCCAGGATGTGCCATAGTGGTTACTCCGGCATTCATATGATTATTAACTGATTTAGAAAATATTTATAAATGAAAATCCCCTGAACTAACTATGAATTATCACGGAAAAAGAGGGCTGAAGAATAAAGGACAAATCACAATTTTTATTATCCTTGCACTTCTTGTTGTTGGGATAGGAATAGTTATTTATCTTTTTTTTCCGCAGGTAAAAACCACCCTTGGAATAGGCCCAAAAAATCCCTCGGAATTCCTGCAGACATGCATGGAAGACACGATAAAAGAAAAAGTCGGGGAGATTTCAATTCACGGAGGAAGCATTCAGCCGGAATATTATTTTCTTTATGAAGGGGAAAAGGTTGAATATCTCTGCTATACAAATGAATATTATTTGCCATGCACTGTCCAGCAGCCGCTGTTAAAACAGCATGTTGAGAATGAAATTGCTGAAAGCATGAAAAAAGAGGCAGATTCGTGTTTTAGTTCCATGAAAAAAACCTATGAAAGCCAGGGTTATACTGCTGAACTTACAAGAGGAGAAATTAGTGTTGAACTTCTTCCGAAAAGAATTGCTGTGAGTTTCACGCACAAATTTACACTGACAAAACAGGACACAAACCAGTACGATAAATTCAGTGTTGTCCTGAACAATAATCTTTATGAATTGATAAGCATAGCTAATAGCATACTAATCTGGGAGACAAAATACGGGGATGCTGAAACAACCACATACATGACTTATTACCGGGATTTGAAAGTTGAAAAGAAAAAGCAGTCAGAAGGCACGAAGGTTTACATAATAACAGACAGAAACACAGGAAATAAATTTCAGTTTGCTTCAAGGAGTGTTGTATGGCCTCCAGGATATTTCGGATAATGAAAAATAAAAAGGCAACTATAAATTTTACAACAGGGTTCAGTATCAGAATAATTGCGTCTCTAATAGATGCAGTTAGCTTACCATTCTTAATATTAAACCCGACAAATGTTTATGCTCAAATAGCCTTTGGTTTCGGCAATTTTTTACTGCTACTCGGAGGTTTAACAGATTAAAATGAATGCGATACAATTTATACCCTTAATGCTTGCAACATTAGCACTTGGAATAGTCAGCTTTTGGGCTAAAAAAAGAAAAAATTTGCCCTGGCTGATAGTAGCTTTTATTATCTGGCTGCTGACATTTATATTTACGGTGGTGATAGTGAAATGAAACACGAAAAAACTTTCAGTTTATGGATTTTATTATTAATGATGAGCATATTCTTAACTGCATTTGTTTCAGGACAGGGGCCTTCATTCTGCTGCGAAAAAACAATTGACTTGGATGAGGCAACAGAAGCATATGAGGGAGGGTATTGCATAAATGCACTTGAGTCGCAGTGTGATACATCAGGAAATTTGAGAAAAGTTCCGAGTTCATGCGAGGGAACTTCATACTGCAAAAAAGGAACATGTGTTGACAAGGAAGAGGGAATATGCATGGAAAATACTCCGAGAAAGGTATGCGAGGACACGGAAGACGAAGACGGAAACAAGATTGGAATCTGGTATGATAAAAAACCTGAAGAGGTCTCTGCATGCCAGCTTGGCTGCTGTCTGATAGGAGACCAGGCAGCATTTGTAACACAAACAAGATGCCAGATATTATCATCAATATATTCATTAAACATAAATTTCAGAAAAGACATTGATGATGAAATTTCGTGCATAGCAAGTGCAAGACCTGAAGCAAAAGGAGCATGCGTCTTTGAAACAGAAGCAGGAAGAACATGCAGGTTTATCAAGAAATCAGAATGCACTGCAATGAAAATTGAAAATCCAAGCGCAGAATTCCATGAAAATTTCCTGTGCACAAATCCGAGTTTGGGGGCTGACTGCGGAATGACAGAAAGAACAACCTGCGTTGAAGGAAAAGACGAGGTTTATTTTGTTGATTCATGCGGAAATCTTGCTAATGTTTATGATGCCAACATGGTAGAGGACATTAATTACTGGGCAACAATGCAGGATGCAAATTGCAGAGCTGCTAATGGAGATTTGGATGCAGAGACATGCGGGGACTGCGATTATTATCTTGGAAGCACATGCAAGACATATACTTTTGGAATAGACACTGCAAGAGCCAAGTATGGGGACAATGTATGCAGGGGTTTAAGATGCAATTATGATACAGATGGAGACGGGGAAAAAGAAATTTACAGGCACGGAGAAACATGGTGCGGGAGAGTTTTTAAAGAGGGAATTATCCGCGCAACAAATGTTGGATTTGACACAGGAAGTGCAGAAAACCCTGCTGATTTTTTAACACTTATAAAGACATTAAATTTCCCAGGAAGCAGGGATTTCAGGTTTGTATGCTATAATGGAGAAGTAACTGTAGAGCCATGTGCAGATTTCAGGCAGGAAATTTGTGCTGAAGGAGCAATTTCAGGATTTAGAACTTCTGTATGCAGAATGAACAGGTGGAGGGACTGCTATTCACAGGACAACAAGCAGGATTGTGGAAATTATGACAAACGGGACTGCGTATGGGTTAAAGGAATGACTCTTGTAAAAGGAACCAATGAAACAACAGATTTGGTTGAAAATTCTGAAGGGCAGTTGGTTCCGAGAGAAGATGACGATGATGAAAGAGAAGGTGCTGCATGCATTCCAAAATATACTCCGGGATTTGATTTCTGGAAAGAGGGAACTGACGCAACAACTATCTGCAGTCAGGCAAGCATAAGATGCACTGCAATAGTTGAGGAAGGGGTTTTCGGCAGGGGAAGAATTGTGACAGAAGAAGAAACAATATTAGGACTTGGAAAAAAGGCAAGGGTTGTGTGCGTTGATGAAGACGGGAAAATAGTTGCTGACTGGAAAACAGGCAGATTGAATTTATGTTCTGCAATCGGGGACTGCGGGATAAGCATAAATTATATTGGTGAAAAAGGATTTTACAAGGAAGAGGACATAATGAAAATACTTGGAGAGGAGGAAGAGGAATGAGAAATAAAAAATTCAGAAAAAACAAATTCAGCAAAACAGGAGGGCTTGCAATAAGCGAAATCCTGATATTAATATTGGGAACAATCGCAGTTGCTTATATTCTTGGAAGCGAAGTGAAGGTTGTGAGTGCACGAGGGATTAATGAATGGAACCCACCAATAGAAGGAGATTATCTTTGGGCACCAGGAATAAGCGGACAAACTATTACATCTGAAAATTGGGATTTTTATGTATACAAAGAAAAATGGTACAAAGGAAGTTCTAGGCATAGAATGTGCCCAATCAGTGTCTCTGAAGCTCCGTCTGGTGAACAAGCGAGCATAACTGACATATGGAACAGAGGTTATAAACATAGTGAGAGAGATTCTACAACAAGAACAAAAAGTGACTCTATCAATAATATATGTTTTAAACAACTTTTTAGAAGAGACCCAAATCCTGCTGAAACTCCTCCTGCACAAGCACCTCCTGTGGTACCGTCTATTGGTCAAGGAGCTGGAACAGGAATACAAGAAACAAGTGGACTTGACCTCCCGGATATTATTGCACCTCCTGCCAGAACAAACAGACCATGTCAATTGTCCGACAATTCATACCTTGAGCATGGTGAATGTCACCCTACTGAAAAACCAAAATATTGCGATAACGGGATACTAGTAAATAGATGTTTACCTCCTTGGAATTGCGGTTGCCCTTCTGGACAAGAATGCCAATCAGACGGAACTTGCAAAACAGCATCTGCTCCACAAAACGATAATGGAAACGGCGACAGTTCTGAAGGAGATAACGACGGCACTCAAACACCAAATCAGCCAAGACATTTAGATTGCTTTGTAAGAGATGACGGAATATATTTTGTGTATCTCACACATGAAGAATCAGTATATAATCCAAAATCAAATGAAGGAGAAGGACCAAGTTATCCGGGTTGGTTTTTCAAACATGGAGAGTATGATGCTGCAGTTATAAATGGTTATACCTATTCTTTATATACAGAGGCGAACACAAATTTATGGAGAACATCTTCAACTAAAGGGCATGATAATTGCGACACTGTGTTTATTGCTGCACGAAATGCTGTTCTTGCTTCACCATTAACTGTTCCTGCTCCACAAAACGAGAATGGAAACGGCGATGATGCTGGAGGAGACGACGGCGATGGCACTCAAACAACAGCACAGCCAGGACATTTGGATTGCTATGTAAATGAGAAACTTAGCGGTGTAACGACATATCGTGTATATCTTAAAGAAGCAAATGTCAATTATTATGTTTCAGGAGTTTCTTCTTTTGGTAAATGGTTTTACAGGGATAAAGGAACAGGACAAATAAATAGAGGAATGTATTCTCCTACTTCAAATGATGAAACTGATACAAAATATTGGAGAGGTGAAGTAAGTCCTGGAAACACAATTACAAAAACAAGCTATAATCACTCTGAATTAATGGATAAATGTGATGATGAATTATATCAATTTCTTGCAAGACAAGTGACTGCTCCTGCTCCAGTACAAGCAGCAGCAGGTGCGGGGGGTGCTACTTCCTCGTCATTTACTCCTATACTTTTTGAACCAGTATATACACTTGCTGCTGCAAGAGAATTAGTAGCACAATTGGGAAGTGTGGATGAAGATGGAGCACAACAACCTGCTGCAGGAGGGGGAACAACAGCAGAAAAGTGCGATGATGGAACAGAAGTAGGAAGATGCTCACAAACTCTGCCATTCTATTGCAATGAACAAGAACAATTAGTGCCTAACTGCAAAAGTGATTCCAGAACTCAAGGAATGTGTGCTTGTCCTTCAGGTTCAATATGCCAGTCAGATGGAAACTGTGCAATACCAACAGGTCCGAGCCAACCTGCACAGCTAAACACTCCCGAAAATCCTGCTTATTGTTCTGACGGAACATTAGAATGGCAGTGTAATAATGCAGACCAGCGTTGCATAGGAGGAAACCTTGGAAATGACCCAACTTGCATGACAGAACCAGGAGGGGCTCCAGTATCCTCTGAATCTGTTATTAATTATCTTAGAGAAAAATACAGAACTTTCTTTGACTGCATGAAAGAAATGCCTGAAGAGTATTGTAGAGAAGCATTTCCAACTGGAACATTAAATGAAAAACAGCAAACAATTGTAAACCTTAAAAGTAGGTATGGTTCTCTTGCTGAATGCTTGCAATCAACAGAGAATAATCCCTTATGCAAAGATGCATTTCCAGAAGAAAAAGCACCTGCAACAACAGGCGGAGCAGGAACAGGAGCTGGAAGAACTTTTGGATTCTTTTCAGCTGGCTTTGTTAACAGAATAAAAGTATCTGGCCCGTGGATAGTCGGAGCATTTGGGGCTGCAACTACCTGGTTTACAACACTTCATGCAGCCAAGCAGCAAATTCAGGACATTTTCCCGTGGATTAATGAGGGAGCAGTAGAAGCATTGGCAAATGCAGGTGCAGTTGCTATTGCAGGAGCAGGAACAATTATCGGAGCATTCCAGGAAGGAGGAATATTATCCAGGGACATACTTGGAAGAGCATGGGGTATTACACTTGGGCTTTCAATCACTGCAGTAGTAGCAGGAACAGTAATAACTTTTTTAGCCACATACAAAAAAGAATCCCAAAAAACAATAGTGTTTGAATGCCTTCCATGGCAGCCAGAAGTTAAAGGAGAAAACTGCGATGAGTGCAATAACAATCCGCTAATGCCTTGCAGCGAATACCAGTGCAGAAGCTTGGGACAGGCATGTGAATTGGTCAATACAGAAGAATCAGGAAAAGCATTATGCATATGGAAAAACATGGATGATTCCACATATCCTACTATAAAACCATTAGAAAGTGCTCTTCCAGGGGGCTACAAATACACTCCTGACAATAAAATATCCCCTCCTGACAGAGGAGTTATGATAGATGCAAACAAAACTGACACTGAAATTGACTGTGTTCCTGCATTCACACCTTTGAGTTTCGGAGTTGAACTGAATGAACCGGGAATGTGCAAGATTGACATTGAAAGAAAACAAAGTTTTGAGGAAATGGGTTTCCCTATGAGCAGTGGATTATACCAGTACAATCACACCTATGCACTGAATGTTCCCGGATTAGAAGCACTTGAAGAAGCAGGAATAGACATAGAAAGCGGGGATATGGAACTGTATGTAAAATGCCAAGACGCAAACGGAAATTCAAATCCAGCACATTTCGTATTCAAGTTTTGCGTTGATGAAGGTCCTGATGAAACACAACCGTTAATAGTAACAACTGATTTATTAGACGGAATGCCTATAGCAGCAGGAACACAAAATGTAAGCATTAATGTTTATGTCAATGAGCCGGTAGAAGGATGCAGCTGGTCGCATGAAGATGAATCATATGAAAGCATGAATGACTTAATGGACTGCACAGACGGGGATGAACTTGATGAAATCAATCCACAGGGGCTTTACACATGCAGTGCTGTTCTTGACGGAATAAGCGACAGCCAGGACAACAAGTTCTATTTCAGATGCAGGGACCTGAAAGGAAATACTAACTCGGAGTCCTATGAATTTACAATAAAAGGAACGCGTCCATTAGTGATATCTTCTGCAGAACCGAATGCAACAACAATAAAGGACTCAACAGACAGGGTTAATGTTGCATTAAGAACTGAAACAAGCGCAGGATTTAACAACGGAGAGGCCACATGTTACTACAAAAACAATACTCAAACAGAAGGAAGTTATATAGCATTCTCAACAACAGGATCTTATACTCATACAACAGGCAAGGACTTGTGGCTTCCACAGGGAAGCTATGTCTATGACATAAAGTGCGTTGATTTGGGAGGAAACCTTGATGTTGAAAGAATATTCTTTGATGTGGAAGTTGATGATGACCCTCCTTTTGTAGTGAGAGCTTACCACGAGGATATCTACCTGAAAATAATCACAAACGAGGAAGCAACATGCGTTTATGACATTGTTAAATGCCATTATGAGTTTGACGACGGCATAGACATGACAACAGTCAGTGATACAACCCATTTCACGGACTGGAACACGCAGAAAAGCTTCTACATAAAGTGCAGGGACAAATACGGACAGGAACCGGATGCAGACAAGTGCACGATAATTGTAAGGCCTTTGCTGGTGTAAAGCAGAATTGAAAAGAGAATTGTTTTTTAAGAAGAGAAACTTTAAGAAGTAAAAAGATTATTGAGATTAATGAATTACGAATCTGAGATTAAAACTTTTGTAAAAAGAACATCCAGAGATAAAGAAATAATTGCTATATATTTATTTGGCAGTTATCCCGAAAATTTTAGCAATCGCTCTGACATTGACATTTGTATAATCGGAAAATTGAAAGATAGTGAAAAAAGAAAAATAATCAGAGATTCGCCAGAGTTGTTTGATATCAGCTTTTTTGATGAACTTCCGGTGTTTATCAAAGTCAGAATCTTTAAGAGGGGGAGAGAATTATTTGTCAGGGATAGAAAAATTATAGAAGATATTAAAATGAATATTCTAAAAGAATATAGGGATTTTATGTTTTTTATGAAAGGGAGAATGGCGGAGATATTTGAAAATGTATGACAAGGAAAGATTGATGATTATTGCTAAGGATATAGAAATGTATCTTAAAAAATTGGATAATATCAGGATAAAATCTTTAAAGGACTTGGAAAATGACTTAAATTTTTATGCGAGTTCTATGCTTATTTTTTCTGCTATAAACAGGGTAATTGATTTGGGCGATGAGGTTATAAAAGGAGGAAATTTGGGATATCCTGTAGAAATAAAAGAAATATTTGCCTTGTTATCAAATAATAAGATAATAGATAAAAGAATGGAAACAAAATTAAAGGATTTGGTTATCTCAAGAAATAAATTCGCTCATAGATATGGGGTAATTAAAGCAGAGGATGTTTTCAGAGCAATAAAAGAAGTAAAGATCGCTGGAGAGTTTGCGGATATAGTCCTGAAATATATAAAGACAAAATAAACAATAATTAGTTATCAAACAAAGCCAAAGTGTCTGATAAATTTATAAGCAGGATTTTTCTATTTTATATATGGACAAAAAAAGAGGGCAGATGAACATCTCTTTCGGCATGATTTTTTCAATCCTGCTAATAGTTTTTTTCATCGCATTTGCATTTTACGGAATAAAAAAGTTTCTTGGGTTTCAGGATACAATAAAAATTGAGAAGTTTCTTGACGATTTGCAGTCAGATGTTGACAGAGTGTGGAGGGGCTCACAGGCCTCACAGGAAAAAGAATACTATCTCCCGAAAAAAATAGAAGCTGTCTGCTTCAGGGCAGGAAGCCAGCAGAACGGATATCAAAACCTGTTTTTCCGCTCTTCAGAGATTTTAAGAGAGGACAACATAGAACATATCAACACAGAGAAAATAACCGAAGATGAAGAACCATTCTGCATTCAAAACATTCAGGGAAAAATAGCCCTTACACTTGAAAAGGACTTCGGAGAGACATTAGTCAATATAAGATAAAAATAAGGGGGAAAAGAACAATCAAAAGGTATGAGAATATGAAAAGAGGGGATTTGCAGATATCATTCAGCTGGATTTTTGCAATTATCGCGGGAATTTTCATATTATTTCTTGCAATATATGGAGTAGGCAAACTTATGGGAATGCAAAAAACCCAGACAGGGCTGGAAACAGGAAAAGAAATAGGAATTTTGTTAAATCCCCTTGAAACCGGCTTTGAAACAGGCAGAACAACTTCCCTGACAATTCCTGCAGAAACAAGAATATACAATAATTGTTTTGACAATGAGGGGGTCTTTGGTGTCCAGAAAATAACAATCTCTCAAAAAAGCTTTGGCGAGTGGGCTATTCCTGAAAGCGGGGTGAATTTCAGAAACAAATACATTTTCTCCGAAGAAATTACAGAAGGAAAAAAGTTTCATATATTTTCAAAGCCATTTGAATTTCCGTTCAAGGTCAGCGATTTGATATACCTGACTACTGCAGAAAAAATTTATTGCTTTTCAGGAGATATCCCTGATGACATAATTGAGGAACTTTCTGGCTTGCAGCAGGAAAATCTCAAAACAGAAAATTGCCCTGAAAACAGCATAAATGTCTGTTTTTCTTCTGAACAGGAATGCGATATAATGGTGAATTACAATGCGGGAATTGTTGAAAAGGGAGACGAGGAAATTTATTTTTCAGGAGATACACTAATGTATGCAGCGATTTTTTCTGATACAGGAATTTACAACTGCCAGTTAAACCGGCTGATGCAGAGGGTAAAACAACTTTCATTGTTATACAAAAACAAAGCGGATTTTATCAGCCAGAGAGGATGCTATTCAAACCTGAATTCGGATTTGGCAGTCCTTGAAAACTCTGCAGGAACATTCAGTGGGAACTTAGGAAGCATTTCTGCCCTGGCAGAAGAAATTAAAGACAAGAATGACATGGCAAACTGCAAACTATGGTAAAGAAAAAAATAAAAGCTAAAAAAGTTAAAGTCAATCTAAACAAAAAAGCACAGCTTAAAATCCAGCAAATGGCATTTATGCTGATGGCAGTGATTATCTTCTTTGTCCTGGTGGGAATGTTTGTCTTAACAATAAGATTTTCAGGACTGAAAAAATCTGCAACCCTGCTGGAAGAGGAGAATGCTATGCTGCTGGTTTCAAAACTTGCGGATTCCCCTGAATTTTCATGCGGTGAAAGTTTCGGAACAAGAAAAGCAAACTGCATAGATGCAGACAAAGCAATGATGCTGAAAGAAAGCATAGAAAAATACTCCGGATTTTGGGGTGTTTCAAATATTGAGATAAGGAAAATTTACCCAAAAAGCCAGTCAGAAATCATATGTGACAGATTGAATTACCCGAACTGCAATATAATAAGATTAATTTCCGGAGAAGTTTCCGGAGTTGGTGTTTCAAACTTTGTCTCTCTTTGCAGGAAAGAAAGTTCAGAAGGATACAACTATGATAAATGCGAACTTGCCAAACTAGTGGTGAGTTACGAGGAAAAATGAGAAAAAAAGACAATTTTCATATAGATATGAGCGGGAGGATTTATAAAAATAAGACAATAGGCATATCTGTTGTCGGAGCAGAAACAAAAAAGAATTATGGTTGTGCTCTTAAAGGAAATCTAATAAAGCTGATAAAAAAAGAACTTTTTAAAGATGATATTTTTGGAGATTCTGCAAAACTCTATGCTATTTGTATTTTCCTCCTTATACAGAAAATTAAAGATGACATTCACACATTAATCATCTGTAATGATGAAGATTTTGATATGACCAAGAGAATTCTGTTAAGATTATTAAAGAATTATAATTTTGAAATAATAAGTATCAGTGAATTCAGGAAGCGGCTTGGAAGAAATGTCGGTTCTCTTGCTGATAATTATTCAAATATCTACAGAAAAAGAGCATTAAACCCAAACAGGTGGTTAAAAGGAAAAGAAATTAATGTTGTAAGAATAACTTATAAGATAATTAAAGAATATTGGAAGATGCTAGAATGAGTAAGCGATTGACGACCTTCCTAACCGATCATCCGCATAAAGCGTTGGTCAGTTTGAATAATCAAACATTTTACAGAGTCGTTCGCTTACAGAGAATATAGAACATGGGAATATATAAACTTTACTATAAAATGAAAAGCAACAAAAAATCACAGGAAGAAATGGTCGGATTTGTGCTCATAATGATAATAGTCGCGGTAATCCTTGTTGTTTTTTTGGGATTTTCATTAAGCAATTCAAAAAAAGAAACAGTTGAAAGTTATGAGGCAGAAAGTTTCATGCAGGCAATTTTGCAGTATACAACAGAGTGCAGAAGCGATTTGGGAGAACTTTCAGTGCAGAGGACTATATTTGAGTGCTATGAGGGAAAGAGCTGCTTAGATGGAAGAGAGGCATGTGCAGTATTAAACTCCACATTAAGAGACATACTAGATGAAAGCTGGAAAATTGAAGAAGGAAGCCCTATAACAGGATATGAATTCAGGATTGCTTCAGAAGACGAGGAAATTGAGTATGTTACTGAAGGAGAAGTTTCAGAAAATTCCAAGGGCTCCTATCAGTCCTTGTCAAAAAGCGGGAATGACATAGACATATTCTTCACAATATATTACTCTTAGAATAAGGAAGTTGGGCACTACACCTTTAAATGAATAGTAATCATATCTACAAGAACTTTCGGCTTAAGCCGCTTTCTTTTTTTGGTGGATTCTTCAACAAGCTCTAAAAATCCAAATCTTTCAAGGAGTTTTACATCATCACTCACTGATTTGAAGCTTCTTTTAAGTTTTTTCGCCAAATCGTAAATTGAGGAAGGATTTTGGGTTTTTATCACATGAAGAATTCTTGCTTTTTCATTGCTTAAAATCCGTCTCAAAACAGCAACATCAGAAAAGTCATAACTTTCCTTATCTTGCTTTGGCTTTTTGAATATGAAAAATGCTCCCTTGGACTGAAAAATTGTTATTTCCCGTGTTTTTGTCATGCTCGTTATAGATATATATTATCTTTTAACATATATCTGTAGTATATATGTTTATTATATATATCTTTTTGTAATATATATCATAATTAATTACCCCATGTTAATAAAACTTTTGCATATGACACTTGCATTATTGTATTAATGATTTAGTAACAGCAGAACCTTTATAAGTAAACCATTAAGAAAGGGGGCTTTTGGGCTGGTGCCGTAAAACATAACAATAAGGTTTTTAAAGGAAAAACGATTTTCCCATAATACACTCTTTTAGGAGAGTGTTCTCATAGGGAGATTCATAGTCACTCGGCCAAAGAGGGTTAACCCTATGACCTGACTTGGTTGGGAGGAGGTTGTCGTAGACAACATGTTAAATAGAGATGAAAGGAGGTTTAAAATAGAGAGATGAAATTTTTTAGAAAGATTTCGGCAATCGCAGCGAGCGCATTAATGCTGGGTATGACCTTAGGAGTTGCTGCTGCATCAAACTACCCTGCCCCTTTTGTGGTTGGGGGAAGTGCTGATGTTGCAATTGTCTATGGTACTGGTGAAGGAGTTTCAAACTTGGATTTGGTTCAGGCAGGAAATATCCAAAGCAACTTGCAGTCATATATGACTGGAAGCACAAGTAGCACAACAAGTGTTACTGGAGAAGTTGCTGACTTGTTCGGAAGCGGATCATCACAATTATACATTAACGGTACTTTAAATTCTGTAAAAAGTGGTGGTTTGTCAAAATCAAATCTTCCTACAATACTTGCAGATAAAACTTTTTCAGGAAATGTTGATACAACTGTAACGCAAACTATTACTATGGGTTCAGATCCGGTGTTAGAATTTGCTAAGCAACCAACAAGTGAAGATGACCCTGCTTTTGTATGGAGTTTTAGTACAACTTCTGGAAAGTATTTGTATAATGCATCAATAACTTTCAGCAAAGCTGTAAACTTTACTCATGCTGACACAGAAGGAGAAGAGATTGACTTTTTTGGAACAACATGGACAATTAGTTCAGCTACAGATAATACTGATTTAGTATTATTGAAAAGTGCTGAAAAATTGACATTGTATAGAAGAGACCCTCTTGATGGAAGTGAATCTTCTACAGTAACAATTGAAGGAGAAACTTACACTGTTGAATTAACGGGAGCTTCAGATACTGCTGCAACTGTTGCTGTAACAGACAGTGCAGGAGCAACCGAAAGCAAAGAGATTAGTGAAGCTGCTTCAAAGACAATTAATGGAATAACTGTTGCTGTAACAACTGCTGATGAATCAACCAATGAAAGAATGGCATCAATTGTTGCAGGTAGCAATAAGATAACTCTTGTAGATGATACTGCTGTAACAGAAGGCGAATCAGCAACTACTATTGATGGAACAAGAGTAGATATTGTTGGAGGAACAACAGCAACTACAAAATTAACAGTTAGTGTTTATGCTTCTGAGTCAGATGAAGATGCAATTATACCTGGAGGAAGCTTTATAGATCCTGTATTTGGAACATTCAAAATTGATTTTTTAGGATTAAACATTGCAGAAGACAGCACAACAGACAGAGAAGACATAAAATTTGCACCTAGTGGAGATGACAAGATGCTGGTTACCATGACTGATTACAGAGGAAATGAAAAAACAATTCAGTATGCATATAATAAGTCGGCTATGGCTCTTCAATGGGACACTAACGGGCGTAATATAATAGTAAGTGAAAGAACCCCTGTAAACTATTCTGATTATGTTGTTCTTGGAAATGAGGATGATGCAAGATTAGTTAAATTGACAACAATAACTAATTATTCATCTACAGGTTCAACAGATTCAATAGTATTTACAGATATTTTTTCAGGAGACACATACACTGCTACAGGAAGCACTGAAGGCAGTAAAACTGTAACTATCGGAGGAAATGATTATACAGTAACATATAACTTTACTAGTGACCTTGCTTCTGAAGCAAGAACAGTGTTCATACAATATCCGGACACTTCTGCTGTAGGGGATATGATTATATATCCAACAATAAGCACTGCCAAGGGCGCAAAGGTAATGTTTTACAAACCATTGACAATAAATGCCTCATCATGGGACACTTCATTGGATACAGGCAGACAAGCTACAGGAGCAGCTGCAGGAACTGCTTTGGCAAATATTAAGGTTCCAAATGGCGCAAATGCTTATGACACTTTCGCAGTGACAGGAACTACAGGGGATAATCTTAGTATTGACGGCCAAGCATTAACTCATTGTGGTGCAGGTTGTGCATTTAACTGGACAGTTGTGAATGTAACAAGCACAGGACTCTCATTTAATTTCACATCAAGGGGTGATAATGCAAGTACAACAGTTTATCTTACACAACCTGATGGAAATGGCAATATTGAAGACCCTGCTATTGTTATCTATGAAGAAAAAGATAATGATAATGTTTATGAAGCAGTTATCATTACTACAGAATCTGGACAGAATGCTGATGATGGTATTGGTGTAGATAGTGCATACAGAACATGGAGCGATGATGCTACATGGAATGCTGTATCCCTTTACAGCGATAGCAAAAAAACAAAAGAAGCTGATAAATGGGGAACAACTATACTTGTCGATTCAGCTGATTCAGACCAGAAGACAGCTACAGTAAGCTATCCTGACGATCAGGGATATGCATTGGTATATGTAGCAGAAGAAGCTGCTTCAATAACAAGTGGTGGCGGAACAACAGCAGGAACTCAACTCGGAGATATTGTTGTGACAGACAGCGAGGTAAGTTCTGTAAGTTCAAAGAACCTGATAGTTATCGGAGGAAGCTGCATTAATTCAGTTGCTGCTAACTTGGTTGGCGGAGCTAAATGCAGTGCAGACTGGACAACAGCTACAGATGTAGGTACAGGAGAATTCCTGATACAAAGTTTCGGAGATGCTTACACTACAGATAGGATTGCATTGCTTGTAGCGGGTTATGAAGTTGAAGACACTAAAAATGCTGTTATGTACTTGAAAACAAAAGTAGTTGACACAACTGCCGGAAAGAAGTACATAGGTACTGATGAAATAACTGCGGAACTTGTTACAGTAGAAGCATAGATAAGGAAAAAACTTTAATTTTTATTTTTCCTTTTTTCTTTTTTTAATGACTGGACGAGAGTCTTTTGAAAAATTATTACTTGCTCATAAACTCGCAGATTGATAAACAATTAATTAAAGAAACGAATTTAAAATTGAACAAGAGTTAAAAAATTAGTATATTATTTACATCCTATTTAACAAACAGGTAAATTTTTATATCAAAATTCCCTTGATTTTAAATTATGAGAAAGATAATATCAAAACCAGAAGGGAAGAGAAAAAAACGAGCAAAGCAGGTGATACTTGGGGTTATTCTCGCTGTTGTAATCACTTTAAGCACTATCGGATATTCTTTTGATGTCTCTGAAAGAAAATCCTCTGGAGATTCTGAAAGTATAATCTATAACGAATTTGAGTTCATAAAGGAAGAAAGTTTCTGGACTACTTTTATGGGAAACCAGAGATTTTATTTCAGCTATAACCCAAATGAAGCTAAAACAGGAGATGATGCAGAAATAACAAAAACACTGACTGATTATTCCTCAAAACCGCTTTATATTTCTTCTGAAAGCCCTGAAGCAGAATATGAGATTTACAGGAACCTTGACAGATTTATACTAAGAAGGCAGTATGCATGCCTGAACAGTTCAGGCAAAAAATGTGATAAAAATTATCCTGTAAAGACATGCGATGATGATTTTATCATAATAGAAAAAAGAAATTCAGGAAACAATGAAATCAGGCAGGAGCAGAACTGCATTTTTATCTCCGGAAAAGAAGAAGAACTTGTAAAACTTGCGGACAGATTTTTATTTGAAATACTGGAAATACAATAAATATTAAAAAGGCTTTTTTTTAAGTATAAATATGAAGGGGAAAAAATCAGGAGAAAAAGGGAAGAGAGAAAAGAAAAGAAAAACAATTGAAAAAAAAGGAACGAAAACTGAAAAGGTGTGCGAAATTTTTGAAATTGAAAAAGGCGAAAAAGAAAAAACCATAAAGTCCTGCGGAGTTGAAGAGCAGGAAACTGGCTCAAAAGAGCAGATAAAAAAAGAAAACGAAATTTTAAAGAATTTCTTCATATGGGCAGGGATTATAGCATTTGCAATAATCCTAATCTTTGTGATGCTTAATTCTGTGAAAAAGTTTGAATACAAGGGCGTGGAATTTAACCTTGAAAGATATGGAGATTTAATTTTTTACAGAACAAGATTTCCTGTAACATATGAAGGAAAAGATGCAACTTATAATTTCTACATAAGAAATGACCCGAGAAAACTGGAAAAAGAAGTTCCCTTCAATGGGGAGCTTGTGATTTTAAAAGATCTCGTGATTAATTCAACAGAGAATCTCAACTGCAATGGGGACGGGATAATCGCAATTGCAAATCTGCTGAATTTATATAATGTAATCGGGACAGAGGTAATAAAAGATGAGAATGCGACCTGCGATGATATTTTTGGAAGATATGTATGGGTAAATATTAAAGAAGGAAATAACACAGAAATAGGTGAATTTGGACTCAATGGAGCATGTTATAATATTTATGTCAATAACTGCGAAATCCTACCTGCAACAGAAAGATTTTTACTTGAGACATTAATTAAGATTAACGAGAAATTGAAACAGAGATAAGATGGACTTAAGATTTTTTATCGCATTAATCCTTTCGTTTCTCCCTGTATCTGAATTAAGGGGAGGACTGCCTCTTGCTATTGTTTATGCTAAAGCATATGGAATTCCCGTATTCCTCACATTCTCATCTGTAGTTTTGGTAAATATTCTCGCTGTTTTCATCGCATTTTATTTTTTGGACAATATTCACCTTAAATTAATGAAAATAAAACTTTATAACAGATTTTTTGAAAAATACATGAAAAAAATCCGAAAAAAGACCGACAAATTTGAGGAAAAATACAATGCTCTCGGATTTCTAGCACTTGCTGTTTTTGTCGGAATTCCGCTTCCTGGAACAGGTGCCTGGACAGGTGTTCTTATTTCATGGCTTCTTGACTTAAACAGGAAAAAAAGCATAATTGTTATATCTATAGGGGTTTTAATGGCAGGAATTATTGTGCTTTTGGCAACTCTTGGGATAATCAGGATTTTTTCCTGACATTTTTGCAAAGAATTTTCAAATCAGAGTAGACCGGAATTTCTTTTATCCTGAAGATTTTTACTTCAAAAAACCATATAGCAACCACGAGAATAGTGCTGATTGCATACCAGAAAAATTTATGTGCTTCGTCAAAAAAAGAGTTTCCTTCCATGAAAACCAGTGTAAGCAAAAAAATTCTTGTTATGTTCGCTGTCAGCAGAAGCAAGAAAGAGAAAGCAATCATTTTTATTCGTTTGCTTATTTCAATGTCTGGAACAGACATATTCAGGAGAAATAAAAGAGCGTAAGCAGAACCTGCGATGCACGCGTCAATCAATTCCACAGGAACTGAATTTGCCACAAGGATTATATTATTACCTAAAAGGGATGCTCCAAAAAAGAGATTAAACAAAAAATAAAGAGGATAGACAGTAAGAGGGGTAAAAACAAGGTAAAAGAGCCAGAGGTTCGGGATAAAAGCAAAAAGAATTATCATGTATCTTGTAAGTATGCTTAAAACAGGACTTGCTCTTTTTTTCATAGATAAAAAGAACCCTAATCTATTTAAATATATTTTCACATAATAAACTATGAGAAAAAAAGTGCTGTTATTTTCGTTTTTCACAGTATGCACTCTTATCAGCTTGTATTTTGACAGGGAAATTTTCGAGGGGGTTTCGCTTATAAGAAATTTTGCATTAAATGACTTTTTTTTGGGAATAACATTCGTGAGTTCAGAAATAATAATTTTCTTTGTCCTTACGAGTTTATTTTTATGGCAGGATAACAAGAGGAGATGGATTGCCCCCCTTTGGCTGACTCTTGCTTTGTCTGCTGTTGTAAGTTTCCTGCTGAAAGTGTCTATACAGAGGCAAAGGCCTTTTCAGTTAGGATTTATATCCACGCTTCCTGTTCTGGAAAAAGCGAGTTATCTTGTCTGGAATTTCTCTTTTCCTTCTTTTCAGGCAATGCTCGCTTTTTGTGCATTGCCTCTTCTGAACAGAGAGTTTCCAAGATTCAGATATTTTTGGGGGGTGTTCGCAGTGTTGGTTGCTTTTTCAAGAGTTTATTTCGGACTGCATTTCTTGAGTGATGTTCTTGCAGGAGGGCTTATTGGCTATGCAATAGGATTGTTAATTGTCATGGCTGAAAAAGAAAACAGGTTTGGGGAGAGGATATACAAAAAGATTTTCAGAAGAAGATAAAAATCTATCTCAAGGACTTTTGAGGAATATGTGTGTTTTTATTTTGTTATCTTGTTTAATTAGTTTGCAATACAAAATAATCTTCACCGGTTCTACTATCTGTTACAGCATAAACATTTTTAATATCTGTTCTTCTATCCCCTGTACGATTTTGATATTCTGCCGAGGTTATTCTTCTTTCTGTATATTGCCCATATTGCCTCTCTTTTCTAAATAAGTTTTTAGGAATAATATCTTTAAACAAATCCTTAGGAGGGAGAAATTTAATTACACCAACTGTTGTTAATGTCAACAACGCTAATCCTACCAAACCCAATCTATGGTATGTTTTCATTTTCTTTTATCTTATCAGAACTTTTTTTCCCTAATATCCAATTTTTATTTCCTTCTTGCTATTTTTACAACTGCCACAATAATTGCTATAACCAAAACCACATTCAGTGCTCCGATAGCCCACAAGTATCCGTTTCCTTCAGAAACCAGTCCTGTAAGACTAAACTGGGATTTCTCAACAAGAACTGAAGCTGGCTGTGTTATTATTTTTTCATTTGAATCTGTAAGCACAATGTTAAATTCCTGCTCTCCTGCTGAATCTTCATCTGCCTTAAAAGTGAATTTTACTTCTTTTGATTCCCCTGCTGCCAGTGTCAGTGAAGCAGGGCTTATCTCAACAAGTTCTGCCCAGCTTTCATAATCTCCTGCAGCTACACTGAATGTCCTTGATTTTGTGTCTGTGTTTGTTACAGTTGCTATGACAACCAATTCCTCTCCTACAAGAACCTCAGAATCAAGTTCTGCGCTTATTGTAAGCTTAGGATCAATTATGCAGCTTCCTTCAACACTTAAAAGAACCTTGAATGCTGATTCATCATCAGCAATTTCAAACACACTGTCATCTTCGTCATAAATTGTAAATTTAATATAGTATGTTTTTTCCTCCACATCTGTAGGAACTTTCAATGCGAAATTTAATTTTGTGTCGTCAAAATCGCTGAAATCGCCAATATCAACTCTTTCATCTGTAATTCCCAAGTCCTGGCTGTTTACAAGAATGTAATTGTTTTCCAGTTTCTTGTCTCCTAAATTCCATATGTCTGCTGTTATTATGACATCTTCTCCGCACTGAACAGATTCAGGATACTGAATATTATCAAGGATTAATGCATCTTCTGTCTGGATTGTTACAGGTGCTTCAGCATAATCTGATGTTTTTATGTCAGCATATTCTTCATCCTCGCCTGTTGCAATTACATATGCAATGAGGTCTCCGCCTGCAAGTTTGTCAAGTTTCTCGTCAAGCTTGAATTGAAGATTTACATCCTGGTCTTTTCCGCCTTTAAGGTCAAAATCTTTTTCCTCATCATCAATTATCCATCTTCCTGTTGTCCTGTCAAACAATCCCCATTTAACTTCTATGTTCTGCATTTCAAGGTCGCTGTCTGCTCCGTTATATTCAACATTTGTCTCAATATTAACTGTATCTAATGGATACCAGGATTCATCTTCCCCGTATCCGTTTTCAACAGACAAGTCAAGAGAATCAATTGTCAACTGGTCATGGCTATCTCCAGTTGTAAGAGAAGTTATTACCTCTGTTGGAACCACGTTTCCTGAAAGAACTAAGTTATCAAGAGTAAATGTATCTGTAACTGCAGCAGTATTATAACCATATATTCTTAATGTGAATGTTTCTCCTGCAGCAACACCAAGTTTAAGAGATGAGATTGTTGCTGTAGCAGAAGTTGTAGTTGAAGTTCCTGTTGATAAATTTGAAGCGAAATTATCTTCAGATGAACGAACTGTAAAGTCCATTCCAGTAGCATCATTCGTCAAGTGATTAAAGCTTACAGAATTAATAACAAAATTAAACCCTGTATTAGGGGTAATCGTTACCTGATAATAATCGTTATCTGTAACAGCGGCAGTCAGAGAAACCTCATTCCAGCCGTCAGTTAATCCCCCATTTGCAGTAATACCATTATCACTGTATGTAAAAGTGCCGGGAGATATCCCTGCCCCAACACTTACAGAACTTGCAACCAAATTAACATTAGAAGATGTAGCACTCGAAGTAGTAGAAGTTGCGTTAAAATCCCAAGTTGCCAGTGTTGCAGCACTTGCAAAGCTGACTGAAACTACCAACGCCAAAATGCTTAAACACAATATCTGAAATATTTTTGATTTCATGTTGTAATCATTCCGCAGTTACTATGGTTTATAAACTTTTGGGTTTTGAAAAATATAGGTTAAAACGCATATTTTTGCTGGTTTTTATGGCTTTATGCAAGGTGAAAAAATTTATATATTTGATGTTGCTTGTTTTAGGCATATTCACAGCATAAAATGGTGATAAAGTCAAGGGAAAATTCAATAGGTGCATGGGCTTTCTTAATAGGAGTTATTTTGGCTGCTGCCATAGGTGTATTCTCAATCCTGCTTGTTGATGTCTTTCCTATAAGGACTTACAGCCCTGCCATATATGCAATACTTGTCATACTTGGACTGATAGTCGGGTTCTCCATAAATGCTGACGGAAGAGATGCAAACACCTTCCTGATAGCAGGGGCAATACTGGTTTTAGTAAGCAGATTTGGAATGGAAAGTGTTACTGGCTCTCTTATAGGAATAGGAATCGGGGAATTGGTTTCCTCAACATTTGCGGCATTGCTGGCTTTGTTTGTTCCTGCAACAATTATAGTGGCATTGAAAACAGTTTTCAGCATGGCAAAGATATAATTGTCTGCTGTGCAGAAATTAACTGTTGATAATTTAGATACAGATTGGACCAGAGTTTCATATTAACCCTTTATTAATCCCGAACGAAGTGAGACAAAATAGGGGCGGGTGGTCGGGGTGATGGTGGTGGTTTAATAATCACTTTATCCTGTTTATATTAACAATAGAATTACTCTCCATGTCCAATCTCGGGCATGCTGTATTTATCCACGAGTTCAAGGAAAAGTTCTCAAATTCAGAAGAATTAATCTCATTTCCTATAAATATATACGCCTTTTTCTTTAGTTTCTTTTTAAGAGCAATTGCCTTTTCCAGATTTTCCTGCCCTGGCTTTGATGAAACAAGTATTCCTGCCTTGTCTGAATTCAGGAATTTAAGGTATGCTGCTTTCTGTTTTTTCCTGAATTGCTCTGTTTCCTGCTCTGAAAGCTTGGTTATTTTACTATTCTCTATTATATAAATAGGAAGAGAGGTTTCTATGGCTAAGGAAATTGCGTGAAATCTTCCTGAGCCCATTAATAATACTGCCTCTGTGGATTTTGGAAAATCTGGCTTTGAACATCCTAAGACATGAACAAAAGAGGTTATGTTATGGGATTTTGAGAGAATTTGCTTTATCATCTTTGCAAGTTCTTCATACTGAATAGAATATGCAATTGCTATGTTTGTTATGTTTTTCAAAAAGGTTTTTGAGAGTTCTATTATTGCTTTCTCATTAATAATTGATTTTATCTTTGCAGGGATAAACAGGGTTTTCATAAATAAATCAGAGAAATAAGAGTTTTAAAACTTGTCAATTACAAATCAAACCTGCTTCGCTTTTCTTCTTTTGGCTTGACAACCTCTTTGTGAATTGCCGCAAAAGAAGGGGTGACTATTATCAGGTTTTCACCGAACCCCGCGATGTTTCCTTCAAGGGCTTCTGTGGTTTTCTTTATCTTGGAAACAGCTCTTTTAAGTTCTATGGGGTCTTTTTGCCTGAGAATTTTTATGTCAATTACTGCAATTGTATAGCCGTCTCTCAAGGCATTAAGAATATCATTAATGTCGTCGTATTCCTTTAAAACAAAAAGCTTTACCTGAATCTTGCTCTCTTTTTCCTTTTTTTCCAAGTCAATTTCAATATAATCTTCACCCAATGACTCATCTCTTCCGAGAAATGCTCTTTTTAATCTTTTTAAAACCATAACTAAACAATATATGAGTTATTTATAAATATTTCGCAACTTTTTTGCATATTTTAATGCGGAAGAGCTGAACACTCTCATTTGGCGGATTTTTTATTCTCGCGAAGAATCTCTTTTTTTAAACTTTCAATTCTTTCAGTAAAAGAACTCTCCTGCTTTTCCACTGATTTTATTCTCAATTCAAGAACCTTTTTTTTGTTGGCAAGTTCATCTTTTGCTTTTTCCCTGCCTGTCTTAATCATTAACTGCCCGACTATCTTGAAAACCTCGTCTCCTGAACTTTCCAGCTGATTGAGAGCAGAGTCCGTCTCTGCAAACTCTATCTGAAAAACCTGCCTCTGCATAAGAAGATTCTGCAGGCTGTTTTCCAGAAGGCGTATTTCCTGTATTCTTTTGTTCTGTTCCATTATACTGCTCTTATCTTCTTTATCTTGCTTCTCTGCTTGTAAAAGATTTTGCTGCCGCAATACTGGCAAACAAACCTTTTTTCAAGATTTGCACTAAGGATTTTCTTCCCGCATTTGAAACATTTGTATGCAACCATGGTAAGACACCTACCTTTGACGGCGTTCAAGCCTCAATTTCCCTTTAATTAATTTAATTATCATCATTTTATTATTGTAAATAATATGTGCTGGATATAAACTTTTTGCCGCACTTTTTCTTTGTGCACTGCCATATGCCCTTGGACAATCTCCTCACTCCTAACTTTCCGCAGTAAGGGCATTTCTGCCTTTTTCTCTGTCTGGTTTCCACTTTAATTAGTTTTGCCTTAACTACTCTTCCGTATCTTGCTCCGAATCTTCCTGCGGATTTTATTTTTTTTAGTTTTGTCGGCATCGTGTCGTTGAATTCGACGAGGTAATGAACTAAAGTTCATAAGGCAAAGATTGCCTCGCTTTACTCGTCTGTTCTTTATATCAATGGGGCTGCCCGGATTTGAACCGGGGTCGATAGGTCCCAAACCTATAAGCTTAACCAGGCTGGCCCACAGCCCCTTAACTTAAAAAGGGGCGATTTATTTTATAAACCTATTCTTATTTCTTTTCCTTCTTCTCTTTCTCGGACTTCTTTTCCTTTTCTTTTGCTGGCTTTTCTTCCTTCTTGACTTCTCCTTCAGGGACAGTTGCTGTTCCTTCAGCAGCAGTTTCTCCTTCTGTCTTTTCAGCAGCAGCTGCAGCTGCTTCCTGCTGCAATATCCTGTCCTGCTCTGCTTTTACTTCAGAATAATACTTGTCCAATTTCAATCTTTTGTCGCTCTCTGTGATTACTGCTTCAGAAAGAATTTCCCTGTCATATTTTCCCTCGTCAATTTCGCCTTCAATCTCTTTTGCGGTTTTATTTTCAATCAGCACCCCGAGAGTTCCGCAGGTTCCTGCGATTGTTTTTACTGCAGATTTTAAGCTCTTTGACAGAAGATTGGGATATTTTGTTTTTGCTATTGAGATTATATCTTCTATGGAAGCATTTGCCACCTTTATCTTTTTCTGCGCTCCTGAACCTTTCTCAACTTTCAAGTGTCTTTTCAGAAGCTCGGAAACAGGCGGAGAAAAAACTTTAATCTCAAAATTTTTCGTTGAAGTGTTGACATCCAGTTCAACAGGAACTTTCAGCCCTGAAAAGTCCTTTGTTGCCTCGTTTATCTTTTGAATAACCTGTCCCATGTTTATTCCTGCAGGCCCCAATTTCTGGCTTAAAGCAGGCCCGGGCTTCATGCTCCCGCCTTCAACTAAAAGTTTAATCTGCATTTTGAACTAATTGAAGCAAATCACAGAGACTTGCTCTTGATTTTAATTTTTGTGAAAATTCCCGCCATTTTTCATTATGTAGAACAGATACCCCTGATTGAGCTTGTTCTTGAGTAGTTAATAAACTATATGCCCTTGATATTCCAATAAAAGATTTTTGTTCCTGATAAAGTAATGTTCTTAATTCAAAATCAATTAAAGTATTTACTCTATCTCCCTCTCCTCTCCTTCTTGCAATTTCATATTCATCGGCAATTCTTTGAAGTTCTCTAAGAAATATTCTATGAGTATCTAAACTTCTTGCTCCTGCTACTTCATATTCTTCCAAGGTTCTTCTATAAAAGGGGTTCATTTTATTTAAAATTTCTTGAATTTTGTTATTCATTTTATCATTCTCCCTGTTCAGAAGCAGAATCTTCCTCCTCTCTCCTTATGACTTTAACATTGTCTATCTTTACTGTAACAGGAAGAGGAACAACTGCTCCCAGCAAGTTTACCACAACTTCTTCTTTCTGCTTGTCTATTCTTAACACTTTCGCCTTTTCCTTTTTGAACGGCTCTGAAATTATTTCAACTATGTCCCCTTCTTTTATTGAAATCGTGGCTATCGAAGGTTCAACCATGTTTTTTATTTCCTCGTAGGTTATTGTCTTTCCAACAATTCCTTTTATATATGGAAGATTGAATACTGCTTCTTCTGCACTTTCCCTGTCTTCGGCTTCAAGAAGAATATATCCCCTTAATCCGTGCGGACGCAAAACTGAAAAAATGTTCAGGTTTTTCTTTTCTGCTCTTTCAGATATCATTTCAAGTGCTTTCTCTTCCTTGTTTGTTGTTATTTTTATGATAAATATCATGTTTGTTTTTTCTTATTTTTTATTTCTGTTGTTTAGCTCCGTCTAAGATATAATTATCTTAGAAAGATATAATTAGTTAAAAAAGGGAGTTTATAAATTTGTTTATTACTTGAAATAATCGCTCCAATTATCTCCATCTTCTTCTATTGCATCAATAATGTTCTTCCTGAAATCATCATCATAGTAACCCCCCATAACAAATGTAGCTTCTTTAATTAATGGATAATGAAATATTCTCCCCATATTCGGAAAGGTATAGAAAAGCTTTTTTCCTGCTTCTTTCCCAAATCTTAAAAATTTCTTTTCGAGCTCATCTCTGCCAATTTCTTTGTTTCTATATTTATTTATCTCGCCCCTTACAGAGTTAAAACCAAGCTCCTTATAAAAAATATTTAAAATACCCTTAAAGGCATCGTTGCTAAGGACATTATTTATATCATTATTGAAGAGATTTTCCAGTTTTTCTTCATCAAGAATATTATCAGAACCCGGAACATCATAAATTCTTTTCTGGAACTCAAATGCTTCCCCAAGATACTTTGCTGATTCTTTCACGGGAATTCCCAGTTTTCCATATATTTCATTTGTATAATAATCAATTCCCCAGGAATCATCAAGAGGATAAAACTCCCCCCCAATTCTCTTTGCATATTTTTCTAAAGAACCAACGAGAATCTTCTCCAGTTCTAAAGTATCTTCATCTACCATAATCACAGAAGAAATATTTTTGTTAACAAATGCTAAACTTGTATCTCCTTTCTTAAACCCCTCAAATTCCCTCAAAAACTCCCAGTTATCTCTCTCCTTATAAAACTCAAAGATTAATTGTGCTAATCTTACTCCCTCATCTAAAGAATAATCGTCAGGAGAAGTCCGAACCCACATCCCAGGGGGATATTCCTCTTTTTTTTCACCAGGCAAAGAATACAAAGCAAATCCTGCTCTGAGAACCTTATCCATAGATAATCCAGATTGCTGCTGAAAATTAGCAATTTCTCTCTCTGTTGAAATATGAGGATTCAAAAAAGGTTCACCAGTACTATCTTTAATACCTGTAAACTTCAGACCTTCCAGCTCTTTTCCCTGAAAGAAATAATCTTCCAACCGAGATGCCTGTGAAACTTGTGGCTGCGATTTTCCGGTAGTTTTCCCTGTAAAATCCTTCCAATCAAAAACTATGTCAAATTCGTCTTTGTTGTTTGATATGTTTGTTTGATTACTTCCGTCTTCATTCATTACATAAATTTCATAATCTATGTATTTTTTGCTATCTCTACTAGAACTAAAAGCAATCCTCTTTCCATCTGGAGACCAACAAGGAAATATATCCTCTGCAAGATTATTTGTCAATCTTCTTTGATTACTTCTGTCTGCGTTCATTACATAAATCTCTGAATTTCCGTCTTTTTCGGAACAAAAAACTATTTTCTCTCCATCTGGAGACCAACGAGGAGAAGAATCATTAAGACCAACTGTTAAGTGCTGGATATTACTTCCATCAGCATTCATTACATAAATTCCGCCGGCTCTGTTTCTATATGAATCAAAGATTATTTTTCTTCCATCAGGAGAAAATGAAGGATGATTACCTTCTGTTAATTTTGTTATCTCTGAAGTTTCCAAGTCAATTACGCGGATTTCTAAATCCTTATATAATTTTGACGCGAAAATTATCTTTTTTCTGTTTGGGGAATACGAAGCATTATAAACAGGGCCAGTATCCTCTATATATCCTTTCTCTGAACCGTCTGAACCGATTATATGCATCCAATCACTCTCACCAAATATTATTTCCTTACCATCAGGAGAAAAAGAAGGGCTGAAAATATCAGAAGGTTTATTTGTTAAATTTTTCCTGCCAGAACCATCTGGATTTATAATAAAGATATCATATCCCTCATCATGCCCCTTAATAAATGGAGAACTGGACAATATCAGCATTTTTTCATTATCCTCTTTTCCTGCAACACTATTCTCCAAAGTCCGTGGTTTCTGTGCTTCCTTATTCATTTTTCCTTCAGCCAATATCCTTGAATAATCCGCAATAGTCAGATAATAACTTTCCAGATTTTTACTGAATACACTTGCATTTACACCAAGATTTGCTTTTAATCCTCCTATCAGTTTCCAGGAAGATTGCCCCGCATCCAATTCCAAATATGCCCCTGCTTCCCCGTATGGGCCTACAAATCCATATACTAAGAAACTTAATTTTGGATTTGCATAAGCTTCAAACTTTAAAACAGACGGAATGTTTGGAGGAGAAAAATCAAAAGATGCGGAAAAACCAGATTTTTCAGTCCACTTGCCTTGCTTGTAAAAAATTCCTGCATCAAAAGAAGAGTCCTGATTAACAGAGGTTTCAATCTGACAAATGCTTCCTTTAATTCCAACATAAACATCTAACTGCGGTTTAACAATTAAGGGAATTGGTGTTCCTGGAATAAATCCTACAATAAAAGAAGGAAATTTATACCTGGCAATTCTCTTTTCTTCTTTTATATTTCCTAATGACAACGGACTTTTTAATTCAAGCTCTGTTTTAACATCAGTTTTATTTCTGAAAGACAATTCATCCAAAATATTTTCTAGATTTTTCCCTATTTCACATTTAAGAAAAGAATTTGAATGCAATTTTAATCCGCCGTTTAAAGTTATCTGGTCGTCCTTAGTTGAAAGGTTTTTATCCAAATCAAAAAGAAGCACATTTTTAAAATGAAAATCTATGTTTAAAGAACTTGATTTATGAAACTCCTGAGTAACTCCCTGCTCTGTTTCTAATTCGTACAATCTTGAAGGAGGAGAAATTTCAAATTCAAAAACTGCTCTTTTCAGAGCATCTTCAAGAGTTGCTTGTTCGGTATAGACAGTTTTTTTATCGATAGAAATTTTACTGACTTTTCTCAAAAAACCATCTGGAGTTTTATCGCTGATGCCTCCCTGAATTATAGTCCCAACAGGATAAGAAACTGGCTGGGAAAATGCGACTTGAGTTTGGCTGAAAGATGAAATTCTTTTCAGTTCTTCTTCAGATAATATTCTTGTATAAGGAGAGAGTTCGTTTGTAAATTTTGGTTCTGGCTGATTTGGAACAGCTGGCTTTGAACATCCTGAAGATAATAGTGCTGCAACTGCCAAACCTCCAAGAAGGATTTTTCTTAGCGTCTTCATAAAAAACCAACAAAGGGGTTATTTATAAGAGTATTGATTTTAATTCAAGAATAAATCAAACACTTACAGAAACAGACGCTTGGTTGTTTTCTTCGTCAAATTCGCTGATTAAATTATCAGAATCCGCGATTACTTTTGGATTGTAAGCCCCTGAATTCAGGTATGTGAACATCATATATGCTCTTGTCCATGCTCCTGAACTAAGATTAATAGGAGTTGTTCTTTTTGGATCTTCGTCTGCTGAATTTGTATCTGCATTAACCTGCGGAACTGCTCCGGATATTATCCAAGTTGTTAAGTTGTTTGAAATTGCCGGAGAACTTATAGAAAGCCATTGCGAAGGAGTTTGTGAAAGTATTGCGGTTAACACATCCCCATTAGCATCTGTTGCTGTAAGGTTGTAACTGTAGGGATTTCCTTCATCAACTGCTGTTATTGGAGAAGAAGTTATCTGCGGTGCATAACCTGGCTTGCAACCACTCGCAAAACTGCTCACAAATCCGATTGACCCGACTGCAGCAAGAATCAATATGGCTCTTCTGGTATTTCCAATCAACTTAGAAACAAGGTTTTCAACCATCTAAAAAAGATGAACTCCTTTTTTATAAAACTTGTCGTATAGCAAAATATATAGCAAGAATCAGGAAAACATCTTCATAATTATTGAAACTATAAATCCCAGAAGCCCGAGAATTAAAATCCCTATTGCAGAAACCTTTGCCACCATGACAAATTCTTTTTTTGACGGCTTTTTCAAAATCATCCATACTCTTTTGCATTTTGCAACAAATGACCTGAATTTGCTCAGCAGTTCTTTGACTTTCAGCTTCATAATCTTATAAAAAAGAAGAGGTTTTTAAGTTTGTTGATTGAAGCCCGATTATATTTACCAAGCCGCTCGTCTTATTCAAAAAATTCTATTCCAAGTTCTTCCTCAATCTCCTTGTGCTTTAAACTTTCAAGGGACTCTTCGTGCCCGAGAATCTGCGAACTCTTTACCCCTGTTACTATAACCAAAACCCTTATTGACTTGTCCATGTCCTCTGATATTTTTGCACCCCAGATTAATTTTGCGTCAGGATTTAATTTTCCGCCAACCTGCTCTATTATTGTTTTGCATTCTTCCAAGCTCATGTTGTTTCCTCCGATAATATTCACCAAAGCACCTGTCGCGTCAGAAATATCAACATCAAGAAGCGGATTTGTTATTGCCTTTTCAACAGATTCAATTGCTCTTTGAGCACTATCTGACTCTCCCATGCCAATTAGTGAAACTCCGCCGTCAACCATCACTGCCCTCACATCTGCAAAATCAAGATTAACAAGCCCCGTGGTTGTCACCAGTTCTGTTATTCCTTTGACAGCATTTGTCAGGATTTCATCTGCAATTTTAAAAGCGGTTTGAAGAGGCAATTCAGGAGCCAGTTCCAAAAGCTTGTCATTGGGAATTACAATTAATGTATCAACCACGGATTCTAATTTTTCCAAGCCACTCATTGCATTTTCCAATCTCTTTTTGCCCTCTATTGTAAACGGAAAAGTCACTACTCCTATTGTCAGTGCTCCCTGTTTTTTTGACAGCGACGCGATTACAGGAGCTGCTCCTGTCCCTGTTCCTCCTCCTAATCCGCAGGTAATGAATATCATGTCGCTTCCTGTAATCTTTTTTCTTATTTCTGACTCTGACTCTCTTGCTGCTTCTTCTCCTACTTTGGGATTGCTTCCTGCACCAAGCCCCTGGGTAAGTTCTTTTCCTATCAGTATTTTCTGGTCAGCATTTGTGTAAAGCAAATCCTGGGCATCTGTGTTTATGGCAATCAGCTCCCCCCCTTTTATTCCTATTTCCTTCATTCTGCTCAATGAATTGCCTCCGCCACCGCCTATGCCAACTACCTTGATTTTTGCGGACTGCTTTTTCAATAACTCCTCTAATTCCCTGTCTATGGAAGAAACCTCTGAACTTATATCTCCAACCCCTTCATTGTTTAAAACATACCCCATAACTAAAATAACCAGTTTCCATTTATAAGTATTATTGTGATAATTTCTCTTTTTCCTTAATTTCCAGCTCCAGTCCAAATATGCTTTTGTATTTGTCCCTGAACAATTCTGCAAAATTAACCAAAGGTTTCTGGACTTCCAGAATCAGATTCTTATCGCTTATTTTGAACTGCAGTTCTTCCTTGAATAAAAATCTGTTAAATGCCTTTATTTTTTCATTGGTATCCTCAATTTTTTTCAGCACCCTGATTTTGTATATGAGTGTTTTGCCTGCCAGCGGGTTATTGAAGTCCGCAATTATCCTTCCTCCTGATACTGCGAGGATTTTTGCCATTCTTCCGTCAAAATTAAAAACCGCCCCCGGAAAAGGTGTCAGATTGTTCTGATTAAATACCCCCATAGGAATTGCCTGAACAAGTTTTGAATCCCGCATGCCAAACGCTTTTTCAGGGGAAAGTTCAACTTCATAATCTGCCGGAGTATCAGGTTCCGGCTTATTTACCAAAAATTCCTCAACTCCGTGAAGAAACATGCTCTCACCAAGGCATATAACAATCGGCTTTGCTTCTATCTGATGCTCATGGTTATGGTGCAGTTTTTCCAAATCCTCTTTTATGTTTGAATCAAATATCTCCCCGCCCTTAACCCTTCCTGTAAACTCTATTTCAATGAAGTCCTTATTTTTTATCATTTTATATTTTTAGTAAAAATGTTTATAAATGTATTTCTTTTGGTTTAATTATGGTTTTAAAATTAATTGATGCTGTGGAGGCAAAAGTAGGCACTAACATAATTGTCGAGGGGATTCCGTGCACTGTAAAAAAAATGGATGTGAGCAAAACAGGAAAGCATGGGCACTCAAAAGTCAGGATAGAAGCAGCAGGAATAATGAGTGAACAGAAAAAGGTCTTTGTTGTCCCGGGGCATGAAAGATTTGAGGTTCCGATGATAGAAAAAAGAAAAGGGCAGGTTCTTTCACTAGGAGACAGCAGTGTAAACATAATGGATTTGGAAAGTTTTGAAACTCTTGATATTAAATGTCCGGAAGAAATAAAGCCGGAGATGCAGGTTAATTCAAATGTGGAATACTGGGATGTTGAAGGACAGAAAATAATCAGGAGGAAAATATAAAATGAATTCAGAATATCAAGAGAGGGTATATGCTTACAAATCAAGAGAAAATATGCCAAGCACAGATAAAAGAGATAGAAGTGTAGTAAGATTAGAATATACTCTGACTAATCAGAGATTATCAAGGACTATTCGAGAAATTCCCCGTCATATTTGGAGTAATAATCATGGCAAAAATACCTGAAGCCCAAAACAGATTATTCAAGAATGTCTTTGTATGCAAGAAATGCAAGATAAAAGTCAGAGCAGACCCCCAGAAAATTCTCGGCGGAAAAGTTAAATGCAGGAAGTGCAAAAGAAATGCATTTCGTCCATTGAGGAAAAAGTAAATAAAAAGAGCTGAAAATGAATTTCATTGTATATGATTTGATTTTGCTTGGAGTATTTGTATTATTTGTTTTTATATTCATAGCTAGGAAAAGAAAAAACCTGAAAAGGGAGGGGCTTTTGCTTTTATACCCGACAAAATGGGGAATAAAATTAATCAACCGCATAGGAAAAAAATACGAGAAGGTTCTTAATGTTTTGAGTTATGTCTCCATAACACTCGGGTTTATCCTTATGGGGGGAGTGTTCTATATGCTTGGGAGGATTGTGTGGATTTATCTTTTTCATCAGAATATTGTGAGAATGATTAAAATTCCTCCAATAATGCCCCTGCTTCCGTATCTACCGCAGGTTTTCAAACTGGATTTCTTGCCTCCGCTTTATTTCACTTACTGGATAGTTATAATCGCAGTAATTGCAATAACCCATGAATTCAGCCATGGAATCTTTGCTGCAAAAAATAAAATCAGGATAAAAAAAACTGGCTTCGGGTTTTTTCCGTTTTTCCTGCCGATTTTTCTTCTTGCTTTCGTGGAATTGGACGAGAAGTTAATGGCGAAAAAAGAAAAAATCAAACAGATGGCAATATTATCTGCAGGAACCTTTGCCAATGTCCTGACTGCAGTTCTTTTCTTTTTTGTGCTCTGGGCTTTTTTTGCATTATCCTTTGTTCAGGCAGGAATTACATTTGACACTTATTCTTATTCTCTGTTTCCTGTTGAAAAAATTTCCATGATGAATGGGGTTGCTCTGGAAAATGCTTCTTATGAATACATTGTAAGCGTAGTTAATGGAACAGATATTGTCCTGATAAATGATGAAGTTTATGACGACGGCATAGTGGGTTTTTTTCAGGACAAAGAAGGAGATTATCTCATAGGAATTTATGATAACTCCCCGGCGATAAACGCAGGACTCAAAGGTGCGATAACAGAAATAAATGGGATAAAGACAGATAGCAGGGAAAAGTTTGTTGAAGAACTCCTTAAATACAAACCAGGAGACACAATATTAATAACAACAAAGACCGAAAATGAAACCTTGAATTTTGAAATTACTCTTGAAGAAAACAGGGAAAACAAAGAACTTCCGTTTTTGGGAATTGGCTTTTCAGAAACTGAAAAAGGAGGAATCCTGTCAAGAATTTCAAATCTTACTTACCTGATTAAAAAACCGCATGTCTATTATGAGCCAAAATTCCTGGCTGGCTTATTCATTTACGATTTATTGTGGTGGCTGGTTTTGGTAAGCATGAGTGTTGCTCTTATGAACATGCTTCCTGTCGGAATTTTTGACGGAGGAAGATTCCTGTATCTCGCTTTCCTTGCTGTGATAAAAGACGAAACAAAGGCAAAAAAAGTTGCAAGAGCAGTGAATTATTTCATACTGCTCATAGCAGTGCTGCTGATGATCTTGTGGGGAATTAGTTTTAAATAAGGTTTAAAAATTTGGAGGAGTTATAGTTAATATGGCAGAAATGAAAAGGCGAAGTGCAGAAGAGATTCTTGGAAAACCTATAATACATTTAAGTGCTGGAGAAAGTGCAGAAATTGATATAAGAATTAATGATGAGATGAGTATAGTGATAAGAGAAAGTAATTATCGATTAGGTGACATACTCCCACCCATAAATGGATGTGGGCTTCTTGGCTTATCTTGGAATGACATTTTCAATCCTTGATACCAACGGCATAGCCACATTACCAATACTTCTATCTTCTTTTGAGAAGAGTTGAAGATACTTTTTTAAGATATTACTTGCTCCGTTTATATCTGCGTTTGTTATTCTCCCGCAAAATTTACATTTATACATTCCTCTTGTTATTCTGTTGCTTTTTCTTATGTTCCCACAACAAGAACAAGTCTTGGATGTATTTATTTCATTAACTCTTACAAACCTTATCCCAGATTGGATTGCTTTATATTCAATCTGTTGAGTTAATTTAGAAAATGACCATGAGTGAAGTTTCTGGGAAGTTACTTTTCTGAAATGCTTGTCTTTTCTTATGTCGGTTATATCTCCAACGACAATAGTTTTAACATCATTTCTTTTTGCTTCTTCAATTATATTCTTGCTGATATTGTGAAGCATTTGGTTAATCTGCCTTTTCTGTTTTCTGTTAAGATTATTCAAGGTTTTGCTCTTGTGCCTTTTTGGAAATTGTAAATTAAGTTTCCCTTGAACTCTTGCTTTTCTTGAATTGAAATAATGCTGGACTGATAATATTCCTTTTCCAGAATGTATTGTTGAATTTCCCTGATTGTCTCTTGTTACTGCTGTGTTGATTATTCCCAAATCAACAGCCATAATTTTATCGTTCAATTTAATTTCTGGCTCTGCAATTTCATAAATAATATGAGCAAACCATTTTCCTTTATTAAAAATAATCTGGCACATCTTTGCTGTTCCTTTATTTTCTCTCCACAAGTCAAAACCAATTTCAATAGATTTAATTCCTCTTTCTTCCTTGTATTTTCTTGAAACAGAAAGTTTAATTTTGTCGTCGGTAATCTTAAACTGCTGATAGAATGTTATTGGACTTAACATTTCTTTCCTGCGAAATCTTGGGGGATTTGCAGTCTTGTCTTTCTTTCTTAATTTAAACCAAGAGTTATAATTTCTCTGTAAATTAAAACTTACTTCTTGTGCTGTTTGTGACGGAAGAAGTTTAAACCAGACATTATTTTTTAGTTCTTTTTTCTGTGTATAAACGCTTGGTATTTTTCCTGTTTCTTTCCAAGCATTTATTCTTTGATAATTGTCTGTGTTATATAATTTTGTAGCAATAGAACAAAGATTATGCAGATGTCCTTCTTGTTCTTTTGTAGGATTTAGTTTGTATTTTATTGTCTGTTTCATATTCCTTTTTGTTCCTCTATATATTTTTTTATCATTTCATTTGAAACGTGTCCGTGAGTGCTGACAAAATAACTCCTTGTCCATAATGTAGGTATCTTCATAAGTTCTGGAAATTGATGCCTTAACATTCTTGATGTATATCCTTTTATTTGTGAGATTATGAAGTTTGGTGATTGAGTTGGATTTGCCTGAACAAACAAGTGAGTATGGTCTGGCATAATTTCAAGTGCTTTTATCTCGCAGTTTAATTCTTTGCATTTTTCTTCTATTAATCTTTTATGAACTTTCTCTATTGCCCCAGTTAATACTTTTTTTCTATATTTTGGACACCAAACGAAATGATAATGCATAAAGTGAACGCTCGTCTGTGATTTTATATATCCTTTTGGCATATAATTATATGGGGTAGTTATATATAAACTTTTCTGTTTTTTGTTTCTTTGGGGGTTCGCTCTCATCCCACCTCTAAAGGGGTGTGGGGTTTCCCGCTTACGTGCCAAACAAAGTATCAAAAAATATTAATCATTAACTATTATATCATTTCTGCTTCAGCAGACAATCATCTTTTAGAAATTATTATAAATCATCCTCTCGTATTATATTCATGCAAAAAAAGGTGATAGTAATCAGTTTGGGCGGCAGTTTAATTATTCCTGACAAAGTTGATACTAAATTTTTAAAAAAATTCAAAAGAACAATTTTGAAAAATACAAAAGAATACAAATTTGTAATTGTCTGCGGAGGAGGAAGCATTGCAAGAAGATATATTTCCTCACTAAGAGAAATAGGAATAAACGAAAAATTCCAGAGTTTTTCTGGAATATCTGCAACAAGAATGAATGCAAGGTTCATGAATTATTTTTTTAATATAAACCCTGAAAAAGGAATTCCGCATACAATGAAGTTATTGGAAAAATATGTGAAAAAACAGGACGTTGTTTTTTGCGGGGCATTGGAATACAAGCCGAACCAGACATCAGACGCAACAGCAACAGAAATCGCAAGGCACCTGAAAGCAGTATTCATAAATCTTACAAATGTTCCGGGAGTTTACACTAAAAATCCAATGGAGCATAAAGATGCTAAATTTATCCCGGAAATGTCATGGCTTGAACTTTACAAGAAAACAAACGCAAGCAAATACAAACCAGGGCAACATCTAATTTTGGACCAGACAGCAACAAAAACAATCCTGAAAAACAGAATAACAACTTATGTTCTCGGAAAAAACATGGAAAACCTAGATAATCTCCTGAATGGGAGAAAATTTAAAGGAACAATTATTGCGGGATAGATTAAGATGACTGTTATAAAGGCAAAAAATTTTGATGAAGCAAAAGGAGAAATTAGGAAAAACAAAGGGAAAGAAATTATTTTTTCTTCAGACAACGACGAATTAAACAGGAAGATACTTGAAAAAGAAGAAATTAACATTTTGCTGCTAAATCAGGCAGGCAGAAAAGACAAATTAAAGCAGAGGAATTCGGGATTAAACCAGATTCTCGCAAAAATAGCAAAGAACAAGGATGTGATTATAGGAATAAATCTTGATGAAATAATTTTTTCAAGAGACAAACAAAGAGCGAAGATTTTGGCTCGGATTGCACAGAACATAAAACTATGCGGCAAAAACAGGATAAAAATGAAATTTATCTCTGAAAAAAACGAGAGGGACTTGTATGATTTAAGAGCTCTCGGGCTTATTTTGGGCATGCCGACAAATATGACAAAAGTGCTGTAAAACTTAAATCAAGACAAACATTTTTTAATGCAAATTCTCTAAGAAAAGAATGAACATAGACAAACTAACAGAATCTCTTAGCCCTCATGAAATCAGGATAATTCCATATTTAAGAGAGGAAATAAACGAAATATGCAAAAAATCCAATCTGGACAAAACCTCTGTTTTAAGAGCATTAAAATATCTGGAAAATAAAAAATTGGTAAAAATTTCCTTCAAAGAAAAAAAAATCGTGGAAGTCGGGGTTAACGGGGCATTATACAGAAAAAAAGGGCTTCCTGAAAGAAGGCTTTTAAATTTGCTGGACGAAAAAAGAATTCTTGGTTTGGATTCTGCAAAAAAGGAGAGCGGGTTGTCTGATGATGAATTCAAGGCATCTATCGGAGTTCTGAAAAGAAAGGCGCTGATAGAGCTGAAAAACAAGAAAATTATACTTAGTTCCGGCAAAACAGAAATCTCAAAAAAAACACCTGAAGAAATCTTTCTTGAATCCCTCCCTCTGGAATATGAATTCCTAAAACAGGAGCAGATTTATGCGCTGAAGGAATTGCAGGCAAGAAAAGAAATAATAGAAATATCCAAGGAAAAAATAATTAGTGTGGAAGTAACAGAACTCGGGGAGAAACTGATAAATTCCAAAATAGAAACTAAGGGGCTTATTGAACAGATAACCCCGGAGATTATAAAAAACGACTTGTGGAAAGGTAAAAAATTCAGAAGATATGATGTGACTTCTCCTTTGTCTGAAATTTCAGGAGGAAAAAGGCATTTTGTAAATCAAGCAACAGATTATGCAAGAAAAATCTGGACAGAAATGGGATTCAGGGAAATGGAAGGAAATCTCGTGCAGAGTTCTTTCTGGAATTTTGATGCATTATTTACTGCACAAGACCATCCTGTGAGGGAAATGCAGGACACCTTTTTTTTATCTGAAAAAAGAGGGGACTTTGATAAAAAAATAATGAAGTCAGTAAAAGATGCTCATGAAAACGGTGTTGCAGGAAGCAAGGGCTGGAATTATGCCTGGAATGAAGAAGAGGCAAAAACCCTTGTTTTAAGAACACACACAACATGCCTGTCTGCACAAACCCTTGCAAAATTGAAAAAGCAGGATTTGCCTGCAAAATTTTTTGCAATCGGAAAATGCTTCAGAAATGAAACACTTGACTGGAGCCATGGTTTTGAATTCAACCAGACAGAAGGAATCGTAATTGACAGAAATGCAAATTTCAGGCATCTTCTTGGATACTTGAAAGAATTCTTCAGGAAAATGGGCTTTGAAAAAATAAGATTTCGCCCTTCTTATTTTCCATATACAGAACCAAGCGTTGAGATAGATGTCTTTCATCCGGAAAGAAAAATCTGGCTTGAATTAGGGGGAGCAGGAATTTTCCGTCCGGAAGTAACCATTCCCTTGCTCGGAGAAAACATTCCTGTCCTGGCATGGGGCCCTGGCTTTGACAGGATGCTGGTGGATTATTATAAAATAAAGGATTTGCGTGAGTTATATAAGAACGATATCACGCAGTTAAGAAAAATAAAATTTTGGGTGAAATAACATGAAAATAGAAGAAGCGCAAAATAAAATAAGAAATTTTGATAAAGCAAGAGGCTGGGAAAGCCACCGAAATATAAAGGATTTGTTATTAAACATAACTGAAGAAGGCGGAGAGTTCTGGAATTTAATCAAATGGGTTGATGATGAAAAGCAAAAGAAAATTTCTCTTGAGAATAAAGAAAAAGTTTCTGATTATATTGGAGATACTTTATTCTTATTATTAAAAATAGCAAATCAAACCAAAGTTGACGGAAGTCAGGCTTTGCAAAATACTCTTGATGAATATGAAAAAAGAATGCCCCCGGAAATCATGAAAAAAGTAGGGCATGCAAATAAATTTGCAGGAGGAACTGACAATAAATAAAATGACAGCCGAACTAAAAGATATAATATTTTGGATTTTGGTTTTAGCGGCAATAGGGGTTGCTGTTTGGTTAATCGTAGGCTCACCGACAGTTGAACAGGGATTATTAATGATAACCATATTCATTGCAACTTCAGAAATTCTGCTATGGAAAACTATATTTTCAATAGATAAAAAAACAGCTCTTGGATTTGAGAAAGTAAAATCAAGATTTGACAAGATAGACTATCAATTAAATGAGATTAAATCATTAATTACAAAATAACATGGCAAATGTAATTTTCAACAAAAAAAAGTTTGAAAAAGAAATCGGGACCTTGGATTCCAAAATGCAGGACAGAATTTCCCTGTTCGGAACTCCTGTTGAAAAAATAACAGATAATGATGTTGAATTGGAAATTTTCCCAAATCGTCCTGACATGCTTTCTTATCACGGATTTAAGAGGGCGTTTCTGGCTTTTCTTGGAAGAAATTCCGGATTAAAAGTTTACAAGATGAACAAGCCAGAAAAAGATTGTAGGGTTACCATTGAACCCTCTATAAAAAATGTCCGTCCTTTTACCGCATGTGCAATAATTAAGGGGCTAAAATTAGACGATGAAAAAATAAAAGAGATAATAGACATTCAGGAAAAAATACATTTAACACTTGGAAGAAAAAGAAAAAAGGTTGCAATTGGAATTTATCCTCTGGACAAAATTAAGCTTCCGATAACCTTCAAAGCCCTTGAGCCAGACAAGATAAAGTTTATCCCTCTGGAAGCAAACAAGGAAATGTCGGGGCTGGAAATACTGCAAAAGCATTCTGCAGGAAAAGAATATGCTCATTTGCTGGCAGGAAAAACGAATTTCCCGATATTCACAGATGCAGAAGGAAAAATATTAAGCATGCCCCCGATAATAAACTCGCAATTAACAGGAAAAATAACATCTGATACCCGCGATGTTTTTCTGGAATGCTCCGGTTTTGACTTCTCCATATTGAGCAGATGCCTTAACATTCTTGTAGCAATCTTGGCAGACATGGGAGGAAAGATATACCAAATAGAAATACAATCAGATAAAAAAAATAAAAAAATAACTCCTGATTTGGAAGCAGAAAAGATGAAAATTTCTGTTGAAAATGCAAATAAGCTTCTTGGTTTAAATCTGAATGAAAAGCAAATAAAAAAATTATTGGAAAGAATGGGTTACAATTATGGCAAGGGAAATGCTGAAATTCCCCCGTGGAGGGTTGATGTTCTTCATGAAGTTGATTTGATAGAAGACATTGCAATTGCTTATGGTTACGAAAATTTCATCCCTGAAATTCCGAAAATATCAACAATCGGAGAGGAGAGTCAGAGAGAAACCGCAAAAAGAAAAATTGCCGAAATTTTATGCGGATTGAACATAAATGAACTTATGAATTATCACCTGATGAATAAAGAAGATATTGCAAAAATAGATGCGAAACAATCAAAGAATATTATAGAACTGGAAGAATGCAAGACAGATTATTCTCTATTAAGAAATAATTTAAGTTTATGCCTGCTAAAAACCCTATCGGAAAATGTTGATTCAGAGTATCCCCAAAGAATTTTTGAATTGGGAAAAGTTTTTTCCTTGGAGAAAAATGATATTAAGGAAAAAGAAAATCTTTCAATAGCAATTACCCCCGGAAATTTCACAGAGTTGAGGCAAATTTTGGAATATCTGTTCCGAATGCTTGGAAAAGAAATTAAAATAAAAGAGCCGTCTGAATTTCCATTGCATTTCATAGAAGGAAGAGTTGCTGAAATTTTTGCAGATGAAAAAAGCACCGGTTTTATCGGGGAAATTCACCCGAAAATACTGAAAAACTGGAAATTAAAGATGCCTGTTGCTTTGCTGGAAATTGAGCTGGAAAAGGTTTTTGAAAAACTGATTTAAAAAATAATCACCCGAAATAACCCTTGTTGTTTGAATTCAGTTTATTGTCCCAGTTGGATTTTATGACTTTGATTTCATCCAAGAGTTCTTTTTTTATCTCCTGCCACATCCTGTAAGAATCCCTGATAAACCCTGCCTCTTTCTCCTCTGAAAAAACAATGTCAACCTCAATAAGATTTATTTCATTTTTGGCGAGTTTCTTGTATATTTCCTCAAATTTCCGCCTATCTTCCTGGCTTATGGATTTTACAACAGATAAAATAAAAACCGGAGCATTAATGGGATGAATGATTGCCTCTATAAATCTCAAATAATTGGAAAATTTATCTGCCATAAATTTTCTTACCTCTCTTATCAAAATCTCTGTTTCGGACTCGCAGATTTTTTCTATCTGAAAATCCTCGTTTAGCTCCTTAAAACCAGGAAGATTATGCTTTTTTTGTATTTTTTCATAATCTTTCTTCAATTCCTCCAGTGTTTTTTCCGGCATATTGAGAAAGAAGGAATATAGTTTATAAAGTTAGTGAAAGCCTGTGCTGAGAATTGAACTCAGGACCCCCACCTTACCGAGATGGTGCTCTTACCGACTGAGCTACACAGGCACAATAGACCGGGATTATAAATACTATTTAATCTTTTCAGAACCAGATATAAAAATTATTTGCTATCTCTTCCTGGCAATTTTAAGGACTAAGAAAACCAGGAGAACAAGCAAAAAAGCAACAGACAAAAATATGAATATCATTGACAGCAGTGAAAATAAATTCACGAGCATAAGATTATTCAGCAATCTTGACAGGATAAAAGACACCAAAGACAAAACCAGGAACACTAATAAATTCTTCAATACCAAACCCATTCTTTTCTTGCCTGAAACATTGTCTGCCCTTGCATTTTTCCTGGCTCTTCTGGCAACTTTTCTCCTGACTCTCCTCTTTGTTTTACCCCTTCTCCTAGCCATTATATATATTAGGATATATAGTTTTTAAATCTTACTAACAAAATGTATATATCAAGAGGAGTTCTGGCTTGTAAAATTCCCTTTCCAGTTGGAATTTATGGCATTTGTCGTTACACTCTTGAGATTGGTGAAAAAATAGCCAAGCCATGAAAAATATATTTTAACAGCATCAAAAATTCCTGAAGGGGTTGTAAGATTGATTTCCCTGCCCTTGAAAACACTGCTTATGCTGAAATACAAAAAAAGTAGTGCAGCAATTAAAAAAATTGCAAAAAGCTTGTGTTTCATTCTTTTTATTTCTATAAGAACCCAGATTGCAACAATAATCACTGCCAGAACAATAACTGCTGTTACAATAATCATGTTATGAAAAACAAATGCAGGTATAAAAATATTTCTGATGCAGAAAAAATAGCCCTGCCAGTGCTCCCATCTGCTCTCGCTTTTGGTTGTGAGGCGATTGCTCGTGCAGATGCTCGTCGAACCTTCAGGTTCTCATTATAAATGTAATTAACTTTTCAATTTGTTAATAGTTCATAGCCCTGCCAGGATTCGAACCTGGGTCACAGCCTTCAGAGGGCCGTATACTTGACCGCTGTACTACAGGGCTATGCAATACATGAAAAAGGACTACAAAAAGTACCAATCGCTAAATTTAAATATTTCCATTTCCTTGACTGGCTATGGCTGAAAAAGAAATAGGCACAGTATCAACTTACTTTACCCATGTAAGTGTTGCAGCAATAAAACTTTCAAATAAACTGAAAGTTGGAGACAAAATAAGGATAAAGGGACACACTACTGACTTTGAGCAGAAAGTTGAGAGCATGCAGATAGAAAACAAGAAGGTATCAGAAGCAAAAAAAGGGGAGCATATCGGCATAAAAGTTCCTGAAAAGGTTCGTCCTAATGACAAAGTTCTCCTAATTGACTGATGCTGGAAAAAACACGATTTCATAAAAAGAAAATACACGGACATATAAAGAAGCATTTCCCAAAAAGTGTCAGGAAAGCCAGGAAGATTTTTGGCTTCAGGTACCCAAAGTTTTTTCTTCTTATATTCTCGGTATTTCTGGCTTATTTAATATTCAGGGAACTTAATGTGTCTGCATGGATACTCCGCCTGGATAATTTAAGCTATCTCGGAACATTTATTGCCGGTTTCTTGTATTCTTTTGGTTTTTTTACTCCTTTCTCTGTAGGATTTTTTATAGCAGCCAAGCCAGACAGCATTATTCTGGCTGCTTTAATTGGCGGAGTAGGAAGCACAATTGCCGACTTGCTGATATTCAAAACCATAAAATCTTCATTCACGGACGAATTCAAAAAACTGGAAAAAAACAGGATAATTAAAAAAATAGAGAATATTGTAAAAAAGAATAAAAGCATATTAATCAGGCATTACCTGTTATACCTTTTCGCGGGAATAATAATTGCCACTCCCCTGCCCGACGAGGTAGGGGTCTCTATGCTCGCAGGATTGACTACGGTAAACCCAAAAAAATTGGCTGCAATCGGCTTTGCTGTTCATACAATAGCGATATTCTTAATATTAAAAGCATTCTAAACCTGTTGTCATCTGTTTTGCAAAACATAATCCTTATAAATCTTCGGCAGTTTTTATCTGTCAGTATTCAATTCACGAACTCGCTCACATTTCGGGCTATCTTCGTGAGTCCGTTCAGCCCCTGTAGTCTAGAGGCCAAGGACACCACCCTCTCAAACGAACGCAAATAGGAAGATTTACTCGATGAGAGAATAATCTGCGCATCTTATGCGGCCTGATTGCGAGATTGGGAAAGTCGGGACGACTTAAATCGTGAACGACTCCATGATTAGGGAACGGTGGTAACCCGAGTTCAAATCTCGGCGGGGGCATATTATATGGCTGTAAGACATATTTATTCTCTGAAATTTAACGAGGGAACCCGAGCTTCAAATTGAGCAACTTTGCGACGTGCCCACCGGCGTTCGAGGTAGATGTAAGCAGGGTTGCAAATAGGCGGGGGCATTATTTTTAAGAATATAAAGTAAATTTTAAAAAATAAAAAACAGAAAAAAAATCAGCAACAATGAAAATAAAAAATTATCAGATTACTTTAATACTCCGTTTCTTCATAATCTTCTTCCTCGTCCTCTTCGTCCTCGTCTTCTTCGCCATCATCGAGGTCTTCTTTCTCCTTATCCTCATCTGAATCTTTCTTAGCCATTATAACCTCCGTTTATTTAGGATAAATTATATGAATAATTACCATTTTTAAATCTTATCGTATCCCCGGCTTTGTTCAGAAAGTCGTAATTTTTATTGACTTATTAAACAAAAATGGCTCGTTCATTCTATTCACTCGCAGAGCAATGATAATGTTAATACAAAACCTGTTTGTTGGTTAATTTTTTCATCAATCGTGAGCCGAGCGTTTACACGAGCATCGCATCACAACAGAGAACGAGTGTGGACGCGAGTTAAGGTGAACAACTTTACGAGACAGATTAATTATCAACAACGAGAAAGGTTGCGAGTAGAACCAAATTTTAAACAGAGATTATTTATTAAACAAAACCCGTATCCCAGAATTACCCAAAATTTATCTTGTATCTGCGATTAAATTACTACCCATTAAAATTAAAAATGCCTGTTTCCACTAAGTATTATGGGGAAAAAGATAATCCTTGTATTCAATGTCGGAAGTTCAAGCATAAAATACTGCATGTTTGAAAATCTGAATCTGACAGATTCGGGAAATTATGAAAGGTTAAAAACAAAAGATGATTATAAAAAAACAATAAAGAAGATATTCAAAAGAATTGATGAAAAGAATATTGATTTGATTATTCACAGGGTTGTCCATGGAGGAGATTTAAAAAAACCTGAACGCATAAATAAAAAAATAAAGGACAGGATAGAAAAATTCTCCGAATTTGCTCCATTGCATAATCCAAAGCAACTCATGGTAATTGAATTATGTGAAAGTTGTAAAAAACCACAATATGCTGTATTTGACACCATGTTTTTTTCAGAACTTCCGGAAGTTGCCAGAACATATGCAATACCAAAAAGCATAACAAAAAAATTCGGAATAAGAAGGTACGGATTTCACGGACTATCCCACGAATATGCCTCAAGAGGATTAAAAGGCAGGACAATAATCTGCCATCTTGGCTCCGGTTCAAGCATATCTGCTGTCCTAGATGGAAAGCCGGTGGATACAAGCATGGGATTTACTCCTTCAGAAGGCGTGCTGATGGGAACCCGTTCAGGAACAATTGACCCAGGAATAATCTTTTTTCTTGAAAAAAGAGGATATGATACCGGCAGATTACTGACAGAAAAATCGGGGCTAAAAGGACTTACGGGTTTTAATGATTTTCGCGACATATTGTCCAGAATGGACAAAAATAAAAATGCTAAGCTTGCCTATGACATGTTTTTATACCAAATTGCAAAAACAATTGGCTCTTATGTTGCAATTCTTAATGGTTTGGATAATTTGGTTTTCACAGCAAAAATTGGGAAAAATGTCGCCAAATTGAGAGAGGATGTCTGCAAGCATTTTTCATTCCTTGGAATTGATATAGATAAGGAAAAAAACAAATTAAATTCTGGGGTAATTTCATCAGAAAAATCAAGGGTTAAAGTGCTTGTCATAAAGACAAATGAAGAAAAAATGGCTGTTGAGGAAGTCCTTAAAATTTATAAAAACTAAAATACTAGAATAAAAATGATATCTGTAGAAATTTCGGCAAGGCATGTTCATCTTTCAAAAAAAGATTTTAAAAAATTATTTGGAAAAAATAAAAACCTGACTGTTTTAAGAAGATTGTCGCAACCAGAAGAATTTGCCTCCGGAGAAAAAGTGATTCTCGCTAATGCAGACAAAAAAATTAAAAAAGTGAGGATTACTGGTCCGTTCAGGGAAAATTCCCAGGTTGAAATCTCCCTGACTGATGCTTATAATTTAAAATTAGAACCTCTTCCTGAAATAAAAGTTTCAGAGGATATATCTGGTACAGGAAAAATTCTTGTTAAGGGTCCGAATTCTTCTGTTAAAATTCCGTGCATAATTGCTCAAAGGCATCTGCATCTGTCCCCTGAAGAGGCAAAAAAATTAAAGTTAAAAAATAACCAAAAAATTTCAGTAAAAGTAATGGGAAAAAGAGAGCTAACATTCCATAATATTATCACAAGGGTTTCAGAAGATTACAGATTATTTCTCCACCTTGATACAGATGAAGGCAATGCAGCAGGAATTTTGGGGAAATCTTCTGGTGAATTAGTGGAATAAATCAACAAAAAAATTAATAAAATGGAAAATAAATTTCTGGGAAATATTTCAAAGATAATGGCTGTTCTTTCCGGATATTATAATTCAAGTGAAAAAACAACCCTGAACAGGATGCGGAGCGATAAAAATTCCAATCCGTTTAAAATTCTTATCTCCTGCCTTCTCTCTTTGAGAACACAGGATAAAAACACAGAAAAGGTCTCAAAAAAACTTTTTGAATATGAAAAAATTAACACCCCCGAACAAATATCAAAAATTCCGATAAGAAAACTTGAAAAGATTATTTTTTCTTCTGGGCATTATAAAAAGAAAGCAAGAACATTAAAGCATGTTTCAAAAACCCTAATAAAAAAATTCAATGGAGAAGTCCCCCGCACAAGAGAAGAATTAATGTCAATAAAAGGCATTGGGCCTAAGACAGCAAATATTGTTCTGGCTTTTGCTTTTGGAAAAACCGTGTTGCCCATAGACACTCACTGCCACAGGATTCCAAATCGGCTCGGCTGGTTAAAAACAAAAACCCCTGAAAAGACAGAAATTGAGTTAATGAAAATCCTGCCTAAAAAATACTGGAGAGAATTCAATGCAATTTTCGTCCAATTCGGAAAAGAAATCTGCCAGCCAGTTTCCCCAAGATGTTCTGTCTGCCCGATAAATATATGCTGCCCAAGAATTGGAGTGAGGAGAAGCAGATAAATTGTTTTCATTTCATTCAAAGATTAATATAAAATTAATCAGAAACCCCGATTATAATGTTACACCTTTTTTTATTGACTATATTTATATAATTGAACATAACTTCTTCTGTTAGCAATTAAAACCTTTCAAAAGGTTTTTAAGCCATTTTTCTCTAATCTTATCATGAAACGCTCATCAAGAAGGTGGAAAAAGAAAGGGCAAATGCGCTGGAAATGGCAGAGAAAGCGGCTTAGAAAAGAAAAGCGCAAGAGAAAAGCGAGAAGAATAAGGGCAAGATAATTCTAAATGTTTTTTAGCACAATAATCTTTATAAGTTATCCTAAAAATATCTTAATATGAATGAGGTAATTAAAGGGAAATTAATTCTCAAGAAAATAAAGGAGGTTGATTGTTAAGGAACCTTGGTTCCTTACACTTACAATGGTTAGTGAAATCTGGACAGAAAAATACCGCCCTTCTAAGTTTTATGAAGTTGTAGGGCAGGAGGAAGTCATAAAAAGAATAGAGTCGCTAACAAATTCCCTGAATATCCCGCATCTTTTGTTTGCAGGCCCTGCAGGAACAGGCAAGTCAACTCTCGCATTAATCATAGTGAAGGAGCTTTTCAGGGAAAACTGGAGGCAGAATTACCTTGAATTAAATGCGAGCGATGAACGGGGAATTAATGTTGTCAGGGAAAAAGTAAAAACCTTTGCAAGGACAAAATCCCTCGGAAATGTTCAGTTCAAAGTCATCTTTCTTGATGAGGCAGATGCTCTCACCCCTGAAGCCCAGCAGGCATTGAGAAGAACTATGGAAAATTATTCATCAACCTGCCGCTTTATCCTTTCGTGCAACTATTCCAGCAAAATTATAGACCCAATTCAGTCAAGATGCGCATTTTTCAGGTTTAAACTGCTTGAAAAAAAAGACATAGAGAAAGTGATAAGAAAAATCGCTGAAAAAGAAAAACTCACAATAACAGCAGAAGCCATGGATGTGCTGTATGAAGGCAGCGAGGGGGATTGCAGAAGATGCATCAACCTTCTTCAGTCAACAGCTTCTGTTTCTCCTTCAATAAACCCGGAGCTAGTTTCAACAATTCTCTCAAACGCAAAGCCAAGAGACATAAAAGTTGTTCTTGATTACGCGCTTGCAGGGGACTTCCAGAATTCAAGGGAAAAATTGCTTGACATAATGCTGAAAGAAAGCATATCTGGGCAGGATGTTATAAAATCAATACAAAAAGAAATCTGGAATTTGCCTGTTGAGCCGGAAATAAAAGTAAAATTAACTGAAAAAACAGGGGAGGCAGAGTTCAGAATTGTGGAAGGAAGCGACCCTTTTATTCAATTGCAGGCATTGCTCGCAAGTTTCGTGCTTGCAGGACTGGGGAAAGGATAAGATTGCATGCAAGAGGGGTAAAATGAAAACCTGTTTTAATAGATTATTCGGAAGAAAGGGGAAAATGAATTAAACTTAGATTCATTGTCTAAACTATCAGATAAATTATAACATGCCATGGATTGAAAAGCACAGACCGAGAATTTTTGAGGAAATAAAGGGGCAGGACCAGGCAATAGCAAAAATAAGGGAATTTTTCAGGAATTTCGGAAAAGAAAAAAAATCCCTGATATTGCACGGCCCTCCTGGAGTTGGAAAAACAACTCTGGCATATGCCCTGGCAAATGAAACCAATTCTGAAGTTGTTGAACTGAATGCTTCTGATTTGAGAAACAGGGAAAAACTGCAGGAGATATTAAAGCCGGCAATAGAGCAGAAGTCACTGACAAAAGAGGGAAAAATAATTTTAATTGACGAGATAGACGGGATATCTGAAACAGACAGGGGTTGCATTGAAGAACTCTCCGAATTGATTGTTTCAACACCCTATCCAATGATAATCACCTCAAACAACATCTGGGAAAGGAAATTAAATTCCATAAGAAACAAATCAGAGATGATTAAATTAAGGGAAATTGACTACAAAACAATCAAGGATGTCCTGATAAATGTTTTAAGAAAAGAGAATAAATTTATTGACAGCAAAATACTGACAAGCATAGCTGTAAAATCCAAGGGAGATTTGAGGGCTGCAATAAACGATTTGCAGGCCATATCAAAACTGGAAGACCCTTCTTCTGTAAAATTTGATGAGAGGAATAAGGAGACAGACATTTTCAACTCACTAAGGCAGATTTTTAAGAATAAGCCGACAAATGAACTTTTGAATGTTTTTGATTCTGTGAACATGAATATAGACGAAATAATGCTGTGGATAGAGGAAAACATCCCGGCAGAATATAAGGGAGCAGAGCTGGCAAGGGCTTATGATGCATTAAGCAAAACAGATGTTTTCAAGGGCAGGATTTACAAGCAGCAATACTGGAGGTTCCTGATTTATGAAAATATACTCTTGAGCTACGGAATATCTGCTTCAAAAGACCCGAACAGAATCCAGAAAAACAGCTTCACAAGTTACAAAAAACCAACAAGGATTTTAAAAATCTGGCTTAACAATCAGAGAACAGAAAAAAAGAAATCCATAGCACAAAAATACTCAAAATATGTCCATGTCGGGGAAAAAAGGGCAATGAAGGAATTTTCGCTGGTAAAAACAATTTTAAGGGCAAACCAAAAGATACAGGAAGAATTAAAACTCACGCAGGACGAGGTTGCGTATTTAAATGCAGAATAATTTTTTACTCATTTTCAACATCCGCTCTGTAATACTGAAAGTTTGTTCCTTTCTGCCTCCATGCATTCTTATCAAGTCCTGCTTTCATACTTAGCTGTTCCAAAAACTCTGTTTTATCTGGAATTTCTTCCCAAACCTGCGGAAGAAATGTGGCTTTATCCCCGTTTTTCTCAAGAATTATTCCCATTTTATTGTCTATTTTTTCAAGCAAGTCATCTTCATCCCTGAATTCTAATCTTCTTGGAGGAGATAAAACAGAAACTTCAATCTTTATTTTTTTCAGTTCTTCTTTTTTCAATGGAATAAATCTTGTATCATAAAAAGCAGCACTAACAGCATTTTCCGCAACATTTTTCCATAACTCCTGTCTTGCTTCTAAACTGCCAATACAGCCCCTTAATTTTCCGCCAAAAGTCAGAGTAACAAAGCACGCTTGTTTTTCTTTGTAATATTCTTTTGTTTTATCATCAGGAATAAACTCTTTTCCTTTAAAATGCTCTTCAATGGTTCTTCTTGCAATTTCAGTTAATCCTATCATTTTAAATTATCAAACATTTCCAAGGTAAACATAATTCAGATATTTTTTTCCTATCGCTTCTGCTCTTCTTAAGGTCTTAATTGAAGTCGCGGGTTTTTTTGTCATCTTGTGCATCGGGAAAAATCTTGAAATATGCCATACAATATTTTTGTCAATTGAAGAAATGAATTTCGCTATTTTTTCAAGTTCTTTATCGCTGTCATTCAGCCCGGGAATTACCAATGTAGTTATCTCTGTATGTATTCCTTTTTCATGTGCCCATTTTATGCTGTTCAATACCGGCTTAAACAATGCCCTGCAATATTTTTTGTATGTGGCATTGGAAAAACTTTTCAGGTCAATGTTCATGGCATCAACAAAATCCGAAAGAAAATCAAAACTTTCTTTTGAAAAATACCCGTTTGTCACCAGTATATTTTTCAGCCCGTTTTTTCTTGCAATTTCAGCAGTGTCTTTCACAAATTCAGCAAATATGGCTGGCTCATTGTAAGTATATGCTATGCTTTTGCACCCTGTTTTCAGTGCCTCTCTGACAATTTCTTCAGGGGTTATATCCTTGCCAAAAATAATTCCTGGTTTTATCTGGCTTATGTCCGCATTCTGGCACCAAAGGCATTTAAAATTGCACCCGGCAGTTCCAACAGAAAAAGCATTGGTTCCTGGAAGAAAGTGATACAGGGGCTTTTTCTCTATGGGGTCCACATGCATTGCTGCGACTTTCCCATAAACAAGCAGATATAATCTCCCTTTGATATTTTTTCTCACCCCGCATATTCCCGTATCATTTTCAGAAATAAGGCACTTGTGGCTGCATGCAAGGCATCTCACTTTCCCCTGTTTTTCTTTCTTGTATAAAATGCATGGTTTCATAAACCTAATAAACTTTGAGTTCTTAAATATCTTATGAATTGGTATCCTCAAAGCAAAGAAGAACTAACTGCCCTGCTTGAAAAATTTATCGGAAAAGAGAAGGCAAAAAAAGGCAAGGAAATTCACGGCCTGATTGTTCCTCATGCCGGTTATAGTTTTTCAGGGGAAATAGCAGGAAAAGCTTTTGGCTTGTTGAAAAACAGGAAAACTGATACCGCAGTAATCATGGGCCCTTCTCATTACCTCGGATTTCAGGGAATTAGGGTAATGGAAAAATCAGAAACACCTCTTGGAAAATATGAGGTCATAAAAAATAATTTTGAAAGCACAGAATATGAACATTCTATTGACAATCAGGTTCCATTTTTGCAGAAATTGGGGTTTAAAAAGATTTTACCTCTTGCCGTAGGAGAACTTGAAAATAAGGAAGCAGAGAAAATTGCAGAAGAAATCTCAAAAATTCCTGCTGTTTATGTTTTCTCCACTGATTTGAGCCATTTTTTGCCTTATAATCAGGCAACTGACATAGACAAAAGGACAATAAAAATAATTGAAAATCTTGACATTAAAAACCACGAAAAAATTGATGCCTGCGGCAAATTCGCATTGCTGGTAATGATGCACCTCTGCAAATTAAAGGGCTGGAAGCCAAACCTGCTTGAATATAAAAATTCAGGGGACATTATCGGGGATAAAACAGGTGTTGTCGGGTATTCTTCTTTTTGGTTTTAAAGACAACTTGCAGTTGAACTCCCAGAACCTGTACTTGTCGCACTGCCAAAACCAGCAGATGTTTGGGAGGTAGATAATGTCTGGCTGCATTCAGAAGCAACACTGCTGAAAGAATCACAAACAACTCCTTTAACTCCCTCGGGACTTCTGCTTGCAGATGCTTCAACCCCGTTAATTATTAATGTCGGACTTCCTGAAACCCCTTTGGTGTTGGCATTCTGAACTTCTGCATTGTATAATGTTTCTCCCTCACTTGTCATGCAAGAGTTTATTGCTGATTCACTCATTCCAAACTTAGAATATAAACTTTTAAGCTTAGGAGCAAGACATGCTGCATCTCCGTTGCAACTTCCTATTGAAGTATCCTCCGCAAATGCCAAAACATAATCCAGGAATTTATCAGGATACAATTTCTCTATGCATAACTGCCTCTCTGCTTCTATTTTCTCATACTCTCCGTGCATTGCACCTATCTGCCTTATTCTGAAATTAATCTTGTCTCCAAGAAGTTCCACAACCGGAAGAACCGCTTTTTCCATCTGCAGTCCATAAGGGCAGTATGTGAAAACATAAAGTTCCACGCCCGGCTTTTCTGTTTTTGGAACATCCTGCGCTTGCGATTGCTCACCTGCTTCCTGAACATCTGAAGTTATCGGAAGAAGATTTGGCGTATAATAGCCGCCGTCCTTAGTCATATAAACATCAATATCCTGCCCCCCATATTCAACAGTAACTTTGTACATGTTACTTCCTTCGCTTGCGACATCAACCAGCTTAACCTCTGAATCTGCCACATCATTCAGGTATTTAATAAGATTATCAGCTGCTGAATCTCCTGAAATTACATTTCCTGTAATTCCCCCTGAAAAATTAACTATTAAAAGAGCAACAGCCAAGACACCCAAAATCAAAGAAGAAAGCATCCACGGATTTTCCCTCACCCTTTCAGTGAGATTGGCTTTCTTTCCCTCTTTGACAGAATCTGCCTCCTTGTTGTCTTCCATTTATATATTATAAAAAGCCCTTTTAAAAACATTTTGGTTTAAAACTTCTCGCACTTGCGTGCTCAAAATTAATATGGATTAATAAAGATAAGGACGGCAATTCAGGTTATGTTTCAGGTTATATTGATAATTATAATCTTAACAATAAATATTAAAACTCTGCCTTATATTTAATAAAATGCCTTATGACATAATTGTCGGAAGAGATTCTGCTGACAAAAAAATATTCGGAAACAAGGGGCTGATATTCCTTGGAAAGGGCTTTGTAAAAATGGGGCAGTATACTTCCTTGAGTAACAAGATTTACATGGATGTCGCAAGAAGCCATGTTGTTTTAGTGGCAGGAAAAAGGGGCTCCGGAAAAAGTTATTCATTGGGAGTCATAGCAGAAGAACTTTCAAACCTTCCGAAAGAGGTAAGCCAGAATATTGCGTCCCTTATGTTTGACACTATGGGAATTTACTGGACTATGAAATTCCAGAATGAAAAAGACCGGGAACTTCTTCAGGAATGGGGGCTGAAATCAAAAAATCTTCCTGTAAAGGTTTTTGTTCCATTCGGATATTATGACGATTATCTTGAAAAAGGAATTCCTGCCGACGAGAAATTTGCACTTGACATTTCAGAATTAAACTCCGAGGACTGGATAATAACCTTTGGCTTGGACATGATAAACCCTGTATCTGTTTTGATTGAAAGAACAATAACAAAACTGAAAGAAAGGGGAAAGTTCAGCATTGAGGATATAATTTCAGAAGTAGAATCGGCAGAAAAGGTCTCTGACGAAGCAAAAAATGCGGCTATTGGTTTGTTTGAGGCCGCAAATACCTGGGGCATATTCGCAAAAAAGGGAGAGGAAGCAACGCAGATAAAAGAACTGGTTAGTGCAGGAACCACCTCTGTCCTTGATTTAAGCGTATACAATTCAGTCGGGGCATTCAATGTCCGGGCGCTGGTTATCAGCTTAATTTCAAGAAAAATTTTCAGCGAAAGAATGTCTACAAGAAAAAAAGAAGAAGTTGAGGAAGTGTCAAAAGGGCTTGAATTCAAATATTCCCAGGAAGTAAAAGAAGAGCCGTTAGTTTGGATGTTTATTGATGAAATTCATGAATTCCTACCCTTAGAAGGAAAAACTGCAGCAACAGATGCATTGATACAATTATTAAGAGAAGGAAGACAGCCGGGAATTTCCCTTGTTCTTGCCACGCAGCAGCCAGGGCAGATTCACAGGGATGTTATGACCCAGTCAGATATTGTCATAAGCCATAGAGTTACTGCAAAGCCAGACCTTGAGGCACTGAACTACATCATGCAAAGCTATGTTTTGGAAAGCGTTAAAAAATACATGGATGACTTGCCAAGCTTGAAAGGAAGTGCCATAATCCTTGACGATAATTCAGAAAGAATTTATCCTATGAGAATTCACCCGCGTTTTACATGGCACGGCGGAGAGTCCCCGACAGCTGTAAGTGCGGAGAAGAAATTGTAATCAATTTGCTGAAGGTATATCAGATTCTCTTGAATGATATTTGTATAATTTTGCTCTTACAAGATTTCCAAACCAGTAACTCATTAAAGAAGCAAATTTCGGGGATTTTATTACTAATTTATAATGGTTTGCCTTATCTTTTATAACAATCCTGCTTCTGAAAAAATGATTTGTTACTCTTGCTTCCAAACCGCTGTTTCCGGCAATTTCCTGCAAGTTTATTCTGTGATAAAAAGGAAGTATCAGTTCTCTCCAGAGTTTTATTCTGCCAAAAAACCCGTAATAATTATCGCTAGAACTTGCTATAAGATTATTAAAAAATTTTCCGTGTCTTTTTTCTTTAGTCCCTCCGCTGATTAATCTGATATCTTTGGGCTTTGCATAAGGGAGACCTATTACTTGCCTGTAAAATCCTTCTATTGCCTTTGCGGACTCTTCATTCATAACCAACTCTGAAAAAAGAAATTTATAAATCTTGCTATTGTTACCATTATAAAGTAATATTACAAAATTACAGAACCCTGAAATCCACTCTAATCCTGAATTTTCTCATGCCAATTTCCCCTGCTCTTTTTATTTTCATGACTTTTATTTTCTTCCCGAATTTTTCTGCCTCTTTTTTTATTTTTTCTGCAACAGAGTTAATTTCACCAAGTTTAACAAAATCATAATAATAAATTCGTGTCCCTGTTTTCGACAAGATAAACGCCCCCTTCAAAAAAGTTTCTTTCAATTGCGGACGCGGCATCACAATGACATCTATTTTCTCTTTCAGTTTTCCTGCAATTCTCTTGATATCTCCTGGCAATAAAAAAACCCTGTCTTTGACATTATTTAACCTGATATTTAATTCCGCATATTTGTTTGCTTCCCTGTTTATCTCATTTGAATAAACCTTTTTTGCCTGTGAGTTTTTTGCAATCACAATTGGAAAAGGAGCAACTCCTGCAAACATAACCAAGATAATATCTCCCCTTTTTATTTCCCCCGCAATTTCTTTCCTTTCATTCGCCAATCTGGAAGAGAAATATGCCTTGTCAATATTAAATCTGAAAACGCACCCATTTTCCTTATACAATGCCTCCTTTGTCTTTTCTCCTGCAACATATTTTGTTTCCTGTTTTCTCAATCTTCCCTTGAATTTGCGTGTCTTTTCAAGAATTGTTTTTATTGACTTGTTTTTTTTCAGAATTTCCAGAGCAAACTTTTTCTTTTCTTTTGCAGAAATTCTATCTGGAAATTTCACAATTGCTATGTTTCCCAGGACATCAAATGCTCTGAAAGTTTTATTGTTCATTACATCAACGGCAAGGATACCTGTGCTTTTAAGCACAGCGAGGAATTGCCGTCCTCAATGTTTAATTCTATTAAATGATTAGAATCAGAAGGGCTGGATTCTAGCCCTCCCGAAT
>Ga0209541_10000250_pt1 | contig 103847 bp, 100 predicted proteins | sample RifCSPlowO2_01_FD_184027 | JGI IMG/M metagenome (GOLD analysis project Ga0209541, IMG submission 184027) | Groundwater microbial communities from Rifle, Colorado - Rifle CSP2_plank lowO2_0.1 (SPAdes) (version 2) | ecosystem: Environmental > Aquatic > Deep subsurface > Groundwater | place... | reverse complement strand
GGATACGAAAGCAGATCGACCAGATCCCATTAAAGAGGATGGCTCGTCCTGAAGAGATCGCTGAAGTTATCTTATTTTTGGCCAGCGACAAGTGCAATTATATGACGGGAGAAACGATTAAAGTGAGTGGAGGATTGTGATGGTGGATAGTGAATTTTTTGAAAGAATAATAACCAACAAGGCAGTTGTTGAAGGGTATCCTTACAAGGCTGTGGAACGAAGCTGGGGGACATCAGCTATTCTTGATGCTAATACCAGAGTTTTTTATCTTACCGATGAGCCTTCGGTGCAGTATCACACCCATCGGACTGAAGAATTTGTCTTAGTCTCTGGAAAAGTAGCTGTTTATCGAGGGATATTCTATAAAGATAACCCGGAAAAGACAATCGCTGGCCTTCAGCCGGTAGTCATGCAACCAGGGGACAAGCTAGTCATCCCTGCAGGGATGGTTCATGCTCCGGTGAACATCTCTCCGTTTGGCGGCTCTATGGTTATAGAGATAAGCCATGGGCCGTATGATGATGAGGATATAGGTAGGATATATGACAAAAAAGGGAGAGACGCGTCACTAAAGGAGAAGTGGACGGCACTGGGATATCCTTCCAGTTTAAGTGTTGTTGATCTCGTTCCTTTGGTACGGCATAAATTGGCCGTCAGCTTTAGGAAAGACGACAAAGGTAAAGATTGGCTCTATTATGAGAAAGATGGCGCAAAATTTGTCACAAAACCGTGGGGCAATGCGGCATTCAACGGGATTGAGAGCGTCGGTGAAGTTTGGCTGAATTATCGCTTTGGAGAAGAAGTTGGCGCAGAAGAAAAGCCCTACGTGTTCAAGAAACTGTATGTGAAGAAAGGGACGAAGATGAGTTTCCAACATCACGAGAAGAAAAGGGAGATCAATTTTTTGGTCAAGGGAAGAGTGGAAGCATGGTATGAAAATGATGCTGGGGAGATAGAGAAAAAAATTGTTGAAGAAGGTGGTCTATGGGAGATCATCCCTCCAAAAAGGCATCGGACCATCGCTTTAGAAGACTCGATTATCATCGAATGCTCGACGCCAGAGGTTGATGATGTCGTACGTCATGAAGATGATGCTAGCAGAGGGGATGGACGAATTGAGAGAGAGCATAAGGGATAGAATAAAGGAATAGTTTGGGGTATAATCTTCACTAGAATGAGAATTGAGGGATGACATGAACGGATTTATTTTTGATAATGATGGTGTCATCATTGATACTGAAAGGCGATTAGTAGACTTGAATGTCCAGGTATGTGGAGAGCTAGGATTCATTTTCGATCCGGCATTACGGTCACAATTTGCTGGCAAGCCGAACCAGGAGGGGATATTCCATTTGCTGAAAGCTCATGGGCAAGAGAAAAATGTTTCTGTGCAGGATTATATGATGAGGAGAGACGTTCTCCTTCGGGAATGGTATGCTGCTCCTCAGTTTACTCCCGGGTTTTTAAGCTATTTTCATGGACTTCTTGAAGAGTTTCCTGGAGTTAGCGTAGGGATTGCATCGGGGACTGATGAAGAATTTTTTGAAATGGAAGATCGATATTTAGGTGTGATGGATCTCTTTCAGGGAAATGTTGCTTTATCAAACCGAGATGTGCGTAATCACAAACCAGCTCCAGATATTTTTATCTATGCCGCTGCCTTGATAGGAGTATCTCCACAAGAGTGTGCAGTATGGGAAGATTCTCCGTTAGGTATAGCAGCCGGGTATAGGGCAGGAGTGCCAAGGATTATAGGCTACACGCGGACTCTTGGAGCTCAACTTAAGGCTGTTGCAGAGGAGGCATTAGGGTCAGATTTAAGAGGAAAAACTGGATTAAGAGAGGGACAGGACATTATACTTATTGATGCTTTTGATGAGAGATTGGCGTTAGACCAGACGATTAGATATCTTCGGCGGTAGTTGCTCTATCACTAATTAATAACTTTTAAAAAGAGGGGCAATCAAGAACAATTATGCGCTCTCTTCAGATTCCAACGTATCTCTATCATCTGTTTAAAGGGAATCATGTTTATTCTCCACGGGAAACAGCATTTCAGGAAACAACATTTCAGGAAGCTGTATCCCCACAAGCAGCATTTCAACAAGGAAAAGAGCCGAAAGTTGCCATCTGTCTCTTTGGCTTAGTAGGTGGTATTAAAGGTAAAACTAGAGAAAGCAGTCTTAGCTCCCAAGAAGTGTTAGAACTGGGATTTAGGCATTACGATGAACATTTTTTCAAGAAGAACAAAAATATCGATGTGTTTGTCCATACTTGGAGCACGGAGCTTGAACAGCCTATTCTCACACTCTATAAGCCCAGGAAATCTATCTTTGAGAAACAAAAGCAATTTGAGATGTCAGACCAGATGGAAGGAACTGAACAAAGAAAATTTGTGCATTACAGCATGACGTATAGCATCAAAAAGGTGGTAGAGCTTAAAGCAGCATATGAAAAGGAGCAGGGAATAAAATATGATTTTGTTTTTCTGAGCAGATTTGACATCGCCTGGGATAAAGATTTTAACTTTCGCCATTTTGATCCTCAGTATTTCTATGCAGCAAAGTTTTACAGCCGACTCCACAAATTTATCCCCCTGTATATCCCCATTGGATATCCTTATACTGGAATAGGGATGGCCGATCTATGGTTCTTTTCCAACTCGCCAACTATGGATATCTTTTCTACACTGTACGATCACTTGGAGGAATACGCTCAATTTGGGAACTGCCCAACTACAAAATTCGGTGTTTCTTTCCATAATTTAACATCGTATCATCTCCTCCAGAAAGGGTTGGCTCAAAAATTAAGGTTCTATGGAAACTTGATCGTGTTTACTGGAAAATACCTCCTTATTGGCCCAAAAGATTCAAGCCCCTTAGTGAGAAGGAAATATTTTAATTGTAAAAGATAAATTCGATAAGATCATAACTTTTTTTTTGCTGATGATGTAAACTATGTGTTCTTCTTCTTCTTCTTCTTCTTCTTAATTCACACGAGTTTTTGTACTGGCCCAAGGTATGTTTTGGTAGCTTCTTCCCCGATATCCTTTTCTGCTCCCACTCTTTCTAGTCACTACCCAAATATGCTTGCCCCAGCGATGGGGAAGGATGGCAGTAAGCCACGAATTAACTCTTGCATTAAAGTTTGTTGCCTTAAGATTTGTTGGAGAAAACCAATCGATGTTCAGTATCTCAAAGCCATTGCTTTCCAACAGATAGGTGATAGAATCTCGGGTATGATAATGAGTGTGGTAGGGATTCTTTCGTGGTTGACCATGCAAAAGAACTCCTAAAAAAACATGAAGACCGATGATGTTAGGGGTAGTCAATAAGAATAAACCATTGTCTTTCAAGTGGTCATGCATATTCTTCAAAAAACCTTTAAGATCATCGAGATGCTCAATTCCCTCTTCACAAAGAATGGTATCAAACTTCATCTTAAGATTAAATTCTTTTTGCACATCCTGATGGATTACATTAAAGCCATGCTGATTCAGTTTTTCAACTCCTTCCTTATCGATGTCAATGCCATATAACTCGATGTCTGGCTTAATTTTTTTAAGTTTTCCATGCATAAAATCATGCCCACCCATAATGTCATTTGCTCCCATGCCTACACAACACACATCAAGAACTCTTCCTCTGACAAAAGGGATAAGGGGAGTAAAACGAAAAGAAGTATTTTTATATCTCTTAAATTTCATCATCTTTATATTGGCCATGTGTCTACCTGATGTTTTTGTTTCCTTTCTGCGGAATATCCTCCTACATTAAGAATATCCTCCTACATTAAATCAAACTATGCTTTTAGCAAAGTGTGCTTTTAAATACTTTCTGAAACAAGGCTCTTTCGAAAAAGGCTCTTTTTCTTCTCGTTATCCGTTCTATCATCTTTCTGTTCATCTCTCTAATTATCTCTTTGATCATCTCTCAAGCCATTTTCTCGCAGATCATATCCTTAAAAACCATCTTTCAAAATATTAATAAACACACGTCAAGTGGAGAGGCTGATGGAAACCACTCTCCAGTATGATGAGAAGAACAATTCGCACCGTTCAAGCCACTCTAAGCACTCGAATAACTCCAAGAGCTCCTTTGATAAGAAAAAGATAGTTTTTGTTACGGGGTCTTCTGGCCGTGAGGAATTGATGGTCAAGGTAAGCCAGGAGCTTACTAAAAGGCATGACAGCAGGGGGTATTTCCTTTCTTTAGCTCCGGGAAATGTAGCAAGTTTCTTGACTTCAAGAGGCATCGATAAAAATAATGTCTTCCAGCTTGCTCCACTCAGCACTACCATCGAAAATCCTGATGTAGACTATATCCGAAGAAGCGAAGACCGCTATGATTTCCGCGTTTTTGACATCTGGCAGCTGACTGCTCTCCGAGACAAGAGCCGGGAGAAGATCCCGGAAAAGGATATTTTCCGCTACATGGAATTTATCATAAGGGGAACGGAAAAAATCATCCAAGAATTGCAGCCTGATTACGTCTTTATGATGGATATTTCGGGCTATAGCTACGTTCTCGTCTATAAGATATTCTTAGCTCATCGTATTCCTGTCTTAGAGTTGATCAATCCAAGAATTCCCGGGAGGTTCACATTCGACAATGCTTTTCGCAGTGAATGGCCGTTGCTCGTCAAGAATTATGCTTCCATCAAAGAGGATGGTATGACTAAAGATGATCAGGAAGAAGCAAAGAAATTGATCAAGAGCTTCACTGATGCTCCCTTCAAGCCTGACGATTCTACAACGGTAAAAGAACCCCTATCTGTAAAATTATCAAGGGTCAAGATGGATATGCAAAGGCTTGCTCATCGAAGACGTCTCCCTCACTTAGCTCCGTTCTTCTGGCATCCCCTCAAGGATAAGCTCTTGAAAGGAAGCAGCCGTTTTGAACAGCCTCTGGAACATGAAAAATATGTTTTTTTCCCGTTGCAAGTGTTCCCTGAAGCATCTACTTCCATAAGGGGAAAATGGTATGTTGATCAAGTAAGCCTTATTGACAATCTGGTTAAAGCGATCCCTTGCGACTATAAGCTTTATGTCAAGGAGCATCCCAAAAACTTTTCGATCAGGCCAGCAGGATTTCATCGATCGATCAAGAAGCATCAGAATGTTCGTTTGATCTCTCCTTTTGCAAATACGGTCCAGATGATAAAAGATTCGTCTTTGGTTATTACTATTACCGGGACAGTAGGATGGGAAGCGGTCTTATTGCAGAAACCTGTTCTTACATTTGGAGAGGTATTTTACAATATCTTTGATGAAGTAAAGAAAGTAGAAAGTATCGAAAAGCTTCCGGAGCTAGTGTGCTCTTCCTTAGGGAGAATGGTTGATTATGATAAGACGGTGAAGTTTGTAGCTGCCGTCCTTAAAGCAACATATCCTGGCATAGGGGCCTTGCCGGGGGATTGTCAGCACCGCTCATTAACTGATGAAAACATCACTAAACTTGTTGATGGATTAGAGCGATATGCTGGTGAAATGATGACCTTGCCATTGAAGAAAGGAAGTTCTCTTGCGGACACTACCTACGAGAGGCTTTTTCATCAAATCCCTTCAAATATTCATTCAAAGATTCCCTCAAAGATATCCTCAAATATTCCTTAAAGCAACTATCTTTACAGTTATCATAACCTAGTTATCATAATCTGATAATTATCATAAGAAAGATCAACGTTACGGCGATACCACAACATGATGGATACCAAGAATGATGGGCTGACCAATATTGCTCGAGGGGCAGGAATCTTATTCTTTGGAAGCTTAGTCTTATATCTCTTTGGCTTTGTCCAGAAATTGCTGCTGTCCAGATATCTTGGCCCTTCAGACTTTGGCTTGTTGTCATTAGGTATGATGGTCGTAAACATTACTGCTCTGTTAGCAACTCTTGGCACGAATAATGGTATCATCAAGTACATCGTAGAGTATAATGTTGCCAACGATATGCCCCGACTAAAAGGGACCGTTTATGCTGCAACAAAGCTTGCTTTTCTGTTCAGCAGCTTTTCCAGCATCATCTTTATCATCTTTTCTGAAGTGATTGCGGTGAGCATCTTCCACAATGAGCGGTTTGCCCCAGTGCTCATCATCTTTTCTCTTAGCATACCTTTTTTTACCATAATAAAATTGATCGGAAAATCATTTACTGCATTTAAGAAGCCCGAATATTCGCTGACCTCTTCTCTCATCGGGAGAGAAGGCTTGTTGATACTTCTGATCGGGATCATCATCTTGAGTTCCGGCTCTGTCGTGCATTTGGCATCCGCTTTCCTGCTCTCTGCCATCGTGGGGTTAGCAGTAAACTTCTTCTTTCTGGAAAAGAAAGTAGTTCCCATTTTTACGAGCAAAGAAAAGCCGATCATGGAATACAAAAAGCTTCTGCAATTTTCCATGCCCTTGTTTCTGTCGGCAATCTTCCTGGATGTGATGGGCTGGGCGGATACGTTTCTGCTCGGTTATTTTAAGGATGCAGCGGCAGTAGGAATATATAATGTCGCTCTTGCCATCAGCTCTAGCATCATCATTTTCTTAGCTTCTTTCTCGAGGATAGCTTTTCCGATCTTTACGGAATTACGGAAAAAGATCGATCCAACAGAAATAGGAAAGATTTTTACGGTTATCGCACGCTGGATCTTTTTGCTGAGCTGCCCTTTTCTTATCCTCTTTCTTTCTTTTCCAAAGACGATCATCGGAATTCTCTTTGGCAATGAATACATTAGCGCTTATTCTGCAGCCATCGTGCTGATCATTGGCTCGTTCATCAGCGTGGTAACTGGACCGACGGTAGAAGTGCTGAAGTCTTTTGATAAGGTAAAATTTATCTTCTGGGTGAATATTTCCGCTGCTGCAGTTAACATTCTGCTTAATATCCTGCTGATCCCTACGTATGGGCTTTTAGGAGCAGCTTCCACGACGGCATTTTCCTTGATCTTGAAAGAAACAATCATCTGGATAAAAGTAAGGCAGATCATCCCTTTTGCCTTGCCACTTTCGTATTATCTAAAGTACCTTGCCGGGGCATTGTTACCTTTAGGAGGGGTATGGGCTTTCCTGAGCGTGGCAGATGTTCACCTTGGGCTCTTTAGCTTCTCTGCCCTTTGTGCTGTGTTCCTCATCGTCTACGCTTTTTTCGTCGTTCTGTTTGGGGGAATCGGCAAAGAGGATAAAGACATCCTGCTCTTGATAGAGAAGAAATTTAAGCTAGACTTGCGCTGGCTGAAGAAGATGTTTATGTTTCTGACAAAAGATAATAGTGGGAAGCGGTAAGTTATCTTTGGTCGTGTTATGAAAAAATCAGAAAACCATTGACTTTAGTCAATGGATGAATGGTCTGGTTTTTTAGCACAAAGAAATGTTTTTCATTTCTTGTGCAAGAAATCCTTTTGGATTTCTTTGCATCCTAAAAATGCGTAGTTTAGAAACCGTCTCCGTTGAAACCTCGCACTTTAGTGCGAGGTGAGACGGTTTCCGCATTTTTATGATCTTTCCTTTCGCAATACTCCTCCCTCCCGTTTACCTCACTTCTGTACATACTTTTGCTGCTGTTCTTGACTCATATATCCCATCACCAAAAGTATTATAAATCTCTTTTTTTACTGAGATAGTTATGGGTGCTAAGAGTGTGTATACCTTTGAGAAACTAAAGAGTACAGGAGTAGATAGGATCATCAACCACGGGCTGATTAAGCTGCGTGTTCATTGCAAGTATCGCTGGGCAGTTCTTCGTAGCTTAAAGATAGCGCGCCATCCCTTTCGTTACCTGAATCGTGAAAAGGAGATACAGCCTCTCCTGAAACGTGTTCAGCCTCCTTTAACTCTTCCCAAAGATGTGCATTATAAATTTATCACGGCAAAATCGCTTCCAGGATTACAAGAGGTTGTTGTCCACTGCCAAAAGCTCTTCAAGGAAAAGAGCGCAGATGTTGAAGAGTATTACCTAAAAAATCCTCAGGAATTCAAAGCGAAGCCTTTTCTTATCGGGAAAGGTGGCGTAAAAGGGAAATATTATTCGCTGAAGGAGATACTACCCGTTGTAACATTTGCCACAAAGCCGGAGATTGTCAGCATGGTTGCAAATTACATGGGAGAGAAGCCGGTAATAGGCGATATTTTTCTTATGCATACTCATATCAATGACCAGACGATCGGGCCGCAGATGTATCATCTGGATAAGAGGTTTCATAAGCGCTTTCAGATCTTTATCGCTATTCATGACGTTGATGAGGATGCTGGGCCTTTTACTTTTCTTCCAGGAGATGTCTCTGAAGCCATCGCTGATCGTATAGGATATTATAATGAGCGGGTGACTGATGAAAAAATGTACCAGCAGATCTCTCCTGAAAAAGCGCTGAAAGTGGTGGGAGAAGCTGGAACTGCTGTGTTAATCAATGCTTCACGATGTTTCCATTATGGCTCGAGATCAAGGAAGAAGCCTCGGTTAATTCTGGAAATCATGTATACTGGTAGATTTAACCCGTTAGGAGTTGGCGATTATCAGTTCTCTAAAGTTATCCGTCCTGAAGATATGCGCTTGATACCTGATCCTGTGGGGGTTATTCATTAAGGGTTATTCACCAAGGGTTATTCACTAAGGTTTGAGAGTTTATCTTCGCCTAGCATATTTTGTGTCTAAGTCTAATAAAACGATGGTCACTGAAAATATCAATAAAGAGGAGGGACATCCTGACCATAGGTCTCACCATCATGCGTCTCCACATCATGAACCACTAGTTCAAAATCATGAATCATTAGTTCAACATCCTGGACAGGGATCTCCTCACCAGGAACACATCTCTGAACAGAAAAAAAGTGCTCCTTATCTTTTTCAAAAAGCAAGAAACTATGTTCAAGGCAAGGAACGAAAGATAGGAATGTATGGTATCCTGCTGTTCTTCGTTGTTGTTGGAACTATTTTGGTCCGACTGAAGTATCTGCCGATGGAAAGCATATGGAACGATGCTGCTGTTCATCTATGGTATGCGCAGAAACTGGTCTTACATCCTATTTCAACCTTGTTGTGGCCAACATATTACTTAGAAGATTATGCCATTCCTCAGACGATAACAGCGGTCTACTCTTTAATTGTAGGAAATATTTCTGTAGCTGCTGAGTTGATGGCGGTAACGTATTGTGTGTTAGGAGTTATTTTTATCTATCTGCTGGGCAAGGAGCTTTGTGATAAGTTTACTGGACTGATGGCGGCCATTTTGCTTTCTGCAAATCATATCTATTACTTTTACACGATCCGCCCCTTGGGGGATGTTCCTCTGTTAGTCAGCGTTATTTTTTTGATGTATGCGTTAGTGAAGCTCGAGAAGGAAAATAATCTTCGCTGGGGGATCATCTTAGGTTTATCTTTCCTTATCGCCTTGCTCCATAAGGTTCAGTCTGTTCTTTTTATCCTTGCCATCTTAGTCTATTACTTACTCTTTAAACGGAAAGAGATGTTCCTTTCGAAGCCGTATTTCGTTTCATGGGTCATCCCCTGGGGAGCGGCTATTGGAGCTTCGATAGTTGCCGCTGTTTTCCTGCATACAAAGCTTCTTGGCCGTGTTTTTGGGCTTTTTCTTCAGCTGCGGGGCATGCCTTTCGGCTTTGAAGCGGCAGGAATGCTCAAATGGATATTTTCATGGTATCTCATCCCGTTCGTGATTGTTGGGATCACCTTAGTGGTCATCTATCGTCAAAGAATTTTTTATGGTCCGCTGGTTTTAGGATTATGCTACTGGCTGTTCTTTGAAGTAAATGTTGATAACACCCAAGATAGATATATGCTTCCTCTTCTCCCTTTAGCCATTATTCTGGCAGTCTTTGCGTTATCGGAGCTGAGTTCTTTTGTAGCCAGCATTCCCTCTAAAAAGTTTGCGAAGAAATTGACATTTCTGCTCGTTATTACAGCCGTCTTTTTTATCTCTTACCAATCCTATACTCTAGCTGACAGTTTAGCATACGGCAAGTCCTTTACTTTTCTTGGCTATCAGGAAGCAGGGCAATGGCTTAAGGATAATGCCCCTGATAACGCGATTATTTTTGCGGGATCTCCACGGTCTATCCGCGCCTTTGTTGGCAGAGAATATTATAACGAAGGGCATGAAGACAGTCCAACTATTGGTGGCCCATTATGGTGGCTGCGTGGCGATCGTTATCTAGAAGAATTTCACCCTGATGATGCAAAGCAGAATTTTGAAGAAGATCTGGCTATGTTAGTGAAGGACCATGACATCTTCCTAGAGATCGATGTTTGGGAATACACTCAGCCGAAATGGTATTGGCCAGTCAGCCAGCAGAGCATCGATTATTTCCTGAGCCAAGGCTTTAAGATTGTTCATGTTGTGGAAAGGGAAGTTCCTACGGAGAAGGGTATGCAGAAGATGCCGGTCATCTTCTTGTTTAAGAAGGATATGGTGGCAGGATAAGGCTTTAGGACAAAGAATCATAACCTTTAATTAGGGCAATTTCTGATAGGGTGTATGGTCGAACAGACGATCCAACAGCTAAAAAAGCTAAGTACCATTCAAGTAGATTTGGATGGCCATTGGGTGAATTCTTCCTATTATGGGGATACTGTTCTTGAATATCCCGATGATATCTTCACTACTTCTATTCCCCGCTATCTTGATCTTTTTGAAAAGTATGGGGTAAAAGCAACATTTTTTGTCATAGGGAAAGACTTAGAGATTCCTCAAAAGCGCGCTCTTGTTAAAAAAATAACCCGAGCCGGGCATGAAGTTGCTAATCATACCTATTCTCATATCTTTGGATTCAGAAAGCTGAGTTTGTCGAAGAAGATTCTAGAAATCCAGCGAAGTGAAGAGCTCATCGAGGAAGTCATCGGAAGAAAGCCATTAGGATTTAAAGCACCAGGCTATGATGTTGATCCTGAAACGCTGCAACTTCTATCATCACGTGGCTATCTCTATGATTCTTCAGTTATTCCCACGTTTGCCTACCCTCTGCTGATGGGGCTTAATAGGTTGATGTCTGGAGGAGTGAAACGCAGCCACGGGCCGAGATGGAGTTGGTGTCGTGCTCCAAACTTTCCTTACTGGCCGAGCAGAGATGTGGAGTGGAAGAAAGCGCATGGAAACAGAGATAGGGATATTCAGGGGAATGCCGAGAGAGGAGTTCTGGAAGTGCCTTGCACAACGCTCCCTTTTTTTCGCCTGCCATTTCATGCAACATTCGTCAATAAGCTTGGTTTTCCATACTTCTGGATTGGCCTACAGATGGTCTCAATGGCAAAAATTCCTCTCAATTATGAATTTCATGCAGTAGACCTAGCTGATGATCCTTCCCCAGAGAGCGGCAGGAGAAATAATAGTATGGATGATACTGTTATGAGCAATACTGTTCTGGAGAACACTGTTGTACCTCATGTAGGGATATCCTTGAAGAAACGTGAAGCACTCTTTGAACGAGTGATAAAGGATATTGCTAGCCGTCATACTGTCATTACTACGGAAGAGCTGGTGAGAAGAAAATTGGCTTTATCGGATGATGATGGACTTGAAAAACGTTCTCCAGAGAATATTGGAAGAAAAAATATTGAGGCAAAGCATTCATGACTATTGTAACTCAAAATACTGTCGCTCAAAAATATTCCTTGGAGAAAGGAAAAGATGAACAAAAAAAAAGTAGTATTTGTTTGTTTGAAGAAAAAGATAAAGATGCATACCAACAATTTCTTGGAGAAATGATTTTGGATGGGAGAGTGACGTTTGAATATACTTTAGAGTGGAAAGAGATTATTCAGAAGCATTTTAGATTTACTCCGTATTACCTTCTCGGCAAGGATGACAATGGAAAGATTGTCGGGGTCCTGCCATTGTTTAAAGCTGTCAGCATCTTCGGGAAGAGGTTCGTCTCTACTCCTTATGCTATCTTTACTGGAATTCTTGCAAATGATGAAGAGACGGCAAAGGAGCTTCTCCTGTTTGCAAAGCGACTGGCTCGGGAACAGCAAGTTGATTTTCTGGAGCTGAGGGAAAAGCCTGCTAGTTACGGACCCAGTATTTATTTTCCTGATATCCCTTCGGTGAACCATGTCTTCAATTTTTCTTTGCACTTGTCTGCAGACCATCAAGAGGTTTGGAAGAAATTACCGAAAGGTAGCGTTCGCTGGGGCATTACCAAAGCGAAAAAATCAGGGATGACTGTTCAGAGTGGAAATACGACAAGTGATCTTGATACCTTTTATCATCTTTTTCTTCGGACGAGAAAAATAAGGGGAGTTCCTGCCTATCCTTATGATTATTTCAAGGATATCCTTCATTCCTTTGGTGATAATGTAAGGATCTATACCTCCTTTTTTCAAGGAAAAGCTGTCGCTTCCATCTTTCTGATATATCATAACAAGGAAGTGCGGTACGCTTTTGCTGGGGCAGTGCATCAGCCAGAGATCATGGCATTACAGCCGTATCATCTGGCTCTTTGGCAGGCAATCACTGATGCATGTGAGAAAGGCTATACTCTCTTCAATTTTGGCGGGGCGACGCTTCAGACCAATGACGGTGGTCTTTACGAATTTAAGAAGAAGTGGGCAGATACCATTGAAGAAGTACCTTATTACTACTTCATTAATAAAGGCAAGAAGATACCTGCACACGAACAGAACTTACTGCTAAAAATAGCTAGCTGGGTTTGGGCAAGGTTGCCTGTCAGTTTGATAAAATTATTAAGCCCGATAGTGATCAGGCAGTTTGTCTGATGGCATTAGCTGCTGAGATAAATAGGTGTAGATAGTTGAGGGATTAAAGAAAAACTGATCATGACAAATTATACCATTTCATTGTTAGCAGAGCAGGATACTGCTGATTACAAGAGATTCATCGCAGAGCATCCTGCTGCGCTTTATGAGCATAGCCTAGAAGTACGGGATTTGGTTGCTCGCCATTTTACCTTTAAGCCATTCTATCTCCTAGCTAAAAAAGGAGAAAAGATCGTTGGTGCTCTTCCTCTTTTTGAAGCCAATAGTATCATCGAGGGGCGCCGTTTTGTTTCTATCCCTTTTTTTCCTTTTGGCGGAGTAGTAGGCGAAAATAGCGATTGCCAGCGGCAATTATTAGCCAAAGCGCAAGAACTGTCAGCTGCAGGCAGATTCTTGGAAATCCGCCAGCGTGAGGAATTGTCTGCAGGAGTTGCCGATGATTTTGTCAGACAAGTTCCCATCACCGATTTCATCTTTCATTTTAAGAAGTCGGAAGAAGAAACATTCCATTCTTTGGATAAACGGGTGAGATATGATATCAACAAGGCCAGAAGAAACGGTCTCTTTGTCAAGCTAGGGAAAAGCAAGGATATGGTTGATGATTTTTATAAAGTATATTTGTATACCAAAAAGAAACGTGGTGTTCCTGCTTGGCCGTATCAATTATTTGTCGATGCTCTGGAGAAATGCGCAGCTTTTGTCGGTGTCACCTATCTAGAGCAGAAGCCGATAGCTGCAGCATTTTTCTTTACCCATCGCCAAGAGATAGAATATGGTTTTGCGGGAGCTGATTATAGATACACCTCGCTCTGCCCGTATTACCTTCTGTTATGGGAAGTGATTCGATACGGAATAAAGAATGGCTATACTACTCTTGATTTTGGAGGAACGACGAAAGAGCTGAATGATGGTTATCTCTATGCTTTTAAGGAGCGCTGGTGCAAGGAGAAGAGAGAGATCCCTTATTATTTTTATGCCAGGGAAAAGAGAAATATCCCTGAACTCAAAAGATCGTTTGGCTTGTATCGCCTTTACGGAATGGTCTGGCGGATGTTGCCGATATGGCTGATTAAAAGGATAAGCCCTGTTGTCATTCGGCAATTCATCTGACTATTCATCTGACTGTTCCTCAATAATAGAGGGGATACATGAATAATGGACATAAATAATGACAATGAATAAATAATGACAATAAATCATGAGGATAACTACATAATGAAAGTGAAAGGACTATGAACATACAACAACAACTGGAACGGGAATTATCATCATTCCTGGGCTTGAAAAATACTGTTCTATTCAGCTCCTGCCGGAATGCCTTATACACATTACTGTTAAGTCTCCCCTTGCAGAAAGATGATGAGGTGATCATCCAATCTTTTATCTGTGATAGCCTGCCCCAAGCTATCGAGAAAGCAGGGGGGAAAGCTGTCCTTGCGGAAGTTCATCCTTCCACATTTAATCTTGATCCAGAAGAAGTCCAGAAAAATATTACGAAAAAGACGAAGGCAGTGGTGTTTGTCCATACGTATGGGAATCCCAGTGGAGTCAGGGAAGTTCAGGATATCTGTAAGAAAAATAATATCTTATTGATCGAAGATATCGCCCATGCTTTAGGTGCATCGGAGGGTGCGCAGTTAGCCGGAACATTTGGTGATTATGCCATCTATAGTTTTACCAAACAGCTCGTAAACTTTGGCGGAGGGGCGTTGATAACAAATCACGATGTGTTGAAGATCTGTGAATTGCGGGATGCTTTGCATAAGCCGGCACCTCTGCTGAGCTATATGAAAAGGCTGATGGCGTCGCTTTATGAGACTCGAGCCTTTTTCTTGTCCAAGATTATGATTGACATTGCCAGAAGAAATACTGACCTGAAGATGGTGAATAGTCTTGATAAAAATTTTCGCTGTAGTTTGCTGGAAGCTTATGTGGCATTACCGCAGATTAAGAATCTTCATCGAGTAATTCAGAAGAAGAGAAAAAATTATCTTGCATTACGAGATCAAGTTCCTACACAAAACATTGCGACGACAGCTGTATCGAGTTATAATTATCTATCCCTCTGGTTTGAAAGTAAAGAACAGCGGGATCGCGCCCTCGCTAAGAATTTTCTGTTCTTACCGCCGTGGCGGGGATCGAGAATATCTGGAAAGATCATCTTTATCCCTAATAATCCTTCTTTTTCCAAGAGAAAAGTGCATACATTTATTAACTCTTATCAACAAGCGACTTCAAGAAGCAATCATGGAAAATAATACAAAAGCCATCATTCTAGCTTTGGTCTGCACTATCATTGTTTCTGTAGCGCAGATCTTGCTGAAGTTTGGCAGCGATAATTTTGCCTTGCACTGGAACCAAATTTATAACTATCCTCTCCTGTTGGGGTTAGGGCTATATGCCCTCGGCTCTATCGCGTTTATCTTTGCTTTCCGTTTGGGAGAGATGTCTGTCGTCTATCCAGTGATGGCTTCCAGCTATGTCATCGTTACTTTGCTTTCCGTATATTTTCTTCAAGAGGAGATTGTTCTTCAAAAATGGATAGGGATATTACTCATCATCAGTGGAGTGATCTTTATCGGTCGGGGAGGTAAACAATGAATGTTGCCTTGGCATTGATGTTCATCCTTATCTCCTCCATTTTTGGAGCATTCAGCACGCTTCTGTTTAAGCTTGGTGCTGGGTTGAAGATCAATCTTCAGAACTATAAGCTGATGGGGGCGTTTATCCTTGCGGGCGTTTCCTTTGTCTTCTACATCTATGCCTTACAGCAGGCCTCATTGACGTTTATCTATCTTACTGCTTCCGTGAGTTACATCTGGGCGATCATCTTGGCCAAGACCGTGCTGAAAGAGAAGATCAATAAGTATAAGATAATTGGAATAAGCCTGATCTTGCTGGGGATTGTGGTTATGCATCTGTGAGGGGGGTTCTTTGTTCTCTCTTTCGTTTAATCTTTTGTTCAATCTTTTGTTCTATGTATCTCTATCCCCAAATATTTATAAATCAGCAGCCGTGATTGCTGAGGATGAAGATATCTATCGTCATCCCCTGCTACAATGAGGAAGAAGGGCTCCAGCATCTTGCCAACAACTTGTTCCCGGTGCTGGATAAGCTGAAGAAGGACCATGCTTGGGAATTGATCTTTGTCGATGATGGCAGCAAGGACAATACGTATCAGCTACTCCAGGAAATCTTTGGAAAAAAGTCTTCTGCTCAGCATTCTATTCAAATCATTCGGCATGAGAAGAATATGAACTTAGGGGCAGCGTTACGTACCGGATTTGCAGCTGCTCAAGGTGATATCATCGTTACCATGGATAGTGACTGCACTTATGATCCTAAAGGGATATTTGATCTGCTGAAGTTGATGGATGAAGAAACTGCCATCGTCACCGCTTCTCCTTATCATCCAAATGGAGGAGTGAACAACGTTCCAAAATATCGACTGGCATTAAGCAAAGCTGTTACGGCCATATATCGTGTGTTGACAGGATCGGAGATATACACGTTTACAGCTCTGTTCAGGGCTCAGCGCAAGGAAGTTGTGAAAAATATTCATTTTACATCCAATGATTTTCTGAGCACGGCAGAATTCCTCATTTTTGCGATGATGAGAGGATATAAGGTTAAAGAATACCCGACTGTCCTTAACGTCAGGGTATTTGGGACGTCGAAGATGAAATTATTAAGAGTTATCAACAGTCACTTGCATTTTATCGGGAAAATTGCTAAATTACGATTGCTTGGGCAACTTCGAGGGGATAAACAGGGTGAATCATGAAGATCATCACTATTTTAGGAACGCGCCCAGAAATAACAAAATTATCACCTCTCCTGCCATTATTGGATAAGCACTTTAACCATATCTTAGTCCATAGCGGGCAGCATTATGATTACAATATGGATGAGATCTTTTTTTCTGACCTTCATTTAAGGAAGCCAGATTACTTCTTGAACGTCGGATCGGGAAGCCATGCTAGCCAAACGGCGCAGATCATGGTCAAATTTGAAGAGATCCTTCTGCGAGAGAAACCAGATTGGGTCATCGTCTTTGCTGATCCCAATACTCCTTTAGCTGGAGCTTTAGTTGCGTCGAAGCTTCATATCCCCTTGATTCATCTGGAAGCCGGATGCCGGTCTTTCAATAAGCAGATGCCGGAAGAGATCAATAGGATCATCTGTGACCATTGTGCAGACTTGCTGATTGCTCCAGATGAGGTTGCCAGAAAAAACTTATTGCAGGAAGGATTGCCGGAGGAGAGGATTCAGGTGGTAGGGAGCACAGCGATAGAATCTTCACTGAGGAATGTAGCTTATGCTCAAGAAAAGTCAACTGTTCTAGAGCAGTGTGGGCTGGTGAAAGGCAAGTATATCCTAGCGACGCTGCATCGCGCAGAAAATACCGATGATATCCAGGTCTTACAAGGGCTGTTTGATGCTTTTTCAGAAATATCTAAGCGGTTTCCCATTGTTTTTCCTATCCATCCCCGGACAAGGAAGATCATGGATGACCAAGGCCTTCAGCTTTCAGAAAAGGTTAAGATTATTGAGCCTCAGGGCTATCTTGATTTCCTTCGGCTCTTGGATGGCTGCTTATTTATCCTGAGCGATTCTGGAGGGATACAAGAAGAGGCTGCTGCTCTTAACATCCCTTGCTTGATCCTTCGTAATGAGACGGAATGGACCTATTTAGTTAAAGCTGGAAAGAATCTTCTGGTAGGGTCAGATAAAGAAAATATCGTTTCTGCTGCCAATCTTCTGCTCAATGATCCTAGCAAATTGCAGCAGATGAAGAGTGTTCGATTAGATTTAAATAGCAATGTTGCGGAAAAGATCATCGAGGTTATCCGGCAGGCATCTGCAGTGACGGCACCGTAGTGGAGACTTTGCATTGTAGGGATATGCTGTTGAAGAACATCATGAGCTTAAGAAATAAATCAATCCTTGTAACTGGTGGAGCTGGCTTTGTCGGCTCGCATCTTGTTGACAGGCTCGTTCGGGAAGAGCCGGAGCAGTTAGTTGTCGCTTCCAATTTCTTTTTGGGTAATCTTCACAACCTCGAACAGGCAAAGAAGGATTTTCCTAAATTGAAAATAGTCCGTTGTGACGTTGCTGATTATGATGACATCTCTGATGTTGTTGCAGAACATCGTCCGGATGTGGTGTTTAATCTCTCGGTCATTCCTCTTCCTACATCGCTGGTAAAGCCGGAGTGGACTGTTCGAAAAAATGTTGATATGACCCTCAATATCTGCCGCTTGCAGCGGGAGGGAAAATTTTCTAAGCTCATTCAGTTCTCGTCATCCGAAGCTCCAGGAAGCGCACTTCATATTCCCATGAAAGAAGATCATCCCACCAATCCTGAAACTCCTTATGCCGCTTCAAAAGCAGCGACGGATCATATTGCATTGTCGTATCATCACACCTTTGGCTGCGATACGACGGTGTTACGGCCCTTCAACCAGTATGGGCCTCGGCAGAATGCGAAGAAATATGCTGCGATCATTCCTCTAGTCATCGGAAAAATGATGTGTGGAGAGGAAGTAACTATCTATGGAAATGGTGAGCAAACCCGTGATTTCTTATATGTTACGGAAACTGCCGATGCGACGGTAGCAGCTTCTCAGTGCAAGGCTGCTTGCGGGAAGACGATAAATATTGCCAGCGGGAAAGAAATATCCATCAAGGAGGTTGTACACCTTATTGCTGAAGAGATGGATTATCACAAGCCCTTTATCTATAAAGAGGCTCGTCCCGGAGATGTCCTGCGCCATCTTGCTGATGTTACTCTTGCCAAAGATCTGTTGGGATGGAAGCCAAGCATCTCTTTTCAGGAAGGAATTCGAAGGACGGTACGTTGGTATGTGGATCATCGTCGAGTTTTTGATTGATGACGCTTCAATGATTGGATGGTTGAACGTAAAGAGAAAGTAAAAAATAAATAAAGATATAACTCAAGGAAAATAAAGCATAAATAAAATAAATCAAGAAATAAGGAAATGAAAAATAAAGCATAAATAGAATAAATCAAGAAATAAGGACATAAACTATGGCTACTATCCATCCCTCTGCAGATGTTTCTTCTTCAGCGACTATTGGAGTGAATGTAAGAATATGGCATCAGGCACAGGTTCGAGAAGAAGCTTTTATCGGGGAGAATTGTATCATCGGCAAGAATGTTTACATCGACAAAGGCGTGGCTATAGGGAAAAATTGCAAGATTCAGAACAATTCTTCTATTTATCATGGTGTTACGCTAGAAGTTGGTATTTTTGTGGGGCCGCATTGTGTTTTTACGAATGATAAATGGCCCAGAGCGATTAACAGCGATGGAAGCTTGAAGACTGATTCGGACTGGGAGGAAAGCAAAACGCTGGTTAAGGAAGGTGCATCGTTAGGTGCTAGGACTGTTGTCGTTCCTGGCATAACTATCGGCAGATTTGCCATGGTGGGGGCAGGGTCTGTGGTGACAAAGAATGTTCCGGATTTTGCATTGGTGTATGGGAATCCTGCGCGATTCGTGGGATGGGTATGCAAGTGCGGAAGAAAGTTGGACGAAGGGAACAGCGCAGGAGATGATTGTAGTGTTTGTGTGAGTAAGAATTCTTGAAGAGAATGATTTTTTTGACCGTGCTTAATCAATATTTTAGTTGCCTAACTTTTATAAAGCAAAATTATCATTTTTTTTTACTATGGTTTCAGCATCGATTCCGATGGCAAAACCTCTTCTCGGACCTGAGGAAAAAGAGGCTGTTTTGAGGGTTTTAGATTCAGGTATGTTGGCGCAGGGGAAAGAAGTTGAGGAATTTGAGAAAGCTTTTGCCAATTATATCGGGACTTCTTTTGCCATAGCAACTTCTAATGGGACAACAGCCTTACATGCAGCTCTGCTTGCTCATGGTATTCGTGTGGGAGATGAAGTGATCACCACACCTTTTACGTTTATTGCTACTGCTAATGCCATCAAGATGGTAGGCGCTACACCTGTCTTTGTGGATATTGAGGAGGACACTTTTAATATTGATCCTTCCTTAGTTGAAAAGGCAATAACTCCTCGGACAAAAGCAATCCTTCCTGTTCACCTTTTCGGCATGCCAGCAGCGATGGATAAAATTATGGACATTGCCAGAAAGCATCATCTCAAAGTCATTGAGGATGCCTGCCAGGCGCATGGGGCAGAAGTGTTTCAAAAAGGAGAGTACAACGGAGAACGTAAAAAAGTAGGTTCTTTCGGAACAGGTTGTTTCTCTTTTTATCCCACAAAGAATATGACGACCAGTGAAGGGGGGATGATTACGACGAACGATAGTGTCTTTGCGGAAAAAGTTAGAAGAATAATAAGCCATCATTCTAGTCCTCACAACAAATATCTTCATGCTGCTCTAGGGTATAATTTCAGGATGACGAATATCTGTGCGGCCATTGGATCAGTTCAGTTAAGGAAATTACCTGGGTTTAATGAAGCAAGGAAAAGAAATGCTCAGGTATTAGCTGCCAGGCTGCAGGATATTAAGGGATTAGTCTTGCCTTCATTACAGGAGGGGCATGTCTTTCACCAGTACACAATAAGAATCATTCCTTCGTTCGGCGTATCCCGAGACGAAGTTGTAAGTGCATTAACAGCCCGAGGGATCGGGTGTTCTATCTTCTATCCTTTGCCTCTTCATCAGCAAGAAGCGTTTAACGAGTATCGTGATCTATCTTTCCCTGTAGCGGAGCGGCTGGCTAAAGAAGTGCTGTCTATTCCCGTCCACCCTGCACTTGTTGCTGCTGATCTTCAAAGAATCATTGCTGCATTGAAGGATATGCGGCAGGAACGGCGTGGCAATAAAGGTAATAAAGGCAATGAAGACAATGAGGGCAGTGAAGGCAGTGAAGGCAATGAAGGAGGATGTTGTTCATGATCAAAGTAGCAGTCATCGGTTTGGGAAACATGGGCAAGCATCATGCCAGGAATTATGCTGAAATGCCTGATGCCACTTTAGTCGCAGTATGTGATTTAAATGAGGAGCTGGCTATCAATACGGCGAAAAAATTTTCATGTCGCCATTATTCTCAGTACCGGGAGATGCTGGAGAAGGAATCTATCCACGCAGTAAGTATCGTTGTGCCGACGAATTACCATAAGGAAGTAGCCTTAGCATGCATCGAGAAAGGGATTCACATCCTAGTAGAAAAGCCCATTGCTGGCACTATTGCCGATGCAGAAAAGATCATCGGCTCTGCTCAAGAGAAAGGTGTCATCCTTCAAGTTGGCCACGTCGAACGCTTCAATCCGGCTGTCCAAAAATTAAAGGAAGTTATTCTTCATGGAAAATTGGGAGAAGTAACATCAATTATTGCACGAAGGGTAGGTGCCGTTCCCATTCAAGTAAGGGATGCCAATGTGGTGATAGACCTAGCGGTTCATGATATTGATATCATCAACTATCTTTACGGTTCTTATCCTGAGAAAGTGAGCGGAAATGTTGGCAAGGCCATGATCGAAAAAAGAGAGGATTATGCGGAGATCTTCCTGCAGTACGGTCGGAAGTCAGGGTTTATTCAAGTAAATTGGATCACTCCGGTAAAGATAAGAAATCTAACGATTACCGGAAGCAAGGGCTATGCCGAGCTGAATTATCTCACTCAGGAGCTGATCGTGTATGAAAGCAATTATACTAAAGAAATTATTGATGAGTATGGGGATTATGTCATTAAATTTGGCATTCCTGACCGGACTCAAATAGGTGTTGAGCAGGCTGAGCCGTTATCCTTAGAGCTTCGCTCATTCGTGAAGTGCGCGCTTTTCGGAACTAGGCCCCAAGTTACTGGTGAAATGGGATTGCAGGCGCTTAAAATTGCGTTAGAGGTCATGGGGAATTCAAGATAGTATGGATCAGAGGGGCAATCATGGATAAAAAAACATTGTTCATTCTTTGTCTGGCTATCTTTGTCTTCAGCTTGCGCCTGTCAAATATCGGTGAGGCAATCTATGATGACGAGGCTAACTTTGCGTACTCTCTTACGGTCATGGATGGATATGGCTTCAATTCTGATTTTCCTTCCCCTCAGCTTTTTCACCTGCTCTATAAGCCATTTGTCTTCTTCTTCGGTCTTGAAACGTGGGTGTTTAGAATTGTCCCATGGATATTTGGTATCCTTAACACCATCCTAGTCTATTTTCTGGCGAAGAGGAATTTCGGCGTTGCTGCTGCTCGCTGGTCGATGATATTGATGCTGATAGGATTTTATCCTACGTTGGCATCATTGCAATTCGATGTTGAAGGGAGTATCATCATGTTTTCCTTTCTAACCTTATTTTTTTGCTATCTGGAATATACTCGTGCCACTTCTGGAGGAAAAAGATTCTTCTGGCAGTTTCTCGGCGGATTAAGCTTAGGCCTCGCTGTTATCCTCAAATATAATTCTGTGTATATCGTTTTTCCATTCATAACCATGGCTTTGCTGGATAACCATTGGCAGATCAAAAAAACAATAAAGGCTATGTTTCCCATTTGTTTCATCGGCTTATCATTCTTTTTTGCGCATCTCTTGTTGGGCATGCTGGTTCTTCCTGATCAAGGTTCTGGAGGGCTCCATCTCTTTTCCTGGCAGGATGGTTTTACCGAGAAATATAGGCCTGATGGTGTATCCTTGCTGGGGATGAGCATCTTCCTGCTATGGTCAACTCCGTTGCTGGTTGGTTTTTTTATCCTGGCCCTCTTCACTGAACGAAGAAAAGCTCGGCCATTTTTGTTATGGGTGACGGCAGCAATCTTATTTTATAGCCTATTTCTTACCTACGGGGCGATGGATAGATATTTTATGAATACTATCCCTGCGTTAGCTGTTATAGGTGGAATCTGTCTGCAAAGGTTTCAGTTTAGGAGAAGAGAAATAATTTTTGGTGGGGGTATTGGCATAACTCTATTGGTGTTATTGTTTTTTATCAATTCCTTACCTATGAAAGACACACCGCGCTTTCCTGAGCTGTATCTACAGGAATTGTTACGCGGTAATGCTCAGTTTTTATTTTCTTATACTTCATCATCTGGACCGATGTTCGGTGTTTCTTTTGCTACGATTCTTTTCTCTTTTTTGCTTTCTGGCTATGCCTTAGGCTGGCTGTTCTGGAGCATGTTGGCAAAGAATAAGAGAAAAGACGGTTTAACCTATTTTTCTGGTCTGTCTCTTCATAGAGGATCAAGGATGGCTCTTGTCCTGTTCTTGGCGGTCGGTATTGCTTTTAACATCTTTCTCGTTGGTGAATATCTGTTTCATCTGACGACTGCTGACGTAAGCGATGTTGTTCACGATATGCTCTCTGATGTGCAGAGTGATAATCTATCTTATCCTATTTATGTCAGCGATTCAGGGTTGATGTGGTATCTCCATCATGAATACTGGAGAGAGAAATATGACCTTTCCCAATCTCGTGTTTTAGGGATTCCGGATAATGAGTTGGGGGAAGATACCTCTTTCGTCGAGCAAAAGATCGCTGCGGAAGGTGGAACGTTGCTGTTGCTGCATTGGCCGCCGCTGCATGAAGACAGCCCAGCTAAGAAAGTTGCTCTGCTATGTTCAAAAGAAAAATCTTTCTTCTCTCGAGGAAAACTTGTCGGAGAGAGGTATGATTGCGGGTAGGATTGCTCCATGAATACTTCCTATGATGGGAGATAATCCTTAAATTCATAATCTTTATAACCTTTCAACCTTGATTTTACTCTGAATGATTCCTCTCGCTAAGCCGGATATTAGTGCTAAAGAAATAAAGGGTGTTGTAGACGTCCTTGAATCAGGAATATTAAGTCTTGGCCAAAAATTAAAAGAATTTGAACAGCAATTTTCTGCTGTTATCGGTACGTCTTTTGCCGTAGGAGTGAATTCCGGGACTTCTGGCTTACACTTATGCATCAAGGCTCTGGGGATCAAGGATGGGGATGAAGTGATAACAACTCCTTTCTCCTTTGTGGCCTCTGCCAACTGCATCCTTTATGAACGAGCAACACCAGTATTTGTGGATGTCGAAGAAGATACGTTTAACATCAATCCAGACCTGATTGAAAAGGCAATAACCCCCAGGACGAAAGCAATCCTTATCGTCCATGTCTTTGGGCAAAGCTGTGACATGGATAAGATTGTGGAGATAGCAAGGAAGCATAATCTGAAAATTATCGAAGATGCCTGTGAAGCTCTTTTCGGCTCGTACCGAGGAAGAAACATTGGCACGTTTGGCGATGCTGCGGTGTTTGCATTTTATCCCAATAAGCAGATCACTACGGGAGAAGGCGGGATGATTGTCACTGACAACAAACAGATTGCAGATTATTGTCGCAGCGCTGCCAATCAAGGAAGAAGCAGCAACCTGCAATGGCTTACTCATGATATTATCGGGTATAATTACCGCATGGATGAGATGAGTTCTGCTCTGGGACTAGCGCAGTTGAGCAGGATTGATTCCATTAGTGGAAAACGTCGGATGATTGCAGAACATTATATCCGTGAACTTTCGTCTATTCCCGGTCTTATTCTGCCAAAAGTATATCCTGAGAGCCAATCTGGATGGTTTGTCTTTGCTGTACGAACAAGGGCTGCTATCAGAGATAATGTTATCCGAAAACTTCAGGAAAAGGGAATTCAGAGCAAGGCGTATTTTTATCCTTGCATCCACTTGCAGCCGGCGTATATCCAGCTGTTTGGCTATCAGGAGGGGATGTTTCCGGTTGCGGAGAAATTAAGCAAAGAAACGATGGTTTTGCCGTTCTATACTGCCTTAGAGGAAAAAGATATCCTTGCCGTGAAGCAGGCTTTGACTGAATCGATGGCGGAGCTGCAAGGATGAATTTGAAAACGATGTTTTTTCAGAAAAGAAGCAATCATGCCCAGGTGCTAGCAGATTTCTTCTTCAACAAAGATATTCTTATTACTGGAGGCTGCGGCTCTATCGGAAGTGAAATTGTGCAACAGCTGATCGCTTATTCTCCAAAAAGGATCCGTGTCTTTGACAACAATGAATCAGGATTATTTCACCTTCAGGAGAAACTTTGTTCTCCTCTATTACGGGTATTGGTGGGAGATATCCGTGACAAGGAACGGCTGAGGCTTGCTGCGCGAGGCTGTGACATCATCTTTCATGCTGCTGCATTAAAACACGTTCCGTTATGCGAATATAATCCTTTTGAGGCAGTCCATACCAATGTTATAGGGACGCAGAATCTGATTGAAGTTGCCCGAGATGAGCAGGTGAAGAAGATGGTGGCCATCAGCACGGATAAGGCAGCAAATCCCATCAACACCATGGGAGCAACTAAATTACTGGCAGAGAAATTGATCATGACGGCAGATATAGGGGAGCATTGCGTAACTAAATTTTCCTGTGTGCGTTTTGGCAATGTCCTAAATTCTGTGGGGTCAGTAATTCCTATCTTCAAAGAGCAGATTCAGCGCGGTGGGCCAGTGACCATCACTTCTTTAGAGATGACTCGTTTTTTCATGACGATGGAAGCAGCGGTGAAGCTGGTCCTGAAATCAGCAGCCTTATCTCATGGTGGGGAAGTGTTTATTCTCAAGATGAAGCGGCTGAAAGTGATCGATTTGGCGGAAGCGATGATAACAAAATTTGCACCCCAGTATGGCCATGATCCCGAGAGAATAGACTTGAAAATAATAGGTATCAGGCCTGGCGAGAAGTTACATGAAATTCTGGTTACTGAAGAAGAGAGGAATCACCTTCTTGATGCAGGCGACCTTTACGTGATTAGGCAGGCCAAGCTGTTGCCAAAATATCAACGTGTGGAGAAAAAGGTTCCAAAGAGTGAAGGGAGAGCAGATATCAATGATGGTGTGTTTTTAACAAAAGAGCAGATCGTAGATCTTCTGGATACTTTGCATATTACGTTGTGATGAGTAGATTATTCAAGACAAGAGGATAATTCAAGAACAGTACCTAAATCTCTTCCGGCATCCTTAAGCCGAGCATCTGCCGGACTTCTCGTGGAGTAGCTATCTCTCGCCCATAGGTCTTAGCCAATGTCACTATCCGTTGGATAAGCTGCAAATTGCTCGCCAGCACTTTTCGGACAGGGTTATCAAAATAGATATTGTCTTCTAATCCGATTCGTACTCCTCCTCCCCAGACTACGGCTAAGGCATTCATCTTCAATTGGGCATCTCCTATCCCGGCAAAGCTCCAAGTGCTTCCTGGCGGCAATTCTCTTAACATCAATCCAGCCATGATCAGGTCAGCTTGCGCACAAGCAATGTTACCTAGGAGGAGGTTAAAGTAAAATGGCGGCTTGACGAGGTCTTTCTTGATGAGGTAATGGGCATAATTGATCATCCCTATATCAAACACTTCAAGCTCTGGCTTAATTCCGTTGTCAAGCATCTTCTTGGCTAATTTCTGGATGAGATCAGGAGAATTCATGCTGGCTTCTTTGTTGAAATTTAAGGAGCTTAAGGTTAAGCTTGCCGTATCTGGGCGCAGCGGACCTTCCAGATCAAGAACTTGAGAACGGCCTTCAAATGACGTTTCTTTTCTGCCGCTGGTGGTGACGCCTAAGATTATTTCTTTATTTTTCTCTCGTACTCTGCGGATGATTTCTCCATATATCTCTTTATTGGAAGTTGGCTCTCCATCTTCTTCCCGCCCATGGATATGGACCATGGAAACTCCCAATTTTGCCGCTTCTAAGATCTCGTTGGCGATCTCTTCAGGGCTGATGGGGACGTGAGGAGTCATATCTTTGGTAGGAATCATCCCTGTCGGGGTGAAATTGATGATCAGTTTTTCCATAGGTTATTGTTTCTATTTGTTCTTATAAATATTATGGACTTTAAAGACAAAGGTGGCTGGTGTAGGGTATTTTTTTAACTGTATGGAAATGAGTAGGTTACAAATTGTAACCCCCTGAAAATGCAGTCCTCAGATGGTAAGTTTTACCTAACAGACGTAGGAGACACCGAGCAAGTCCTACTATTAGTCCAATCTCCCACCAATTCATAACTTTTATTAATCATGCTTTGATCGTGAAGGTATGCAGAAGATTGTCATAATCGGAGCCAGCGGCCAGGGGAAGAACATTGCCTTACTGCTGGAGCAGGTAGGTAGATATGAGATTCTCGGCTTTGCTGATGATGATGCGCAAAAGAAGGGCTCTCTTGTCAAAGGTTATCCTGTCTTGGGAAGCTTTGCAGAAGTATTTTCTTCATTAAATAATATTACAGATAATGTTGCAGTTGTCTTTTCCATCGGGAATTCTGAGGTGGTGGAGAGGATGGTACAACAATTAAAATCAATGAATAAGGGGATATCTTTTCCAAACATCATCCATCCTTCTGTCCAGATCGATGCTAACAGCGTCCGCTTGGGAGAAGGCAACATCTTCAATGCCTATTGTGTCGTCACTGCGGACATCACTATCGGAAATTTCAACTATTTCAACAGGTGCTGCAGTATCAGCCATGATACGACCATAGGGGATTATAACTTTGTCCATGCAGGTGTGCATCCTTGCGGCGGGCTGAGAATGGGCAGCAAGAATTGGCTGGGGGTAGGCTCAGTTGTCATCCAAGGAGTGAAGATAGGAAATAATACTACGATCGGTGCAGGGGCTGTCGTGTTAAAGGATGTTGAAGACAATGCAGTGATGGTAGGAAACCCAGCTAAAGTGTTAAAGTATAAAGAAATAACCGCAGGACAGCAAGATTGCAGCAATTCTTCCTGTGAAGTAAAACGGGACGTGAGGACGATCGTTGTCGGGATTCTGCATCATTCTGTTAAATCCTTCTTTCCGGATTATATCCAATCTATCAATAAGCAGACCACAAAACAGTTTGAGCTATTTTTGTTTGATAATGATTCTGGCTGTGAAATTGGAACATGTACTGTTCCCGTAAGGATTATCCCTGTAGGTAAAAATCCTGCCGGTATCATTGATGTCCGACGATTGATGCTAGACGTTCTGAAGAAAGAAAAAGATGTGGAAAACATCATTTTTACCGACACGGATGATTTCTTTGATGAAAAGAGGGTAGAGGTTTTATCTGAGGGATTAAAGAATAATGATATTGTTTTTACGGATATGGAAGCTGTCGATAGAGAAGGGAAACTGCTGAACAAGAATTTTATCCCTGCTAATATCGGTCAAGTTAGATTTGTCGATGAGGTAGAGAAGCATCTTCTCGGCTTTGGCCATTCAGCTGTGCGCTGGGAATTGTTAAAAAAGGTTTGGCCGTATGCGGACAATCTTATCGTTGGCGACTGGTGGTTCTTCTTCAGCCTGCTTGCTCAAGGTCATGTTGCCCGTAAGGTTGAAGGGACGAGGTATTTTTATCGCCAGCATGGGAATAATCTTGTGGGGATGAAGCAGCATTTCTCTTCTGAAGATATTTTTCGGGCAATAGAGGTCAAGCTGACGCTGTATTCCAATGTCGTGACGTATTTGTCCGGAAAGAATAAGGATCTTGTTGAAGAACAGCTGGAATCTATCTTACGGCTGAAGGGACGTTTGTCGAATCCTCCAACTCTGAAAAGGTATGAAGAGAAGATAAATGGTTTGGATAAACAGTGGTACTGGTGGGAATGGGCGGATGAGGGGTATTTATAGATAAGTATTTCCTTGCACCAGTAATCTTCTTTCATTACTTATATAAATGGGATTCTTTCCCACAAAGCTATGAACCGATATGCCTTAGCGCTTCAGCTTCCGGAGATCATCCAAGATAGCGCAACAGCTTTAACCGAGGATATTATCCAGAGATTTAATGTTCCATCTATCTGGCTCTATCCCCCTCATATCCCTATCAAATATGGTTTTGATTATGCTGATGAAGAGAAACTGAAGCAGGTCATCTGTGAATTTAACAGAACAATTTCTCCTATCCCTATCAGCATCAAGGGAGTGAAAGGAGACGGAAAACTATTCCATTTGGCAGTTGAGAAAAACAACGACCTTAAAAAACTTCAACGAGATCTTCATACAGCACTAAAAGAAAAGGCAGGAATAACTGATTTCCGTGAAGCAGAGTCCAGCGAAAACTATGAATTCCATTTCAGCTTAGCAGAATCAACTGTTCCTGATGATAAGAAAACAGAGATTGCCAATTATCTGAAGACAAAAAGCTTGACATTCTCTTTTCCTGTTTCAAAGGTTAGGATCATGGTCAAGCGTGATGGGGCTTTTGTCTATTTGGAAGATGCTGATGGTGATGCTACGGAGGGTATTATGGAAAATAAAAAATCTTATTATGATTATTATAAATTATTGACAACCCCGGAAAAGCCATTTATCATCGGTGAAATCGGGTCTAACCATAACGGTGATATGGAGAAAGCAAAACGATTGATTGATGCTGCCAAGGAAGCAGGCTGTGATGCTGTCAAATTCCAATCATTCTACTATAATAGCTTATTCCCTCAGTCCTTGCTTGATGCCAATAAGGAGATGGTCGCAGGAGGAGTTGATGCCCTTGGCTTAGAAGCGATCCAAAAGAAACTGGCCTTATCGAAACAGAATCATGTGGAGTTAAAAAAATATGCTGACGAGAAAGGCATCCTGTTTTTTTCGTATCCGTTAGGAAAAGAACAGGTCGATTGGTTGGTAGAATTGGATGTCCCATTTATCAAAATAGGCTCTCCAGATCTGCCGAATCTTCCCCTGCTCAAGTATGCGGCCAAGCAAGGGAAGCCGATGATCTTATCCGTAGGCATGGGAACGATGACTGAAGTCGAGCAGGCTTTAGAAACCATTTATGCTGAAGGCAATAAAGAAGTTGCTCTCCTTCATTGCATCTCTGTTTATCCCTCTCAGCCAGAGATGAATAATTTAAGGAATATTCCTATGCTCAAAGAAGCTTTTGGTGTTCCCGTCGGGTTTTCTGACCATTCTACCAGTACGGCTATTCCTGCAGCTGCCGTTGCTTTAGGAGCAAGCATCATCGAGAAGCATATCAAGCTTGATGACGGTCCTTGCCGAGATGCCGCCGTTTCCTTAAAGCCTGATCAGCTGAAGCAGTTGGTCATCGACGTTCGTCAAGTAGCAGCTTCCTTAGGCACGAGTAAAAAAGTGTTGCAGGAAGATGAAAAGAAGAGAAGAGTCGCTGTATGGGGAAGGAGAAGCATTCTCTCGGGGAAGAACATGAAAGCAGGAGATATCATTCAGGAATGTGATCTTGTCTTCAAACGCCCAGGGAGCGGGATTTCTCCAGACAAGCTGCAATACGTCCTTGGAAGAAAGCTCAAGGTGAATAAAGGGCCTGAAGAGCCTATTCTTTGGGGTGATATAGAGTAAGAAGAGAGTATAGATCATTTATTCTTTATCTTTTTTTGCTCATCAAGAACTCGGCAATGTCAAAGTCAACTTGAGTGTCAATATCTATTGATCTTTCTTTAGGCATGATATAAGCATAGGTGTTAGTGAAGTAATATGTTTTCTCTCGTACTAGCAATGATGGCATGAGGACATATATTGCTCCGTTCGGAGAATATGCCTTCCGGTAATCCGCGCGATTTTTTGGAATAATCTTTCCTTCTTGATAATTTTCTAAACGCCCATCTTCGGTAAGAATTCTCGCACGCTCGATAGGATGCTCAAATTCTACCACGCTGATGATGGAATCTGCTTTTCTCGCCAGATAAAGATCGATAGCATTGTCAATATCATCTTTCGTACGGAGCGGTGAGGTTGGTTGTAATATGACTACGATCTCTGGAGCATATCCCTGTTCTTTCTTTAAGCGCTCTATGGTGTAGATATAAGTATCTGGCGCTAAAGAAGTGTCCGTAGCCAGTTCTGGAGGGCGTAGGAAGGGGATTTCTGCCCCATACTTTTTTCCTACCTGAGCGATGGCTGCATCATCCGTCGAGAGAACTATTTTGGTAATATACTTTGATTTTTTTGCTTCCTCGACGGCATAAGCGAGGAGAGGTTTCCCTAACAAGAGCTTGATATTCTTTCCCGGAAGCCCTTTTGATCCTCCTCGAGCTGGGATGATCGCCAGAATATTTAGGTTTAGCTTGTTCATCTGTCTTTAAGTGAGTTCTAGATATATAAACGTTATTTATCAGGGGGACAGAATTTCAGGTTACGATTCTGCGGAAATTATTTATATCCCCTCAACGTACCTCTTAAAAATGGTTGATGGACTAAACCCTATTCTTTGGAGTCGGAGTATCTTTCTCGGTGCATTATTCTTTCTCTTATTCTTTCCCTTATTCTTTCCAGCATCCTTAGCTTTCCCTTTCGACCAAAGCACTATTCTTACTGGGCTTCATTTTGACGGGAATACAGAAGATTTTACGGGAAATTTTACATATACTGCAAGTTCTCCTCAATTTACCGATGATGCGATCTCTGGAGAAGCATGGAGAGGGGATGTTGAACAGGGGCAGTTCCTTTTTGCCAAAGGGATCACTCTTCGTCATGATCAAGATTTTAGTGTTGTTTGCTGGGCCAAAACATCTCAACAGGATGAACAAACTTTGCTTGGCTTCTCTACTGATGGCTTTTACTCTTATCAGGTATTGTTTCGTGACAGCGACCAAGATGATATGACTTTCTATCCCGCATTCAATCCCGCTGATGGCAGGGGCTGCAGGGCTCCATCTCAAACCGCGGTGAGCGATGGGAAGTGGCACTTCTATGTGGGAGTTCGTGATGGAAAGCAGGATAAGAGCTTGATCTATGTAGATGGTGTTCTTGAAGGCACTGGGTCTGGATGCGGAACATCAGACCTAGTTGATGGAGAGATCAGATGGTTTACCAGAAATAGTAACACAAAAGAACATCTTGCGTATCGGAACTGGGGCGGGATTGCCGATGAATGCATGATCATTTTGGAAGTCCTCCCTTCTGAAGAGATCAAAGAGCTTTATGGTTCACAGAGAACTGCTTCTTCATATCTTTTATCAGATTCATCTTTCAGGTCGTCTTCATCTACCCTATCTCCAATTTGGTTTATCATTGTAGGGATAGGTGTATTCCTCTCTCTTACTGCAGTTTTTCTTCTGAGAAGAATTTTTTTGAAGAGGAAAAAGAGATAAATTTTCTTGAGAGAGATCAAGTATATCTTGCGTGTCTCTTCTGCTCGTCCCTATTTCCTATCGACGAACCCGCGGCCAATCAGAATCTGCCTTACATACGGTGAAGGATTTTTTTTAAGAGGGGTTATCTGGAATAGGCACTCTTCTTTCTTTTCCAGCCTTACTTTATCTACCTGTTGATCATATTGATGGTTTATGACACTATCTTTTAACTCCCATTTCCCAAGATCATTCTTTTTCCAGATATCTTTGTTGCGGTGCTGGTTGACAAAATACTGCAGACCATCTTCAGTAATCCCTAGCCAATCGAGAAACATCTGGATATTTTTTGGAGAGATAGAAGAATACTCTTTGATGAGAGCTATCCCTTCTTCCCTCGTCATGCGCTTTAATCTGATCTCTCGACAGATATGGTCCGTGACTTTGCCGTATCCATACTTCAGAAATTTTATATGATCATGAAGGTCCGAATAATAATGGCAATCAACATCATTATAGGTGTCGAATGTCCGCTGCTGGGGGAAGCTTTCGTATCCATAAAGCTGAATCATCTCTTCATGCTGTTTCTTGGAATCCCAGCGGATGTAATTATTCAAGTATATTCCCCTTACCCCTACTTTCTCTATCTCTTTATCATGTGGATAAACAAATGCCTGGACATCTTTCTCTGAAAGATACATCGCTTCGCTGACCAGATCTTCAGCTTCCCAGCCCATCAAGTCATGCTCTTTGCGATATTTCCTCGTCATCTCCACATTATCAAGATGGGAGAACATTCCTACTTGGTCTATTCCTTGGTGCGCCCCCCAGATGATCAATGGTATCTTGAATCTCACTGCTGTCTGTACGGGAAAGACAGTTTGCCCGGCGAGGCAGTGCCAATAGATGCTGCCCATATTTCTCAGTGTTGCCTGGGTTATTTTCTTGACTATCTTAGGATCAATAGTGAGGGTAAGCAGGTCACAGTCAAAGATGGTCTTGAGATAGGCAAGATTTCGTATGCCTATTTCGGTATTGTAATGCTTGTTATAGCTTACTAACAATGGTTTCAGGCCATAGATATTTTTTATCAGATGAACTATGAAATAAGAGTCTCTTGCTCCGCTGACAGGGATGATGCAGTCATACTGCCCTTTTGACTTGCTTTTGTATTCTTCCAGAATTGTTTTGAGCTCTCCTTCTCTTTTCTTCCAGTCAAGGCGGTCTTTCTCTTCATGGACTCGGCAGCCGCTGCAGACTCCCTGTTGATCAAATGTGATATTCAACGGATGATTTTCTGGATAAACACAGCGTGTGCAGTATTTCATGGTATCAGATTTCCTCCTTAGGATGGAATTCAAACCTGATATCCTCAAGATAATCATCAGATGGTTTTCTGATCCTGCCGTCGTTTTTCTGATAGTCCAGCTGGAGGTAATGGGCGTAGGTATCGAGCCGGAGGGAGATGCTTATTTTTTTCTTCATCGCAGCTTTTGTGGTAATCACGCTATGCTCCGTAAAGTGGAAATAATTTGCCGCAGCAACGGCAGCAGCTCTTCCTTCTACAATCCCTGCACAGAAATGATCTGGGTGGCAAGCTCCGCCTAGGGCAATAACAGGGATCTTGACGGCGGCGGAAACATTTTTGATGAGTTCGAGGTCATATCCTCTTTTTGTTCCATCTCGATCAATAGAATTCAATAAAATTTCACCAGCGCCGAGCTCTTCTACTTTCTTCGCCCAGCTGATGGGGTCAAGACCTGTCGCTTCTTTACCATTCAAGATAAAAATTTCATACTCCCCTTGTGAGTTAAATTTCACATCCATGGAGACGATGACACTCTGTGTGCCTAGGACTGTTGCTATCTCGGTTATTAGTTCTGGCCTTCTGACAGCTGCAGCATTGATCGATACCTTATCTGCTCCTGAGCGTATGGCTTGGCGGACTTCTTCTACATTGTTAAATCCTCCGCCAACGGTAAGAGGCACGAAACATTTTTTTGCAATTCTGTCGATCATCTCCTTGCTTATTTTTCTTCCTTCCCTGCTGGCATCGATGTCTACAACGATGATCTCATCAACCCCCCAGCTGTTCAGAAATTCTACGGCAATCTCTGGCTTTCCAACCGGCAAGTAGCTAGAAAATCCTATACTTTGCACGGCAATCCCATTTTTTATGATGAGGCCGGCGATGAGCCTATTTTTCAGCATGGTCATCACTCTCTGTTTGATTATAGTTATCACTTCCTGTTGGGTTATGGGCATCGTTTGTCATTTCCTTATCTAGCTGATTACCCTCAGCTCTTGACCGCACATAATTGAAAAAACTACGATAGACTCTCAGGCCATTGTTCTGGCTTTTTTCTGGATGGAACTGTACTCCAAAGATATTTTCCTGCTGGATGGCTGCGGTTATTTCTGTGCCGTAGGAGCAGGTTGCGGAGATGATTGAACTGTCACAGCTGATATGGTAGCTGTGGTCAAAATAAAAATGGGTTTTTTCTGGTGTTTTACTGAATAGGGGGAAAGGTTTTCTGATAGAGACATCATTCCATCCTACGTGGGGGACTTTAACATCGCTACTTTTTATTTTAACGACGTTCCCTTTGATCCATCCTAAGCCCTGATGATATCCGTTTTCTTCAGAAGATCCTGCCAAGACCTGCATTCCTAAACATATTCCCAGCAGGGGTTTCTTCTTCTGCAATACTTCTTCTGCTAAAACATCGCGGAAGCCCAGCTGTTCAATATTCTTCATCGCTTCATTGAATGCTCCTACTCCGGGAAGAATATATGCCTTCGCCGCTCGGATATCTTCTTTCTTATGGGAGACATGATAGGTGTAACCTAGAAAATCAAGAGCATTCAATATGGAAAGATGATTCCCAACTCCATAATCAATCACCAAGACATCTCGTGGTGCTATCTCCTGGTTCTTGATTGATGCTATTGAAGCAGCTATCGTGTTTTGCGGTATCATGTGGGGTCTATTTTTTTAGTATTGTCTTTATTTACTGAAGCGGATACTTCAGCTTCCATTCTCCCTGGCTGTTTTCCCAGATGTCCTTGTTTCGGTAAGATTCAGCTATCTTCCAAAATTCTTCTTCCGACATCTCAAAGTAGCGGCAAAGTTTCGAGATATATTCTGGATGGCATTTCCCGTCATATTTTTTGACGAGCTCTACCCCCTCTTCTCGGGTTATTTTTCTTGCTCTGATCTGCTCACAGACTTCGTCGGTGACTTTTCCAAAGCCCAACTTTAGGTGCTTCATCATCTGGTTGACGATAATAAATTCGTCATCTAAAGCATCAAATGGATAGAGTGACCCCTGATCCTGAGGCGGCCTGTCGCGAATTTCTAAACCATGGGCGATGGAAAAATTTCCATTATCAATCTTGCTCCAGTTCTTCCAAAAGTAACCCAAGTAAATAATCTGAAGGTTTGCTGTTTCCATGTCTTTAGGGGAAGGATACCTATACCAAATAATGTCCTGCTCTTGAAGGTCGGAAGTTCCAGAGAGAAGAGGATCAGGGCCGCTTCTGATGGTATTGCTATTCCTCATGTTGTTCCCATCCCAGTTTACTGACCCTACGTCAAGGTTGCCGAATTGGGTGGCGGGATTTTCACCCCAGAGGATCAGAGGGATATGGTAAGCTATGGCTATCCGTGGCACTGAAGCGAAGAGCGCCATCTCCGTAGATTTCTGCCAGTTGCCAAAGCGCAAGAAGCCTTCTTTCATCATTCTTTTCCATATCTTTGGACTAAGACTTACGGAAATGGCATCGAAACCGAGGGAGATGAGGTTTGCAAGGTTATGGGCTCCTCGCTCTGTCTGCTGTTCAGGGGGATAAGTTAAAGAAACGAGCAGCGGTTTTAAGCCGAGTTTCTCTTTGACGTACATCGCCTGTCTGGTGCTATCTTTGCCGCCGCTGACTCCCACGATACAGTCATACTGCTGCAGCTTATTATGCTTTTTATATTTTTGCACAATCTCCCAGAGCTCTTTTTCCCGTGCTTCCCAGTCAATCTCCGGAAGATTCTTTGCATAGAGACAGGCTGGACAGATGCCTTCTTCATTAAATTTTATCCCCGGCCGAGTATCTGGCTGGACACAGCGCTGGCAATACTTCATAGCTCATAAACCTCATTTCTATTTCAGTTATACTTCAGAAAAGGCGTTTTATTAAGTTTATGGAAATAGGAATTTATTATGGCTTCAAGGGGGATTTACCATCGCTTTAAGGGGGTTTTTATCACCCTTTTATTTCCGATGTGCTCTCTTTCTTGACGGAGAAAATAAGAAGCAGATCTTGGCCGAATTCTCGCTGCTCTCCTTCTTTTGTCAAGTCTTGGGAGAGATAAATGTGGTCGATCGCTTCTTTGCCAAAGAGGTCTAGGATATCCTGAACATTATCAAGATATCGCTCAAAGCTATATCCTCGTAATTTTGAAAGCCTATCTTTATGGGATTTAGGAACCCAGCCGATGCCGATGGCAATGATCCCCTTGTTCTTTACTACTCTCAGCATCTCTTGCGCTGCTCTCTTGGGGTTATTAGTATAACCTTGCAAGACCCAGCCGCTGATGACAACATCAAAAGAATTGTCATGATAAGGAAGGTTATGCATATCCCCTACATCAACATAGGGTGAGTATGACACTAAATCTAAACCTCTTATTTTTTTCGGTGAGAAGCCGTATCCTATCAAGTTTAGGATCTCTCCTTCTGCTTTTGGACCTATAGAAAGAACATGCAGCTGCTCTATTTTTGTGTAGACAGGGTCGATGATCGATAATGGCCTGATCAAGAGGTTTGAGCGAATGACGACCAAGCTATTCCATTTCGGAAAGTTGTGGTAGATGGTATTATCGCTGATGAATCTTTTATCTCCTTTATACACCTTGACTCTTCGTAGAATTTTTGCGAAATAGATAAATCGAGGCAGAGCTATGAGGTAGCGCACGAGGTCGATGGTAAGAATCTGCTTGCATGTCCTAGTGAAAGCTAGTCTTATTGTTTCTCGAAGCGGTCTCCTCTTCAATGCCTTTTTTTTCTCCATCTTTTATCAACAATAGCCATGTATTTTAAATATTTCTATTCTTCTCGGAGAAAATGATATTCTTCTCCATATTTTACCACTTAGATCAGATTAATTCTCCTAAAATAAGATTTTTCTCCTAAAATAAGATTTATTTCTTAATTTACATAAAGTATTTATAATGGCTATTCAACAAAAAAAAAATGGCTGTTGTTATTTTAGGATTGGACGGCATGAATCAGGAGCTTATCAACTACTGCAAGGAATGGATGCCAAACATGATGCGCTTGCTGGAAAGCTCTGCCCATGGCACGCTGCAGAGCGTCTTCCCTCCGCTCTCTGGCCCAGCATGGATCAGCATTCTCACCGGAAAGCCTGTCGGTGAGCATGGTTTTGTCAACTCTTTTTATTTTGACAAGAACCTTACGCCTCAACTTCTTGATTCTGAAAGGATACCCTTTGAGCATTTCTATGAACAGATTTGGAAAGCCGGAGGAAAAGTCTTTCTGATGGATGTCCCTTTTTCCTCTTCCAGAACCATAGATGGCGATTTTCTTGATTCTTATTTCTCCTCAAAGCCGAAATCGGAGATGGTCAAGCCTGTCGATATGATGAAAATATTTCCTGCCATCCAGCAGTATATCAATTATAAGATGAAAAGCAGGAATTTTATAGAGTCCTTAGAGGGATTCAAAGAGATAGTTGACAAAAATGGAGCTATAATCAGAGAGGTTATGGAAGCTAGACAACATGATCTTATGTTTTTTCAATTAACGGTCTTAGACTGGATGCAGCATAAAGCCTTTATCGACTTAAAGTATGGGCGAACTTCTGAGCAGGCGAAAAAATCATTGGAATTATTACAGCAAGTTGATGATCTTCTCGGCTGGATGATGAAGCATCTTCAGCAAGAGGACTACTTTTTTATCTTCAGCGATCACGGTGCGGGGCAGCTGAAAGGAACGTTCTTTATCAATACCTGGCTGCAACAGCAAGGCTACCTGAAATTGAAGTGGCAGCGTTCTCCTTTAAAGTCTGCTCGGACAGACCCAAAACATTTTCTGTTGTTCCACCTTACTAGGATAGCAAAAAGCAATCGGCACCTTCTTCAGATAGGGAAATACTTCCACCGCAGATTGAGGAAGCAGCTAGGGAAGGATGTAGGGATCCGGGAGCAGATAGATATCTCTTCCACGAAAGCAGCTTGTCTCATCAAGAATATCCCTCTCCTCACGATTTTTGAGGACAATCTTGAGGAGAAGAAGAGGGTCATCAAAAATTTAAAAGAACAAATCAAAAAAGATGTAGGGTTTAATGTTGTTGATGCCGCTGAATTTTATTCCTGCTCTTCTCCTGAAGCGCTAAAGACCATCTCCTTATTTGGAGATCTTGTCGTTGATACGGGAGATGCTTATGATGTCGATATCTCTTTGGGCCCTCATGTTTTCTTAAAGGGCGAAGTGATGTTCCATAATTTCAATTCCTTGTTCATCGCTAAGGGTCCGGGGATCAAGAAGAAAGCTGTCAGCGGCTCGATCATCGATATTGCTCCAACTATCTTGAATCTCTGTGGGATTTCTGGCAACCAGGGACAAGACCGATCTTCTGGAAAAATAATTCCTCTCTTTGCTTCCGGATTTAAGCCAAAGCCTCTTGTATCAACGATACCGAATATCCACATCATAAGAAACAAAGAGGAAAAGATGGAGTCAAAAGAATTTATGGCAAGGCTTGAGGTGTAGTTTTTTTCTGGGTATAATATTCCTATGGCTTTTCCCTGCTCTGAATGAGAGCTATTATCCTCTCGGCAAGATCTTTTTTTCTTTCTGGTGAAAGCATCGCCTTTCGGATAGGATCCATCTTGACAAATTCCCCTTCTGAATCATGATATACTTTTTTTCTTTCAAAAGAGCTGTCTACCGTGGCCGGCTGTCCCTGTTTTCCCCTGAATGGGAACAGCTTCAGGTGCAAGTGCTCTTTTTTCTCTTTCCACGTCGTGCTTTTTCCATAGGTTGCTAGAGATACTGATGTTTCTCTTGTTAGAGATGCTGACTCAAAATTCTCCTGCTCTTCTGCCATGATCTGAACCATCGCCCTGCTCAGCCTGGAGAAGAGAATCCCATAATTCTCTGCCAGCTGAGGATATTCTACAAGCTGAGAGAATTGGGTGATATGGATGAACGGCATCAGCTGGATCGTGAAATCTGCCAGGGGGTCTCCTCCTGTCTTTGGGGAAAGTGTAGCAAACCAGCCGTTCTCCTTTGCGCCAACTTTTGCTACGATCACTGCCCCGTAGGGTGTCATTGTCCCAATACTATTATCTTTTTTCATGAAGAGGCTAGCTTCATTGCAGAGGTTGCAGGAAGGGTTCTGCGCACCATTTTCTTGGTGGAGTTTTTTAATCTCTACAGCACTGCTTAGCTCTTTTCTCGTTGGCATAACTTTAGCCAGTTTCATGAGTTTTTCTCCTTGATGACCTTAATATACTCTTTCTCTCTTCTTCCGTCAATATAAGCGTCGAGATATCCGACGACTAAACGGTACTGTTTTCTTCCTGATGCTTTTTCTGGAATTGGCTTTTCTGGAATCGGCTCTACTTCCTCAACTATGCCGCAGGCTTCGATGGTCTCGTCTGGGTAAGCTAGCATACAATAATCTCGGGAGTAAAAGACTATCCTATCGATAGGAAGGTCTTTTAATCTATCTTCTCCAAATGTTTCTATGATCGCTGAATCCCCTAGCTCATAACATCCAGGGCGCACAACAGAGCTGGTGTTCGTCTTAACTGTTCCTGTCATCTTGACTAGGCCGAGCGAGGTATATTTCTCCTGGCCCCATTTGAACCAGGTTTCTTCTTCTTTCTCCGCAGCAAAGATGACAAATAATGTATCATCAAAAAAACCTTCAGACTTTTTTCTGTTCATACAATGGAGGAATTCTTCTTCAGTAAAAATATGCATCCTGTTTCTTCGTTTCCTGAAATCGAGCCATTCTTCATCACTTTTCCAGCGTAGTCTTTCATGCTGATGATGCTCCAAGAAGCGCATCAGCTTCCAAAAATTCTCTTTTCCATAGATGACAAAATTCATGTCAGAAACTTCTGCATCATAATGTCCCATGAGGGTGGAGTAAGTTATGCCGATATCTTTCTTGCTTAGGCCGCTCTTCAATATTATCTCTGAGAAGTCATAGACTTTTTTCAGGTACCTGTCTAGAGCATCCTTAGGCATGCTCATAAGCTCCTGAAATCCTTTCCGTGGGAAATAGATCCTCTCGATCTGCTCAATAGGTATAGAAAAAAATAGCCTGTTCCCTTCATGCCCTTCATGGTAGGGGCTGTTCAAAATGTAGTTAGGGTATGCTTTTCGGAATTTCTCGATATACTCCTTTAACCCTTCTTTGTTACTCCATAGATTCAGCCGGTTCATCTTTCTCCCGGAAATAAATCTGTAGGGAAGAGCGCTGCTCTCCACATCTACCGTTGGAATATATTTTGGCTTGACAAGGATGCTTGATACGGGATGCTCGTTTCCATAGACCTGGCAGAACAATCCATCTTTTGTCGTGATGATGGATGACTCATAGAAATGCATGCCTATCCCCTCCTCTGTTTAATCGTTTTAAGATACTCTTTCTCTCCCCGGTCAGATGTGTATGTATCCATATATCCCAGAACAATCTGGTAATAAGACTGACCGTCTGTTTTAGTTACTTTTTCCAATAAGCCACAGGCTTCGATCTCTTCATTTTTTTTCGCCTGAAGCACGAAAGGCCTGGACCAGGTTACTATCCTGCTTACTGGGAATTGCTTTTGAGTCATTTCTGGAGAGCCTTCTAGAATAGTGCTGTGGTCTATTTCATAAAATCCTGGCCGGAGATGGGAGTGGTTGTCATCAGAGATGATTCCTGTTATTTTAACGGTGCCTAAGGGTTCATGCTGGTCGCTCCAATCATACCATATCTCTTCCTCTCTTTCAACGACGAATATGGAAAAGACATTCCCGTCAAAAAACCCGTCGTCTCGTTTCCTAGCCTGGTTAAAGACATATTCCTGTTCGCTGAACAATTTTGAAACGACTCTATCTTGATAGTACTTCGTCCAGTCTGCAGCAGATTTCCACTTCAGTGAAGGATGTTCTGCGTTCTCAAGGTAGCGCAGTACTTTCCATCCTTTTTCTTTTCCGAAGATGAGGATATCGATGTCAGATTTACCAGGAGTGTAGTTGCTGAGGAGCGTCGAATGGCTGATCCCAATATCTTTAAGCTCTATCCCGCTCTGGAGGATAAGGTTGATGATACCCTGGGTAGCCCGAAGATAAGGGTCGCAATCTTGTTCCGGGACTTTCATCAATTGCTGCAAGCCTTCTTTTGGGTCGTGATACTTTTTGATGTTCTCTTTAGGAACGACTAAGAACCAGTTCTGATGCGCGGGATCATCGTAAAAATAATGGGGAAATTTTTTCTTCAGCTCGAAGAGATTATGCTCAACAATCTCCTTATTATTGAAGAGGTTAAACCGAAACATGCTTTTTTCTAAGATATATCGCCTCTTGAGCCCTTTGAAATTGATGAGGTCCGTAGGAACATATTTTGGCTTGACGATGACTTTTCCAGGAGGATGGCTGGTAGCATACACTTTGCACTGGATGCCTTCGATAGTATCAATAACTGTCGATTCAGGGTAATACTGTTGGGGTGGCAGGATGATTACGCTTTTTCCTGAAAGATGATACCAGCGCTCTATCTCTTTCACCTTCTCCTGAAATGCCTTCAGGCAGTAAAGGTTATGATCCTCTCTCCCCCTCGTTAGATTATCAACAAAGCTATTGACTTTAATCAATTTGCAGGCTAGCCTAAATGATCGCTGAGGTGCAGGAAGATCGAGGATGTACTCCAGATCCATAAGGTCACAAAACCTGTCCAGGATTTCTGTGGTGATCACTGCTTTTGGTGAGCCGATCAGCCGGGCGATATGCTCTTGATATCTCGGCGGAAGACTCTCTCCATCCGGCTCGCGGGAGAGAGTAGTGTCTTCTTTCAATCGGAGTAAATTATGGAGAATACCTTGCTGAAGTTCTGGATGCTGTTCAGAATGCTTTTTCCAGAACGGCTGTTCGAGCAGTATGGTTGGAGTTATCAGCGTATCTTCAAGAACGTCATGCAAGGCAGCAGTCAGCAGGGTGGGAAGGTCTCTTTCCCCTAATCGGTAAAGAAGCACGACCATCATGATGGAATGTGACACTAATGGTGTTTTATTATCATGCCTTTTTTTACCAGAGAATGCCTTGATGAGAAAAAGAAAAACTTCTTCAAATGTTTGTTCAAATGGCTTTAGCTGTTCTGCCAATTGCTTTGTTACTTGCTCATGATCTTTTTTCTGGAAAGATGCTTTTATGCTTTGGTAAGTCTCTTCAATTTCCGGAAGTGTATTATTTGTCATTATATTCCCTTAGCTCTTTAAGTTTAGTGGCTTCACGAGAATGTCTGGGGGTATTTTTACTCCAAGCAGTGTTAAGATCGTGGGGGCCATCTGCGCGATATTTGCAACCTGTTGCTGAGGGTGATGGCGGATATTTTTTCCGCTGATGATAAAGCAGCCTTGCGGTGAGTGTCCGGCAGAATCTGCTCCCATAGCAGTATCCCAAGAATGCAACCCTTTATTTCCAAAATCAGGATTTGACGCCCAGCGCAATTCATCAAAATAGACCGTTAGATCAGGACATTCTGGAACGTGAGGATCAGCATACACTTCTTCTGCCGTATAAACGATGGTCTTCAGTTCTTTGCTGGTATCACTTCTGATCTGTTTCATCTGTTGTGCCAATCGGTCACGAACTTTACCATACTCTTTTCCTGTTTTTTTCTTGTTGATATAGATCCTGGCATGATATGCTCCTGACCCATAGGCAGTTGTCTGTTCCCAGTCAATGCCTGAAGCATCAAATTTTGTCTTTTTTCCTTGAAGAGCATTTTGTTTTATTTTCTCCTGAAATTCTTGCTTAAGGATAAGGTAACCATTTTCCATAAGCCAATCGTTGATATTGATCTTTCCTTCCTGCCGAACCATGCCATGATCGGAAGCGACGATGATTGTCGTGTCTTCATCAAGAAGGCTTATCATTTCCCCTAGTTTTTTATCGAGGTGGATGTAATACTTCTTTAAGACGTCCTTGAATGTTGAATGAGGGACAAATTTTCGATGATGCTCATCAAAATGGTTCCAGGCCATATGCTGCAGGCGGTCTGACCCGATCATGACGGTGATGAATAGGTCCCAAGGCTGAGTGATGAGAAGATTTTTTGATAGGGCTAGCTGCATGTTTGTCATCTCTATCGTCCGGTCAGCCAGGACACCTAACTCTAGGCCTTTATGTCCCGCCAGGCCTACGGCAACATCAAAAAAAATGTCGCTGTTCCCTAACTCTTTTATTTTTTCTTTCAATGACGAAGGGTAAGCGCAGTTGCTGTTGATGCCGGGTGTCAGAAAGTCGCTGACCATGCAGCCGTTGATGGGCCTGACGGGATAGGTGAGCGGCACGAACAACGAGACTGTTCTCTTCCCTGCCGATCCTAGCATGTCCCAAATCAATGGTGTCTTGACGTGAGTGGAGTTCACGATCTGCGATTTTCCCTCTTGGTCTAGGAAGGTGTAGCCGAATAAGCCGATCTGGCTGGGGTCTTTTCCGGAGAACATGGAATTCCAAGCCAAAATAGTGATAGGGGGTATCGTGCTATTGAGCTTGCCGTGGATGCCAGAAGAGATAAGCTTTCGGATATTTGGCAGATCTTCCAGCCAGGCATCAAAAACAAGTTCCGGGCTAGCTCCATCAATTCCAAACACAAATACTTTACCCATTTTCAGAGGAGAATAACCGGAAACTTCCTTTAAATATGTTGTGGAATTGTTAATCAAAATAGAGTAATTAATCTAAGTACCCCAATTCTGCCAGGCGCTGCTTGACTCGCTCTTCATCTTCTTTCGTCGGTTGGGAAGATTCTTCCTGTATCTTCTGAACTACTTGCTCTAAAATATTTTCAATATAAGCTTCCGTGCTGAGAAAACCTTTCTCCTTTGCCCGCAGCAGGAGGGAATCGTGCGTTTTTTTTTGGAGCATCAGCGTCACTTGCTTTTTCATCGCTGCAGAGTTCTTCATCATTGTCTGTTTGGTCATAGCTGGTTGTAATAAGTTCCTCTTTATATTTTTTTAGGAATTTGAATCGTAAACCTGTTGATACCTTTGCGCAACTGTTTCCCAGCTGAATTGCTGTATTTTTCTCTTGGCCTGTTTTTTGAATGCTGCTGAAATATCTGGATGGTCCAGGAGTTCTTTGACTTTTGGTAAATAATCCTCATTTCTTTTCACCAAAAATCCTTCCTTTCCATCTTCGATCAGATCAGGGGTGCAGCCTTCCCTTGTAGCAACTACCGGCAATCCTGAAGCCATCGCTTCCATGATTACTCCCGGAAGACCCTCACCTTCACTTGGCAGGAGAAGAACGTCAGCAAGATGCATCAGTTCAGGGATGTCTTTTCTTCCGCCGGTAAATAGAATCCTGTCTGTCCATCTTTTTTTCACCATGGCGGGATAGGGGTTGTTGCCATGAGCATCTCCGACAATAAGTGTTTTGACAGAATATTCCTCCTCAAGCAGCTGTTGGGAGAGGTGAATAACTTTCTCGACTCCTTTTCTTTCGGTAAGCATGCCGACAAAGAGGATTATCTTTTCGTTCGTGATATTCAACTCTTCGTGTAATTGGGATATTTTCTCTTTCTGGATATTCTGAAAGCGGTCCAGATGAATTCCTGTCGGAATGACCTTCAACTTATGCATCGGCACACCTGCCTGCCGGGCATACGGCAGCATTGATGTTCCGTACGTTGTCATCGTTTTTGGGATGGTAAATAGAAATCTGGCAACTAAAGCGGTGTAGCATCTAAATGCTGGTACGAGCCACCATGGTTTTTTTGGCTTGTAGGAATAGCCGACAAAGCCATCTGTCGTGAGAATAGTCTTGCTTTTCCTCTTTTTGGCGAAGGAAGAGTATACCAAAGGAATGACAGATAAGGGGTAGAAATATTCCCATATATGGATGATGTCATTTTTCCGATAGGCTTTTTTTGTCTCTCTCCATAATTGCCAGAGGTTTGGAAAAGAATATCTTAAGGGAGAGAAGTACCAGGAAGGGATGGGGATAAGATGTATCCTCCCATTCTTGATGGTATCGTTAGCTACCCAGTTTTTTGTCGGGCAATCCTTACTTATAGGGAAGATGATGCTGATGCTGTTGTCTTTGTCAGCAAGAATGTTGGCTAGCTCTGCAATCGGGCGTCGGATATTATTGGTGGGGTTGATGTAGCAGATGTTCATCTAGGTCTTCTTTTTGATAACTTATTTAAATACATTTATGGAATTATGTTCATGCTTCTCAGCCAGCAGAGGATAACGCCAAGGATACGTGATATGCTTAGCATGTTTTCGAGTGCTAAGGAAGACATCTTAGAGAGATACATCCCTAAAAAAAATAAGTATTGGCTCGGTTCAGGACGAGAAGCATTACGGCAAATCCTGCTTGATATCCAGAAAAAACAGAGAAAAAGCGTTCCCGTGACGGTGGGGCTGCCTGCCTATACTTGCCATGTCATGGCTGATACAGTTAAGCAGTATGGAAGTAGTCCAGTGTTCTATGATTCTGCTATCATTGCAGATATCAAAGATATTTCCCGGATCATCAAGAAGGTAGATGTTCTGGTCTTGTGCTACAATTTTGGCTTTCTCCCGGAGATAGATAAGATCACAGATTTATGCAGAAAAAATAATGTTATTCTTATCGAAGATTGCGCTCAAGCTCTGAGAGCAAAATATCATGGGAAGCTAGCAGGAAGCTTCGGGGAGTATGCGTTTTATTCTTTCGGTATCAGCAAGACGATAGGTTTCTGTGGAGGGTTAATAGCTACGGATGAAACGCTTCACCTTCAAGGCTTGCGGCCATTTCCCTTATTGAGGTTGTTAAAGACGATTTTTGAAGTAATCGCTGCGCCAGTTTTTTTCCATCCTTTCATCTATCCTTTGATCAGGATCTTTTTGCGAGGCGAGTTAGAAAAAGAACAGCAGCAGTTGAATTATACCTTGCCAGGAATTGCAAAGAAGGTTGTGCTTAGCCAATTCAGGAGATATGATCCTATTCTTTCGTTGCGGAGAAAAAATGCTGAATACCTTCTTCAGGAATTGTCTGGGAAAGCTCATTTCCAACAACCTCTTCCAGGAACGGAACCATCATGGCTTTATTTCTGTTTTTTAGATAAGGATGAAGACAGTCTGTCACTCTCCAGCAAGCTGTTTTCCAACAAGCTACCCTCCGGCAAGCCACTCCAAAGCAAGCTGCTCTCTGGGGGGATAGAAGCAGGAAGGATGCTCACGTTTCAGGCTCTAGGAAATTTACCATTAGCTACGGCAACGGAAGAAAATGTATTGACTATAGCCTTATACCGCCCATTCGTGGAGATCAAGAAGATAGCGGAGATGATAAACCATGTCTATCATTGACGTCAGTTCTGAACAACGATTGTGGGAAGAATTTCTGCAAAAGAACACTCACCTGATTTTTCATACGCCTCTCTATCAGCAATTCATCGAGAAAGCATTTGGGGTAAAGTACTCTGTTCTTGGAGTGGTAGAAGCTGGGGAGATAAAAGTTATTCTCCCAGTCATGGAAGTTCATAGCAGTCTATTTGGAAATAAGATGATATCTACTGCCTATCTGGAGTATGGGGGATTTGCTGGAGATCTGGCGTATGTCTCTTCTCTGTTGGACCATATTGATAAGAGTTACAGCAAGGATTATGATTATTTAGAAATACGCGGAGGATTAGAAAAGTTTGATGGCGTCTTATCTGAAAACCTTCAGAAAGCTTTGCTGTATAAGCGCTTTGTCTTATCGTTAGATGGAGATGTCTGGCAGGGCATCCAGAAATCGAAGCGGAAAGCGATCAACAAATCTTTGAAGAATGTTGATGTGCGTGAATTGTCTGCTAAGGATATTGATGAATTCTATCTGCTGTATCTTCACAACATGCGCAGCTTTGGCAGTCCTCCCTATTCCCAGAACTATTTCGTTCAGTTCTTTTCTTTAGTGGAGAAGGGTTATGCAAAAGCTTTCGCATCATTTTATCAGGGGAAGATGGTCTCTGCCCTGTTAGGATTTTGTTATGGAGATAGAGTCCATATCCTTATTGCTGTCTCAAATCAAGAGTTTCAAGAGCTTCGTCCGAACGATGCCATGCATTGGAAATATATTGATTTTGCCAAGGCTCAGGGTTATAGGTGGTTTGATTTTGGGCGTGTCCGTGAAGAGTCTGGGCAGTTTGAATACAAGCAGAAATGGGGGGGGACATTGATGGAATTGCCTTCCTATTTCTTGCTGTGGAAAGCAAAAGAGGTCCCTGTCGTTGACCCTGCAAAATACAGCTTGTTGGTCAAGATATGGAAGAGATTGCCTCTGGCTGTCACAAAAATGGTGGGGATGAAGCTGAGAAGGGAGTTGGGGATATAATTGCTCGCTTCTTTTGTTCTCCTTTTTAGCTCTCTTTCTCCCTTGTTCCAATCTTTAACAACTTTTAAAAACGGATTGGGAAAAATATCTTCATGGACTTAGCGCAGCTCTTGGGATGGATTGCTACGATCTTATTTTCTGTCATGCTCATCCCTCAGATCCTTAAGACGATCAAGCTGAGAAATACCACCGGCGTGAGCTTATTGCTTTTCATCACTTACCTTATTGCCAACATCATCGCCTTAGTGTATGCCTATCTCATCAACCAGCCACCATTGATCATCAAATATCTTATAGGGATAGCAACAGCAGAAATTTATATCATTGTCTTTATGTGGTATTATAAGAGAAAGATAAGAAAAAACACCACTTCCATCGGTTAATAGCTCCTTTTCACTTCTGGTTTTGTTTTCCCAGCCAGTCTTCACATCCTATCCAAGAGGTATTCTTTCGTTCACTCTCTTTCTGTATAAACTCAGTAAATATCATCCAAGCTTTCCTTCCGCTGTTTCTTCTCAGCAAGAGTTCTGTGGGGGATCTTGCTTTCGGCAGATCTTCTTTTTTCAGGAATTCCCAAGGGTGAAGGTAGAACATTCTTGAGCTGAATGTGGTAGATAATGGATAGAGCAGTTTCCGGTAAGTTAATCCGGAATACATTGCCGGGAATTGGATGCTGGGTATATCTTGGATTGTTTTCAGGTTGAATGAAGAGGTGTTGAATGAGGAATCATAAGAATATCCTGCTTTCTTCAGCAGTTCAAAATGATTTTTTGTCGTGATAAACTTTGGTGCGCGAAATCCATGGCAGGCAAAGCCATAATTTTTTAGAAACAGCCGGGAATTGATGATCTCAAATTCAGCATTTCTTTCGTTGAGCCAGGCGTGGCTGTGAGAATGAGACGCAATTTCGTGCTTCTTGCTTATCTCCGTGATGATATCTTCGTGCTTATCCAATAATGAGGTGACGACAAAGAAGGTCGCCTTGATGTTTTGCTCTGAAAAATAGTCCAACAATTTTGGCACGATGAGCTCGACGCTTTTTGTTTCCTTGGACCTCGGGTCAGGCTCTAGGTCAACAGTCATGATTTTGGTCATACTCTTTTCTGTCATGGGAAATTTCAGGGAAGAGCGGTTTATATGCTTTATGAAGTAATCTATCTGCGCGGGATTATTTACCTTAGCTCCTCAAAAAAATAGAAAAAGAAAATAATTCTCACACCAATCCTGACAGCTGGATCTCTTTCCTCGGAACTGTATCCGAGTCAATAAACATTCTTTGCCAAAGTTCAAAGTTGATCATGGTAAATAACTGCTTGCCGTACAACAGTTTTGAGGAATCGTAATTCTCCCAGATTTTCTTGAGATGGTAATAATTGAAATAACCGCGCTGCTTCACTTGAGCGGGGGTAAATAACTGCTCTGCCAAGCCGTGCAGTTCCTCTTTCACCCATCTGTCTAACGGCATGAAAAAGGCATGTTTTTTCTCCTGAACGTTGGGTAAGATGCCTTTCATCGATTCCCGCAAAGCGACTTTGGTGATATTCCCTTGCAGTTTTAGTGATGGAGGAAGTGTCATGCTAAACTCTACTAACCTATGGTCCAAGAAGGGAACTCTACCTTCGATGGAATGGGCCATGGTCATGCGGTCGTTGATCTGCAGAACATAATTGGGCAGCCATTGCTTGATATCCTGGTACAGCAATCTGTTGAGCAGGGGCTTTCTTTCCTGATCAAATGGGGGAAGAGTTGTTTTTACTTCCCGGAAGCTGTCGGTGAATAGCCTTCGATGGTCTTCATTGCTTAAGATGGATGTCAATTGGGCATAGGACTCTTCCGGCTGATAGACATTATCTAAAAACTCTAAGAATTTCTCCCGGCCTTTTTCTCCGATAGAGGAGGGATAATCAAACTGCTTGTCAAGGAATTCTAGTGATAATCTTTCAGCGATCTTTGTTTTGAATGGCAGATATTTAAGCTTCTGGGCACGCAAATAATGCTGGTATTGGGTGTATCCAGCAAACAGCTCGTCAGCTCCCTCGCCGGAAAGGACAACTTTTACCTTCTTCGAGGCAAGCTCTGCCAGCTTGAATTGGGGAATGATGACGGGATCACCGTGAGGCATATCCAGATGCCATAATAATCTGGGCAAGAGCTGGCTGATGCTTCCTTCAACAACGATCTCTTGATGATCGGTCTGGAAATGTTCAGCGATCTTTCTTGCCTTTGTAAGCTCATCAACCTGATCATCGTAATTAAAGCCTACGGAAAACGTCTTTACCGGATCATCTTTCAGCTGGCTGGCTAAAGCGGTTATTGCAGAAGAGTCTATCCCTCCTGAAAGGTATACTCCTACGGGAACATCGGCAACTAATTGTCTTTTAACGGAGTCCTGCAATATTTCCCGCACGGCAACTCCTGCCTGAAAGCTGGACATCGATGATTTTTTTGGCAGAGGAACGTCCCAATATCTTCTGATGATCAGCTCACTATCAGAAAAGGTAAGCGTGTGGCCGGGAAGCAGTTTTTTAATCCCTTGGAACAATGTTTCTTCACCAGGAATATAACGTAAATTGAGAAAACTTTTTGCTGCAGAAAGGTTGACTTCTCTCTTGACTCCTGCCAGAAGGATAGCTTTTATTTCTGAAGCAAAGATAAAATTGGTCTTATCTTTGTAATAGTACAACGGCTTAATCCCCATCCGATCCCTGGCAAGGAACAGCTTATTTTTTGCTATGTCGTAGATGCAGAAGGCAAACATCCCATTTAATTTTTGGACGACGTCTTCTCCCCACTCTTCGTATCCATGGAGAATAACTTCCGTGTCTGTTCCAGAGTAGAAGCGGTGGTTTGCTTGTTCTAATTCCTGACGCAGTTCTTGAAAATTGTAGATCTCTCCGTTATAGATGATGATGACATCTCCTTCGTCATTTGCCATCGGCTGCGATCCAGATGCTGAAAGGTCGATGATGCTCAATCTTCGATGTCCGAGAGTGACATTGCTGTCAGCGTAAATTCCTCCTTGGTCAGGACCGCGATGATGCAATGATAGGATCATCTGCTTTGCCAATTCCTTATCTTCCCAGGTGAAGCCACATATTCCGCACATGTTATGAAAACTCCTTTTTTTTAATCCTATATAACAGCTCCTCTTGAAGCTGCCGGTTTCTATCGAGCATATCGGCGATTAATCCTAAAACTATCAACAATGATCCGATGATGATCAGGAAGACATTGATATAGACAACGATAAGAAAAGGATCGAAATGGGATGTGATCATCCATCGTAGGAATAGCGCTAAACTGCTCAGCATCCCAAGGATGACCATGATCCCCCCAGGAAGCCCGAAAAATTTTAATGGTTCATAATCTCTGGTGCTTCTGATGATGATAAGCATGACTTTCAATCCATAAGAAAGAACATTCTTTACCACTCTTGATTTTCCATTTCTTTCTCCAACTACTTGGCAAGGAACTTCGATGATTCTAAACTTCTTTTTGACTAAGTCGATAAATACTTCTTGAGTATAGGTAAACTTTCCAAATAAAGTCAGGTTGAGAGCTGCCTCTCTGGAATACGCGCGAAAGCCGCATTGCGTGTCGTAATAATTTTTCTTCAGGAAGATGTTGAGGAGATGGGCGAAAAACCTGTTTCCAATAATTTTTATTACTGGCATCTTTGGTAGCAGGTGTGGGTCTTTAAATCTGGAGCAGGTAGCCATGTCTGCCTTATTATCGATGATCGGCTGGATCAGCCGGGGAATATCTTGTGGATTAAATTGCCCATCAGCATCTATATTGACGATGATGTCTGCTCCCATCCGTAATGCCTCATTAATCCCATCTTTGAATGTTGTCCCTAAACCTAGATTGGTGCGGTGAGAGAATATTTTATCTGCTCCGGCTAGCTGGGCAGCTTCAATGGTGTTATCTCGTGATCCATCGTTCACGACAAGGACTTCTACCATCTCTGCACAGTTTCTAGGGATGTTGCGGATGACTTGAGCGATGGTTTGCCCTTCATTAAAAGCAGGAAGCATAACTACTACTTTGCGCTTGGTGATGTTCTTTTGCTGATGGAGAACCTCCAGCTGATGCAGGTTGTTTCTCCTGTCTTCTTGTTGATCTCTTTTGTTTCTTTGCATTTTTTAGGTTAATATTATTTTATGTTATCTTATTTTATGTTATCTTATGTTATATTAGGAAAGCAAGCAGGACGAAGAGGAGCTGGAAGCCATGCAGGCAATAGACCGCTTTTCTTTCTGTTGTTCTAATGTTAAGAGAGTTCATGATCTTTACGAAAAGGTTTTCTAAGCCGTAGATCTTATCGTATCTTGGGACGAGACTTCCGTCTGCTGTCACTTTAGCGAAACTTTCTTTCTGGAATCTTCCCCTTAATTTCAGAAAAAATTCAAGGATGTAGGGGATGTAGAGAATGATAAATGCTTTTTCAAGGTTGGCCATGATGGCTAAGGCTGCTGCTAATGCTCCAACGGTATAGGTTAAGGTATCTCCTGGAAAAATCTTTGCGGGATAATAGTTGAAGAGCAAAAATCCGAGAAGAGCGAAGATCATACATACGGCAACGACGCTTAACCATGCTGATCCTGTCAGATAGCTCAGTATTCCTAAAGCGCTTAAGATGATTATCCCTTGTCCTGCCTCTAAGCCATTATAGCCAGCCAGCATATTAAAGCCGTTCGTGCCGACGAGGATAAAGCCAGGGATGACAAATAAGGGGTAAAGATAACCTAAGTTAATCTCTCCAAGGATGGGGAAGGACATAACTTTTGATCCGGCATTGATAGCCATAATCGGCGCAGCTACGAGAAGAGTTAAAAGGGGCTTCTGCCACTGTCTCAAGCCAATCTTCCAGCCGAGGATATCATCGATCATTCCGATGAATCCTGCTATCAGTATTGCGGTAAGAATGGCCAGCAAAGGGGTAATTGTTGTGCTTGTCTCAAAGACAAAGATGCGGATAGCGATATAAATCATCACTCCTACGATGAACGCTAACAATACAGAAATGCCGCCCATCTCTGCCACTGGGTGGTCCTTGACCTTATGCATGTCTTTGCCCGTCAATCCTGCCTTTTTTGCTCTGCTGATCCAGGTAAAGGTAGCGATCGCTGAAACTAGAAAAACGATGAAAAAGAGCAGTACAAAATGGCGGAAAAAGAAAGATTCCATGGTTGGACTATTTTTAAGAGATGCTTTTATATATTTTCTGGATGTAGAGTCTTTAGATTGCAGTAGCCTTGTTCAGGTTTTTTCTCTCATTGTTAGGGGCTTTTTATTGTATTTATGTAAGGTTATTAGTGGTGTATGTTGTACGTTTGTTTATGCTTCTTCCATTCCTTTTCTAGCAGAATGTATAGTTTTTCCTCCCGTACGTATTTAGTTCGATAAAAGAAAATAATGACAGGTCGTAAAATCCAGCCTGACTTTAAGAGTAAAGCAATGATTTACTGTTGATTTTAAGCTAAAAGTCAGGCAACTAATTTTATCTTACGAGGCTCTTAATGGATTTTACCTCTTGACCTTGCCATAATTTTCAACCGAACTAAATACGTACTTCCTCCCGTTAAGTTTATAATCCAGCACCGTTCATAAGCTTGTATGACTGTTTGCGAGATGTGCGGCAATGCGGGCAATCTTCTTTCTGTAGAAGTTGAAGGTGTGGGCATGCAAGTATGCCACAATTGCTCAAAATATGGCAAAGCAAAGGTAAAAGAAAGCAATTATCACAGCTCTCGGCCAGTACAGCTGAAGAGTGAGATGCCGGATGTTAAGATTGTCGATAATTATGCTTTCCTCTTACGAAGGTCTCGAGAGCAGAAGAACATGAGCCAGGAGGAATTTGCCAAGCTTTTGAATGAGAAAGAAAGCATCGTTGCCAAATGGGAGCAGGGCACGCTGAAACCTAGGGTAGAGTTGGCCAACAGGATAGGAAGAATCCTTAAAATAAATCTGTTGGAGAAAGATGATCCTAGTGCCGTTGCAATGGAGAAGAAGGCAGGCTCAGGAGAATTGACATTAGGCGATTTCATCAAAGTGCGGAAGAAAAATTAGGCTTTACTCCCATCATCCTTGTTTATTTATGCTTTCTTTATGCCCTTTCTCTGTTCGTACGTATTTAGTTTCATAATCAAAAATAGTGGCAGGTCGTAAAATCTAGCGAGGCTTTTGGTAAGGACAATATGAAAACTATATGTTTAAGCTTAAAGCCTCGCAACTAGACTTGTCTTACGAGCCTTTTGATAGATTTTACCTCTTGACCTTGCCACTATTTTCAATCGAACTAAATACGTACCTCTCTCCGCCAGATTTATAAAACAGGGCTGTCTTCTCTTCCTATCGTGAAGACTACGACAAAAGTGCTCTTGCTGATATTTCTTGCTACCTTAGCCGTACGGCTGATATTAGCTTTCAGCATCCCTAATTTCACATATGAATCCTATTTTCATCTGAGGCAAGTTGAACATATCAGTGAGACAGGACTGCCTCTCTATCATGATCCCTTGTCGTATGGCGGCAGAGATCTGCCGTTCCTGCCAGTATTCCACTATCTGGCTGCGTTTTTTGACCTCTTCCTTCCTTTAGAATTTGTGGCAAAGGTTCTGCCGAATCTCCTCTTGTCGCTGCTGACGGTCATCGTCTTTTTGATCAGCAGGAAGATGACCACTAACGAGGCAGGAAGCCTTTTTTCTGCAGGAATCGCTGGCTTCTTACCTATCTTATTTTCCACGAATGCCTTCTTGCCAAGGTCATTAGCCCTGCCCCTTATCTTCCTAGCAATCTACTCCTTTATGAATATTGATCAGGAAAAATATCTTTTTTTATATATCTTCACATTTCTGGTAGCATCTTTTACGAGCTCATTCCTATCATTGCTGATCATCGGCTTTATGATCTATGTGTTCTTATCCTTCATCGAGAGAAAGAAATTAAACAAAGCGGAGATCGAGCTGATGCTGGCTTCGCTCTTCTTCTATTTATGGAGCCAATTTATCTTCTTTAAAGATGTCTTGATCACGGAAGGGCAAGGATTTATCTGGAAAAATATTCCCTCATCGATCATCACCTCTTATTTCCCTGGATTCTCGATAGCAGAGGCTCTCGTGCTCATCAGCATCGCGCCGCTGTTGGCTGGAATATTTACTTGCTTCCGCTCATTGATCAACACGAAAGAAAGGAAATTATTTCTTCTTCTCTGTTTTATCATCTCGACAGTCCTCTTTGCCGTGTTAAAATTGATTGCTCTTGATGCTGCCTTGACCTTCATCGGGCTGATCATGGCGATCGTTTTTGCTTCTTTTTATCAAGATATGATGCTCTATTTCCAAAAGACAAAAGTAAGCACCTTCAAAAATATCTTTCTGGCTACGATGATCATGCTGCTCTTAGCTACGACAGCCTATCCTGCGGTAGTTCATGCTTTCGATCAGCAGACGCCTTCTGATGAAGAGGTTCTTGCCTTCAAGTGGATCAATGAGCATCTGCCTGCTGCAGCCACCGTGCTAGGTTCTGTCGAAGAAGGAAATTTGATTACCTATTATGGCAAAAGGAAAAATGCTATCGATACACAGTTCAATCTCGTAAATGATGTAGACCAGCGTTTCAGGGATGTGAATTCACTATTCACCACCCAATTCGAGACTCATGCCATAGATCTCCTCAACAAGTATGAGATCCAATATCTTCTCCTTACTCCTCATGCCAAAGAAAAGTTCGGTATCAAACGGTTTCATTACCTTAATTCCAAGTGTTTTAGTTTAGTCCATCATGATGGGGTGAAGATCTACCAATCGCTCTGTGCATTAGATAGAAAATGAGGGAAATGGGATTCACGTGAAACTAAGATCAACCATAAACTAAGATAAACAAGAAACTAAGACAAACCAGAAACTAAGAAGTGAGGGGAACTAAGAAATAATGGCTGACAACTCCAAAATAAGGAAAGAAGAAAAGAACCAGGATCCACTTATCGTAGAGATTTTGGTTAGATATCAGCGTGGCGTTATCATCCTTGTAGCTGTCGCTCTGCTGTGCAGCTATTTTTTCCAACGCTCTTTCCATAATATTCCCTTATTTAGAAATGGTGAAAGTTACTATTACCTCAATATGTTTCCGTTCCATCTCGTGCCGCAGCATTTCTTTGCTGTTGTTCCACCTATTGTAGGGGGTCTCACTCTTCTTCTGTTCTTTTCCTTAGGGAAGAAATTGAGATGGGATGGAAAATTTACTTTTTTCTTCACTTTACTGCTGGTCATCTCTCCAACGTTTTTATCAACATATACCTCACTTTCCGGCTATGCGATAGCTGTTCTTCTTGTGCTAATGGGATTAGCACTCTTCTTGAGGCCATCAATCAGCAGATATTTTTCTCTTCTTCCCTTCCTTCTTACCGCTTTCTTTGATGTATGGAGCAGTTTTCTTGTTCTCTGTGTCCTGGGAGCGCTCTTTTTGTACGTGAAGCAGGCTGCTCATGAAAAGAGTTCCAGGATATTTTTAGCAATAGTGATGGTTTTTGTTGTCATCATCACTTTAGCTAACGTTATCTTCAAGGATATGCCTTTCTTCAGCGGGCCTTTCCACTTGTCCAGCCTTCTTCCGGATCTTATCTCTGATCTAGGCGGCTGGAGCGGCATAAGTTTTTTTGTCTTCATCTTGGCTCTGATAGGCATAACCGTCATCTGGACAACGAGGAATAAGTTCATCTCCTATCTCTTCCTGCTTCTTCTTATTCCTGCTTATCTTCTTTCTACTCAAACTGTCTTTTATCTCACTCTGGGCCTGGTTTTCTTTGCTACCCATGGCTTTATTCACCTCTACAAAAGAGAATGGTCCACTCAATTTCTGAAAGATATCACCATCTGGATACTTATCCTGAGCATCTTGTTTTCCACCGTTACGTTCTTCCAGAGAACTGCCTTGAGCTCACCAAGTATTGATGACCTGGAAGCATTAGTATGGATCAAGGAATATAGCAACAAGGATGAAGTGATATTTTCTTCACCGGAAAATGGGCTGCTAATCAGGTATTATGCGCAAAGGACTCCATTTTATTCTTTAGAGGAGGATGACCCTGAGCGATTAAAGGATGCCAGAACTGTTCTGAATTCAACGTATACTTCTACCACTTTCCCATTATTGGATGAAAGGGACGTTTCTATCATCTATATCACACCACCGATGAAAAAAGATTTTCCGTCAGACCAAGGGTTATTATTCCTGTTGAAAAACGAAAGGTTTAAATTGCTCTTTGAGCGCGAAGGCTATGAAGTGTGGTTGTATAAGTAAGGCTATGTTTTCCTTGCTTTCCTTCCTTTCCTAAAAAAGATGAGTTTCGAACGATGATACTGGATACGACAGATCTTATAATCTCCGTTATGTACTTTTTTCTGCTGTTTCTTTCCATCTTTTGGCTCATCGTCTTAGTGACCTCAAAAGAAGACCAGCGGGAACGGCAGATCAAGCGTTTTCCTTCATTTACGGTGATCGTTCCGGCGTTCAATGAGCAGGAATCTATCGTCCAGACGTTGGAATCGGCTTTGAGATTAGATTATCCTCCGGAAAAAGTGCAGATCATCGTTGTCAATGATGGGTCAACCGACAACACAAAAGTTCTTGTTGAGGAAGTTATGAAGGGATATCCTCAACGGGATATTACTCTTATCAATCAAGAAAATAAGGGCAAAGGAAAGGCGATGAATCACGGGTTGAAGTTTGTGAAGGGAGAATTTTTTGCCAGTCTCGATGCGGATTCATTCGTCTCGCCTGATGCTTTAAAGAAGATGATCGTTCATTTTGATGCAGATCCTCAATTAGCAGCGGTCTGCCCGTTGTTAAAAGTCAAGAAGCCGGAGAATACTCTTCAAAAAGTGCAGTGGTATGAATATCTTATCAACATGTTCTACCGCCAGCTGAATGCCCATATCGATTGCATCCATGTGACTCCCGGACCATTTAGCATCTATCGGACAAAAGTAGTGCAGGATTTAGGGGGCTATGATGAGAAGAATCTTACAGAAGACCTAGAGATAGCTATCCGCTTGCAGAAGCATCATTACAAGATCATCCAGCGCTTTGATGCCGTCGTTGAGACGGTAACACCACAAACATGGAGGAGCTTATTTCGCCAGAGAGTGAGATGGTATAAGGGATCTATCGACAATGCTTTAGCTTATAAGAGCTTGATGTTCAACAAAAATTATGGCGATTTTGGTTTCCTAAGGATGCCCACGATCATCGCGTCTGGCGTGATTGCGATCATTTTGACGGTGGTTCTGCTTCAGCAAGTCCTGTCGAGGGCGTGGTCATGGCTTTCGTCGCTGCAAGCGGTGAATTATGATCTTCTTACACTGATAAAGGGGTTTACATTTCAGTTCAATTTCCTGAGTCTGCCTTTCTTTAAGGTGACGATCGCTGTTACGCTCATGGCGCTCAGCTTCTTCATCATGATGTATTCATTTAAAGTGGTTGAGGAGAAGATCACCAACCATGGCAGAACTTGGGTTTCATTACTTTTATATCTGACCGTCTACTCGATTTTTATCAGCACGGTGTGGATTGCTATAGCTTTCCGCTATGCCAGCAGAAGGAAGGATTATTGGAAGTGATCTTCTTGAATGCTGGGATATCTTCACTTTGACAGGTATATAGATCATGGCCAGAACAATAAGCGTAAAAAAATATGCACTAGCCTTTATCTTGACGATCCTCGTCTTTGCCGGCGGGATCGTCTTAGGGTTGTCTATCGACAATCTTCGGCTGAATGATGCTAAACAGAGTTCTTTGCTGGAGAAATCAAACCTGCTGAGTTTACAGCTGCAGCAGAGGTATGTTACTTCAGGAATCGCCGGCTGTGATTCTTTGAATAGAATTTTAGAGAATAATATTGGAGAATTAACCAGAAAGATGGGGATCATTGTTGATTATGGCAGAAACACGATCATCAACCAGGAAGAGTTTGACTTACAATTACGTGATTATTTCCTGACGGAGATCCAATATTTTTTATTATCCCAGGAAATCGATAATAAATGTTCCAAAGACAACATCAAGATCATCTATTTTTATGATGAGAATGAGCTGGATACACAGGGAGATATCTTAGATTACCTGAAGAAGATGTTCGGGCAGCGGCTGTTAGTCTTTTCATTAAATTCAGCATTCAACGATGAGCCCATGATCGATATCATGATGACATCGTATAACATCACACAATTTCCTTCCGTCGTCGTCAATAGCCAGGTCTTCCGAGGGCATACAGCAGTGAAAGAGCTGCATTCTGCCATCTGTGACGAGTTCAAGCTCATTGATGGAGAAGTTCCGGAAGAGTGTGGGAAGGAGTGAAGAGGAGTTCTTTTTTATAACCAAAAACTATTTAAACATTAGAATGTTCTAATATGTTATTATGGAAGGATTATATGAAATCCATGCTGAAATGTGCAAAGTATTCTCCAATCCTACAAGATTAGAGATATTGAACCTTTTGAGAGATAAAGAACTGTCCGTAACAGAGCTTGTTGAGAAGACTAAATTAAGCCAAGCCAATATCTCCCAGCATTTGTCCATCATGAAATCCAAAGGCATCGTTATTTCAGGTAGAAAAGGAAAAAACATCTATTACCAGCTTACCACTCCAAAAATCATCAAAGCATTTGATATCATCAGAGAGATTTTACGTGAAAGATTAAGAAGCAAGGTGCTGTAAGGTAAAACTATGAAAACGGAAATTGAGGGATGATACTTATGGAAGAAAACAAAAATGTTTGGGTATGGATTCTTGCTGCTGTAGCCTTGCTTTTCCTGTTTGGCAGTTTTGGAATGGGGGGTTACGGCATGATGGGCTTTGGCATGGGATTTGGCCTTATCTTTATGGTCTTGTTCTGGGGGATGATCATCTGGCTTATCATCTCCTTGATGAATAAAAGCCAGTCCCATAAAGACGAGGAAGATCCTTTAACAATCCTAAAGAGGAGATATGCTTCGGGAGAAATAACAAAAAAGCAGTTTGAAGAGAGAAAGAAGGATTTACTATAGGAATCTATGGAGGTAAGCTGATGATATGCTGTATGACCCCTGATATGAACCATGCATCGGACTCTGAACATGCTCATCATCATACCGAGTCTGCTCTGGAGATAGTAAAGAAGCGGTATGTCCGAGGCGAGATAGACAAACGAACATTTGAGGAGATGAAAAAAGAGCTAAAGTGAGCCATGACCATGAAAACTGATGATTTTGCATATATCGTTGAAACGAAAAAAAGCGTTGATGATGCTGTCGTTTCTGTTCTGAAAGCTGTTGAGCAGAAAGGCTGGACATTATTTCAGATATATGATGTAAAAGAAAGGCTGGCTGCCAAAGGATTTAGTCAAAAACCACTGAAAATAATCGAAATGTGTTCTGGTAAATATGCCCACCAATTCTTGAATAAAAATAGGCTGATCTCGTTGTGTATGCCCTGTAAAATAAATGTTTTTGAAGAAAATGGAAAAGTAAAGATTGTAGGGATGAAACCGACTATGATCTCTCAATTCTTTCCGGAAGTAGATCAGAAAGAAGCAGAACAAGTTGAAAAAGATATCATCGAGATGGTTGATAATTCGAGGTAAAAAGTGAAAATAGGCCTCATCTTAAACACCAACGATGCAGAAACCTGTTGGAATTGTTTTCGCTTTGGCAATGAAGCGATGAGCAAAAAACATTATGTGAAAGTATTTCTTCTGGGGAAGGGGGTTGAGGTTGAAAATGTAAAAGATTCAAGATTTCCGCTGCTTGATGGCTCAATTCAGAAATTCATAAAAAATAGTGGCATCATCCTTGCTTGTGGAACTTGCCTGAAAGTAAGGGGAAAAGAAGAAAGCAATATATGCCCTGTTTCTACAATGGAAGATCTGTTAAAATTGGTTGAAGAATCTGATAAGATAGTGACATTTGGGTAATAGTGCTTCTTCTTTCCTTCTCAATCTTTTACTACAAACCCTTTAGCTTCCAGGATTTTCTTGACGGAAGCATCGATATAATCTTCAGAAATATCTCCTGCTTCCACCGCAGCTTTAATCACCTGGATCATCCTGTAGACTTCATTGGGATCCTTGTCAAAATTCAAAATAAGATCATTTTCTGCCTTAAACAAGGCGATGTACATCTCATCAACCGTAGCATAATAATTCTTTAATCCTAGCATATGGATCTCATCAGAGATGATTAGTCCAGGGAATTGCTGTTTGAGATGTTCAATGACTTCTACGGAAACGACAGAAGGCACACCTTTTGAATCAACTTCTCCCGTTGTAATCAGATGGCTGACCATGATAGAAGATACATCTCCTTTTTCAATGAGGTAATAGTACGGATACAAGTCTTTCGCTTCAATCTCTGCTTCTGCAATATTCTTGTGAGGGTCTTTGCCGCTCAATGTTTTACCAGGATAATGCTTTGCTGTTGCTTTAATTCCTTGCGTCTGCAGTCCTAACGTATATGCCTGTGCTAATTCTGCTACTTCTACCTCACTTCCGGGAAAGCTTCGGCATTTCCAGATTTCATCGCCTAAATCAACAACAGGGGCAAAATTGAGGTTGAATCCCAGATTTTTCATCTCCTCGCCTTCCCGAAATCCTTTTTCAAACGCTTCTCCGACTGTTGTAATCTTATTATTTGGCAGAAAATCCCAGAAATTTTCAAATGGGTTGAAGCATCCTTCGGCATCTGCCGTGATGAAGAAGGGAATGACCATCTCTTGCTGAAGCTCACCGATCAATGATTTGAAATAATTTTCTGTGGCTAATGCATACATATATAATCCTCCCATCTGCAGATTTTTCCATGCCATGATCAAGTCAGGGGTCCATAGCACGACGGTCATCTGTGCTATTTTCTGTTCTAACGTTAGTCTATCAAGATCGACAATACCATTTTCTACGAGAGGTTTGGGCTGGCTGGGAATAAACAGACCTTTGGCTTGAAGCAGATTTAATGTTCCTAAGATTATGACAGTTGCCAGCAGGATGAAGAATAGCCCTTTAGCAGAAAGGAATGTAAATTGTTTCGTGTGTTTTTTCTTCATCTTTGAATCCAAAATGGTAACTGTTCGCATTGCACTTTTGCTTTGTTATTCATCCAAATATTGCCTTGTCCTTTATTGTTGTAAAATATCCAACTTAACCATTCTCCTTGTTCGTATAAGCCAACAGGTTTTTGGTTGACGCGCTTTATTGCTTCCCAGCAGCACATCTCTAAGCTTGATGCAAGGTTGAATTCCCGTTCATATTCATAGAAACAAGCCGGCTGGCCGGGAGTGATAGCTGCTTTTGCATCTCCGAGCGTTGGAAAATTGAAGCCGAAGAGGTGAAGGATGAGAATTCCTGCAATAAGAACTAACGATACATCTAGGACTATCCACAACCTCTTTTTCTGAAACATGGATATAGATAAAGAAAAATGATATTTAAATGTATCTTTGAGAAAAGACTGCTCTTCCTAAAACGATAGACTATACTCTCTCATCTCAAAATGTTAAAAACTCTTCCCTGTCATAAAATCCCTCTGTTACTAAATTATCGTAAAGTTTACGTGCCTGTGGTTTTGCTTCGTAGCTGTTACCAAAAACAAAATCAATCACAACAGGGTCATAATCCTTAACTAAACCCATATCAGCCATGAGGTGAAAATAGGGGGCTTTTCCATGTATTGTCTGCTTTCTTCTTCTTTCAAAGCAACTTTTGAGTTCTTTGGCTATCTCAACGACCATATCGTCAAGTCTGGATTCAATCCGTTCCCTTAGTTGTTCACTTTGTTTGGCTTCTGTCGTCATTTTTGATTATCCCCACTATTAACCAGTGATTTAAGAGATTCTTCTACTTTATTCTCTAAATCAGCCACGGCGAAAATATTTGTTTTCCAGAATGTTTCCTCTATCCTCGTAGTGAGGTATGTTGCTGTAGCACCAACATGAGACACGCTGCGAACCATACTTCTACTTACGGGAATAACATAGCCTGTCTTTAATTTGCTCATTACAACAATTCCTTTTTTAGGATCAACTTCCCATCTCTGACCAAGATATTCTGATAAATGTTTGTGAGCATGGGCTGGTCCTTCTATTCTTGGCAAACAATCATACTTTTCATTATCTAGTGCACATGGAATTCCATGTTCATCAAATTCTGTTACTCTCTTTCCTGAATTGAGAAATGCCAATTCATCTTTATATATTATCCCACTAGAACCGTAAGCATTTTGATTGCCTGAACGTGCATCCCGTAATGCCCTTGCTTGTGCACCTTTGACTTTTAATGGTTTAATAAGTTCACTATGTTCATCTAAAAAATGAAATCCATTTTCATCTTGTAAAACGGTTGTAATGCCTAAATAAACATCTATTTCCGTGCCATCACGTGTAAAATCATAGACCTCTCCAAGTAGAAGCGGACTATGCCAGTTACCATAACAGTTATCATCTACCGTAAACTCTCTGTTATTCCCTATGCGTACACCAAGAACTTTTGCTAATTCTGTAGCTTGTTGAAATGTAAATGAAATATCTTCATTATTACCTGACAAAAGTCCAAGACTTCCAGCAGCCAAGTAAGCATAATCGTTGTATCCACTTTCCCAAGGGTAATATCCATACAATTCTTTACATTTTGCTGATACATCTCTTTTTGTTGAATCCTCGCTTAGTCTGCCTCTACTCAGAAGCATTTGATTTACATAAAGACCTAATTTTTCATTAAATATAAATCCGCTAAGTTCTGGTGTATTCTGTTTAGCTGTCATTTTTAATCACCTAAAAAAATCAACAAATTTTCTCCATCTTGGCTTTTCAACTAGCTTTTCTAAATCCTCATCTGGAATTTCTACTACTATCCCTTTCGTATCAACTGGAGCCATTACAATTCCCTTTCCAGCCGGATAGAAATCTTCTTCAGGAAGTGCTGAACGAAAGACTAATCCAACATAAGTTCCACTATGTGGAATTACCGGATCCCAAGCCAAACTTCCACTATGATGCACCGGTTTTTGGAATCTAGCTAGATATCTAGCATCTCTTGATTCTTCTACTTCGCTTCCAGTAGGTATAGCTAAACCATTTGGTTTATACCAACCACATTTTGATGGAAAATCTTTAACTTTTTTGATTCTTTCATCAGGAACTTTAATTGTTACTTTCTTACATATATGATAACCCTGCGGGCATTTCTTATACATCTTATCATCTACATCAATTGTTAAATCATCAAGAGTTGGGTTCGTAATAACAAGTGCTGCATCGGTTTCGCCCTTAAAACGACCAGTTATCATTCTCACAGATGTACTAGTATTAACCTCATAGGGGGCATGGTATCTTACTTCATCACTAAATGGTCTACTTTTATATGAACCAGAGGCCCTTTCTTCATGTGCTACTATTGCCCCAACTGCAAACGGAGAATATTCTTCTAGAAGCCTAAGATACCTTTCTCTAGTTAAAATATCATCTGCAACTTCTGGTCTAATTAGCCTGACAGAAGTGTTATGATCTCTGTTTAATTGATCAACAAGTTTAAGACTTTCTAAAAAAGAGTTGCACTTATCAAAATCTTTTCTGATAAGCCCTAAAGTGATAGGTTCGCCTTGATACTTTATTGTTGTTGTTTGCATTTTTTTCCTGTGCCTTTTTAGTCTTTACAACAAAGTAATAACACCAACCAATATAAAACCTATTACTTATTTTCTTTCAAAAACCGTAATATTTAAATATAAACTAAGCTTTTATAATAAAATAAGCTTAAAATAGTTACTTAAAATATAATTCCCAAACAATATTCGCCTGCTGAATATTCAGTAACGGAATATATTCCCCGCAACCTTTAAATATAAAATGTAATTTAGATTACTCAAGGGGTAATAATGATAACAAAAAAAACACGAAAAGGAATTGGGACAACATCAGCTTTCTTGCTCTCCACGCTCTCCGCAGAGAATAAAAATATCTTTACGGTAGATGAAGCAGTTTTAATCTTAAACAAAAAGAGATCATCCGTCACCAAGCTTCTGCACGATTTGACAAAAAAGAACTGGCTTTTTCGCCTCACGAAAGGAAAATATCTTATTCTTCCCCTAGAGGCAGGAGCAGAGCCACAGTTTACAGAACATGAGTTTATCATAGCTTCTGCTTTGCTTTCACCATACTATCTCTCTTATTGGTCTGCACTTCATTATTATGGCCTCACCGAACAGGTTTCCAGGACCATCTTTATCGCCACTACTAAACGCAAGCGCCAGATAAAGATCATGGGGCTAACGTTCAGGTTTATTACCGTGGATAAGAGGAAATTTTTTGGTTTTAAAACGGTACAGGTTAGTGATTACCCGGTAAACATTGCAGAACGAGAAAAAGCTATCGTAGACAGCTTAGATCTTCCGCGAAATTGTGGTGGGATACCGGAAGTGGTTAAAGCCATTGATGGGGCAAAAGATGATCTCAACATAGAAAAACTCATCAGGTATGCTCGACAGATGCCTAATGCTGCTATCCTTAACCGGCTGGGGTTTATCTTAGAGGCATTAGGAATAAAAGCAGACATACAACCAAGCAAACATTATGTGATACTAGACCCATTTACTAAAAAGAAAGGGATTTATAATAAAAAATGGAAAATTATTGAAAACATTACTCCTAAAGAACTTTTAGCATGGAGGGAACATTAAATGATAACCGTTGCTGAACTGAAGAGAATAGCCGCTAAAAATGGTGTAGCTTTAAGCACTGTTGAAAAAGATTATGCCCTCACCTGGATACTTTGTGCGTTGAGTAAGACGGAATATAAAGATCATTTCATTTTTAAGGGTGGAACAGCTTTACGGAAGATGTACTTTTCAGAATGGAGGTATTCTGAGGATTTAGATTTCACCACAAAACCCTTCAATAAAGATGATCTGAATACAATTATTCAGTCAATAAATGAATTTCTCAATGAAAAGGTAGGGATGATGATAAAGTTAAAATCTATGCACCTCAACCCCAAATACGCGCAACTCAAAATTCAGTTTGTTGGTCCATTACGGCATGAAAATACGATCAAGTTTGACCTCAGTTTTAATGAACTGGTTGTTCTGAAACCAGATGAAAAACCGATCCTTTCTGAATATTCAGATGGAGAAAGACATTCTATTTTGGTTTATCCTTTGGAAGAAATTTTAGCAGAAAAAATAAGGAGCATACTCCAACGAGGAAAGGCGAGAGATTACTTTGATGTATGGAAACTATTAAAAGAGCATCACCAACAGATAAACAAGGAAGAGGTGAGGCAGGTTCTCACTAAAAAATGCAATTTTAAAAATATGATGTGCAATGAAGAACTTCTCTTTGAGAAAGATAAAATAGTGCAGGCTAGGCTGCATTGGGAAAAAGGGCTGGCTCACCAGATTAACGCTCTGCCCGATTTTGCAATAGTTGTAACAGAATGTAAAGGACTCATCGGAGAGTTTCTTCAGGAAAAATGACCAAAACCATAGACCTCAAAGACAGGAAAATCCTCTATGAATTAGATAGAGATAGCAGGCAGTCTACCAAACAAATAGCCAAGAAAGTTGGTTTGTCTGAGCAAGTTGTCGGAAATAGGATTAAAAGACTTGTAGACTTAGGAATTATAGAATATTTCTATGTCAAAACTAACCCTGCTGTTCTGGGCTATATGCATCTCAAAATCTACTTGCGTCTTCATAATATCACTAAACAGAAAGAAGAAGAGCTTCTTTATGACATTCAGCAGCAAAAGAATATTTTTTGGCTTGCTTCTCTGCGGGGAAAATATGACCTTGTTGCTTCTATCTATGTTAAAAATATCGCTGATTTCAGCAGGAAGTATGAGGAAATATTTGGAAAGTGGCGTGATTATATTTTGGAAAGGAACGTCATTGTATTAGAAAGAGCATTTACGTTTACGAAAGCATATCTTGTTCCGCAGCAAAAGTCAGAAGAAATAATCTATAGCAAGGGGGAAGAAAAATTAGTTCAATTAGATACTATCGATAATAATCTGCTCAACATTTTGAACAAAGATGGCAGAAAACAACTTATTGACATATCAAAACAGCTTCAGGTAAGTTCTGATACTGTTCGGTATCGCATAAATAATCTTAGAAAGAGCGGCATTATTACTGGATTTGGCGTAAAAATTGATTATCGGAAATTAAACAACAGCTATCATCTTATTTTTTTGAAAGTACAGAATATGAGTGAGCAGAAATATGCGAAGGTAGAATCTTTGGCAAAAATGAATGAGAATATCATCATCTTCATCAAAACCATCGGCGACCATGACATTGAACTGGAAGTGGAAACAAGCAGCAATAAAGATCTTGACTGGCTGATGAGAAACCTGCGCGATAATTTTGTTTCAGAAATAAAGGATTATGAAATCTTAGAAGTGACCAGAGAGCATCGGATGACATATTTTCCATTCTAATACCAGAGATATGGACACTATCTTTAGTGCGGCGGCAATATCTTTTGGATTTTGCTGAACAATCTCGAAACATTTAAATCTCGTACAGCTAAAATGAGGATTATGGGGAAAATATCGATGGGTGCAGACTTTCTGGATGCTTTGCTGCAAGGTGGCTATGATCAGGATGTGGTGACGACCATTTACGGACCCTCGGGAAGCGGCAAGACCAATCTCTGCTTGATGGCTGCAGTACAAGTAGCTTCTCAGGGAAAGAAAGTGCTGTTTATGGATACGGAAGGTGGCATTTCCGTAGAGCGCATCAAGCAGCTCTGCTCGAATTATAAAGAGATCCTGGAACGGGTTGTTTTTCTTAGCCCCATGAATTTTACGGAGCAGAAAGAATTGTTTGAGAAACTGAAAGAAGAGGTCAATGAGCATATTGGGTTAATCGTGGTAGACAGCATCTCTATGCTTTATCGCTTGGAATTAGGAAAACCAGATGGCGTTTATGATGCCAACGCTTCTTTAGGAAGGCAGATGGCGTATTTAGTGGAAATTTCTCGGAGGAAGAAAATTCCTGTGCTGTTAACGAACCAAGTCTATGCTGATTTTGATGATAGGGATAACGTGAAGATGGTCGGTGGCGATTTATTGAAGTATGGCTCGAAATGCCTGATTGAATTGCAGAAGCTCAGCCAGGGAAGAGTATTGACGTTACGAAAACATCGAAGCCTGCCGGAAGGATTGGAGCGGAAGTTTAAGATCGTTGAGGGGGGAGTGGTGGAGATTGGTTGAGAAGCTCAACCAGAATGAATAATGCGCACAGCCGTTCTTCATTGAATTTTTTTCATCACATCCCTGAGTCTATCACAGATATTTAAAAACTATCAGAAAGAACAAAAGTAGAACTACTTCACTGTTTATTCGCATACGCTAAACATTCATCTAAAAATGGCAGAACCTGATCAGCAGAAGGCTCTCTTCCTACAGCAAAACGAATCAAGCCCGAAGCTGTTGAGACATTGCGATAAGGACTGTGAACGATCATAGCATGATTCATACTGCCAAAACTGACTTGATTTGCAATAGGAGTATGATGGCTATCAATAAGATACTGCATAAGCTTAGTGGCTTTCTCTTTTTTCTCCTGATCGGTCTCTCCTGCAAGAGAAAAACTAAATACCGCTCCAGGAATACCTCCTTCAACTATACCTTTTCCTGATGGAAAATAAACCCGTTCAACATGATGATGATTCATCAAATAGTCAGAAAAAGCACAAGCATTCTCAATATGTTGATCCATACGTTGAGGAAGAGTCGTATAACGTTCACAGAAAGCAGACATCGCCTGGAGTGAAGGTAAATTTCCAAATACTCGATGCTGCAGCCTTCTTAGATGCACCGTTAATTTTTCTGGAGCAACTACCATCCCCCCGGTAATATCTCCCTCCCCGCTAATATATTTAGAGAGACTAGAAACGACCACATCGATACCTAAACGAAACTGCTGCTGGAGATTTGGCGGGATTAATGTAGTATCTGCTAATAAAGGAATTCCCCCATAATCATCTGCAATTTTCCTCATGTTTTTAGTATCCACATATTGCAGGTTAGGAAGACTGAAAGGCTCATAAAAAATAGCCAAGACTTTATGAGGATGATAAGATAGTATAAGCCTAATCTTATCTTCATCAGTGCAATCGGTAAAAATAGTATTGCCAAATCCTAGCGAAGGAACATATTGATCGAATAAAACTGCCGTATCGGCATAAACGCGCTCGTCAACGATAAAATGAAGTTCACTTGTATCTCTCTTCGAGAAAGCATTTGCAAAAGTAAGAACGAGACTGCTAATCGCAGCCATACCCGAAGAGAAAACTGCTGCTGAGAGATGATCAGAAGGTGAAGAAACATATCCTGCTTCAGCCTGAACTATTCTTCGACATAACTCATCTTCTGACGAACTTCCACCTCGAAAATAATAATGATGGCCATCATCCATTGAAATATCTTCCAGCTGAGAGGGGGACGAAAATGGAAAAGCAATCTCCTGAATTTGAGGAACCGCTCTTCTGTCAATACCACTTAAAAATGATTCTGAAGTTTCAAACAGCAAATCACTTACTAATGTTGAATCTCGATACGTTTTCCAATCCTCTGAAAACCAGAGATTACGAGAGACGTCAGATTGAAAAGAGGAAGCCATAACACATTTACAACCCAATAATTTTTAAATCTTTGCACTTTTTCTCCTTAAAAGTGATAAAATGCTTTCCACCTACCAATATAATCAAGCCCCTCTGGATTTTAGAGTAGAAGCCGAAACTAACGTTAGTCGGATCATCAAATGTTTGGATAAACATTCAGATGAAGCGGGATTATCTTTTCGCAGTAGGGAGGAAAAATTAGTATTTTATACCCATTGGTGTGCCAGCTTCTTAGGGAGAGATATCCTACGGAAAGAATTAAGCTACGAGCGTCAAATCAAAGCTTATCAGCGGTGCGCTGAAGCAACAGCACTCGGAAAAAATCCTAGCTATCACGCACTTGCCAATTTATATTATTCACTCAAAAAAGGAGATAAGACTCTTGGAAACCCTAACTCTTCCCGCCATTACGTCCAATCTTTTCAACAATTAAAGCAGACGGGAGGATCTTCACCTCATGTTTTACTGTTAGGATTTTCCACTAATTATTCCTTGGAAAATCTAGCGGCTATACTTCACCTGGTTGGGTTTTCCGATAGTCAGATTACTGCTCTGGATCTCTCTGAAGAACCGCTTAGTACTGCTAGGGAAACAGTGGGGAATAAACTTTATTCCTCGCAGATAGAATACGTACAGGCTGACGCAACCCGTCAGTTATCTTTCCAGCCTGAATCATTTGATAGCATAGTAACCCATCTTTTCTTTACCCACATCCCTCATTCTTTAAAGAGAGTGGTCATCGCAAATATAGAAAGACTTCTAAAACCAGAGAGCGACTTTGTCAATCAGGAAATCATTCTTCCTCCTGATATCGATATGGATAAATTAGTAAGTTACTTTAGAAACTTAGCTGGAAGTTATCATGGGCCAGAGCATCATAAAACCGAGATTAGCAACTGGATGCAGCGGTTTGGATCGCATCCTATCTTAGCCTTTCCAACAAGATCTGTTTTGAGAGAAGAATTTGCTTTCGCAAATCTTCAGCTAAATATAGAACGGGAAGATACTACTAATGTGTATGAACGAGGCAACCAGATGGTAAAATTAGACACGATTGATTTTATTGCTAGAAAAAGAAGTTAAGAGGAAAAATGCCCCTTTCATCTTAAACACCAATAAGCCAGTATCATTGATTCCATTCTCTTATTTTTTATCAAGGTTATTCACGTGAAACATCAGGAGGCTGTTCCGGACACAAAACCTTTATAAATTACCCCTCAAATGGAGGTTGTAAAGCCAACTCTTGTCATTACGGTGATGAGAATAGCTACGTGAGGCTAAAAAAAACGTAGACTTAGAAAACTTCTAAGTTTCGTTTTTTTGAGCATGAAATTAAATAATGGTTTAATTTCACACAAAAGAAAATGTAGACAAGAATAATCTTATTCTTGGTTTATACGTGGAGATAAAAATGAGCACAAATGAAGAAGCAGAAAATTTGTTAATTGATTCCAATGAATATTTGAAATCAGGGATCCATATCGGAACGAAATTTAAGACGAAATATATGGCTGACTTTATCTACAAGACAAGGCCAGACGGGTTAAGTGTTTTAAATTTGAAAAAAATTGATGAGCGTATCAGATTGGCAATAAATCTGCTCTGCAAATACAATCCTCAAGATATTTTAATCCTCAGCAGAAGGGAAAATGGCTGGAAAGCATTGAAAAAGTTGCAGCAATTGACGGGCATCAGAGTGATCAACGGCAGATATCCTCCAGGTATTTTGACAAATCCTAACTTAACTACCTTTACCGAGCCTAAATTGATCATGGTCTGTGATCCGTGGACGGATAAGAATGCTGTTGATGACGCGGGAAGAGTTGGGGTTCCTGTCATCGCCTTATGTGACACGAACAACCAATCAAATCTCTTGGATTTAGTCGTCCCTTGCAACAACAAAGGGAAGAAGTCTGTCGGTATTGTGTTCTACTTAGTTGCTAAAGAGTTTATGAAAGCAAAAGGCTTGCTGAATGCCGGGGAAGAGATGCCTGCGGTATTAGATGATTTTGTGGAGGAATAAATCTTTTTTTTTCTCATTTTTTTCGTAATATTTATAAATAACCTCTTGTCTGGCTCATTGTATGAGACAATTATCCCTCTATGCAGTAGGACTTCTAGCTGCTGCAGCTTGTGGAGAGCCAGACTTCAGGAGAGCTCCTTGTTCAACAGATTATTGTGCTGTTGCTTCTACATTAGAGTTTCAAGGATGGGATCAACATCAGTTGGGAAATATTCAGTATGATCTTGGTTTGATGGGTTTTACTGCTGCGAAGAAGCAGTCAGCACGGGTGTTATTTGAAGTTCAAGGCAAAGAGCTTGCTGCTTCTGAGCCGCCATCGTCAAGCCGGTCTTTTGTGCCAACGGGAGAATGTTCCGACTTATTGCAGGGAGATCAGCTGATGGTTACAGAAGTTCAAGTTTCTGGGAAAGCTGGTGCTCACACGGCAGATTATTGCTTGATACCTGGGCTACCGCCTCTTCCATAATCTTTAAAAGTAAAGTTCTTCTTTGAAAAGCCATGAAAAGAGTAGTCGTCATCGGCGGCGGAACAGGAAGTTTTGTCGTCTTAAGGGGATTGAAGACGCATGATGTGGACTTAGCTGCCATCGTTTCCATGGCTGATGATGGTGGTAGTACCGGAATTCTGCGTGATGAGTTAGGTGTTCTTCCTCCTGGAGATGTGCGGCAGTGTTTAGTAGCCTTATCGGATTCCGGCAGATTGATGAGGAGCTTGATGAATTACCGCTTTGAGAACGGATCGTTAGGTGGGCATAGTTTTGGCAATATCTTATTATCAGCATTAGAAAAAGTGACGGGAAGTTTTGAAAAAGCTGTTGAAGAAGTTGGGAAAATTCTCAATATCAAAGGAAAAGTAATTCCGGTTACCATGAACCCGGTCCGGTTAAACATGGTCCTTGCCAACGGCAAATTATTGAAAGGAGAGCGCGAGATTCTATTGTCTTCAGAGACATTAGTCGGTTTCAAGACCATTTACCTAGAGCCATTTCCTAAAGCGGATGCTCATGCCATCGATGAGATCATGAATGCAGATATGATCGTCTTTGGACCAGGAGGATTGTATACCAGCTTAATCCCTAATCTCTTGGTGGAAGGAGTGAGCAAGGCTATCCGGGATTCTAAAGCGAAAAAAGTGTTTATCATGAATCTCATGAACAAGCGCGCTCAGACTCCTGGATTTAAGGCGAGCGATTATCTCCGTGAAATTAAACGGTTTATGGGGAAAGATGTCTTTGACTATATCATCCTTAATGATCAAAAGCCGCCGAAAGATCTTCTAGAGAGATATGAACAGGAAAGTGAATTCATTGTCAATGATTTGAAAGATCAGCGTGTGGTGCAGACAGATCTGTTGGATAATACTGATCCAAACTACAGCAAGAGCGATGTTATCGCCCATACTCGGGCATTGATCCGGCATGATGCCAAGAAGCTTGCTGCTGTCATTATGAGGATTGTGGATGGAATATAGATTCATTATCTTTGATCTTGATGACACCTTGATCGATACGTGGAACTGTTTTCTGCCAGTGGAATTGAAAGGTTCACTTCTGGCGATGATCAAAGAAGGGTTGGTCGTGAAGGATGTGGAGAAAGCGTTCCAGCTGTTGATGGAAATTAACGGTCAGTCAAAAGATGGCACGTCTGCGATCAAGCAGTTTTTACAACAGATAGGGGCTGAGGAACGCTTTTTGGATGTAGCCATCAAGAGCTATTATCAATGTTCTCATTCAGATTTTAAGATCAAGCCTCTGCCGGGAGTGGTGGAAACGTTGGATGTTCTGAAGAAAAAGGTTGAGTTGGCCTTAGTCAGCAGGGGCATTGAGCGGGTGCAGTTGTTAAAATTAGAGAAGTCCGGCATTGATACTAGAATATTTTCGGATGTGATCATTACGTTGGATTATGATAAGACGGCTGCTTATGAGAAGCTGTTAAAGAAAGGGAAATGTTCTCCTAAGGAAGTTCTTGTTCTTGGAGATAAATATGATAGCGACCTTCTGCCGGCGAAGAAGCTGGGAATGGCAACGGCTTTTATGGATTATGGCAGGGGGAAACTGTTTCCTCCAAAGAAAGGAGAAGTGGATTTTACCATTAATAATTTAAAGGAGCTGCTCTTTATTGTGGATAAATGAAAGCAATTATTTTAGCGGCGGGGAAAGGAACACGGATGCTTCCTTTAACGAAGAGTATCCCTAAGGTTCTGGTGAAGGTCAACGGCAAGCCGTTCTTGTACTATGTGCTTAAAACATTACAGAAAGCCGGATTTGATGATGTTACTCTCATTGTTGGCTATCAGCAGGAGAAAATTAAGGAATTTTTGTCAGAGTATCAATTTTCGGCAAAACTCATTGAACAACAAGAGCAGTTAGGAACGGGCCATGCCATTGCTCTGGCTAAAGGATTTGTGGGCAAAGATAATTTCTTAGTTTATTATGGCGACAGTCTCTTCTCTGCTGCTGATATGAAGCGTTTTTGTATCGATGATGACCTGACCTATATGGCCGGGAAAGAAGTGCAGGATTGGAAGAAATATGGTATTCTTTTAGAGAAGGATGGCTATCTGCAGAAGATAGTGGAGAAGCCCTCTTCTTTTGTGGGGAATGTAGCCTGGCCGGGATTTTTTAAATCTACTCCTTTATTGTTCAAGAAGCTGTCAACTGTCGGCGTTTCACCACGTGGAGAGATAGAGGTTACTGATGCTATCAATCTTCTTGCCCAGGAAAAGAAGGTGAAAGTTCTTCCTCTTCAAGATTACTGGCTGGACTTAAGCTCTTCGGAAGATATCCCAAAGATCGAGAAGTTTCTGAAAGAGAAGTGAAAGGAGTGATGAGTAATCTCTCTTCTTCAACAAGAATCATTCCTATCTAAATCGTTAAATATATAAAACAAAAGGTATTGATAAGTGCTTAGGAGGAGCATCCCCTAAAAAGAGGTCAGATGAGATTTAAAGTCAAAGATACAGAAAAATCAACAGGATTTTTGGTATCTTTCACCTTAGAGGACTACAATGAAGTTTAAGGTGAAAGATATGGACATTGCCACGGGCGGTCCATTCATTGCTATTCTTAACGAGAAAGATGCCCAGAACTTAGACTTGCATTCTGGAGATCGGGTCTTAGTGCATGATGGGGGCAAAGAGATCACCTGTATCTTAGATATTTCTGAAAGCGATAAAGCTGTTCCAGTGGGAAAAATAGGATTGTTTGAAGAAGTGTTAAAGAAGTTGAACGTTAAAGGCGGTCATGACGTTCGTTTAGGGTTCACCGGAAAGCCGGAATCGGTAAAACATATCCGCGACAAGCTCTATGGCAAACGATTAGGGTATGATGAACTATTTCACATCATCGATGATATCACCAATGACCGCTTGACCGATATTGAAAAAACATATTTTGTCGCAGCAGGATTCACAAAAGGATTTAGCGCTGAAGAAGTAGTTCATCTGACAAAAGCGATGGTTCATACGGGAAAGAAGTTAAAATTTAAAGGTGTAACGCTAGATAAGCACTGTGTCGGAGGAGTTCCCGGAAACAGGACGACGATGATTGTCATTCCCATCATTGCCGCAGCTGGGTTTACGATCCCTAAAACGAGTTCCCGCGCAATTACATCACCGGCAGGAACTGCCGATACGATGGAATGTTTAGCAAATGTCGAGCTGTCAGAAAAGAAGATAAAAGAAGTTGTCCGGAAAACTGGAGCTTGTATCGTTCATGGGGGCAGCATGCAGCTTGCTCCGGCAGATGACAAGATTATCGACGTGGAAAATCCCATCTCCATCGATGCGGAAGGGCAGTTATTGGCTTCAGTGATGGCCAAGAAATATTCTGTTTCGGCAAGCCATGTGTTAATAGACGTGCCGATGGGCAAAAGCACCAAAGCGAACACTCCGGCAAAAGCGATGAGATTAAGGAAGATGTTCCAGTTGATTGGCAGGAGGCTGGGGATGGATGTCAAGGTTATTGTCACGGATGGATCACATCCTATCGGCAGAGGCATAGGTCCATTACTAGAAGCGGAAGATGTTATGGCCGTGCTGCGAAATGATAGTTTAGCTCCCGATGATCTGCGAAAGAAGGCCGTGATGATGGCTGGTATCTTATTGGAAATGACAGGCAAATATCGTGATGGGGTCAAAGCTGCTAAAGAGATTTTAGAAAGCGGAAAAGCCCATCAGAAGATGAAAGAGATCATTCAAGCTCAAGGGAAGCAGAAGCATATCTCTCTTGGAGAGCATCGTTATGCACTTCAGTCAGCAGTAGCTGGTGTTGTTCGGGAGATTGATAATGACATCATCGCTAAAGTGGCAAGGATTGCTGGTGCTCCCAAAGATAAAGGCGCTGGGTTGTATCTTCATAAGACGATCCATGAGCGTGTTCATCAGGGAGATATCTTATACACCATCTATGCTGAAAATGCATTTAAGCTAGGGTTGGCGAAAAATATGGTGAAGAAGGGGAATGGGTATTTGATCTGGTGATGAGTAGAGGTATTTGATCTTGTTGATTGTCTTATCTTTCTTATTTCTTCTTTTTGGTATGTATTTAGTTCCATAACAAAAAATAGTAGCAGGTCGGAAAATTCAGCCTGACTTTAAGTCTACAGTAATGATTGAGCATTCTTTTTAAGCTAAAGTTAGGCAATTTTTAAGCTAAAGTTAGGCAAGTAATATTATTTGATAATCCTTTTAATGAATTTTCCCTCTTGACCTTGCCACTATTTTTGACCGAACTAAATACATACTCTTTTTGGATAGTCCTTAGAAGTCTTATCTCAATCCCGTGCTACCAAAGCCTCCTTGGCCTCGTTGGGTATTCAAATCCAATTCAGAAACTTCGATGATTTCTTTCTGTTCAACGGGTTGGATGAGCATTTGGGCAATCTTTTGGCCTTTCTCTATCGTAAATAGTTGTGTGGAGAGGTTATGTAACAAAATAGTAATTTCTCCGCGGTATCCTGCGTCGATAACACCTCCGATTGTGGTCATACCATGCTTTAAGGCAATTCCTGATTTATCCCAGATCAATCCAACATATCCAGAAGGGATGGCCATCCTTATCCCGGTAGGAATGGTTTTTCGTTCACTAGGCATGATTGTTGTCGTTTCTAACGCATAGAAATCCATGCCTGCATCATCCTTACAGGCATATTTTGGCAGGATGGCATCAGGATGGAGTTTCTGGATCTTTATCGTCATAGCTCAGAACTGATAGAGATACTTCTTAAAATTTATTATTCTGGAGTCTTTAATGGGAATATTTTCCTCTGCTAACAGCCGTATCTTTTCTGGGTGGTTCATCCTACCTTGATATCCCCCTAAAGAGCCATCGGAATGAACGACTCTATGGCAGGGAATCTTTAGAGCAAAGGGATTCATCTTACAGGCAGTTCCTATAGCTTGGTAGCCGTTCATATTCAGCTGTTCAGCGAGAATTTTATAGGTAGTCACTTTCCCTTTTGGTATTTTACGGAGGAGGTTGTAGACCTCTTGTTGGAATGGTGTTACCATCTTCTGCAGAAGATCATAAACCCCGTATGCCCTAACATCTCGAATTCCGGGCGCATGATCTTATCCTCGATCTTCCACTTGCGTTCCAGAAGTTCAATCGTTTCTGTAACTTTGATAGAAGATTCTTTCGCCGCATCGATAAAGGTTTTTACTTGCGTTAAATTTGGCAGATAAACAACCAGATGCCCTCCTGGTTTTAGGGCTTTCTCGGCATGCTGGAGAGTCTGCCATGGTTCCGGCAAGTCAAAGGTGATAAGGTCAAGATCCTGTTCAGCTATCCCTTGGTAGACATTTTCCTGTTTTACGGTAATATTTTGGATGCCAAATAATCGGGCATTTTTCTGGATCAAGCCATGATTTTCGGGATTGTGTTCATAGGTAGTTACTTCTTTAACGACATTAGCCAGGGATAAACACAACGATCCTGAGCCGCCGCCTGCATCAACAACTTTTGATAGGTGATTAATTCCTGTTTTTGCCAGAATCATCCCAATATCTTTTTGGATCATCACCTGCGGTCCTCGCTGCAAAGATCTCCATAAGTCGGGAAATGTCGGCTGGAGAAGAAGAAATGTCTTTCCTTTCGTTGACGTTACAGACGTTTTTTTTGACTGCAGATCTTTTTTGGAGACAATTCCCTCTTTAGTATGAAAGTCTTCCTCAAGATCCTTGATGGAATAGGTATTTCCTGACTGGTCGACAAGCATCTTCTTGATGCTTCTGGAGGGTATTTTTTGGCTGTTCATTTTGTTATCCTTTGCTATTCTTGCTTTTCTATTCTGTGATATTCTTGCTAAAGAAGAGCGTGTTTTTAAATATTCTGGCTATCATTAAGAACAACTGAAAGAAATAACTAAGAACAATTAAGAAAAAAATAAATAAAAAATTCACCCCTAGAGGATTATAATCACTTCTTGATCACAATAGCTAATCCCAAGATCACAGCAAAGAGCAGCAGGACGACGAGGAAGCCGATGAGCATCGTATATTTCGTCGTATCCCTAAATGATGTTGTTACCGGCTGATCCTTGTCTGCAGAGAAGCTTGCTGTTGATTTCTGCTGTACTGCTGAACTTTTCCCGGCAAGATTGACGTTCTGGCTTGTCGTGGAAGAAGTGAAGCAGTCTTCTATGGTGATGTTTACTTCCGTAGCATCTTCTTTGTTGCCATCAAGGAATACTTCTACTGTGAGATCATATTCCCCTTTAGGTGCATCTTCCAGATCAAGCGTGAATGAAGCTCTATCCGTGTTGTCTCGGTCAAAGAAGCTGTCTACTTCAAGATCTTTTTCTTCCAAGCTTAGCTGTAATGCACTGTTGCTGACTTTGATGTTGATATTTTCTTCATCTTCTTTTCCCATATTCCTTATGTCAACATCCAAAGGAACTGTTCTGCTGCATTGAAGATGTTGAGCAGCAAGGTGGACATTGTCGATGACAACGTGATGTTTTTCTATGTCCAGATCAACAGCGATAGTTTCACTACTTTCATGCTCGCTGTCATCGGTAGCTGTACCTTCAACAAGAACTTCAATGGTATATGTCTCTTCATCAAGCTCTTCTCGGGAAAGGTCAAACTCTACGCTAACAGTTTCTTTATCTCCAGCATCAAGATCAAATTCATCAGCTTCTTCCTCAAGGTCATCACCGTCAACATCAAGGATTCTTACGGTAACGAGGATATCTTCTAAGTCTTCAGAGTAATCATTCTCTACTTCCACTTCAATCTTGTTGATATCATCTACTGAAAGGTCGCCAGATGATTTCCCGTTCACTTCTATGGTATTCACGAGAAGGAACTGTTTTGGCTGGAGGAAGATCGTTTTATTACTATGGATAGTTTCTGTTCCGTTATGGGCAGAAATCTCTAATGTTCCGATAGCATGCTGGTCCATGGTTTCTGTATCTGGAATGCTGATGCTCAGCTGGACGTCAGCGCTCTTTCCATGTTCCAACGTGCTTGGTAGTCCGGAAAGAGAAGCAGCATATTTTGCATCAACATTTACGAAGCGGTACTGCATACTCGTAAGATCTTGCAATGTTCCGGGATTGGTTAGGGTAATTTTCTCCGTAGCTGTTCGTCCACGAGGTGTTTCATCGATGACGATGTCCGATATCACCAAGTTTGGATCGGTCGTCTCTATTACTTTATAGGTAGAAAAGCCTTGGACGGTAAAGGAATATTGTCCGTTGGCATTACCTAACGAGGTGCAGCTGACTCCTGCTGCTGCGCAGGTTTGGAGAGTGTTTGGATTATAGCTAGCATTGTATAAGATCGTCGGGTTATTGAACGTTCTTTTCAACGTAACGGTAGCTGCTCTGTTAAGCGAGGAAGCAGCAGTCGTGTTGATGAAGACAAAATCACTGCCTATCGTGACCATGCTAAAGTTGCTTATCGATCGCAGGTCTACCAGTGAGTCAAAGGCGATCTTTCCGAAAGAGTTTTCTAGATCAAGGTCAAACGCTGCCAGCTGGCTTAAGGTTACACTTGCTGGAATATTTGCCGTGAATTGTCCTAATGTAGGAACGTTAGAAACGGTTATTGTCCATGTCTTGTTCTGGTCAGGTGCCGTTACTAAGATGGTGTGCTGACCTATCATGTCTTGTGTTGCGGTAAATGTGTATTCTTGATCTCCCGCAAAAGCTAGCTGTTCTGTTCCATTCAAGTACCAATGAATATCTATTGTTGGCTCACTTAAGGTAAGGTTAAACAGTTGCTGCTGTGCTTCTCTCAGTGTTACGGAACTTCCTGTTGGGAAGAAATTTGCTACGCAATTTGCTATGTTTATTGACACCTGTCCAGAATCTCCGACAAAGAATTCATCGAAGAAGGGATTGACGATGTAGACATAGAACGTTTTTGTTCCCGGCGCAAGAGAAGAGACGTCTATATTCAATGTTTCTTCGGAAGTGTCTAACGAAGGGATGGCTGGTAGTTCTGCTTCATAGAGTTTACCTGCTGAGGAGGAAAACTCTCCTGTCGTCCTATTGAATGTTGCGGAATCTTTCGCCCGGTCATAGATAAGGACTTCAGGTGTTATCTCTGATTGTCCGGTGTTGGTCAGATTGAGGTTGAGGATTGCGGTATTGGAACAGCTTAAATTAGGAGTATTGGTATTTAACCCGCTAATGACTGCTGCATGCTCTTCTCTGTCGATGGTGAAGAAAATATCTTCAGACATGCCATAGCCAGTATTTTCTGACAGCTCTAGGGTTAGGGTAAAGTCATTCACATTGATATCTATAGGTATGGTAAAGGTGAATGTTTCTTCCCGCTCATCTTCCGGAAGCATAGCCCAGCTGCCATCACATTGGACGCCTTGGCACGTTTTTTCGTAGATGATTCCAACAAAATTGCTGCCACCTGTCACTTCTGCGGTAAATCCTACATGATCAAGAGTATCATCAAAATTATTGATCATGCCAAAGGAGATGGTTATCTCTTGTCCTACATCTACGCTAAATTCCTCGCCTTCATTTTCTACTCCGTTAATCATAACGTTTTGGAAATCCAGGGCAGGCTGGACGTAGAGTTCGATTGTTTTTTGTTGTGAAAGTTCTGTTGTTGTTGCAGTCTCATCGCTGACGACAAGATTTAAGTCAAGAAGAGCGTCTCTTGCTGGAAGAAACATATCTAATTTTAGGTCATTCTCTGAATCAAGTTCTGCTTCTAAATCACTCAGTGAAAATGCTCCCCATGTTGATTCCTCTAAGTCAATCATCAATTCACTATTTGCATTATCAACATCCGTAGCCGTAACTTCTATGGTAAACGAAACATCTTCCGTCACCGTTGCAGATGCATCAGCAGTCACGTCAACATCATCAATAAGAACAGTTGAAATGACGGGCTTGTCGTTGACAGGGGTTACAGTTATACTAATGCCAGCAGTATTGGAGTTTGCATCTCCATCGTTGACAACGTAATTTGCTGTTATTGTTGTAGTTGAATCTAGCGTTGGAGTTATCCCTACGGTGCATATTCCTGCAGAGCATGAAGCGGGGGTTGTTATGGTTGCTCCTTGAAGATTAGATACTGTTAGTGACGTTGCAACATCTCCACTATCTATATCTGTATACTCATCATCTTTGTTGATGGTAAGAGTAATTTCTGTATCTTCATTCGTATTTTCTGTAACATCACTAGCTGTTGGCGCGTCATTGGTGTTAGTGATAGTCACTCCAAATGGATTAGATGTTGCTGAAGCTAATGATGTATCTCTTGCTGTAATCGTAACTCCATTGACCTGTCCCACATCGGAATTTTGTGGGCTATTCCACAAGAGATGCCATACACCACTAATGAAACTGAAGATTGGCTGGGAAATCCCTGTTAAGCTTAACGTTAACGTACTTTCATCATCATCAACATCCGTGACATCTATCACTCTGTCAACAGGGCTGTCTTCGATAAATGTTTGGTCAGGAATGGTTGCTATCATCGGGTTATCATTGACAGCGGATACGGTAATGGTTACCGTTGCCGTATCAGAAGCACCACTTTCGTCGGTTGCTCTATAGGTAAAGCTATCCGTTCCAAAGAAATCTTGGTTTGGGGTGTAGCTGAATGAGCCATCGCTGTTGATAGTTGCTACTCCGTTTGAAGGATCGGTGGCTAATTCTGCGATGAGACTGTCTCCTGTGTCAGAATCAGTATCATTAACCAGAAGATCATTGGCAGCGGCAATGACTAAAGAGGTGTCTTCATTGATGGAATAACTGTCTTCATTCGCAACAGGAGCGTCATTGACGTTATTTACTGTGATGGTGAATGATTGCTGGATTGCTGGAGCGATACCATCAGATACTTCCAGAGTGATAGCATGTGGTTCGACATCAGCATCATCAGTGATTGTTCCGGTTAATGTTCCGGTGCCATCTTCATTGTCGGTAAATGAGAATACAGCTCTCATTGGTGCAGTTAGTGTTACAATATCTCCATCAAGGTCTGACGTGGTGATAGAGTAGGAATACAGAGTGTTTTCGTTAATGGAAGTGATAGGTGTTGAGGTGAAGGTTGGTGCTACATTGTTAATTCTTCCTGGGCTTCCAGAAGGGTTTCCTTCCATCCAATTTGCTGCAGAATTATCTCCGGTATCATCTTTTTTTTCAATGCTCCTATTATCAGAAGTTTCGTCTCCTCCCCAAGAATCAGCATAAGTGACATCAGTATCAACAATTGCTCCAAGATCATCTCGTATTCCGATAGTTTCCCCTCCATTGTCCAGCGAACCCCAAGAGCTGTCAAGGACTATCCCAAGAAATCCTGGATAATCTAATAGAAATTGGAGTGCATTGTCTGCAATGATGGCATATTCCCCTTCTGGTAAAAGGATATCTCCTTGAGAAACAGTTAGGGCATGGTTTGTAGCAGCTTCATAAAAAGTCCATCCAGTCAAATCTTGGTCGCTGGGACCATTGTTATAAATTTCAATCCATTCATGGCTTTCATCTGGACCGGAAGGATTATACATAATCTCATTGATCACAACATCTCCCAATACTATCGGAGCCATCAGTAATAAGAACACAATACACACCACACCCTTTTTCATCATCAATACCCTCCCCCCTTTACTAAAAGATTTTTATGAATGGAACTCTTTTACTATTCCTCTTCCACTCTACTTCTTGATACTCTACCTTTGACTATCTTCTTCTACTTCTTGATCAGGATGGCTACAAACAAAGCAATCATCGCAAACAATAAGATGGCAACGATAACAATGCCTCCCACAATAAAATCTTCCTGGCTATATCCTCGCTCGATAGACCGCACGATGTCTGATGCGACAACAGGCTTGTTTCCAGTTGTTGGAGCAGCTGCTGTTGGCTTTGTCGTAGTTTTTGTCGTTTCTACTACTGGAGCATCATCGCTATTCTCTTCATCATCAAGAGCAACAGCATCCTCCTCATCTGCAGCATTATCATCATTGCTTGCTGGAACAGTCGCTTTTGGACAAGCTGTTACCGTTATCGGAACACGAACAAGATCGCTTTGCTCATCATTATCATAAAAGCTTACCACATCAATAAAATATTTTCCCGTGCTGAGTTTCGACGGATTAAAGCTAAACACCTTATCCCAGGAATAAGGGTTATCATCATAGCTTTTTAGCTCGATATTATCTACATTCTCATCAATTCCCAATTCCTTGCTATATACTGCTACTCCTGCATATTCTTGGTCGTCGTTGCCGATGTTTTCTATCTCCAGATCCAGCGTGAACTTCTTTTCACAAAGAGTAATCGTTTCTGGCGATACGTCTGCTTTTATGATCCTTACATCATTATCATCTCTTATGACTTCCATCTTTACTTCTTTCTCTATCTTATGCTTCGCTCCTTTGCCATCTTCTCCTTCTAAGGTTATGGTAAAGGTATAATCCCCTGCATCTGCTTCCCGATCGATAAAGAAACTGATCTTTAGATCTTGTTCTTCATCCGCTTTCAGGTCATCAAGATCGTACGTGTCTTCAACAGTTTCCTGATAGATATCAGTATCATCAACATCAAACGTTAACTCGATGTTGTCTAGTTTTCCATCTCTACTATCATAATCGTTATCAAAGATGTTCCTGAGGCTGAAGGTGAAAACCATCTCTGTTCCCACAAGAACGTCCTTCGCTAGAGAGACGTCAATCTCTTCTTGGTCAAAGGAATCATCTTGAGCAGAATCTTTCTCTCCCCGGTAATCTACCGTTAATTCATCGAGAACAAGCATAGACTCAGTAACTTGGCGTAATACTGCCGTATCTCTGGCTGATCCCCCTACGGACACAGTTATGGTACCAATATCTTGTTCACCACTATCTAAATTATGAGGCACATCAACATCTAAGCTGAAACTGGCGCTGGCTCCCGGTTCGATAGTTCCTGTCTTGCTGCTGACAAGATTATAATTGCTTTTGGTGAAGGTTGCAGTAACTGTCACTTGGGCAGCTGTGGCATCAGTATTAGAGATGGTAAACGTCTCTGTCGCCGCTCGTATCGTAGAGTCATCTTCATTGTCAAACGTGCTGTAATCCACATTTAATTTTATTGAATCTGAAGAGATCTGTACCGCAGCCGAAGCTAGGGTTGTCAATAGTAGAACCATGATGATGCTTACCAGTATTTTGCCTGTAATTTTAATCACCCTCCCTGATGTTTCGATTCTTGAGTAGTTAACATTTTTAAGCTTTTGTATGGTGGATTATATAAACTGTTTGTGGTAAAATGAGATGGGCGTGATGATACCTGTTCTAATGGTTAGAATACTCTTCTACTAGATAGAATAGAACAGGAATGATAGGAAAAAAAAGAAGATGAAAAATAAAAAAGAATTCTTACTTCTTACCCATATAAAAGAATTTCTCGATAGAAACGTCGGTATCCTTATAATTTCCTGAGCGGGGGTGTGATGCCGGGGCTTTAGGTGCTTCTGCTGTTCGTTGCTCTGAAGAAGGCTGCGGAGCTTGTGTTTGCTGATGGGACATCATTTCTCGTACGGTAGTAGCTCCTGATTGGACAACTCCTCTCAGTCTCGTTATTTCTCCTTCCATCGCTAGAATCTTTTCCTGAAACTCTTTGATCGTCTTGACTAAGAATACAGAATTTTTCTCTAAAATCTCCTTTATTTGATCTTGAGAAAGGTCTGAGTGGCTGTTTCTTCTTTCCTCAACGGTCGGAGTAGCCATCCTATTCCTAATATCTGCATAGTTTTCGGTGCCATCTGTTCCCTTGTAAAACTTCTCTGCCTGGAGAACTGCTTCATCACGAGAACTGGCTAAGCCTTGGTTGAGCAAATTTAACGCCATATTGTTAATCTTTTGAATCCTTTCTACATCCATGTTGTCACCTGCCTTATCATGAGTACACTATGCAGAGAAGTAGTATTATAATGTTTTCTATACTCCCGGCTATAGAATTATCCGCAGACTAAAGGGATCTTGAAAGGTATTACCCCAGAGTTTCCGAGATAGACCAAGACCAAAGCCAAGATTAACCCGAAAACTAAACCCCCCATAAAGTACTTGAATTCAATAATCCCTAATTGACCTCTTTTTTCCATAAGGAAATGAAATTTTTGAGATTTATAAAGCTTTCTGTCAGAGGTTAGTAGTTTTCTAGCGAAATGTTTATAAAGAGACCTAGAAAATACTATATAAAGGTAACGGTAAGGGTTCTGCCAGGTACGAAGAATGATCCGCAAACAACTGAAGGAATGTCCGGAATGCGCTAGCAAAAATATTTATCGTGATTCGGAGAAAGGGGAGACTATTTGTAGGGAATGCGGTTTAGTCATCGAAGACCGGATGATCGATTTTTCCCAAGATTGGCGGGATTTTGAAGATGATTCTGGGGGAAGCAAGCGAAGGACGGGTGCTCCAGCGACACAAACATCATTCGATCAGGGTTTAGGCACGGAAGTAGGAACAACGGCTGATTTCTATAAGTTAGGGTCTGATAAGGACCGAGATAAGTTTTTCAGGCTGAGAAAGTGGAATATCCGGATAAGTACGGCTATCGAGCGAAACTTGAAAGTAGCCTTAGCGGAATTAAAAAGGGTCAGTTCATTCTTAAAATTGCCAAAATCCGTTGAAGAAGAAGCTGCTAGAGTGTATCGGCTGGCTGTCCAAAAAGGATTAGTTCGAGGAAGAAGCATGGAATCGGTCGTGGCGGGAGCATTATATGCTGCCTGTAGGCGTCATGAAGTTCCCCGAACATTGGATGAGATGGGAGAAGCTTCTGGTATTGAAAAGAAAGAGATAGGCAGAACATATCGCTTTGTGACTAGGGAATTAGGGATAAGCATCAAACCTTCGAATCCTGCTGATTATATTCCAAGGTTTGCTTCAGCATTAAAGCTCAGTCCGGAAACGCAGTCAAAATCTGTTGAGATTTTAGAGATGGCTCGAGATATTGAGTTAACATCTGGAAGAGGCCCGACGGGAATTGCTGCTGCTGCTTTGTATGTATCCAGCTTATTGCACGGTGAAAAACGCACTCAACGTGAAGTGGCTGATGTTGCCGGAGTTACGGAAGTTACGATCAGAAATAGGTATAAGGAATTGATCAAGAAGTTAAAGTTGACGAAGGCTGTGGAAAAAAGTAAGAAGAAGTAGAAGAAGTAGAGAGAGTTGTTTGTTTTTCTAGGTTTTTTTTGATGTTCTAAGATTATGGCTGCAGAACTCCTTGAATTTAAATACCCCGCAGCTCTGCGGTGATTGGAATCTTTTATTTGTTACGAAAGATTATTATAAAGTGTGCTTAACGTATCCGTATCATGCAGCTCACTCCCGAAATAAAAGCTCAACTAGACCAGCAGAAACAGCAATGCGTCTTCTGCAAACTTATTTCAGGAGAGATGGAAGCGAAGACGGTTTTTGAAGACAAGACCACAATCGCTATGGTAGACATCTATCCTGCTGTCAAAGGCCATCTCTTATACCTGCCAAAAGAACATTACCCTTTAATGCCGTATCTCCCTCCAGAAGAGTTTCAACATTTCTTTGGGATATTACCGGAACTGCTCCAGGCCGTCAAAGAAGGCATGGCCGCGCCAGCGATGAATGTGCTCATCTCCAATGGAGGTGTGGCAGGGCAGCAGGCGTCTCACTTTTCCGTGCATCTTCTTCCTCGAGACGATGGTGATGGATTCTACAATTTTCTGTTTGATGAAAATAAGCAGCTGAATGCAGATCAGCTAAATATCCTTCAGCGTAATTTCCCCATGCTGATGGGAAATCATTTCCAGAAGAATCCTGCAGGATGGCATCAAGGAGCAGGCGAAACTCCCATTTTTCTGAAAGAAATATCCTCTAAATACAAAGTGATCTATGAAGATGAAAAATTGGTAGCAGTCATTGTCCAGCCGGGAGCAGCTCCTGGACAGATCAGAATATATAGCAAGACCGAAGAGAGGGATGCCTACCAATTGTCTGCTGAAGATATGACTCATCTGTTTTATGCTGCTTCTTATGCTGCTTCTCTTCTCTTTGAAGGTTTGAAAGCACAGGGGACAAATATTCTCTTAAGGTCAGGCTACACCGATGACAATAAGCAAGGAAGATTGCTTATCGATATCATCTCTCGAAAGGAAGGAGATGCTTTGCAGGGCATAATATGGAAGCAGAAGCAGCCGAGCTATAATGTTGATGATGTGAAAAGCAGAATTAAAGAGCATACGTGGAAGATAGGGATGAAACAGCAGAAAAAAGCTGCTGCAGAGCCGAGAAAGATTATCGTCCAAGAGAAGAAAACAGGTCGGCATGAAATCAAGGATGCTATCGAACAATTCAGAAAGCGATGAGAGGGGTGAGAGGAGCTAGTTTTAAGGGTGCAGCCTGTTTTTAGGAAAAGGTTATTCTCTGAAGAAAGGTTTATAAATGAAGGCATATATTTTAAAATATACAGATTTAGTTTACTACATTGCTATTTCTGATAAACGGTTAAGGCATACATGGTTGAATATAACGTCGTGAAGTACTGCTGGTCTTGCAAAGCAAGGTTTGTCGTACAGAGAAAAGACAAAGCATCCATGTATTGTCCTGAATGCCGAAAGAATGGAGGAAAACCATGAAAGGGAAAGTAAAATTCTTCAATGCATCGAAGGGATACGGATTCGTTGCTTGTGACGATGACGGCAAAGAGTATTTTGTACATCAGTCTGGGCTTAATGAGGGCGTTGTCATCAAGGAGAATGATCTTGTCACATTTGATGTTGTGTCAGGAGACAGAGGTCCTAAGGCAGTGCACGTTGCTTTAGCTTCCGGAAATTCCGACGAAGAATAAGGCGAGAATACTGTTTCTCACGATTCTTTTTTTTAATATTTTTTATCTTTATCTTTTTTTAAATGTTTTTTAATTCTCTTTAGTCTTTTTTAAAGAGTTTTTAATCTCCTTCAAATTGGATAAGAGAAATCATCTCATAACCCTTTACTGTATCTCTGCCATGAAGGGCAGGCAGTTCAATGACGACAGCGCAGCCAGCAACTTTTCCGCCGATACTTTCAATAAGCTTGATCGCTGCCTGAAGTGTTCCTCCAGTAGCGATCAGATCGTCGACAATTAGGATTTGGTCAGTACTGGCAACGGCATCTTTATGCATCTCCAGGATGTCTGTTCCATACTCCAACTGATATTCCACAGACACTTTTTCTGCAGGCAGTTTTCCTTTTTTCCTGACTAAAATGAGGGGAAGGCTTAATTCTTTTGCTAAGGCTGCGCCAAAAATAAATCCTCTGCTTTCTATTCCGGCAATCTTTGTGATATTTTTCCCCTGGCAGTATCCTTTGAACTTCTGGATGCAGAAAGCGAATGCTTCTGGGTTCTGCAGTACTGGTGTGATGTCCCGAAACATGATCCCTGGCTTCGGCCAATGGGGAACAGTCCTGATGATAGATCTCAAGTCAACCTGATCAGCTAAGCGAGGGATGGTCGTCGTGAGCAGGCTGATGACTTTGGAAACATTCTGCTGGAAGGTTTTAAGGATTTCTTCCCAGCTTACGGCATCTTCATCTTCTTTCCAGCAATCGTAATCGGTGCTCATGGCGATAGCAGCATAAGGTATTCCCGCTTCATTCGCTAAAATGCATTCTGGAGCGATAGACATATTGATGACATCTGCTCCCCAGGAGCGAAACATCTTGCTTTCTGCTTTCGTAGAAAATCTGGGGCCTTCGATGGTGATGACTGTTCCTTTCTGATGGTGGCTTAATCCCAAGTCTTGGCAGGACCTTATCAACTCTTGCCGTAAGTCTTTATGGAATGGCTCTGCCATCCCTGTGTGAACGGCATGATGTGGCTCAAAGGTGTCGTGAAAAGACAGTTTCCTTAATCTTGTGAAATCGATAAACTGGTCCAGAATGACGAGATCGCCGCGCTTGATCACTTCACGCAGGCTGCCACAGGCGGTTGTTGCTAAAATATGGGTGCATCCTTCCTGCTGCAATGCTTGGATGTTTGCCCGGTTATTGACAAACGTAGGGGGGATGGTATGTTCCCGGCCATGCCTTGCGATCAGGACGACGGGAATGCCCTTTATCGTTCCTACTTTTAATGGAGAGGATGGCTTGCCGTAAGGAGTAGTTACGTCTCTGTCTCTTCCATCGTGAAGAATAGTGGGATCGTCTAATCCCGATCCTCCAATGATGCCTATTTTAACCATGGTAAGGTGTGAAAGGACTTAATTTATATGGATTATGGATGTGGAAACGATATTCAAAGAAAGATATTTTTTGATTTTTCTCTTCTTTTTTTCTTCTTTTTCTCCTCAATGATATTTAGGAATCTTCAAGAAAGTATCTAACTGCTCCCAGCTCTTCCTTAAACAGCTTTACTCCATGTCTCTCCACGACTTTTGCTGCCAATAAAGATCCCAACTTTCCTGCTTTTTTCAATTCCCAACCTTGGCAATAGCCATATAAGAATCCGGCAGCATAAATATCTCCTGCACCAGTCGTGTCAATAGCATTTGCGGGAAAAGGAGGAACCTCTATCAATGATCCATCGGCATAAATCAAGGACCCTTGTTGTCCTAATTTTACGATGGCAATAGGAATTGATTTTCCTAAGGATATGGCGGCTTGATGCTTATCTAATCCTGTCAGTTCTTTCGCTTCATTCTCGTTAGCGAAGACAATATCAACATTCTTTTCGATAAGATCTTTCAGAAAATCTTTGTTTCTTCGGACAACTCCGGGATCAGCAAGGTCCATAGCGATGATCGTGCCATGTTTTCTGGCAATGGCTATAGCGTGAAGGATGCTCTCTCTCGTTTTTCCTTCCAATTGGTATCCTTCAATATACAATATCCTGCTTTTTGCAATGTCTTCTTCAACGATATCTTCTTTGACGAGCTCTACAGCTGCACCTAAATGAACCGAAAATGTCCTTTCGCTGTCTGGCGTGATAAAAGTTACGGCATGTCCCGTAGGCTTCTGATGCTTGTTTAATTTGCTAATGACGCCTTGTTTCTGCATCTGTTCAAGGTACATCTCTCCATGATGATCCTGTCCTACTTTGCCCACGAGCATGACTTTTGCTCCCAGTAAAGCCAAGCCTCTCATCGTATTTGCTGCTGAACCGCCGGGTACATATTCTACGGAGAGCTTTTGTTCCTTGATTTTTTTGAGCAAGACTTTTGTCTGCTGTTCATCCACGAGATGCATCTCTCCCTTATTGAGGTTCATCTCTACAAATTTTTCTTCATCTATCCTGATCAAGAAGTCCATCAAGGCATTGCCGAGAGCGATAACATCGTTTGTTTTTTGCATATTTTCTTCAATCGATCCTGCTTTTTAAGATTTTTGTAGATCATAACTATACTCGTTGCTTCTTTGTTGTCTATGAAGGAGATGCTTCTCCCAGCAGCACATTCTTCTGGTCTTTTCTCTCCCTGAACGTCCTGGCGACATATACTCTCTTCTTCGTCCTTGTTTCTATGCCAGAATAATACGTTGCTGTCGATGCCGTGCCAGGAGTTGGAGTAAAAATCTGTGTCAGTTTGACAAACAGCTTATGCTGGTTGCAGAATTCTTTGAGATCGCACATATCTTTCATCGTTGTTCCAGGGTGAGCGGCAATAAAATAGGGGACTAAGCGCTTATGCGTTCCCTGCTCCCGATTCACTTTCTCAAATTCCTTAAGGAATAACTCAAATTCTTTTCCTGTTGCTTTATTCATCGACTGTAAGGCGGTGTCAGAGATATGTTCCGGGGCAATTTTTAATCGAGAGGTGAATTCCATCACTTTCCTGAACAATTCTTTTTGATGAAGGATGATATCATGTCGTAAAGCAGACCTTAACTCCATCGTCATCCCATATTTTTTTAGGACTTTCTCGATCCCCTGAAGCAAGGGCAACAGCTTGTTGCTGAGTTTCCGATTAGTGCAGCCAACGCACTGCTGGTTGCAATACTCTTTTTTGTCATAGACTTTAATGTCTTTTTCGATGATCGGTGAAAACATCACGCTTTCCTGGTTATAGATGGAGCAGGAAGAGCCATACATATTTAGCGTAGGGAGCGTAAGATCATTGATCATCTTTGCTCCATTCTTCCCCAGCTCCTCCACTTCCGCAATGATATTCTCATGGCTTCTGATGGCCACTTCCTTGCCTTGAACTAAGGGGATGCTGCAAAAATTACAGCTGCCCCAGCATCCTCTGCCGATGACGACAGACGTTTCTAGTTTTTCTGTCATCTCCTCACAGAACTGTAAATTTTTGGTTTGCGGATGCATCTTTCTGGTGAATGGTGAAGAGTAAATGAAATCCATCTCTTCCGGAATTAAGGTATGGGCTGGGCGTGTATGAAGCAAGAAGCCTTTTCCGGTCTGTTCAAGAAAAGCATTATCTGGAAGAAGATATTGGGTCCTGGTGAGGAGGCTGAATTTTGCCTTATCTTCAACACAATCTTCATAGGATGGAAGTTTCCTTACTTTCTGGGCCAGGTCTTTCTCCTTGACTCTGAACGTCAGTCCTTCCATCGTCTGAAGATCGAGCTGTTCTTTAAGTTTCTCCCAAGAATGTTTTCGCTCTTCCTCAGGAATGGCGCTTAAACGTGAAAGCAGCGTCAAGATTGGCCGTTCCGCATTTCCGTGGATCAAGAGGTCTGCTTTTGCATCGTGAAGAATTCCCCTTCTCAGCTTATTCTCTTTGTAATCAAAATGGGTAAATCGCCTAATAGTCGCTTCGACACCACCGAGGATGACGATGCTTTCTTTGAACAGCCTCTTGATGGTTTGGGTATAAGAAATCAAAGCTCGTTCCGGAACGAGAACATTTTCCCTTTTCCGGAGCATAGGCGTATAATTAGCAAGCATGGAATCCAGCAGTCCAGAGGTAACGCAGAAAAAGTATTTTGGTTCCCCGCAACTTTTGAAATCTGCTTCCGTTTCTGGCTGGGGGATGATCGCTATTCGATAGCCTTTTTTATCAAGCAGCCGTGCGATCAAGGCAGTTCCGGACAGGGGATGGTCGTAATAAGGATCGCCACTGACTATAATAATATCAAATTGCGGGAAATTCTTATAGTACGTTCTGCCTTCTTCTATCGTTGTGGGAAGGAAACGGGGCTTCATAATAATCTTGTTCTAAGGGAGTTTTTAATGGTTTCTGAGGAAATAATAGAGAGGAAATAATAGGGTGATAGTAGTTGAAATTAAACTTCTTCCTAAACAATCTTCTTCTCTCCTAGAACCATCTTCGTCTTTTAAAGAAATAGACCAAGCTCAGCATGAGCAGCATGATGATAACGATCATGATCCAGAAGCCATAGGTTGATCCTGCTCCTGGAAGAATCTCGAAATTTGTTCCATATAAGCTGGAGATGACCGTTATAGGCATGGCTAATGTAGTGATGACGGAAAGGACTTTCATCACTTCGCTCATATGTAATGAAACAGATGACCTATATGCTTCAGAGGTTCCATTGATGGCTTCTCGATAATATTCCATCTCATCTGCGATGCGGATAGAATGATCCAGCAGGTCCCGGAAGTATGGGCGGGCTTTCTTGGAGATGAAGAGGCGCTCTCCTTTCGCTAAGGAAGTGATCTTCTCTCGATGGGCAGCAACTGTTTTCCGCATGTCTGAAATGCTTCTTTTGATCTCGATGATACGCAGCGATAACCCCGGCTGTGGGCGCTTGGTCAAGGTATCGATCTTTTCAATCTCCTCCTCAAGATACTCGATAATGGAAAAAAATTGGTCTGTTTCCTTGTCCATAATGTGGTAAAAGACAAAGTCAACTCCTCGGGATAGTAAGGAGAAGAGCTTCTTGGGGTTAGTCTTTAACTCTTCGGTAGAGCCAAGCTCCTGCTGATGGTTTGTGATGATAAAATTCTTTCCCAGAATAAAATCGATCTCCTTCAGTTCTGGATGTGCCATGCGGCGGATGGTATAGAAAACACAAAAGAGGTATTTTGGAAATACTTCTGCCTTTACCCTCGTTAAGGTATGCTGGAGGTCTTCAATAGTCAAGGGATGGAGGTCGAAGGCTGTTTTTAGAAGGTCAGCCTCTTCCAGAGTTATGGCTATGGCATTGATCCAGAGCTTTTTCCGGCGTATCTTGGCAAGCTGTGAGGGGTCTGCCTTCTTGATGGCTTGACCTTCTATGTAGAATATTTCCAGCATAGAATACTATTTTTAAGGAGTAATTAATAATGTTATGGAATTACGATGCTTTATAGACCCTGAAAGTGAATATTCTACCTGGGCAATATGGTCTCTATCAGCTGCGAACACCTGCAATAGCACCTTCACTTCCTCTAGCTCTAAATCGTTGTTCTAATTTTTGATTTATTTTAGTTATCCATTCCGAGATTTTTTCTATATACTTGTTAACGGTTCTTTCTAGAGAAGACAGGTTTGGATCATAAACAAATTCGTTTATAATCAAATAAGAATTTTCTGATACAAATAATGTATCGTCAATTAACTTTAATTCCACCTTACCTCCCTTTTCAACCTGAACATGATCTAGGAACTTTATTTCATCACCCACTTTAAGTTCTTTCCATGTCCCGTCTTCTTGCTTAACTTCCGCTTTTCCTTTTAAACTTTCTATTTTACCAATTACTTTCCCTTTATCTTTCAAATCTACATCATTTTCTATAGGACTTTCTATTCCCTCAAAAGGCACAAGATTTTCAGCTTTATTGCACCACGCCTGGGTTGCAGGATAATTACAACATTCGTCATTAACACAGCATCCACCCTCTTCTCTTGTTAAGAAATTTCCTTCAGGTCCAGGACCACCTAGACATTTTCCTTCAACGGCAAAAACTGAATTCAGGGAGAAAAACACAAAAATCACTAATGAACTTAATAAAAATAACACAAACCCTCTTTTCATACTCTTCCAGAGCAAGACTCATTTAAAAAACTTTCTAGACCCTGGGTTTATTCCCCCTGTGATTGATATTCGTAGCCCTGCTGCTATTGGGTGTTTGATTGTCCTTCCCTTTATTATATCAATACTCCTGTATTATATCAATACCGGTAATGCTCTGCCTTATACGGCCCTTCTTTCTTAAGACCCAGATACTTCGCTTGCTTCTCCGTCAATTCGTCAATCTCTACGCCAATAGTTTTTAAATGCAATCGGGCTACTTCTTCATCTAATTTTTTTGGTAAGACAGTAACTCCTACCTTCCGTGGATGCTGCCACAAGTCGAGTTGAGCGAGAACTTGATTGGTAAAAGAATTGCTCATGACAAAAGACGGATGACCGGTAGCACAGCCCAGATTTACCAGGCGCCCTTCGGCAAGGATGTAGATCTCTCTGCCATTAGGGAAAATGTATCTGTCGTATTGTGGCTTGATGTTTTCTTTTCTTGCTCCCGATCTCTTATCTAACCACTGCATATCTATCTCATTGTCAAAATGTCCTATATTGCAGACGATAGCCTGGTCTTTCATGCTCTTGAAATGGCGATCAACGATGATGTCACTATTCCCTGTTGTGGTGATAAAAATATTCCCCTCTTTACAAGCATCATCCATCTTCTTTACTTCATATCCTTCCATCGCTGCCTGCAAAGCATTGATGGGGTCAATTTCCGTAATGATGACTCGACATCCATATCCCTTAAGCGATTGAGCGCAGCCTTTTCCAACATCCCCATATCCTGCAATAACAGCAACTTTTCCTGCTAACATAACATCAGTAGCTCTCTTGATGCCATCTACCAATGATTCGCGGCAGCCGTAGAGATTATCAAACTTGCTTTTAGTTACGGAATCATTAACGTTAATCGCTGGGAAGAGCAGCGCTCCTTTTTCCAGCATCTGGTACAGCCGATGGACTCCGGTCGTCGTTTCTTCAGAGACGCCTTTTATTTTTTTTGCTACGTTCGTCCAACAATCTTTGTTCTTAGCATGGACATTTTTCAAAGCCTGCATCAATTCTTGAAAGTCCTCTCCTTCATCAGAATAGTCTTTCTGCAGTTCCGCAGGATTCTTTTCGATTTCCACTCCCTTATGGATCATTAAGGTAGCATCTCCACCATCATCAACAATCAAGTCTGGACCTTGCCAGTTGCCGAAATCCAAAGCTTTGATGGTGCACCACCAATACTCTTTCAGAGATTCTCCTTTCCAGGCAAAAACCGGGATTCCTTTGGCAGCAAGAGCAGCAGCAGCATGATCTTGTGTCGAGAAAATATTACAGGAACACCAGCGTACGTTAGCTCCCAGTTCCACAAGTGTTTCAATCAAGACTGCCGTTTGGATGGTCATGTGCAGGCTGCCGGTGATGTTAGCGCCTTTCAATGGTTTTGATGCACCGTACTTTTCCCGTAAGGCCATAAGACCAGGCATCTCTTTTTCAGCGATAGTTATCTCTTTTCTTCCCCAGTCTGCCAGGGAAAGGTCTTTCACTTTGAAATCATTTGTCTTGTTTGAATAGTTCATGATTATCTTACCCCTCTATGATAGTCTTACTCCTCTCTTCTTTTCTGCAGTGGAAGAGATTGATGATATATAAAGATTTAGGAAAAGAAAACTATAGAGGATAGATCTTCTCTACTACCTATTTCCCATTGGCTAACTTGACAAATGTATAGAGATAAACAGCAAGATCGACCATTCTTTTATTGATGTTATATGCTCGTTCCACCGCTTCCTTAATGAAAGCCACATTCTCTTTCACTGCGGTAACCGCTTCGCTGATTTCTGCCGGGACTTTAGCCCTTACTTCATGGGGATCTGTTTTTTTCAACTCTTCTTCTATTCCCAGATGATAAAGATAGCCATGCCCCATGCTTTCATGAAGTCCCCGGATGCTGCTTAATGTTCCCTCTTCAATAATATCCCTGCAATTAAAGAAGAACTGCTGGTTGCGTAAAATAAATTCAAAGACATTGCTGATCTCGTTGTTGAGGGCTACCTTATCCTCTTGATTTTTTGCTTTCGGAACAGCATTTAAGACGGATGTCAATTTGCTAAGATTCGGCTCAAGAGATTCTTTGAGCGCTTGGGCATAATCCCTGTTCTTCTGCAGGTCCTTGATGGCTGCTTTCAGAATATTCGTCGACCGCTCTACATTGATCATCTCCAGATGCTGATTTTTGCTTTCATAAATGATCATCAATCTATGGAGTGTTAAAGGAATAAGCTCTAATGCCTGATTTATCATTGTGATGTCTGTTTCGGAAACATTGGCATCAGACAAGAATTCCTGGAATGCTGGAAAAGCCAGAGGCAGCGTAAACTTTTGCTTGATCTCCCGAAGCAAGTAGACACTTTCGGTCTCTGCCGAACGCATGTTCAAATCTGTTAGTTTATGGATGTACAGCATATGTTTCTCCTGGTGTATTTTTTGTTCTTCTGATCTTTATCGCTTTCCTACGGTAAAGCCTAGTCGATCATCTTTTCCACAGTAAGGGCAGACCATTTTTTTCACGCGATTTTTACTGTCAAGATCTATCTGGAACTGATAATGGCACCTGTTGCAGTACTTGGTGTCATAAGAAGGATCGGTACTTGCTATGATATTTTTGTTCTGTGCTTTTGGCTGGACAATATTTCTAACTATCTCTATTTTCTGCGGTATTGCTGGGGCAGCAAAAGCTGTGGTTTGCTTGATCTTGCTTACTTTCATCTTTTCGGCGCAGGCTTCACAAAGGAGCCAGTTCCGGGTTTCATCTCGAGGGTAGAATCTTACTTTGCCCAGAGGAACTTGGACATTACACTTCTCACACGTTCGTGTTTTCCGTATTTCCATCATTTTCACCTTATTTTTGCGCTGCTGCCGACTGTTTTTCACTGTTTTTATGGGGATGGTATGCTTCTAGTCCCTTGAAGTTCCTTTCAAGAGCGTAAATTGGTATAAATACTTTTCTCTTCGGCAATATTTCATCTCGTTTAGCAAGATGCCTTGTTTTCTCCAGATCTTCCATCCAAATGTATATAAACTAGCTTTATTTTTGAATTTAAATGACTGCAGAGAAAGGCATGAAAGCAAAGGTCATTTCTACTCCTAAGGATGCTGCAGCTCCCGGAGATACCGTAAAGGTTATCACCTCAAAAGAGCAGCTTGAAGGGATCTTGATGCCATCTCCCAACAAAGAGATGGTGATGATCAAGCTGAATACCGGCTATAATTTAGGGTTTGAAAAGAAGGATGTTCAGGAGATTCAGCTTATTGAAAAGAAAAAACAGGGTATGAAGTCTCTGGTAGCGGTTGTAAAAAATAAAGAGCTTCCAACAATAGCCGTGTTGCATACTGGGGGGACTATCGCTTCTAAGGTTGATTACACTACTGGCGCAGTTACTGCTAAGTTTACTGCAGAAGATTTATTGGAAAAGTTTCCAGACATTGGGAAAATTGCGAATATCCATACAGAGCTTATTTCTAATTTAATGTCGGAGGACATCAGGTTTACGGATTATCAAAACCTGGCTAAAGCTGTTAAAAGATATGCTCAAGACGGTGTCGATGGAAAGAAAGTAAAAGGTATTATCATCGGTCATGGCACTGATACATTATCATATACTGCAGCTGCCTTAAGCTTTATGTTTGAGCGAATCAATCTTCCTGTTATTATTGTGGGGTCACAGCGAAGCCCTGACCGTGGCAGCACTGATGCATCTCTAAATCTTATCTGTGCTGCAAAATTCATTGTTGAAACTGATTTTTCAGGAGTTGCAGTCTGCATGCATAACTCGAGTAATGATGATGCTTGTGCCATCCTCCCTGCCACAAAAGTTAGAAAGATGCATACCAGCAGGAGAAACTCATTCAAAGCGATTAATTCTACTCCTTTTGCTCTGGTGAAATTAGATGGTGTTCAATATCTTAGGAAGGATTACACCACCGTGATTGCGGAGAATAGCCCAGGGTCCAAGGTACCACTAACCCTTCGAGAGAAATTTGAAGAGAAAGTAGGCTGGCTGAAAGTTCATCCTAATGTCAATTCAGAATTATTTAAATTTTTTACCGAGCATTATCGTGCAATTATGATTGAAGGAACAGGATTAGGGCATGCGCCAACAAATCTAGGAGAAAACAACCTCAAAAATTATGAATACCTTCAATCTTTTTTAGCTAAAGGGGGTATTGTGGCAATAACTTCTCAGTGCTTATTTGGCAGGGTACATCCGTATGTCTATACGAACTTAAGGAGGCTATCAGAGATAGGTTGTATCTATTGTGAAGATATGCTTCCTGAAACAGCATTCATCAAACTATCTTGGCTGTTAGGGAATTATTCTCCTGAAGATGCAAAAAAGATGATGGCGCAGAACTTACGGGGGGAGATCAGCGAGCAGTCTGCTTATACTGAGGATTTTCTGAAGGAATAGACTGGTGTTTAGGATCGAGAAGCCTTCCCCGCAGTACGTATTTAGTTCCATACCAAAAATAGTGGCAGGTCGTGGTGGCCTGCTAGCAAGCATCGTCGTGCAAACAAGGAACTTCGTTCGCTTGCAGGCAATATGCTTCGCTAGCTTGCACGTCACTAATTTTCCCTCTTGACCTTGCTACTATTTTAATCGAACTAAACACGTACTCCCCGCAACAACATTTAAATATCCCTTTATGCTTTCTAAATCAGGAGGAAGACAATGAGAGGGTTAGCCTTATTTTTGGTAACGGTGATTAGTTTTATCGGGATCAATGTCTATTTTAGAAGAGCAACCTATAAGGCAATAGATAGGGAATTGCGTAATCTCCCCTGGAAAGACTTATCGGTAGAAGAATACATGGAGAAGTGTTATCATCTCATCTCTGAAAAATATCAAATGATCTCTCATTGCTATTTGAGGAAACCTTGGACGAATTTCTTTTACCGGAATATGTTTAAGTCAAAAAGTCTGCCTTGTCATATGTATGCCTTGATTTTTAATAGGTTCATGCAGAAAAAAATTGGGAAGAAAAATGCTAAGATAAAATTTGTCACAAAGCTTCCCGAATATCCTTGGATCCATTTCTTCTCCAAAGTCAAGCTAAAAGACCGCTGGGTGAACATTGATGTTTGGGGAAGGAAGAGAGGAGTGCCTTACGGAAAAACTATCCATGATGTGCAATATCCATGAAATCCGTTATTATTGTCTTGCTTGTCGTAATAATCCTTAGTTCCTGTTCTTCTGAAAAGATTCTTCCAGAAAAGCAATGCGCCATTGACAAAGATTGTGTCCCGGCAGAATGCTGCCATGCGAAGGATGTGGTGAATAAAGGTTTTGCTCCTGATTGTGAAGGGGTCATCTGCACGATGAATTGTGAGCCGAATACCTTAGATTGTGGGCAAGGAGAGATTCACTGTGGAGAAGGGGAGTGCAGAGCTGTCATTTCATAGGAATATTTTTAGGAGGTATTCGATGATTGATGCCGTCATCATAGACCAAATCCGATGGGATGAACGAAGAAGGGGGGAACGAGGAAGAGAGCCAGGAAGTGATAATACTGACTCCACAATCATCGATTATAGGATTACGATGCCTATAAATAGAGGGACAGAAGGTTTATATTCCTCTCGTGATAGCAGGTAATTGATGAAACAGGTTCTACGATCATTCTTTGTGCAAGATACGGTGACGGTGGCGAAAAAGCTGTTGGGAAAGATCATTTATGTAAATGGCTGTACGGCAAGGATTACTGAAACGGAAGCATATACGGATGATTCTGCATCTCATGCTTTCAAGAAAACAGAACGAAGCAAAATCATGTTTGATACGTATGGCCAGGTTTATGTTTATTTGATCTATGGGATGTATCATTGCTTGAATTTTACGACGGAAAAAAAGGGGAAACCAGGAGCAGTTTTGATCCGGGCTGCTGAGCCTTTGTCGGGAATGGAATTGATGAAACGAAAAAGAGGAGCTGAAGATTTGCATAACCTGTGTTCTGGTCCGGGAAAGCTCTGTCAAGCTCTAGGTATCGATAAGAGGCATAACAACTTAGCGCTGGGAAAAGACGTGAAGATATTTGATGATGGTTTTTTGGTTGGGAAAATAGGCAAAGGTAGTAGGATAGGGATAAAAGACGCATTGCACTTGCAGTGGAGATTTTTCATTGATGGCAATAGATTTGTGAGTAAAGTTTAAGAAGAGACTCTTTATTTTTTTGAAGTTCTGCGGGAGTGGGAGAGCGGTCAAATCCGCTACCTTGAGCTTTGTTGGCTTCTGCTAACAGACAAGAAGGGGTAGTCCCTTAGTGGGTTCGCGTGTTCGAATCACGTCTCCCGCATTTTTTATCTTACCTCTCAAAACATTAATAAAGAGATATTCTTTTATCTGAAAGATGGATTCATGGCAGATCATCAAGGAGACCAAAGAAACTATCTCGTTGAACAAGCCGCTGTTCATCGAAGGTTTGCCGGGCATCGGTAATGTCGGGAAGATAGCTGTTGATTTCATAATAGAAGAGTTGCAGGCGCAAAAGCTATGCTCCTTTTTTTCCTACAAGTTTCCTCATTCTGTCTTTGTGGGGGAAGATAATTTAGTAGAGATGCCGAAATTAGAGCTGTATTATAAAAAATTCAATGGCAAGAAGCAGGATTTATTATTATTGACGGGTGATGTCCAGCCTATCGATGAGGAAAGCTGTTATACGTTCTGTGAAGAAGTGTTGAAGATTGTCAAACAGTATCAATGTACGGAGGTTATCACCACTGGAGGAATTGGCTTGCAGAGCATTCCCGAGAATCCTCATGTTTTCTGCACCAGCAACAATGCCAAGATGCTGAAAGAATATACTACACCGGGAATGCTGGTGGAGAAGACCATATTTGGAGTTGTCGGACCAATTGTCGGCGTTTCTGGCATCCTTCTGGGCTTAGGGAAGAAGAGGGATGTTAAAGCAGTGTCCTTGCTGGCAGAGACGTTTGGCCATCCGATGTATTTGGGGGTAAAAGGTGCCAAAGAGATCCTGAAAGTGTTGGAGAAGAAGTTTTCTTATGGTATCGATATCAAGAAGATGAGCAAGGAAATCGTGGAAGTGGAAAAGGAACTGATGAAGAAAACAAAAGCGATTCTCCGTGAAGGGTCTTCTTCTCCTGCCGCAGGGGCTAAGGCAAGAAGCAAGGAAGTGGGGTATATTGGGTAAATCATCTTTAGGATAAATCTCTCCACTAGTCTTCTTTTTCACCTTCTCCAGCGACGTTAAGCGAACACAAGCTTTATAAACCAATTTACTCTTCTTAAAGCCATGTATAAAAAGAGGTGGAATCGTGCTAGAAATAGTTTCAGTTCTCCGTGGTCTTGCTGTTTTAAAGGCATTATTGCCAATCGTGGACAAGTCACTCTGTTCATCATCATCGGCTTAGTGCTTCTGCTAGTTATGATCTTAGTCATTTCACTTAGGAAAGAGATCGTTTCTTTTGCTACGGAAGAAATTATCCCTACCACCAAAGGAAAAGTGGAAAGTTTGATCACCTCTTGTATGCTGGATATAGGTGATGATGTCTTGTTTCGCTTAGGTTTACAAGCAGGGTATCTTGATGTTCCCGTCCAGATTGCAGATGACCCCAATCTTCGCTTGAAAGTGTCGCCGTTTCAGACGGTTCCCTATTGGGCGTATGGCAATCAACTGTTCATCCCTTCGCTGCTTCAGATAAAGGAAGATGTTGATCGTTATATGGAAGCAAATCTACGAGATTGTGTCTTAGCTTTACAGCCTTTTCAAGAGACGTATGAGCTTATCGAGAAGAGCGGCATAGAAAGCAATGTCGAATTTGTGGATAGTGGTGTGATCTATAATGTCCATTGGAACATCGAAGTTCAGGATAAGGCGGGAGAGACCATTACGGAAGTTATCGATCATGTTGACCAGTCTCCCATAAAATTCAAGCGGGTCTATGAATCTGCTCGTGAAATTGTTGAAAGTGAATTATCTGATATGAAGCTGGAAGATATCACTCAGGACTTGATTTCATTAGACCATCCTGATCTGCCTGTTTCAGGGTTGGATGTCAGCTGTGCAACCAAGACGTGGGATGTTCAGAAAGCGAGAGAAGCTTTACAGGATTTGTTAAGGATAAATGTCAAACGCTTACAGGTGAAAGGAACAGACATCATTGAATATCCTGACCAATTCCCTTACTATCAGAACCATTATGTCTGGAATATCGGCGGAGAATTTACTCAGCCGCTCGTGGAAGTTGTCTTTAATTATGATAATACCTATCCGTTTACCTTTCAAGTAACACCTACGCAAGGTGGGAAGATGGTCAGCGGTGGTTTAGGAGGAATAGATGTGTTAAAGCATATCTGTTTCCAGTCCTGGAAATTTACGTATGATGTGGTATATCCTGTGGTAGTTCGAGTGAAAGATGTGACGACTGGTTACACCTTCCAAACGGCATTTAGCGTCCATCTGATCAGAAATATGCCCAATCGGGCTGCCGAGCTGAAAGTTATTCCTTCTTCAACTATTCCAGGGAATTACAATGAGGAATATTGCCAAGGGGCAGATGTTCTGATGTCGGTGTTGGCATGGGAGAATGTTAATGATGATGCCGTCTTCTTTGACCAGCAGCCGTTGGAAGGAGTGAATGTGAGCTTTACTTGCGTTAAATATTCCTGTCCGATGGGAGCGACGGACTTTAATTTCCAGCAATGGGGTTATCAAGCCGGCTTGACAGCAAATTTTCCTTATTGCGTCGGGGGAATCTTACGGGGAATAAAAGAGGGTTACAAGGAAGATTGGTTGAGGATTATTCCAAAATCGGGAGATCAAGTAGAGTTAAATCTCGTACCCTTGCATCAGTTTCCGTTATCTGGTGTAAAGGTAGTGAAACATAAATTTAACGGGGAAGGGCAAGCTCTGGGAGCAGCCAAAGATTTAGCAAGCGATGAGACTGCTTTGATCAGGATGAAAGTTGTTTTGAATGGTGAGGAATTCCATAAGGTGGAACAGGTCATCGGGAAAGTTATCGATGAAGAGGGAGTGAAGAATACAAACCTTTCCCTGCTAGGAAAAGCAAATTTCAATTATGAAGTGGAAGTGAATATATTTGATGATGACGGATTAGTCGGCGGATATAAAGGCAATTGGACGATACCCTGGGATGATTTGGAGCATGGAGGGATGATGACGTTCCATACCTTAGAGACCAGCGGAACAGATGAAGAGCAGTTCGCTGTCTTTGCCGCATTACAAAATTATAGTAAATCTGTGCCATTGCCGGAGATACGGTGAATAAGTGAACAAGAAAGCTAGCTAAAAAATGATGAGACGATCGGGAATGGTTACCGTTGGAGAAAAGAAGATGCAGTTTTTCTTTGTCTTAGCAGTAATAGCTCTGCTGATTACTAGTCCCATCGTTTCAGCATTGCAGATATCGAATGTCAGGGTGGAAGACGTTACTGATACTGGTGCTACTATCCGTTGGGATACGGATGAGCCTGCAGACAGTTTTGTCTACTATGGAGAAAGTGCAGAGAATCTTCGACCATTAGGTGATGCTAGTCTGGTACAATCCCATGAATTATCTGTTTCTAATCTGCAGCCGGAAAAAAATTATTTGTTTAGCGTCAAGAGCAATAATGTTGTTGATGACAATGAGGGGGATTATTATTCCTTTGCCACTCCCGAGCCAGATGTTACTGCTCCTGTGTTGAGCGTTCCGTTGGCAGAATTTGTTCAGGGGGCTCGTATAGATATTTCAGGAACGACGGAAGCTGGGGCAAATGTGAAGCTATCAGTCAATGGGCAAGAGCAAGGAACACTTGTTGCGGGAAGTGTGAGTGTTGATGATAGTAGTGTTGCCAGTAGTAATGGTGCTGGAAGTAATGTGCCTTTTACCTTTGCTGATGTTTCTTTGTTGGAAAATCAGTACAATACTATCCTTGTTGAAGCATCTGATCGAGCTGGGAATCGTGGAGAGTTTACCGGGCGAATATTTGCTGATGCTTCCGGTCCGAGATTAGAGCTGCAGGATGTTCCTACTACGATCATAGGGAATACACTTCGCATCAATGGGACAATTACGGAGAACAGTTCCATAGAAATATTTGTCAATAATCGTTCCATCTACAAGGAAGAAGGCGTAACTGCTTTTGCTCGAGAGATTCAGTTGGATGAAGGCAGCAATAAGATTGAGGCGGTCGCTCGAGACAGAGCGGGCTGGGAAAGTAGGGAGATCGTGCAAGTTACAGTTGATTCTCAGCCGCCGAGAGTGGAATTTGATATTGTCGAGGGGACGGAATATTATGAAGGGCGCGCTTCTACCGACATTACGGGAACGACGAAGCCTAAAGCGAAAGTATTTTTGTATATCTTTAGCGAGACAACTACGCGAGGAACGGCAGATTTCACTCGCGCTTTAGATCAGGTGGAAACTGATGATGAAGGGAAGTTTGTCTTTGAAGATGTTTCGTTTCCCCCTGCTCCCTTTACGTCATGGAAACAATTAGCGCCTCGTCAGG
>Ga0209541_10000247_pt1 | contig 104501 bp, 122 predicted proteins | sample RifCSPlowO2_01_FD_184027 | JGI IMG/M metagenome (GOLD analysis project Ga0209541, IMG submission 184027) | Groundwater microbial communities from Rifle, Colorado - Rifle CSP2_plank lowO2_0.1 (SPAdes) (version 2) | ecosystem: Environmental > Aquatic > Deep subsurface > Groundwater | place... | reverse complement strand
TCCAGGTTCTTACCACACTAGTGGCAAGGTTCTGTTTCCAGGTTCTTACCACACTAGTGGCAAGGTTCTGTTTCCAGGTTCTTACCACACTAGTGGCAAGGTTCTGTCTTCAGGTTCTTATGGGTGCTTGTACTCGGGCGGAGAGGGAGGGATTTGAACCCTCGATACCTTGCGGTATACGCGCTTTCCAAGCGCGCGCACTAGGCCACTATGCGACCTCTCCAAGTTTAGTTTATGAGTAGCACAACGTTCTCGCAAAGCGAGGTTGTTATGCGACCTCTCCAAGTTTAGTTTATGAGTGGCACAACGTTCTCGATTGGGCGCACCCGATAGGATTCGAACCTACTACCTCAACGTCCGCAACGTTGCGCTCTATCCAAATGAGCTACGGGTGCATATTTTTAAGACTCAAGAGGAATTCTTTTTGATAGCCATGAAGCAGATTTATCCAAGAAACCGGGAGCTGCTTCTTCGTAGACTATGTATTCTTCGAGAACTTGGCGAATTTTGTCTTTGTCTTCGGGATTTATAACAAATTCGAGCCTCCATGGCATCCTTATTGCTTCAACTACTAGAAGCTGATTTCCGAACCTTTCTGTAAACCAGAAGCGTATTAATTCATCCCAAAAATAGGCTTTGCCGGCAAAAATAATTCCCTTCGTAGTTATTTTGTGTTCAACTTCTTCAGGTGAAACTGTGGAGAGCGTATATACAAGAAAAACCAGCGAGATTATTACGATAACTGGAAGTATCCCCCCGATTGTAAAGAAAATAACCCCGACCAAAAAGGCTACTGCTAAAACGGTTGTAAAAAATTCCTTGTTTCTCTTTTTAAAGGGCCGAACGTGAGCCTGCCAGGAGAAAAGTTCCTTTGCTGACCCTATTACAGTCGGAGTTTTCCGGGTTTCAGACCCCGGAGTTTGAGCAGATTCTGTGGGCATCTAAGGAGAAATTATACCACAAATTCTGGTATAATTGGCCTCTGGGGAGGAGTCGCCTAGTGGCCGATGGCAGAGGATTGCTAATCCTCGCCCCGAAAGGGGCACGTGAGTTCGAATCTCACCTCCTCCGCTTTCTATCCCACAAACAAGGAGGGTTGGCAGAACGGCTATTGCGCGGGTCTTGAAAACCCGTGGGAGAAATCCCTTGCAGGTTCGAATCCTGTGCCCTCCGCATTCTCACTCGGGTTGTTGAATTATCCCCAAAAATTCGTTAGGGGTAACAAGATTAACTCCACAGTATGAACTGCCGACCTTGTTCAGTAGGGGTTTGTCGCCGGTAACAAAGTAGTTTACTTTTGCGTTAACTGCAGCGGCCAAGGCTAGATCATCTTCTGGGTGAGTGGCTACGCTCTTAATGTTAGTTGTGATGGGCACAATGGTAGCTTCAAGAAGCAGAAGGTCTATGAAATTTGAGACCATATTAGGGCTAAGGTGACTTTGGAAGTATGGTTTTTGAAGAGTTCTTTTTAACTCCTTAATAATATGTGTTGATGTTACTAGTTCAAACTTATTGTCACGCCAAGCATTGAGAATCTGTCCTGGAGGGTTGGTGGCACTTACTGTTCCCGAGGCAAGGACATTGGTGTCCAAGAATGCACTAATCACTGGTGTTTTTGGTATCCACTCTTACCTCGGCTATCGCTTTTTCTGTTTCTAGTTCAAGAACTTCAGCCGGAACGTTTTTGAAAGCTTCTCTCATTCGATCAAGAGCTTTAAAACGGTCTTCTCTTTGTTTTTCGAGCTGAGTAAGCCTTTTTAAGTCTTGGGTTGAAATAACCGCAGCAACCGGAATGCCGCTTTTTTCTACAACTACTCTGGTTTGTCCTTTAAAGACCTTGTTAAGGACCTGAGCCCATTGCTGTCTTGCTTCGGATGCCTTCATTGTTTGAGTCATGATTTGTACAGTTTAGTACGACTTAGTACAAAAGTAAAGTTTGATGTTTGAATTTAACGGGCTAAGGTTAGGCACCAGACATTTCTCACTCCACTTTTTTTAAGAGCTTTTGTTGCTTCTTTTAAGGTTGAACCTGTTGTCCAGACGTCGTCGAAGAGAACGAGGTTAGAGGTTGGACGTGTAGGCGCTATGACAGGGATGTTAGAAAGAACGGAAAATACGCCGTCTACATTAGTTTTACGATCTTGGCCCTTGAGGCCTACTTGCTGGTTGGTATTTTTGACTCTTTCTAGTAAGTTTTCTACTTTCCAACCCATTTTTTGAGCAATTAATCTTCCCAACTCTTCGCTTTGGTTAAAACCCCGCCAGTTTTCCCGTTTCCAGTGGAGTGGGATTGGAACTAGGGTAATTTTGTTATCCCCTGCCACAAGACTTTGGGATGTAAGAGGTTTGTACTTTTGTAAACCTTCGATTGCTCTGAGGCTTAAGTCCTTTGCCAGATCTTCTATGAATTTATATTTGAGTTTGGTTATAAGTTTTCTTGGAATCCCTTCATAGGCCCAAATGCTATGCAGACCATTTGGAGAAAAGGGTTTTTGGCAATACTTGTGTCTTATTCCGTCAGGAGAAGGTCGTTCGCAAACCGGACAAACTTGGGGAAAGTGAGGTTTTGCCTTTGAGGCACAATCGAGGCAGAAGTAGGTTCTAGTTTTTTTACAACCGTAACATTGTTTGGGGTAAATAAAATCTAGTATTCTCACAAAAAATCCGCCTGTTTAAAGTATATGCGGATTTTCAACGAGAACGTGGGGTATTTGTATCAGTGTCGGTGGATTCGAAGGTAATTAACCTACAAAACCCACCGACACCGGGGCGATGCGGGGGTGTTTAACTGGTGACTGCTCCTACGCGAAGCCATCGCTTGGAGACAAGCTCCCAGTTGACGACTCCCAGGAAGGCGCCGAGGATTCCGCCAGCTATCACCAGCACGACCTTTGCGGTTGCGGTATCCGCAGTTTCAGCAAGCAGGAAGTAGCTGATGATTCCGCCCAGTGTCCCGTCAATGGCGCAGAGTACCCGCTTCTGGGAATGTATAAGCCGGAACAGGTGCCAGAAGAAGAGCGCCAGAAAGCGTGTGACAAGCCATGGCAGAAGGACTATGCCGATGGCACATTTCACACACACCTTTCCGGCTTCCGGGATGAGCCACAGAAGCCCTATCCAGAACCACCGGATGATGTTCGGATAGGTTTCGTGGGCCTCGGCGAACCCCATATTTTGAAAGTACCGTCCTTCCCCTTTGACATACTCTCGACAGAACCGGTTGTGCTCCCAACGGTCAAGGTCTTCGCCTTTCCTCCATATCGAGTGAAGTACCCACAAAAGCAGTCGTGGTGAGAGTATGATGAGGAACAAAAATACTATTGCCACGATTGTAATCGCGACGTCCAGTAGGCTTAACTGCTCCTGAGATTTGGTGCTTGGCTGGACAGCTTGGATGGCCAGAAAGAACCAGCGTGCGATTAGAAAGACTCCAGTCCAGGCGAAAAGCTGGAGGTGGTAGTAGGGACGCGAAAGGAAAATTCCCAATCCTTTGCTGACCTCTTCCCATGCACGGGCAGCGGCAATTACCACTGCCTTCCAAACCTCACCGAAGTCGTATGCCAAATACCCGAGGGCCAAGCCGGAAAGGAGTCCCAGCCACCAGAAGCTTGGTCCAAGGATCACGGCTACTGCGCTGCACAAAGCCCCGCCCGAGAAGCATGCCCCTGCGATTCTGCGCGTTTCCATCTAACTAACCCTCCGAAATCAAAGAACAATCAGCCTTGCACAGTGCAAAGCGGGTTACCAGCCTCCTGGTAGCAGCGGTAGTATATCAAATGGGGCAAACTGAAGCCTCACGTTTTAGTATACTTTGGTTTGTAATGAAGATTTTCAACAAACGAGCTCGGCACGATTACCAACTTTACGAGACGGTTGAGGCTGGAGTTTCTCTCCTGGGGAGCGAGGCAAAATCCATAAGAAACGGTCGGGGGGACATAACTTCCGCCTTTGCGCGTATAAAAGACGGTGAAGCATATCTTGTGGGGGCAAACATTCCGCTACACGCAATGTCAGCGCCTCAAGGGTATGACCCTATTCGTACAAGAAAGTTGCTTTTACACAAAAGCCAAATAGTCTCCTTGGGTACACGGATGAAACAACAGAACTTGCTTTTGGTGCCTGTTTCAGTGTATACTAAAGGACCTCTAGTGAAGCTAGAACTGGCCTTGGCTCGCGGTAAGAAGAAGTACGAGAAAAAAGAGGAAAAGAAGCGCCGAGATATAGACCGCGAGGTGGAAATTGAAGCAAGAGGAAAAAGGTAAAGTCTCAAACTGTATCGTCAGTTCGTTAACCAAAATTTGCAGCAGCAAATTTTGAGAGGAAACTCCGACAAGGGACGAAGTCTTGAAAAAGACGAAGTGGGAAGTCGAGAGTTGACGAGGGGATGATAGGTTTCGACGGGAAAGTACTTTGACACGCAGCAAGCCGAGTTTGACTTATTACTCGTTAATACATAGGTCAAAAAAACACAAACGGCAAGGATTATTCCTCAGCCGGAGATTACGCTCTCGCATACGCGGCAGTTTAAACTCCCATCCTGATATTTTGCGTCTGGGCGAAGTATTCTGGGGTGTTATCCAAACCAGAACTCTTGTGGAAACTGATCAAACCCACATCTGTACCTTGATCTAGCAAATTCTGATACTTTTGTTTGTTGAGGATGGATTTGCAAAACAAATCAACAAAATAAGCTTGTAGAAGCGTTCAAATTTCTTTCACGGATGAGGGTCCAATTCCCTCCATCTCCACCACTCCGCTGAAGCTTCGCGGTGCGCAGCACTAAGAAGCATATAAATAGCGTGGTGTCCTTTTGTAGCCTTGGCGAAGAAGGACAATCTTTCCTCGCGGCCACAAGAATTTGTTTGGTTTCAAGTTGATTTCTCCTTGTCTTTCCACTACCGTAGCAGTTGGTTGGCCAAACCAATTTGGCCCGGTGTCGCTCATTTCCAACAGAAAGGACCGGACAAATGACAGGGATGACTTATGCGGGTGTTGGGGTCGACTACGGCACAATGGACCCATTCAAGCGTCTAGCCCAGTTTGCGGGACGAGAGACGGCAGGCAACATCCGCCGTCTCGGATTCACAGAAGTGAGAGACAGCCGGGGTGAAAGTGCTTACCTGGTCGAGGCAGCGGACGGCTATTTTGCCCACGTCGAGGAAGGGTTGGGTACGAAAAATCTCGTTGCTGACGCCATGTATCGGCTGACCGGAAAATCGTACTATGACCAGATAGCGCAAGATACCGTAGCCATGATCGTAAACGACATGATTACGGTGGGAGCACTGCCTCTCTCTGTCGCCATGCACCTGGCAGTCGGCTCATCGGACTGGTTCAGCGACGAGGCTCGGTGCCAAGATCTTGTTGAGGGCTGGAAAAGAGCCCGCATGCTTGCTGGCTGTGTATGGGGCGGAGGCGAGACACCAACACTGCGGGACATTATCTTACCAGACACGGTGGTCCTAAGCGGATCGGCGACGGGCATCATAAAGCCCAAGACCCACCGAATTAAGGGAAACGTTGAAGCTGGCGATGCAATCATCATCGTGGAAAGTTCTGGTATTCACGCAAACGGCTTGACGCTAGCGCGGGCAGTTGCAGAAAAGCTGCCTGAAGGCTACCTCACCCGTCTCCCTAGTGGACGGACGTACGGCGAGACGCTTTTGGACGCAACACGCATTTACGTTCGACTGGTTGAAGACTGCTTGGCCAGAGGTATCGATATCCACTATGCGGTGAACATTACTGGGCATGGATGGCGCAAATTGATGCGAGCGCCATTACCTTTTGCCTATGTGATTGATCACTTGCCAAAACCGCAGGAGATTTTTGGTTTTATTCAAGAACATGGGCCAGTTGATGATCGGGAAGCCTACGCCAACCTCAACATGGGGGCAGGTTTTGCACTCATTCTTCCACCATCCGATGTTAGGAGGCTGTGGGAAATATTTCACCACTACGAGTATCCCAACCGCTTCTCGGGAGTTTGGGCTGGCAATGTGGAACCAAGCGAACAAAGACGAGTTGTAATCAGACCGAAAGGGCTTGAATATTCGGAAGAAACCCTCGGCGTTCGCTGATTCATCAGGGGTCTTGGGGGCACCCGCCAGTATTGGCAAAGCCCTCACCGCTCTACTTCTTCAAAGGTATTTCGAGGATTTTGTTTTGGGAGAGAAGGAAGATTTTTCCTTCGGATTGGGAAACTACGAAGTCTTGGGTGTTTTTGACTTCTTCGGAGACATATTCTAATTTATAAGCTCCTGTTTTTTCAGTTTCTACTATTCTTCCATTTTCTTTGTCCAGAATAAATAACGACTCTAAATCCGGGTCTGTGTAGATGTTTTGAGTACCCGACAGGCCCTCGCTTAGACCAGATAGTCTAAAGCCATCCTTTAGCCCCCGTGTGAACTTTCCCACTTCCCCGCCTTCTCCCAAAATATAAATTGCTCCGTCAACAGTCCAGTCCACAGAGGCAGTTGGTGGTGTTGTACTTCCCGCAAACCATTTTTGTTTTGTGCCAAAACCTGACGCCGTACCTGCTGCGGGGTATTTCCAAACAATTCCCCCTTTTTCAAGAAGATAGATATTGGAGCCAAAGGCTAAAACTTTGTAGACGGAGGCCCATTCGGAATCTTGCGGAACTGCTACTTTTGAGTTACCTCGGGAGTCGATCTCTACGATTCCAGCGTCGCCCAATACGTAAGTTTTGCGATCAAAGACGGAGGCAGAGGTTGCATTGGAAATTTTATCTGCTCCCGAAACGTCTGTTTTTTTGTCTTTGGCGGCTACATAAATTACTCTACTTCCGCCTTGGTCGAGAACTGCTATCTGGCCATCTGACAAGGCCATTTCTACGCCTTGGACATTTTGACGAACCAAAGAGAGATCTAGGAAAAGATTTGCTTGGACTAGGGCGCGAGCAAGGATGTTTGCTTCCTGTTCGGCGAGGTTTGTTCGAAGTTTTTCAAGGTCTTTGTCTTGTATCCCTTCTGCGATAAGGGCATCTACTATGGTCTTTGATTCGCGAAATGATACCTGAGCGTTTGCCTTGTTAACGTCTTTTTGGGCAAGGGCGTCATTATAGAGAACCTCTGCTCTTTCGAGCCTGTCTTGATAAGAGAGTTTATAATCTCTGGCTTTCTTTTGGCGAAGACCGAAAAATATGCTTATTAAAAGAATTATTAGAAGAACTACTCCGACAGAGAGCGATGTTTTTCGCAGGTCTCTATTCTCTAGTTGGCGAGGCTCGAACGGCTTGTCTGGGAGGACCTGGGCAAATTTTACTAGAAGTGTTTTAAGCGGGTTTGGCGGTTTAGTGACGGGAGAAGATGGTCCCGTTTGCGGCAAGCTCGCCTGGGCGGACTGCCGAACAACCAAGGGTGCCTGAACCTCCCGCGGGGCTTGCTCACGCAAGGTTGGGATTCCCGGTTGGATAATAACGGCGCCTGCTTTGGGATTATTTTCTTTATGAAGCGCTGGCATTAGATTCTCTGCAATGTCTTCCAGGTTGGGGTTATTCAAGAGGTTTTTGCTCAGCTCTTCGGGGGGAATGCTTTTGAAAAAATCCTCGGTCCCCAGGATAAAAGAATCCCCTTCCGCAATCCGCCCAGAGAAGTTGTGTCCGGTGAATTTATAAACTGTTCCTCCCCTATTTGCCCAGATTTGGCAGTCGCCACGCTTGACAAAGTACACATATGAATCGCTAACCGAACAAACTGCGATTGTTGTGCGGTGAGGTTGGAATTTTTCTACTGCCTGGTCTGCTATCGAAACCAGGTTTTGGAAAGATTTATCTTTCCCAGTTTCTTCCTCCAAGAAACTTATTATTTCCCGGCCAATTCCTGTTGCGGGTTTGACCTCCTTGTCGTCTCTCTCGGGAGAGGGTGTTTCTTCGACGGATAGAAGTATACATAAATTCTCCTGTTCGAAAACTTGGGTCCAGGCGTTCGGAGTAGCGTTAGAAAGGATTTTGGCAGTTATCAAGGACATACGTTGATGTTAGCGTATTAAAGCGCTAACAGGGCAATTAGTAATAGGGCTATGGCAAACATGAAGTGGGCCCAGGCAAAAGTTCGCAGTAAGGTTTCTATCCCGAATTCTATTGTTTGGGTCATCAGGTAAACTTGTCTAACCAAAATTCCGGCGAAAGTCACATAAACGGAAAATGCTAGGAGATAAAAGATTTTTACAAAAAACCAAATTGGTAGACCAAGATCTGTCATAAGTTTCCGCTACCTCCTTTTTGAAGCTGCTGTAGTATTCGGACTACTTCGGTGGGGTTGGGTACATTCTCAAAAACAAAGTTTGGTAGTGCTCCGGCGGTTTGGATTTGTACGTTTCCAAAGTTGAAAATTGTTCCCAAAAATCCACCTACTTTGTAGGTCGTTTCTTGGATATTGGCAATTTGGGCGTCTGAGATTTCTCTATAAATGAGGGTGTAAAAGTCAACATCCATAATTCTTTTGTTGGTTATGATGTTGACGTTAAAAAACCAGGTCAGGATTCCTTCTAAAAATACTGCCAGGGTAAACAGGTACCAAAGGACGATGGTTGCGGTTTGAAAATTAATAGGCATTGAAGACAGAAAGGAAAACATGGGAAGGATAATAATCGGAGCTAGGCTTAGAACAATCGTTAAAAGTACCCAGGAGAGATTTGTTACCGGATGACGTCTTAAAAGAAGTATTACTTCTTCGCCATTTGTTTGATTTTCAAAATGTGTGTTTTTGGGGAAGTGGGCAAAGGCGGCAAGGGGGTTTTTGGTTGGGGTGTGGTCTGTTACCAGTTTCTCCTCTTTGGTAGATACATATAAGTCCGGCATTGTTCGGTCTTCATTGTACACCGAGACCGGTGTGTGTAGCAAAATGTGGTACAAACTATCTCCTCTCGATATTGTAGAGGGGGCCGACAATTTGGATATTGGCCGGGGCGCGAAGGTTGAAGAAACTCTTAAACTCTTCTCCCGAGAATGTTTCTTGGCCTCCGTCCCCAGAAACTGAAACACTGTTTGTTTTCCCGATACCTGTATCCCAGTCTGAAACGGAGATATTCGAAACATTATTGTAGGGAGATATGCCTCTTGACGAGAGTTCTTGTCTAACCCTCGCAGCATCCCAGGTGTCTGTCCCGTCTGGATTTGGTTTATCTGGTTGGGATAAATGCTTCTGGGTTCCGCCGTCTGATTTTCCCAGTTTTATTACGTTCACAATATCTGCAACCTCTCCGCTTTTGAGCCAGGCGGATTTGGCATATTCTTTCCTGTAACCTTGAGCTGCATAGAAACATGGGGAGGATTTGTCGTAGGCTTTCTCGTTAAGGTCTCCAAAGTTTCCAATTCCTCCTGTTGTATCTTGGAGTCTTTTGGTCCAGGGTCTTGAACTCCAGCCCACATCGGAGCTTGTTAGGGCGTAGCCCCCAAAAGTGGAAGCATACCAGGCAGTTACCACTTCCCCACCTGAGACAAGGACTTCTCCTTCTGTTGCTTTAACAGCCACCTCCCAGTTGCCTCCTTTGTTGCCGCCTTTGTAAACCTGACAGGCTTGGGTTGTGCAAATTTCTTTGCCTCCCCCGCCGGTATAGGCCCAGGCATATGATCTTGCAGCAATTGCTTGGGCTTTTAAAGCTTCCAGAGGCCAGGACTCTGGCATTTCGTAAATACCCAGGAGGTAGGTTTCAAGTGGCATTACCTCGTACCCTTTGACGGTAAGGCTTATATTTGGTTTTTTCTCAAAAGAGACTCCTTCAAAATAAGCGTTTAGAATTTGCTGGTAATTCTGCCCAGCATTTGCGCGGCCGTAGGCTCCGTATTGGTTTAGACCAACTCTGTGGGGAATTCCATAAGTAAAGAATGCGAAGCCGGGACTGAAGCCAGGATCAAGTTTTCTATCGTCTGTGCAGAGAAGAGGGCCTGCGCCTAACGACGTCGGAAGATTAAGACTTGCTAGTTTTTGAGCAATCAGGCCTTGCTGCTTTGAACTTAAACCGGCTATGTATTTTTCTACTTTTGCGACTTCCCCTGCTAAAAATTGGGCGTTTTTGTCAAGCTTGCCCTGGGCAACTTGAAGAGAGGCTTTGTTTGTTTTTAGTGATTCACGATCTTTTTCGAGTGTTTGAATGTCTTCGGCAATTTGCAATATATCTTCTTGGTCTTGCTCGACAATTCTTTGACGAATTGTTAGTTGGCGAAGTAGGTCAATTGCTGAATCTGCGAGGATAAAAGGAGCTAGCGGGTCGTGTTGCCTCAAGACCATGTAGTGGCGTTTGGTTTTTTCTTCAAAAAGCTCTTCTCTTAAACCTAAATTTTCTTCTCTTTCCTGAATATCTTTTTCCAGACCGTTTAGCTGAGTTGAAATACTGGTAATTCGTGATTTTATTCCGTCTACTTGCTTTTTAAGGTTTGCCAGCTCGGTTTTGTTTTTTTCGTGCGCGGGTTTGAAAGCGTCGATTTCTTTTTGGAGTTCCTGGATTTGGCAATCAAGGTCTGAGGCAGGACAATGGGAGGCGAGAATGGTAAAAGGTAAAAGGTAAAAGGTAAAAGGTAAAAGGATAAGAACGGAAAAGAAAAACGCAAAACTTTTGACCTTGGGCATGGATAAGATTATACCAGAGGAAGGTGCGGGGAATGGGGTTTTTGTGGTAGAATTCTGCTTGTACCTCGTTTTGCTCAGCGGGGGGTTTTGTTTTGAAAATGAAAAAACTTTCTATTTTTACTGCTTTGCTCTTTGTGGCTTTTTGGGTTTTGGGTACTGTTGGGCCAGTTTATGCGAAAGATTACTCATGGAAACAGTCGGATGGCACAACTACAGTAACTACTTCTTTCCCGGATCAGATACAAGAAGGCACTGGTTCGATTACTACAGAGTTTCGGTCTGATTCTCCTTATTTTGATAAGAAAAACCGCTATGCGCTCACCATACATCGCAAAGGGACGAGGGTTCGGGGAACGGCTTGTGAGTACACATATAATGTACCTGGCAGTTCTGACGAGCTTACTGTGGATAGTCAGCTATTAAAAGTAACTTGGAACATACTGGATTGTAATCGTGATAATCCGAGAGGCGATTGGACAATGGATGTTTGGTCTGGTCCGCCGGGTAGTGGATTCCCCCCTTATGTTAATGGGCGAGTTATTGCTCAGTTTACTTTTCCGGTTATACCCAAAGGTGGAGAGCCGAAGTTGGTTGCAAATTGTAAAGTGAAGGAAAGTCAACCTTTGACTTTTCAGATTGAAAATGTCCAAGCGGGTACTTCGTATACCCTTTGGCTCCATAATGCCTGGGAGAAGAAAACATATACTTTTCCTTCTGCCGGAATTTATACTGAAACTTTTATGCCTGGAAATGCATCTCATGCAACTGGTAAAAGACGGCTTTGTATGGATTTGGGTAAAGATAACAACAAAACCTGTCGTTATTTTGTGGATTTAGAATATGTGGCAGGCACTCCTAAAGAATGTAAGCTTGGGTCTGGGTCAACAAGTAGTCTGCCTGGAGCCAGCACAACTGCCGGCGATCCAACCAAACCCTTCCGATATGTTGATTGTGGGGGATCTGGAGGAAGCGGAGTACCGACCGCTCTTGGGTGTATACCTACTTCTGATTCAAATGCTCTTCTTGGGTGGTTTTTGAAGTGGGCGTATGGGCTTTCCGGGGGTGTTGCCTTGATTGTTATGATTATGGCGGGTTTCCAGATTATGACTTCTTCGGGTAACCCGGAAAAGATTCAGGGCGGAAGAGAGCTTCTTAACGCTGCGATTTCAGGCTTGTTGCTTGTTATATTCTCTGCTTTTTTGCTAAAACTTATAGGGGTCGATATTTTAGGTATACCCGGATTGAATTGAATAAAAATGGAACTTGCGCAATCCAGTCAAACCAGTTTTACACAACTTTCTCAGGGTGCCGGTTTAAATTCTGGTTTGGATACTTTGGGAGGGGTAGTTACTACTTTTCTTCCCTGGATCTTAGGAATATCCGGGTTGGTTCTTTTTTTCTATGTTATATGGGGCGGGTTTGGGATAATGACAGCAAAGGGGGATCCTAAGGCAACGGCTGCCGCCAGGGAACATTTAACAAAGGCTCTTGTGGGGTTTTTGATTGTTTTTATGGCTTATTGGCTGGTTCAGCTTCTTGGATTGATATTCGGAATCCAACAGTTTAGAAGTATCTTTTCCTGAGTCGTACACTAGTACATACGTACACTCGAGAACTAGTACGCAGGTACAATCGGAGACTAGTACACCAGTACACTCGAAAACAGTACACTCACGGCTAGACGTTTTGGGATTTTAGAAGCTTCCATAGGACTTGGCCGCATTCTTTCTTTAAACCTTCCAACTTCACATACTCAACTTCTGTTAAGTAGGTTTGTTCTTTGGCAAAGTATAGTAGATATTCTGTTTCAACCAGAGAGCCGTAGGCTATGCGTAAGAACTGTCTGAATTCGTTCTTATTCTGACGAGCATATCCTTCAATAATATTTAAAACCACAGATAACGCAGATCTTCTTATTTGGGAAGTAATACCATATAGTTCGTGCTTGGGAAACATCCTTGTTGCCTTGTAAATTTCCAGGGCGAGAATATCCGCCTTTTGCCAAGCGATTAATCTTTTGTAAGAGTAGTCTGAAGAATCAGGTGCCACGAGTTTTTGAAGATCCGAGTGTACTAGTTGCGAATTGACGAGTTGCTTTTAGATAGTCTTTGAACTTTCCTCCTCCGAATCTTCTGTTTCTCTTTGAAAAATCTTTTAAGGCTAATTCAAATTTTCCTGGAGTAAAATCAGGCCAGAGAGTCTTTGTGAAGTAAAGTTCGGCGTAAACCGCCTGCCAAGGAAAGTATCCGGATAGTCTTTTATCTCCTCCTGTTCTTATTATGAAATCCGGGTCCGGAGTTCCTGCTGTATCTAGTTGTTCAGAGAACTCTTCTTCGGTAACCGGACTCTCGCTCGCGCGTTGGTGAGTTTGAATTTTATCTAAAATTCTGTTTACGGCTCTTAGGATTTCTTCTCTGCCTCCGTAGTTTAGAGCAAAAGAAACAGTGATTTTGTTTTTATTTTCGGTACTTTTAACAATTTCCTTAGCAAGAGAAGCGATGTCTTTGGGGAACCAGTCTATGTCCCCTACAATTCTTAACTGGACGCCCATCTTTTCTAGTTCGCGAAGGTTAGATTTTAAGGCGTCCCGAAAAATAGTAAATAATCCTTTAAGCTCTGCGGAGTCTCTTTTTCTGTTTTCGGAGGAAAAAGCCCAAAAAGTAAGGTAGCTTATTCCTCGTTTAACAGCGTGTTCGACTATTGGCTTTATTGTTTTTTCCGCCGCAACTCTGTGGCCTTCTACCGGACCCATGCCGCGAAGGGCCGCCCACCGGCGATTACCGTCCATGATTATTGCAACGTGGGTTGGGGTTTTTGGTTTTTCCGGAGAAGTAACTGGTTTACTCATTTATTCCTATATCCTACCGCGCAGGCTGGTCAAAATTGTATCATATTGCCCTTTTGCCTTCTACTTTGTTAAACTGATTGTGCCGTGAAAGGTGAAATGCAAAACGTAAACAGCTCAATGCTGGCTCAGGTTCCTCTTGGACAAAGATATAATTCTCCTGTTTATAAGGCTGGCGACATAGGGAGTTTGGTTTCTTCCCTTGCCAGTGATTTATATATTATTGCCGGGATAGTTTTGTTTGCTCTTTTTATTTGGGGGGGTTTGCAGATGATACGAGCAGCCGGCGGAGGAAATCCTGAGGATTTTAAAAAGGGAAGGACGATTATTTTTGGAGCGTTGTTGGGTTTCTTGCTAATTTTTTCTTCATATTGGATAATTCAGCTTATTGAGGTGCTGACACACCTGAAGATTTTTTAATATAGAACACAGGACATAGTGCATGGTGCACAGGAAAACTAAGACAATAATGCAAAAGGCTTGGGTGAAAATTGTATCCTCTGTTCTTCTTTTTTTTGTTTTTGTGCTTTTTTCGGGGAGTTTGTCGGTAGCGGCGCCTTATAGTGACCAGCGGGCGTGTGAGGGAGTTTGCGGGCCGGGTAATTGCACTATTGATCCCGGTGGATCCAATTGGGTGTGTCTTACAGCTCCGAAAGGAAGTGCGTTGCCGGGGCTTTTTGGGAAGGTTACTCCTCCTGTTGGAGTAAGTCCCGGAGTTTCGGGGATAGGCAATCTTATCGGCGCGGTTTTGAGGATACTGGTTTTGGTCTCCGGGATTTGGGCTTTGTTTAATTTTATTATCGCGGGGTATCAGTTTATGCAGGCTGGCGGCGATTCAAAGGCGGTATCTGCAGCGTGGGCTCGTATTTGGCAAAGTTTGGTGGGTATAGTTGTTGTTGCTGCATCGTTTTTATTCGCTGCGATTATCGGGCAATTGTTTTTCGGAGACGCGACAGCAATTTTGAAACCGGTACTGGTTACACCATGAGGAAGGGTGGTAGGTGGTAGGTGGTAGGTGGTAGATAGTAGATAGTAGATAGTAGATAATTAGTTAAACATGATTACACTAAACGCGATACTTGCAGCAAAAGAGCCCTTGGGGGATTTGAATGGGCAAGGTTTTGGGCCTTTGCAAAACCCGGGGGACCAACCCGGGACGTTACTTGAGAAGTTGCTTTCTAACATTGTTGGTTTTTTGGTTGTAGGCGCGATCTTGTGGTTTGTCGTCCAGTTTGTACTGGCTGGATATAGTTTTATGACTGCCGGAGGGGATCCGAAGGCTGCGGCTGATGCAAGGAATAGAATTGTTAATGCTTCTATCGGGTTGGTTGTGGCGTTTATTGCTCTTATTTTTACTTCAATAATTGCTTCTCTTGTGGGGATAGATGTTTTGGATATTAACGGTTTCTTGAGTAAAATTACGATAGGAGGGGGTAAGTAAGATGGAGCTTGCGGCGCTAAACAATCCCCTTTCTGGGAGATTAAGCCCTCCGAGTGGAGATGCTGCGATTGGCAGTTTCGATAGTATTGTCACTTCGATTATTTCTCTCTTTTTTATCGTTGGAATTCTTCTCTTTTTCTTTTACTTTATAATTTCTGCTTATCAGTGGATTACTTCTTCCGGGGATCCAAAGGCTGTTGAAAAGGCCAGAAACGGTGTGGTCCATTCTATTGTTGGGCTTGTTGTATTATTCTCTGTTTATGCAATTTTAGGGCTTTTTGGATTAATTTTTGGTATCGACATTTTACAATTGGATATTGCGAAGCTTAAAATCTAGGGTAGAACACAAGGGACTATTTAGTGGTAAACTAGTTTTGAAGGAGGTGAAAAAATTTTGACTAACAAATATCTAAATGCACTTTGGACCAGCGCTTTGGCACTGTCTGCCTCGGCTGTTCCGGCTTTTGCTCAGAAGAAAGTGGAAGAAGGAAAGATCAACATTGGTGCTGGTGCTCCTTCGGATGTCGTGCGCGATTTAACTATTGGGACTGTTGTTTCTGTCGCTATTCGGGTCTTAGTAATCGTCGCTGCGGTTCTTTTCTTTTTTTGGTTGGTTTTGGGTGGTATTAAATGGATAACTTCAGGCGGAGATAAAAATAAGACCGAAGAAGCAAGGCAGCAAATAACGGCGGCTTTGGTTGGTTTGGTTGTTGTTTTCTCAGCTTGGGCAATAGCTCAGCTTATTAAGATTCTGTTTGACGTAGACTTGTTCAACCTTCAGTTGAGTAGGCCTGCTTAAACAGCAGATCTTGGGTGTTTTAGGAAGCAATCCCTCGGGTTTCGACTCCTGGGGGATTGTTCGTTTGTGGGGTTTGGGGTAAACTACGAACAGTGAAAACAATAAACAACATGCAGGCCAGGTTTGGGACTGCTTTGTTTTTGGCGGCTATTGTTTACTTTTCTTTGCCTTCTTCTGTTTTTGCTGCGTCTTGCGGAGATGTTCCCACAATTAAAGATATTGAGTGTGTTGCGGGGAATTTGGTTTCTGCGGCTTTGGGTTTAGCGGGGATAGTTCTGTTTATTATGTTTTTGATTGGGGGTTTTAAATATATGACTTCGGGGGGAGATCCAAAAGCAGTTGAGGCGGCAAAAGGAACCCTTACTCAGGCTGTTGCCGGATTGGTGGTTTTGGTTTTGGCTTATGTTGTGTTGGTCGTAATAGAGGCCATTACAGGAGTCAACGTAACAGAATTTAAAGTGACTACACCGTAGTGACAATCTTAAATTTACAATTTTTAATTTCTAATGAATTTTTAAACGTTTCAATTTTAAAGCTTCATTTCAAGTTTGAGATTTAAAATTAAAAATTTCCCAATGAGGCCCTTTTTACTTTCCTTATTTCTTTTTGCCCTTCCCTATTTTTTTTTACCGTCTTCTGTTTTTGCGGCGGATGATCCGTGTTTTGTTTGTAACGGCGGCGAGTGGAAACTTGCCTCCGGAGACGGAACCTGTCCTAAAGATAAAGCAATTGTCGAGTGTAAAACTGACGACGAGGCCTCTTTTGGAGGCTGTCGAGGGGGGGGAGTAAGCGCTGGGGGGGCTTGCGAGACAAAAAAAGATGGTAGTTCTACGGGTGCTGGTTCGGGCAGATTGCTGTTTGCCCCGGAGGTTGGAGCAAGTTTGTGCCCGTATGGTCAGAATTGCGATGTGAATTCGGAAGATAAAGTTGCCGGATTTTTAAATGATTCCAGTAGCCCATATCTTAGTGGTGCAGAAAACACAGATAGTGGATGTACTGGCGATTTTCTGGGAGATCTTGTCCGCCGTTTTAAGGAGTTTCTTGCTAATCTTTTTCGCGGAGGTATTGGGGCGGGAAAAACAGTATTTTTATCTGACGAGGAGTCCCCTAAACCTTGCGGGGATGCAGTTGGGGAATTTGACAAAGCTACCGACGCAATACGCAGAACTCTTGAGCTTAACCCAAACCCACTCAGAGAGCGGGGAGGTGATACTTCTTACAAGCAAATTTCATCTTCAAGTTTGAAAGACATCATAGATAAATCTGCAAACGGAAGATGTGTTCCGGGAGGGTTAATAAAAGCAATTTCGCAAAAAGAAGCTGGGGCGGTTTTTAATTATACTGACGCGGAGGTTTCAAAGTTTTCTACAACCGGATGGCAGAAAACTGCGACAGAAAACGAGAAAAAACGCGGGTATTGTTACAACACATGTGATGATCCTGCACTAAAATGTACTGGTTCTGATGTTTCCGGGCCAATGCAGTTTGAAAGGGGCACATGGAATGGTCTTGTTCCGGAGATAGCACGCGCACTTAAGGAGGATTTTGGAGTGACTTCTCCGCCGGATCGATGTAATTTGCGGGATTCTATTGTTGCTGCTGCTGTTAAAATTAAGAAAGATAGCGGGACAGGGGCGACACAGTGCGCAAACTGGGATGAACCTACTGTCCGTAATAAGGTTGCTAAAAATTACTGCGGTACATGTGACGATGGGCCGGCTTGCGGCGTTAACTACTGTGGCAGCGTTTGGAGTCTTTACCAGTCTTATTCGTCCATAAAATGAAGAGCTTTTTTAAGAGCACCAAGTTTAAGGTTTTTGTCTCAGTCTTGATATTTTTCGGGTTTGGTTTTTATTTACTTAGGCCGGGCGATGAAAACAAAGAAAGTCAGGGTTCTGACAGTGGTGTCTATTACTCCCCTACTCCTGCTGTCGAAAGTCCGGCGGAGAATAAATCTAAATTCATTACGTTTTTGCCAATAGACAATGAAAATTATCTGGTTGAGTATTTTCCAGATCGGGATTATTTCTTTGTTCAGATTCGTAAAAACCCTTATTCGTTTTACAAAAAACAGGTTGAAGATATTTTCGGACAGTTTAAAATTCCGCTTAATTCTGTAAATGTTGAATGGAGTTCTGTTCGCGGTGTTGGACCGTGAGGTTTAGAGAGTTTGCAGCTTTTCTGTAAGGAGCATTCGTGCAAGAGTTGAGGGATTTAAGCCCTTTTTGCGCGCGGCTATCCTCAGTTTATCTTTAAGGGTTTTTTCCATACGAATGACTATGGTCTCCTTCAGAGGTCTATACTCCCAAACAGCCTCGCTAAAATCCATCTCTACTTCTTCCATTTCATCCCAATAATCAGCAAAGCTATGAGTTTTCCAAAATTCCCTTTCCTCCTCAAGGTTTTTAAATTTAGGAATTTTGCTTTTTTTCTTTTTCATATAGTTTTCTCCTTTCTTTTTTGTCCGCATCTCGTGCGCTAACTACATAATATTGACCACTTCCTTCTCGCGCAAGCACTAAGGAAACTATTCGTGGTCCAACTCTCCCAACAACCAGATAGCGTTGATTGTAGCTTCTTTGGTGATAAATGAAGCTGTTCCCAACCATCTCAGCCTCGTTTTCTGTTACGCCATGTTTTGTAATATGCTCTTTATTCCAGTCGTCCCAGATTAACCTTTTGATTTTAATTCTTGTCATATTGTCTTACAATGTATTACAAATGTCAATGCCGCTAATTTCTAGTATACGGCATAAAGTATTTGCAAAACTATGGCTTTAAATGGTAGGCTCAGAGGTAGTACATGGAAAATAGTGCATAGTGCACAGAAAGGAAAGCTGGTTTTAATGAAATTTTTAGGAAGCTTGCTCGCTTCTATAATTCGCTATCGAAAAGTCCTTGCTTTTTTTGTGTTTTGTTTTTTGGTTATTGCTCCCGTTGCGCGAGGGGCGGGGCTTTTGGATTTTTATGATGGGGTTAGTGCTGACGGGCAGAACCTTAATAAGTTTGTGTACAACAACACGGAGCAATGGCAAAATACTATTGCCGGGCAGATTGTTGGAGGGTGTGATGATGCAAAGTGTCCGGAGGGGTTGAAGGTTGGAGCGATTGGGGCAACAAGCAGCATGATTGCGGGGCTTTACCGTAATCCTCCTGCATCGGGAGTTGTCTATGTTGCCGATGTTATGAAGAGGTTTAACGTCGTTGGGCCGGTGTATGCCCAAACCGGAACAGGGTATGATGCACTCTCCCCTATACTTCCAGTCTGGAAGGCTTTTCGGAACTTTGCGTATGCTTTTTTTGCTATGGTTTTTATAGCAATAGGTTTGGCAGTAATGTTTAGGATGAAACTTGATCCCCGAACTACTTTGACTATTCAATCTGCGATTCCAAGAATAATTGTTGGGTTACTGCTACTTTCTTTTTCGTATGCAATTGCGGGGCTTTTGATTGATTTAATGTATGTCATGATTGCTCTTTTGGGAGTGATTTTTGGTGAGGTTCCTAACTTTTTATCTGCTAAACAAATACAAGACGAATTTCTTAATGGAGGGTTTGCACAGGTTATTGGTAAGGTTTTTGCGACACTAGGGGGAGGTTTTAACTTGGCGAGCGGGGCGGCTTTGGGTGTTGCTGGTCTTGTCACTGCTGGCCTTTCTTTCATGATTAGCCCTCTCGGTTGGGTTACGGCTCTTGGTGCGGGTTTGCCTTTGCTAATCATGTTGGTGATCATCTTGTTACTGCTCTTTAGATTGTTTATAGAGTTAATGCGTGCCTATATTATGATCATAATACTTATTGTACTTGCTCCCCTTCAGATAGCTTTTGGAACAATACCCGGGATGCCTGGGTTTGGGTCATGGTTTAAGAATATAATGGCTAATATCCTGATCTTTCCGGGGGTTGCCTTTGTTCTGCTTTTGGCGCAGGTTATGGTTGGGATTGCTGGTGAAGCAGGAGATAAGTTGTGGGTTCCACCTATGATTGCTGGGAATATACTTGGTGTTAATGCTGTGCCCTTATTGATTGGGTTTGGTTTTATGTTAATTGCGCCGCAGGTTCCACAGGCGATCCGGACAATGTTTGGTATTCGCGGACTTGGTTTTGCTATCGGTGAGACACTTGGGCCAGCTGCGTTGTTAGGAGAAGCGGGAAGGTCGGGAGCTGGATATTTTGCCGGGCAGAAGATTAGTGATTATGCCGGCAGTGCTACGGGCGGACTTGGTGTACCTCAACCTACATGGCAGAGGGTGCAAAAATATGCTCAACAGCGGCGTTGGATTGCTTAGCTTTACTTTTACTGATGACTAAAGAGCGTTCCGGTGGTTCGAGTCTAGGTTTTGGTGGACTGGTTTTGAGAGAAGCTGTGGGTGTTGTGCGGTTTCTGTTTGCTGCAAAGATACTTGAAGCTATTGAGATAAAAAAGGCCCAAGGTAGAGCTGGTCCTTTTGTCCGATATCTTGAGCTATGCCTTAAACGGCGCAAATAGTGCTGCTTTGTTGAGGTCGTTTATCTCACTTGAGTCAAACCAGCCCGAGGCGCTTGGTTTGAATCCAATCCTTCTTTTGTTATTTAGTATCCCTTCAAACAGTTCGCGTTCTGCGTCGTAAAGTGGTTTACCTCCAATTCTGACTCCTCTTTGTTTCATTGACTCGACAGAACTCAAAAAACCTACTTGTCTGGCAGCTTCCAGGATGGATTTTGTGTATATTGTATCTGTTGTACCTCTGTTTACTCTTTGGTTGAGGGAACCGATGTCGATCTTGGGAAATTTGAGAAATTCGACTGGATCATCCATTCTAGTACTTTGGTAAGAGGTGTTTGCAACTGCTATACCGGCTAGCCAATTTACTTTTGTGAGTTGAACTAGCTTTGTTAGTGTTTCCCCTTTAAGTTTAACCCCCCTACTCAGAGCCACTCCGTCAAGCATTGCTCTGAGCCCATTTGTAAACGGCTTATTGAGTCTGAGAAGCTCTTGAGGGTTAACAATTTTCTCTCCGGCTTTTTTGAAATCTGTGTCCATTATGGCGTCGTATACCTTTCCGGCAGAATACCAAAGTTGTAGGGCGTAGGGTATGTGCCTTGCGCCTCGGCCTACACCTTCGTACCAGCCTTTGAACTCTCCGTCCCGGCGTCTGAATTCCCATTCTGCTTGGCTCCATGGAAGATTCCCCAGCTCGATTCCTTGATTTCTCCACAACTCCCAGAAGGTAACTTTGTCTCCCCTTCTCCCTTCGGCTTGAAAAACGTCAAGTGCCGTTCCCACCATCGTGGGAAAACAGCCAAGAGTCGCTGGAGCTGCTACAGCAAAAGGGTTGTCTTTTGAGGATTCTGATAACTGTCTTAGGCTTATATACATGGCTTTCACCATATCGCTTGTGGAGTCGCTTACATTGAGGGCGATTGTGGCTAATCTTTTGGTCTCGTCTCCGCTACCATTTCTTACGGTTTGGACTTCTCCTCTACGTTGGGCCAATTCTATTTGTTCGTCTAGGAGAAAATTGTTTCCTTCCACACGACCCACTTCACGAAGCATTTTGGCCATGAAGCTGTCCGGGTTAACGCTACCTCCACTTACTCCATAGCGAAGATTTATATTCCAATGTTCGGCAAGTCTAAGGGCGAGTATCGCAGCGTCCCGGTCTCCAACTTGGTTTGCAACATATTCGATTTGTTTCTCTTGCATGTCACTATATATGGATGAGCCAAATGGGTTGGGCATTTTGTCGTTTTCTCTGAGTTGAGAACGAGGAGAGGGGTCGGTGACTCTTCCTTCAGCCATATCAACCCACGTTCGCAATGCCCTGTCCACCATTTTGCCCATTCTCTCCTTGCCGGGAAGAGTTTCAGGCATGCGACCAATTGTTCCGTATTCCCCGGCACGGGGAAAAACTGCCCAAGGGGCGGTAAACAGTTCCGTTATTCCCTCTATGGTTCCGCTGAATTTTTCGTGCTGCCCCCAGCTTTCCAAAAGTCGGGCAATCGCTAGTATTTCTTCGGCACTTTCAGACAGGGCCTCTGCGTATGCTTGTTTCTCTTCCGCAGTCCTAAGTCTTGTCTCGAATGCACCGGTTGCTTCCCTCCTGGCTTGGATTTCTGGTGGAAGATCGAGGTGTTGTTGCCATTTTTCGGCCTGTTCGGCCAGGGGTGTATACACATAAGTCATGGCCATCTGATGACTAAATGCGTCTGGTCTTCGGAGCCATGCTCTTTCTCTCGCTCGGGTGGATAATCTTACTTCTAGTGGGTCTTCTACCCGCGGTAAAGCTTCAGGGGTAGGCAATCTCCTTCTTAATTCGTCAGACAGTTCGGATCCTAGAGGGGCACCAGGTAGTCCTTCCGGTCCAGGCATACCTGGAGGGCCTGGGTCATCGCGTTCTGGCATAGTTGGTAGAGTTTACCACATAATGGTGCGGCTAGGGAACAATTCGGTGTTACAATAAATTACATGGTAGAGATACAACAACCCTTGAGACATCAAGAAGAAAGAATGAACTTGCGGTTGCAGCTTATCGGCCAGGTTGCGCGTTCTTTAGACATAAGAGACTTGGATTTCCCCGGTTCCCTTGTTAACCCAGATATTTGGAGTGCTTACTTTAATGAACAACTTAATGATTGGGAAAAAGGTAAAGAACGGTCAATGGTTGCTTATCAAGAGCTTTTTTGTGATCGTTTAGCGAAGGATGTTTCTGCTTTGCCATCCGATTATCGCGTTACCAAGTGGCTAGAGTATATGTTTGGCCTTGGTCCAAACGAGAAGTTGGACAAAGATAAATTAATTGGGCTTACAAATTTCCGAGAAGGTGCAAGACGAACTACGAGACTTGTGGCTCAAAACCCAGCCAATGTGGCGCCGGAACCAAATGCGATTTCTGAGACCTTACCTGCTGCAACCGCTACAGAAGATGCAGAAATAACTGCACCAATTTCAACTTTGGCTACTGTGGAGGATGTGGCGGAGCAGCAGGTGGATGCCAAGGGCGAGGTGGGTAATCTTGGGGAAGCAACGGAGCGACAGGCGAATGTCGGAGAGCCGCTTGGTGGAGAGGGTAACCTTGGAAAGGCTTTAAGAGAAGCGTTTGAGAGGGCTGGTAAAGAGATGCCTAAAGCTGGGGCGCAGGTCGCTCCACCCGCCGAGGATTGGGAGGCGGCCAGAAAGAAATTTTTTGAAGACGAGGAGGAAAGGCGGCAGGAGGAATTGAAGGTTGCCCAAGAGGAGGCTGTGCAGAAGTGGGCGGCCGATCAGGCCAGGCGAAGATCCGAGGCTTCGACGGGGGCGCAGGGAGAACCTCAGCAAGCACAGGCTGCGGAACCAGTCCGACCCCCAACCCCACCACACGTTTCCGCTCCGACACCCAAAGGGCCTGCTCCTGAGATACTGCGCAGAAGAGAGCAGGCGGCGGCCAGGGCGGCGGCGGCGGCGGCGGCGGCGGTTTCAGAGAATGGTGATGATACTGAACTGGAGGAGAAGATGGCCGGGTGGAGGACGGCTGCTGATGCCTATTGGAAAAAAGCTTGGCAAACGGTACCCGCTCGCGTAACGCCTCCTCAACCTACGGGTGGTTGGGGTAATGTTTTTAATGCTTTGTTTGGTGGCCAGCAACCCTCGGCTCCACAGGCCCCGGAATTGTCCGGACGAGATCGAGTTCTTTTAGGGGTTATTGGTAGACTTGTCACTGTGGCAATTAATCCTGCTTATGAAAAAGGTCGACTTTTGGTTGAGGTTGGTAGCCTGGTTCAAAACCTTGCTAGGTCCCCAAAAAACACAGGTTTGGGTGCTGTGGATCTTAGGCAGTATTTGGTGGGACAGGATGATGTTGTTGTTGGGTATTTAAAGGAAAAATACGGGCGAAATCGAGTGGAACTGGAGGCTTTAAGAAGGAGGATTATACCAGAAACTCAATCGGAGGCGCCTTTGGTAAGAAACCGAATGGATAGGGATGCCCTTAGTTTTTTTGGGTCATGGCTTATTGATAGAATCAAAAAATCAGCGTAGGGTTTTCTCCCTTTTTCGTTTTTGTGAAAACAGGTTTGTTGCAAAGCTATTTTCATATGGTAAGTTAAGGGTGACGTTAAAAAAGAATGCCTCTACAACAGCACCCTGTCCCACAAGAGATTTCCAGTTATGAGTTTCGCCTTGTAGGCGATATGACTTTAAAACAATTCCTGCAGTTGGCAGGAGGGGTTGGTGTGGCTTTTTTGTTTTTTGTGACTCCTATTCCCGCCTTTGTTCGTTGGCCTTTGGTTACTCTGGCAGCATTAGGAGGCGCGGCATTGGCATTTTTGCCGATTGAAGAGCGTCCACTTTCTCATTGGATTTTTTCTTTTGTAAAGGCGATATACTCCCCTACTGTTTATGCCTGGCAGGATGGGGGGTCTGAGGATGTTTACCAGCAAAGTTCGACAGTTACCGTGGGAGACGGTATTGTTTCAACTCAAGGCGAAGAAAAGGCTCAAGAATACTTGTCCTCTATTCCAAAGCCTTCCATAGTTGAGCCTTTTGAGCAACATGAGAAAAAATTTTTCTCATGGGTTCTTGATCTTTTTGCGCAAACTACCCAAATTCGCACGGCCCCCATACAACAACAGGCTTTTACTGAAAACTCTTCTCCTGTTGCGGTTCCCCCGTCACAGCCTGTCAAGGTTGAACCGACGCCTACTTCGGTACCTACCACTCCCCCGCCAAATGTTACCTATACTCCGCAAAATGTTGCCCCTGTAATGGTGAACCCTTCGGCGCAAAACAACGCGGCCCAGGCTATATTTAATCTTGAGGCTTCACCGCCGAATCCTCCTACTATCCCAAACACAATTACCGGACAGGTTTTAACTCAGGACGGACGGATTGTAGAGGGAGCTATTTTGGAGATTCGGGAGGTCGGTGGGAGCCCAGTCCGCGCGTTGAGAACAAACAAGGTCGGACATTTCTTAACGGTTACGTCGCTTAAAAATGGAGAGTATGAGATTGAAACAGAAAAGGATGGTTTGGTGTTTGAGGCGGTTAAACTGCAGGCAATAGGAGAGATCATTCCACCGATATTGATCAAAGCGAAGGGTTGACTCTATGACTAAAATCTTACCAATTTCTGCTTATGCGCAGCACCACATAATAGTTTCGGATATTGTTGAGGATATTGTTCTGACTAAAGATGGCGGAGCGGCGTTGGTACTTCGTTCTACGGCATTAAACTTTTCTTTGCTTTCCGAGAATGAACAAGAAGCTGTTACTCTGGCGTATGCGGCTTTGATTAACTCTTTGTCATTTCCAATTCAGATCTTGGTTCGTTCTCAAAAGAAGGACATCACTCGATATTTGAATTATCTGGACGAACAGGAGAAAGTGCAAACTAATCAAAAGTTAAAAAGCCTTATGCTTTCTTATAGAACCTTTATTTCGCAGACTGTGAAGAAGAGAAATGTTTTGGAAAAAGAGTTTTATATGATAATCCCCTTCTCTCCTTTTGAACTTGGGGTCACTCCGAGTAATTTTATCTCGACGGTAACTTCAAAGAAGACGAAGCGGCTTCCTTTTTCGAAAGAGTATGTAATCAAAAAAGCAAAAACGGTACTTTACCCAAAACGAGATCACTTGTCACGCCAGGTGGGGCGTTTGGGAATTCGAGTGGAGCAGTTGACTACAGAGGAGCTCGCTACTTTGCTTTTCAAAATCTATAATCCGGAAAACGTTGGCGATGTTCCACAAACACAACCGACAGCGTAAGATGTCGAACCAATAATGCAATTACCAAATCCGCTATCAATGTTTAAGAAATCTGGTGTTAACCACCCGACTACTGGGTCTGTCCCCACAAATCTTGAAAAAAAACCGACTACAAGTAAGTCGATCCAGGACATTATTGCTCCAAAGAAAATTGAGATTGATTTTGATTATATGATAATAAACGAAAGGTATTTTAGAACCTTGTTTATTTCCGGGTATCCCCGGTTTGTCTATCCTGGCTGGCTCGATCCGGTTATAAACTTTGACCATTCTTTAGATCTTTCTTTCTTTATTTATCCTGTCCAGGGAAAAGGGGTCTTGGATGACCTTCGACGCAAAATTACTGAGATGGAGGCTGAGATTGCAACGGATATTCAGCGCGGAAAGATACTTAACCCTTCGACAGAAGCAAAACTTGAGGATGCCAGGGGTCTTCAAGAGCAACTAGTAAAGGGGGCTGAACGGTTTTTTCAGTTTTCCTTTTACATAACGATTCCTGCTTCGAATTTGGAAGAGTTAAACAATATAACGGCGCAGGTTGAGTCTACTTTGGGATCTATCCTTATTGTTGCAAAAAAAACAAGTTTGAGGATGGAGGATGGATTCTTAACGACTCTACCTTTGGGGGAAGATCGGCTATCTATAACCCGAAACATGGATAGTACTTCTTTGGCTACAACTTTTCCCTTTTCGTCGGCTGAACTTTCTTCTGACCGAGGGGTTTTGTATGGGATAAACGAAGATAATGATTCTTTGGTAGTTTTTGATAGATTTAGTTTGGAGAATTACAACTCGGTTATTTTTGCTACTTCGGGCGCGGGAAAATCGTTTGCTGTAAAACTTGAGGCTTTGCGTTCGTTAATGTTTGGGGCTGAGGTTTTTATTATTGATCCTGAGCAGGAGTATCAAAAACTAGCAGGGGCTGTAGGGGGAGAATTTATATCTTTTTCTTTTGGTTCTCAGGCTAAGATTAACCCTTTTGACTTGTCAACCGTTCGGCAGGACGAGGAGAATCAACTTAGTCTTAAGATTTTGTCTTTACATTCTTTGTTTGGGGTAATAATGGGGACGCTTAATCCTTCGGAGCAGGCGGTTTTGGACAGGGCTCTAATTGCAACCTACAAGGCTAAGGGGATAACACCTGACCCTACTACTCAAACCAAGCCGCCGCCTTTGATGGAGGATCTTTATAAGACTTTAATTGGTATGGAGGATCAGGTTAGCAGATCTTTGGCGGATAGATTAGAGAAATTTGTAAAGGGGTCATTTGCTGGAATTTTTGATCAGCACACAAACATTAATTTAACTAACCCTTTTACTGTCTTTTCGGTTCGAGATTTAGAAGAGGCACTTCGCCCAATTGCGATGTTTGTGATCTTGGATTTTATATGGACTAGGGTAAAGGAAACTTTGAAGAAAAGGATATTAATAGTTGACGAGGCTTGGCATATGATGCGGTACCCTGATACGGCGGCGTTTTTGTATTCCGTTGCAAAACGTTCGCGAAAGTACTACTTGGGATTGACCACTATTACCCAGGACGTTCAAGACTTTTTATCTTTGGACATTGGAAAAGCTATTGTTACAAATTCTGCTTTAAGGCTTCTCATGAAACAGTCCCCTACTGCAATCGACACTGTTGGAGAGGTTTTTAAGCTTTCTCAAGGAGAGAAGCAGTTACTTTTGGCGTCAGATATTGGAGAAGGGATCTTTTTTGCGGGATCCAATCATGTTGCAATTCGGGTTGTTGCGTCGGAAGAAGAATATAAACTAGTAAGCACGAAGCCTTCGGAGACTGTTGAAGAGAGGGAGGTGGAAAGAAAGACTCGGGACTCGGGACTCGGGACTCAGGGCAACCCAACACAGGCAATGCCAACACAACAGACTGCTCCTGTGGTGCTAGTTCCCGTAATACCACCTACTCCCCCACAACCGCCTTCGCAGCCAGCAGGGCCGATTTACCAAGTAGAAGAAGAGTAAGAACCTCCGATTGGGAATCGGAGAACCTTGCTGTATGCTTCGATAAGAACTTACTTCGTAAGACCTTGCCGCTTTGCGGTAGGAAACTACGCAACAGTCACTCTCAATTGTTTGCACAATTGGAAGAGTTTTTTGCCAAGTAAGGAAAACTATGCAAAAAAACTATTCAGTTCAATGCGGGTTTGGAATTTGTATGACATCCTCCCCGCTCTGAAGAGCGGGGTCTCCTCTAAAGGAGGATGACATATCAGCGTTCAATTCATCTCCAGACTGAAAGTCTGGAGTTTTCTTGAATGCTGCTATAAATCAGTAACATTGATTAAAATGCGATACAATTGGGCATGGCTCAGAAATCGCGTGGTTTGTTTGATTTAATAGGGAATGCTGTTTCTGATGCACGAGAAACTGTCGCTCGGAATTTTTTTCGTAAGCACGGACCGCGCCCAACGATCCCTACTAAAACTCAAGAGACTCCCCCTTTCCCTCCGCCACCAGTAGGCAAAGAAGTTACTCCCGGGACTGTTTATGATGCATCTACTTTAACGACACGGCCGGGTCGAATAAGATCTGGCGAGGAAAGGGCAACTGAACCTCAATCTCCACAATCTCCACAGACTCAACCGGCACAACCAACTTATCAAAGCCCGGTTCAGGAAGCTTTGTCTCAGAAATCTCAACTTGCGGCCTGGCAGTCTCTTCAGAAACATACACCGCAGGCTTCGGAGGGGCAAACTCCCGGGCCGGACGAGGAAGCGTTGGACCCTGGGCTTCAGTTTGTTCGGATGGGACCAACAAGGCGAGTTGCTCCTATTGTTAGTTCTCCTACTACTCAAGAGGGTTCGGAAGACTCAAGACTTGCAGAACGACTGAGAGAAAAACATGCTGCCTCAATGCTTCGGCTTGCTCTCAAGCCAAAAAGTTGGCAGGAGTTGATTTTGGACCAATTTAAGGAAATTTTTTCTCCTTTGACGTTTGGTCTCATACCACTACCCAGGTCTACACAAGAAAAATTGCAGCAAGCACTAGGGCAATTTGCCAGGGAAGAACCTCAGCTTGCTCAAACAGAGGAGATGAAACTTCTACAACAAGGTTTGCCGGATGTAAGCCGAGAGGTTGAAGTTCAAGCCACAGGGCAGTTGCCTCGCGGGGTCGGTTCGTATGTTTTAATACCACCAAGCCGTTTTCAGGAGGAAGATGCTCGGCCGGCTTATGATCGCCCGTCTTTTTTACAAATAGACCTGAACTCTGCTCGTAATTTTATTCGTGTCGGGACGCCAAGCGCTCCTGTTCCTACTCCTGGTTTACCGTTGGGTTCAACAATAAGACAAACTGCCGGATCGGCATTGAAGACCGCCGTTTCCCAAGGCTCAATTGGAGGACGAGGACTGGCTGCTGGGGCTATGCGCGGAGCCGGTTCGTGGCTAGGAAGACAGATGGCGGTTTTTGGTGCGCGTTTGGCACTCTTGAATCCTACCGGGGCAGCTATAGGTGGTGGCGTTTTGGTTGCTGTTCTTTTGTTGATCATATTGGGTAGTGGCTTTGCTGTCATACCAGGATTAAGCTCTATAGGCAACCAACACGCGGCGCTTGTGGCAGGGCAACAAGGTAGTGGTCCTCCGACTCCTCAAGGGTCACAGTATGTTCAGATAGATATAAAGGCTAGCCGGGTAAACATGAAGAACGAGGATTTACCTGTGAAGGTTAAATTTATTATAACAATAAAGGAGGAAAAAGAGCCGTTTAAATCTTTATCGGCAACGACGACTGTTACGGCAACTAACAAAGATGGGTCTAAGAGTATTAAGGGTGGCGATCTTAGTTGGACTACCGATAAAACAAAAGAGGTCGAGGTGGAGTTGGACGATTCGTTGAAAGATAGCAGTGTAACTATATCTGTTGTGGCGCATGCTGAGGTGGCAAGTCAAACCAACACTCAAACTTCTTCAAACAGTTTCAGTGTAATTGTTGGTAATCCTCCAGAGGAGTGTCCTTCTGAATGGCCTACGGCATTTGGTAGGATTACACAAGGCCCTGGGGGATCATTTAGCCATGCTGGTTTTGAGGCTATTGATATTGGACATGCTGACGGAAAACTTATTACCGGGCAGGGAGTTATGGCGACACATGGAGGTATTGCCACCAGACAACCTGATATGTATCCAGGCTATGGTCAATGGGTCACCATAGAGACTGTTTGCAGGGGTAAAAAGATTTCAACTTTGTATGCCCACATGAGGACTGTAGCTTTAGGAGCTGGTGAAACAAAAAAGGTAAGCAAGGGGTATGTTGTGGGTATAGTCGGGGCAGAAGGCGTTCCTCGTCAAGATGGTGATCCAAACCATTTACATTATGAGGTTCGAGGAGGTAAGATAGCTCCTTACCTTTTGTGTTCGCCTGATGTAGGAAGCATTTGGCCGCCGGCTACATGTAAACGTTGATTATGATGGGTTTTGTTAAAAAAAACTGGTTTTTATTCTTGATTACTGCTTCTGCTGTGCTTTTGTTGTTTCTGTGGATTCAAGGGAGATCAAGAGAGAGAAAGGAGGATTTACCCGACTTACCAGTTATATCTTATCCGAAGTTGCCTGGGCAGAGTGTTTTAACTTCTACTCAAGTAACATTTGTTTCTACTGTGCTCCCTACTCAGATGGCCGTGTATAAGACCTCTCCGCGGGCCATGACCCCTTTACAAGCAAAGGTACTGGCAAAAACGTTTGGGTTTCCTGAAGAGCCTTCTAACATATCTCAAGACGCTACTTTTGGAGATTATTACTTGTGGTTGTCGGGCTCACAAAGTTTATCTATAAGGCTTTCTCCTTTGGACATAAGTCTTGGTCAGGATCCGTCCCTTGCTTCTCCACCTACCGAAGGCGATCTTCCTTCTGAGCAGACTGGTATTGACTTTGTTAAAAACGTTTTAACCTTAAATGATTTGGATGTTTCGGGCGTTGACTTTGCTTTTGAAAAAACGGTGTCTGTATTTAACGATAGTTTACTGGAAGTTTCGGCAGACCCCACTTTCGACAAGATAAAAATTGTTGATACTAACCCTAAAACACCTCTTGTTTCAGCTTATTTGGGTAAGGATGGAAAAATTTATGGTTTGATTTATAGGAGTGGTTTTACGACACCCGTAATGCAGGTTCCCTATCCGTTGAAAAATTTAGAGGAAATAAAAAATGCATTTGTTGTAGAAGGTAAAATGTTAAGCCTTGGTGAAGCGTCAGAAACGCCGCTTCTTTTGGTGCCTAGCCAGATAAGTATTGAGCTTATTGAGCTGGGACTTTTATATTCTCCTGAGAACCCAACTGCGCTTTTGCCTGTTTACACTCTTGACGGGAAAGCGAGAACGGAAGCTGGGGAAGTCCCTGTTTATATTTACATACCGGCGGTTAAGTCAAGGTATGTTAAGAAATAAGGCTGATTTTAACTTTGTAGGCGAACGGGCATTATTATGTGTTTGTAGGAGTCGTCTTTTGTATTTTGGAAAAGTGTTGGTGAGGTCGCGCTTTGAGTTTGGATTAAAACACTGTCTCCAGTTATCGAGTTTAGAAAATCTAGAACGAATTTGTAATTGAAAGCAATTGTTAGTTCTTCTCCTTCTACACGCGAATCTATTGATATTTCTTCGCTTCCATAAAGATTACTTTCACTTGAAATACTTAGGCCGTCTTTTTTGAAACTTAGTTTGATGACACTTCCTGCCTCTTTGGCAAACACACTGGCTGCTTTGACTCCTTGCAATAGTTCGTCTTTTGATATTTCTGTTTTTACGGACCACCCCTTCGGAAGTACTTTTTGATAATCTGGAAACTGGCCCTCTATGAGTCTTGCTGTTAAAACTGCTTCCTCGGATTCAAATATAATTTGACCTTCTTTGTCGTTTAATTCAACATTAATGTCTTCGCTTTGGGGATTTAGAGATTTTCCTAACTCTTGGATAATTGTTGCTGGTAGAAGAAAACTTGTTCTTTCTTTGTCCTTCAAAACGACACTATTCTCGCTTTTTAAGTCTTTGTAAGACAGTCTAAAACCGTCTGTTGCTACGGCGACGGGATTATTCCCAATTTTAATGTATACTCCGCTTAAAACAGGTCTTGTATCCATTGAGGCTGCCGCAAAACAAACTTCTTTTGACAAAACTGAAATTGTTTCTTTTTTTAAGGAAAAAGACTTTTTATTAAGACTATTTGGGACATTGGGAAATTCTTTAGTAGACAGCCCCGAAACGCTGGCTTTGGCGTTTTGAGAGGAAACTTTTAGCTGTCCCTTTTCTTCTTCTAATAAAACTTGACCGGGGCGGAAATGGCTTATGAGTTCAAGTATAATTTTTGCTGGGACAGTAATTTCTCCTTCCTTTTCAATTTTTGCAGGGAGTTTAGTTGATATTCCGGTTTCCAGATTGGTTGCTGCTAATTGGAGTTTTCCTTCCTTTGCTCGGAGGAGTATGTTTCCAAGTATGGGGAGTTGGGCTTTACTGGAGGTAAATTTGGAGGCGAGCGCAACACTTTTTAGTAGGTCTTCTTGGAGAACAGAGAGTTTCATAGGACAATACACCATGGAACAGGGGGGGAAGTCAATACTTTCGGTTCCTTATATACCAAATTGTTGTTGTTGTAGAGAGTGTGGGGATGTGTAAAAGAAACCCAGAAAGTGGTGGATAACAGGTTTGACTCTTTTGTTGATAAGTTATCCACTTTGGTTGAGGGTTTGTGCAAAACTACCGTTTCTATTTTTCTTTATGGGGATATGCCTTTTTTAATCCCCAGAATATCTTCTTGTAATCCACTGTTTTGACCTAAGTTTTTAGATATCTTTTCCACAGCGTGCATTACGGTTGTATGATCTCTTCCTCCGACAAGCCTTCCTACTTCTTGCAAAGGCAGGCCGAGGTCGATTCTTAATATGTACATTAGGATTTGGCGTGGCAAGGCTATTGTTTGGGTTCTACTTGCCCCGAGAAGACTCCTTTTCCCTAAAGAGTAATAATCTGAGACGGCGTTGATCACTTGTTGGGCGGATAAGGGTTTTTTGAATGCCCGTGCTTCGCCGTTTGTGATGCCTAGAAGTTTAGTTACAAGATCTATATCTATTGTTTTTTCACCAAGCTTGGCTTCCGTGAAGAGTCTTGTTAAGAACCCTTCTATTCGGCGTGGACTGTCAATGTTCACTGCTATTGTTTGTGCAACGTCCATTTCTAGCTCTATTCCCCGCTCCTTTGCTTTGATTAAAGTAATTGCTGCACGTAGTTCAAAATCTGGAGGTGAAATGTCTATGGTTAAGCCAGCCTCAAATCGGCTTTTAAGGCGTTCCTCGAGCCTTTCTATTTCACTGGGAGGTCTGTCTGAGGTTAGGATTACTTGCCCGCCTTCTCTTTGGAGGGTGTTGAAGGTATGGAAGAATTCCTCTTGGACTGCGGTCTTTCCGGCTATAAATTGGATGTCGTCTACCATTAGGAGTTTTAAGCGACGGTATCTGTTTTTGAAGAGTATAGTGGTTTTATTCCTTATCGCATCGACTATTTCGGTTGTGAACTCTTCTCCCATACAATATAGAACCGAAACGTCCGGGTCTTTTTCTAAAACTCTTTGGGCTACTGCGAGCATAAGGTGGGTTTTTCCTACCCCTACCCCGCCGTAGAGAAAGAGTGGGTTATAGGCGTTGCCTGGGTTTCTGGCAACTGCCTCGGCCGCGGCATGCGCCATTTGGTTTGTTCCTGATACTGCAAAGTTGTCAAACGTAAAACCTTGTCTTATTCTTCCTTTTTTTAATGCGGAAGTGACTATTTCTTCTCCACCCTTTTTTTCTAGTGTGAAGAGCGGCTGATCTAGCTTTTCTTGGATTTGGGGGTTTTGTTTTACGACAAAAATGATGTCATTTTTAAGGCCTGTTATTTGATTTAAGGTGTCTTGTAGGAGCCCTACATATCTTTTTTCAATCCCGTCTGCAATAAAGGCAGATGAGCACCCAATTTCTATAATTTGTCTTCCTTCCCCAACTTCTTTAATTGAGGTTATGAAAGTTTGAGAAAACCATGTTTGATAGTTTGCAGCCGAGATCGAAATTTTTATATTCCCTAAAACATCTTTCCAAAGTCTTTTGGTGTCCATACTGCCAATATATACGGAGTTATCCACAATTGAGCAACCCTTAAAATAGCCGAAGCAGTTGGTTGGAAGTCATGGGGTGTAAGTTGCAGATGTCGGAAAAGAACGGTAGAATCTGAAGTGTGTCGACAAAGAGAACATATCAGCCGAGTAAAACACGCCGACGACGTAAGGTGGGTTATCGTACTCGTGGTAAAACAGCTTCAGGAAAGAAAGTCCTAAAGCGTAGAAGTTTGAAAGGGAGAAAGCGCCAACTCAAATAATCAATGCTTCCGAGACAAAACCGTCTGGTTCGTGACTCTGATTTTAAGTTACTCTTCAAAGTTGGGAAACAGATACAAGGTGATTTGTTTCGGCTTTCTTGGCTTTTGTCGGAGACATCACAGTTGGGTTTGGTTGTTTCTAATAAGATTTCTAAAAAAGCTACAGAGCGGAACCGGATAAAAAGAGTTGTGAGGGAGTTTTTCAGGAGTAGGCTACCAACTCTCCCTTATCCGCTGCGAATGGTGGTGGTAGCTAAATCTTCTGTTTTGGGTAAAACTAAGGGGGAGATGCTGACTGATTTGGAAAATATCTTTGGAAAGGTTTCTTTCTAGACGCTATGCTTAGATTCATAGTTATTAAATTGGTTGAGTTTTATCAATTTTTTTTCTCTTCGCCTGGGGGTTTTCTTTCTCTTGCCGGCGGGCAGGGTTGTCCGCAAAACCCGAGTTGTTCCGAGTACACAATTGAGAAGATAAAGAAGGAGGGCGTGTTGCGCGGGTTGCTTTTTGGGGGTAAGCGTATATTAAAATGTAATCCTTGGTAGACTCATGCAAATAATTTATCAACCACTACTTAACTTAATAATTGTTTTTTACCACCTCTTGTTCTCCAATTTGGGTTTGGCGATTATTGCCTTTACTGTGTTTATGAAACTTGTACTTACCCCTCTGACTCTCCCCTCAATGAAGATGATGCAGAAGATAAAGGATCACAATCCGGAACTTGAGCGGATTAAGAAAAAATATAAGGACGACAAGCAGAAGCAGTTGCAGGCCCAGACGGATTTTTATAAGGAAAAGGGTATTAATCCTGCCTCTGGGTGTTTACCTCAAATAATAAACTTTGTGATACTTATTGCTTTGTTTAACGGATTTTCTACGGTTTTTAGGACAAGTGACGTGACGGCGAGCTTGAACCAAATTTTGTACCCTTCTCTTAGAATTTCTGGCGAAGTTAACAAGTACTTCTTGGGACAGGATTTAACCCGTCCTGATGTTATTGCTGTTTCTGTGGTTCCTTTTCCCTTGCCTGGTTTGTTTTTAGTTTTTGTTGCATTGTTGCAGTTTCTTTCATCAAAAATGATGCTACCTGAGGTAAAGAAACTTGAGAAGGTTGCTAAAGCGACAACGGAAGTGTCTGACGATATGGCGGTGTCGATGCAGAAGCAAATGATTTATATGTTTCCCTTAATTACACTTGTTGTTGGTTTGAGTTTTCCTTTGAGTATAGTTTTGTTTTGGGGTGCCCTTTCCTTGTTTCAGGGGGTTCAGCAGTATTTTGTTTCAGGTTGGGGTGGTTTGGCTCCTTATGTGCGTCGTCTGAAGCTTTCTTCGTGAAAGTTGGTCGTGCGGAACTTGCCACCCCGCTCAGCGGGGTGGTAGAATAGCCTCCATGGTAATAAAAAAGGCAGTAAAGAAAAAGGTGATGAAAGCTTCCGTGAGAACGGTAAGTGAGCTTATTAGGTCGGAGGCGGAAAGGATTCTTGAGTTGGTGGGAATTCAGGGGTCTGTTGAGGTTACCCAGGACATGGAGAACGAGCTTTACACTGTTCAAGTTGATACTGATCAGGCTGCGATCTTGATAGGACATCGGGGGGAGACATTAGCATCTTTTCAGACAGTCTTAAGACAGGTTGTTTATCAACAGACCAGCTTGGCCGCTCGTGTTGTTGTGAACGTTGGTGATTGGCGCGACAAGCGGGAGGAAGTTGTCCGATCGCTGGCTTCGAGTGCCGCTGGGAAAGTTCGTGCAACTAGCATACCCCAGCATTTGTATGACCTCTCCCCTTCTGAGCGGCGGGTCGTTCACATGATGTTTTCTGAAGACCCCGGAGTTGTTAGTGAATCAGAGGGTGAGGGTCGTGAGCGCCACCTTGTTCTTAAACCCCGGTTGTGAGTGGTATGATGATGGTGAGGAGTGTCTAACCACCCATGTCCTTCTTTCGATTGATTTTTAGGAATACTGTTCTTCAAACTTCTGCTAAGGTTGTTAGTATTTTCTGCTCTGTTTTTCTTACATACTTCTTGGGGAACAAGCTCGGGGAAAGTGGTTATGGAGTATATGTTTTGGTGATGACTATAATCCTTTTTTTTGGAACCGTTGCTGATTGGGGTACTACGTTTATTTCGGTTCGAGAGGCTTCGATGAGTTCTTCAAAGGCAAATCGAAATTTAGTGTTTTCTACTGCTTTTACTGTTCGTTTTTTACTTTCTATCCTTGCCTTTATTTTGGTAAACATTATGGTTCGTTTAAATTCGGCTTGGGCTGGTTTGGTTGTCCCAACAACAGTTGCTTCGTTTATCTTACCCCTCCTTTCTTTGAAGACTTCCTTTGGCATAGTCTTTCAAACAATCTTGCGATTCGATTTTTCTGCATTGGTCGAGGTCTTCTCCACCCTGGTTTTTTTTGGTTTGGCCGTTTTTTTTGTTGTAAGCGGCTTTGGTTTAACCCCGGTTATGGCTTCCTGGGTATTCTCGACTTTCTTGGGTTTGGTTTTGGGATTTGTCTGGGCTCGAAGGTTCTTAGGGCCTTTTGCTTGGAGTTTACAAACGGCCTTAAAGATGCTTCGCGAGGCTGCGCCTACCGGGGCTTTGTTGGTTGTTTTTTCTGTTTATAACCGTCTGGATATTTTGGTATTGCAGCATTTTTATCCGGGTGCGGCTGTTGGGAATTATGGTTTGGCATATAAGATTTACGAAACCCTTGGCTTGGGGGCTTCTTATATTATGAATGTGGTCTTCCCCATTCTGTCGGCTGTTTATGTTAAGGACGGTTTAAAAGGAGCTTTTGGGAGTTACTTTTTTAAAGCCTTTGGTTTTTTGAGTGTTTTGGCTGTTGGTCTTTCTCTGGGTGTGTTTTTTCTTGCTCCTTTTTTGCCCGGAATCTTTCAGGGTAAATTTGTTGGGTCTGTTACTTCTCTTCAAATCCTCTCTGTTGCTTTGCTTTTTTCATACCTTAACCACTTAACAGGATACACACTAATCGCTATTGGTAAGCAGCGTGCCTCCCTTTTGATTGCTTGTGTTGCGTTACTTGTTAACTTGTTGGGAAATTTTTCTTTTATACCAAGGTATTCGCTTATCGCTTCTTCGTATATGACGATCGCTACTGAGGCGTTGGTTTTGGTATTATCTTCTGTTGCCTTGTGGTTTACTATTGGCAGAGCGTATTTTACGGAGAAAAATGAGTGATTATTTGATTAAAGTAAACTGTGATGGGGGTGCGCGTGGTAATCCTGGACCTGCGGCAAGCGCTTTTGTTGTTGCTGATTTGGGCGGAGGAGTTTTACATCAAGACGCAAAAGCAATTGGGAACGCGACAAATAATGTTGCTGAATACACGGCTGTTTTTATGGCTTTAGAATGGTTGGTTGAGAACTATAACCAACCGGCGCGCGTTCTTTTTTTACTGGATTCGGAACTTGTTGTTCGCCAGTTGACAGGGGTTTATAAAGTTAAGAACCTGGGGTTAGCGCAGATTGTTTTTGCGATCCGTCAACTTGAGAAAAAGTTTCTTGGGGCCATTCACTATCAACATGTACGTAGGGAGCAGAACAAGGAAGCTGATTGTTTGGTTAATCTCGCGTTGGACAAGCGGTGGCCTTTGGAGTGAGTGCTGAGGAAATTCCAAGCGTCAAATTTGTCTAATTTCACATCGCAGTAGCACATCTGGCTTTTATTTTTACCGCTATCTTTGTTGAAAAGGCGCGGTAATTGACCTACCATGAAGTTGGTATGACCTCTCCCCCGCCTTCTTTTTTTTCTGGTGTGTTCCCTGTTGTGCTGGTTGGGGGGGGTGCTGGTTTTGTTGGGTCTAGATTGTGTGAGGAGTTTTTAGCCCGCAAGGTTCGTGTCATTTGTGTCGATAACTGGCAAACCGGACTTCGTGACAACGTCTCCCACCTTCGTGGTAATCCTAACTTTTTTTTGGTCGAGGCAGACATCGATAAAGCCCGATTCGATGGAATCGCTCGCTTAGATTATGTTGTCCATTTGGCTGGTATTGATGCCTATATGAACGGCGAGGACCTGTCTATTGAAACTCTACAGACCAACTCTTTGGGTACTCAAAATCTTCTAAGTTTAGCTCTTGCGACCCGGTCCCGTTTTACCCTTGTGTCCACAATAGATATCTTTTCGGCGAATATCTCTTCCCAGACTGTTTCTAACTATTTTGGGGAGGCGAGGGCTCTTGAAGGTTGGTATTCTCATCACGAGGCTAAGCGTTTTGCTGAGGCTTTGGTAGCCGAGTATGGTACAAAAAAGGGCTTGGATGTTCGTATTGTTCGTTTGGGGGATGTTTATGGTCCTCGTATGCCTTTGTCCTCCGGAAGCCCTTTGGCTGAGCTTTTTAAGTCATTTATTTACAGCCGTCCTTTGAGAGTTTTCGGCGAGGCCTTTCTTTATCCTGTGTATGTTGACGACGTTGTGTGGGGGATTGTTCGGAGTGTTCTTTCTGGTGGTACCAGGAATGCCATTATATCTCTTGCCGGCGAGTACACGTCATTTGGACAAGTTGCTGAGGCTTTTCGGGCTGTTGCTCCTGGTGTTGCTATGCATTACGTAGGCCAAGATAGCCTTCCTCGTGACCAGATACCAAGGGAAGTTTTACGGGCGGGTAGGGAACTTATTTCTTGGGAACCACATACAACTTTGGTTGAAGGCATTGCTTCGACTGTTCTGTGGCTTAGCAGCCAGAAGGGGGGCTCAGCTTTGAGGGAGGAAGGTGTTGGCACTGACGCTCGTCCTGTTGTTTTTGATCAGAAAGTGCCCGTTCGTCGAGAATTCTGGCCGAAGGATGTTTTTAAAAAAACTCCTTTGGACTTTGGGGGGTGGGGGATGAGGTTTTGGAGATACAATAGTTTGGCTTTGTTTCTCCTTCTTGCTTTTTTTGGTTGGTTTTTGCTTTGGCCTTTGTTGGAGTTAGTATTGGGATTGGGGGACCTAAAGTTGGCGTACTCTTATGCAAAAAGGGGAGACCCGAAGGCGGAAGTTTGGCTGTCGGCGTCTTCTTTTTGGTTTAATCAGGCACAAGGCGGTTTTGGGTTGTGGAGGTTTGTACCATTTTTTTCTGATTCGTCTTCTAAATATGTTAGGCGGAGCGTAGTCTTGGGGGGCTTGGCGCAGATTTCCAGGCAGCATCGGGTGGCGGTTGTTCAGTTTCACAGGTTGATTTCTGGAATGTTTGGTGAATCTCCCGTTGCGTTGACTGCGCAATCGCTCGTATTGGGTAATAATTTGGCCTTAATGGGACAGCAGTTGGCGTTTCTGGATGCTGAGCTTTCTACCCTGAGCGAGGCTGATCGGACTTTTTTGGAGAAGTATTTACCGGGTAATTTGATGGGAGAACTTAAAAGGTGGAGCTCGAGCGCCTTTTCTTTGGCGGGGTTAGTGGGGGAGGCCCCAGATATTTTAGGGGAAAGGAGCCCTAGAAAATACCTTCTTCTTATTCAGGATAATACAGAACTAAGGCCGGCGGGGGGAGTTGTTGTTGGATATGGGCTTCTAACTTTTGAGAGAGGAAATTTGCGAGGGGTGGAGTTTAACGAGGCAAGTGTTGCAGACTCTCAGCTTTTTGGCCAAGTTAATCCGCCGGAACCTATCAGAAAGTATCTGGGAGATTCGACGTGGTTTCTGAAGGATGCTTTGTGGAGTCCGGATTTTCCTACTGCAGCCCAAAGGGCTAGTTGGTTTATCGAGAAGGAGCTTGACCAGAAAGTGGATGGGGTGATTGCATTAGATTTCGAATATCTCAAGCAGATGCTTGGTGTTTTTGGGGGGGTTGATGTACCAGGTTTGGGTAGAGTAACTTCCGAAGGGTTTTATAAGAAAGTGGTTTCTGGGCCAGCGGATTCGCGAGCTGGGGTTTTACGTATAGCGCAGGCTTTGTTTGAAAAGGTGGGGGAGGGTGGTGTTTCTACTGTGTCGAATATGGGCCTGGTTAGTTTGGAGGCTTTGGCGCAGAAACACCTTTCAATATATTTTCGTCAGCCAAGCGCACTTTCGGTTTTATCTGGGGCTGGTTGGAGTGGCGGGTTTGCTGGAGTCGATTGTTCTGTCGACCAGGCATGTGTTGCCGACTACATATATTTTTCGGAGGCTAACTTAGGAAAAAGTCAGGCTAACTACTTTCTTGATCGTACCTTTTCTTTGGATGTAGACTTCGACCAAACACAGGTATTACACAAGCTGACTATTGGATATGGGTTAAGGACCACCTCTTTGAGTTATAAGAACTACTTTAGGTTATATACACCCTTGAAAGCGGATCAGGTAACTGCAATGTTTGTTGACCAGGCAAGTGGCAAGCAGGAGGAGATTTCTCTTGACAGAGGCCAAGAAAAAGGGAAAAGTTTTCTTGGTGGGTTTGTTGAGCTCGCACCAGGTAGCCAGGGGCAAATAGTTTTGAGTTGGAGCATTCCTTATCAAGATCAGACTGAATATAAACTTTTATGGCAAAAGCAACCGGGAACTTTTGGAGACTCCCTTTGGGTTAATATAGCCAAGCCGGGATCTCTTTTGGGTTTTGTTTATCCAGCACCTTCATTGACAAGCAAATCAAGCATTAGTTACAATACGAGACTCGTCCACGATTTGGAGTTTAACAGTAAATGGCAAAAACAGTAAAGCAAAAATCCACAGGTCCTCTTATTCCGGGCTCTAGTTATTCCCTTGCGGCGGAAAATAGGGTTGTTTTGGGGAGGAAGGTTAAGCAGCTTCGAAGGAAGGGGATTTTGCCTGCAAACATTACGGGAAAGCACATAGATTCTATTTCTGTTCAACTGCGTTTGGATGAGTTTAATAAGGTTTTTTCTGGAGCTGGTGAAACTGGTTTAGTTTCTTTGGAGCTTGAGGGTAAGCTGCATCCTGTTTTGATTCACGAGATTCACTGGGATCCTGTATATGGGATCCCGCTTCATGCTGACTTTTTGGAAGTTAATCTTTCCGAAAAGGTTGTTGCTACTGTTCCTATTGAGATAATAGGGGAATCTCCAGCAGTCCAGGCGGAGGAAGGGGTATTGGTCCAGCAAATGCATGAGGTTGAGGTTGAAGCGCTTCCGGCTGAGCTTCCAGAGAAGATTGAAGTTGACATATCTGGTCTTGCTGCGGTTGATGATGCGGTAAAGGTTGGAGATCTTAAAGTGGATCGTTCAAAGGTTGAAGTTAAGGAGGAAGATCCAGAGAGAATTGTTGTTTCAATTGCAGCTCCTGCGAAGGAAGAGGTAATTGAAGAAGCTCCGGCTGCGGAAGGTGAAGTGGGCGAGGGTGAGAAGGTTGAAGGCGAGACTCCAGCTGAAGGTGGAGAAGAGACTAAAGAGGGTGTTGAAGAAAAATCTGAAGAGGAATAATGCTTTTTATGTGGTTGGCCACGCTTCGGCCATTATGGATTTTCCGGGGTGTGTTTTTTGCCAGAGTTCTTCTGTTGTGAAGGGCATGAAGGGGTGGAGGAGTTTAAGAGAGGTCTCTAAAACATATTCTAAAGTTGGTTGGGCTTCTTCTCTTCGGGATTTTGATTTTTCGATATAGATGTCTGCAAATTTGTGCCAAATGAAGTCATAAAGTTCTTCTGTTGCCAGGTGGAGTTCGAATTTTTCGATGTTCTTTGTAGCCTGTTCGATTGTTTTATTTAATTCTTCAAGTATCCACTTGTCGTCTTCGTGGTTACTCATTTCAGTAGCGGAATCTTCTGGTTTCAGTTCGATTGTGAACTTAGCGATGTTTCTTAGTTTGTTACTAAAGTTTCTAAAGTTTTTTGCACGCTCGTCCATTAATTGTTTTGAGGTGCGCGAGTCGCGACCTGGGGCAGAATAGGTATAGAGAGTCATTCGTGTGGCGTCTGTTCCCCAGGCTTTTATTAGTTCGTCAGGGTAGACAGCATTTCCAAGGGATTTGGAAAACTTTGCGCCAGTTAGCGGGCGAAGCATTCCATGGAAGAACATGTTTTTGAAAGGGACATTGTCTTTAAAACGTAGAGACAACATAATCATTCGAGCTATCCAGAGATACTTAATTTCGGGCGACGTGAGTTCAAAATCCCATGGAAAGTAGCGTTTGATCTCTTTGGTTTTTTCCGGCCATCCAAGAGTCGTAATTGGCCACATACCGGATGAAAACCAGGTATCAAAGACTTGTTCGTCTTGTTCCCAGTGTTTCTCGCCGCACGTCTGACAATCCTGTTTGCCGGCAGGCAAGTTTTTGCCCGGTTCTTCAAAGGACACAACCATGTCTTTACTTTTTCCTACTGCATGTCCAGGATTGCATTTTGAACAATACCAAACAGGAATTCTGTGTCCCCACCATTGAGATCTAGAAATACACCAGTCGTGGATTTTTTCCAACCAGTCGGTAAGTATTTTTTTGTAGTTTGTAGGATAAAAGTTGATCTCATCAATTCTCCCCAAAGCCTTTTTAGCCAATGGTTCCATTTTTAGAAACCACTCTTCAGAAACGAGTGGCTCAACTGTGGTTTTACAGCGTTCACAGATTGGAACTGAGTGTATAAGCTCTTCTGTCTTAATAAGACTTCCTGACCTTTCCAGTTTTTTGGCTGCTTCCTTTTCTGCCTCATCAATTTTTAGTCCTGCAAGATCTTTAGCAAGTTCTGTCATACGACCTGTTTTATCTATTACGTGCAGTATTGGGAGGGCGTGGTCTTTGCCAATCTCGTAGTCTAGTGGATCGTGCCCTGGGGTTATTTTAAGAGCCCCTGTCCCGAATTCTTTATCAACACGCTTATCCTCAAATATAGGAATAACGTTTCCATTAAGAGGGTTTATGGCGTTTTTGCCTGCGAATTTGGAAAACTTTGGATGGTTCTTGTAGATTGCGATACCTGTGTCTGCGAAGATCGTTTCAGGACGAGTGGTTGCAATGGTTATGAATTCATCGCCGTCTTGTATTTGGTAGTTAACAAAATCGCTTTTAGCTTGGCTTTGCTCGATTTGATATCTTACAAAGTAAAGCGTTTCTCTTCTTTCTTCGTACTCCATTTCGACATCTTCGATTGCTGTCCCACATTTTGGACACCAGGAGACAATATATGCGCCTTTATATAGAAGATCTTGTTCCCAAAAGGTTTTGAACTCTTCAAAAACCGCTTTTTGAATTCTTGGTTCAAATGTGAACACCTCACGGGACCAATCGGCTGAGATTCCCATTACAGTCCAGGTATTGTGGAAAGATTTATAGACGTCTTTTTTAAATTGCCATGCTCGTTCTAACCATTTTTCCCGACCCAGTTTGTGTTTTGATAATCCTTCTTTTTCTAGGAGTTTAGTTAATGTACCCTCGAATTGGATACCCGCATGATCTACGCCGGGTAGGAGCAATACATCAAATCTTTGCATACGCTTTGTGCGAGTGACAGCGTCTAAGATAGCGTGCTGCATGGCGTGGCCTAAATGAAGATCCCCGGTTAAGTTGGGCGGAGGCATGAGGAGAGAGTATGGGGGTTTATTGGAATCCGGATCGGCACTGAATAGGCCTTCCTTTTCCCAAAACTTGTATATTTCTTGCTCCTTTGTTTGCTGGTCTTTTTCCATTGAGGCTAATTATACATGGAACTGCCTAGACTGTGCTGTCAATTGTTAGGCTTGGGTTGGCCGCTATTTCTTGCCAGGGAACCGGTTTGTGGTTGAATTCTGCGGCTGCGGCTATGAATGTTGGGTTATCGGTACATAGCTTTGGTGGGGGAATGTGTAAATTAATTTGCAATTTGCAATTTGCAATTTGCAAATTAAACTTTTCGCGGAGGCGGGAATTTGCAGCTACTCCGCCCGCCACAAGCAGTGTCGTCATGCGATGTTCTTTAAGTGCCCTCATTGTTTTTTCAACAAGGCAATCTGTTATTGCTTCTTGGACTTCATAAGCAAGCTCGTTTACTGAATTGTCGTTAATCTCATTCTTGTTCTCGAGTAGCTCATATTCTCGCAATACGGCGGCTTTTAGACCACTGAAAGAGAAATCGTAATTGTTTTGATCAAGCATTGGTCTTGGTAGCTTGATGTTCAGTTTTTTTTCAGAAGGGTTGAACATTGCTGCGGCAGAAGCAAGGGATGGGCCGTCTGGACGAGGAAGTTTAAGAAGTCGGGCGGTTTTATCGAAAGCTTCTCCTGCAGCATCGTCCCTTGTTCCGCCTAACCAGACGAGTTTGCCGTGGTTTTTAAGTAGGACTAAGTCTGTGTGTCCGCCTGATACGACCAGGGCTATTGCGGGTAGTGTGGGCTCTTGTACGGCTCTATCAGGCGTTTCTAGCCAATTGGCATAGATATGACCTACTAGATGGTTTACTGGTACTAGTGGTTTGTTCCAGACGAAAGATAATGTTTTTGCTGTTTCCACTCCTACAAGCAGTGATCCTATTAGGCCTGGTCCGTAGGTTACTGCGATTGCATCAATCTCGTTAATTGTTAATTGTGAATCGTGAATCGCTGTTTCAATTACCGGAATAATACTTTTTATTTGTTCTCTTGCTGCCTGTTCGGGAATGATGCCACCAGTTTTTGCATGCATGTCGGCGGAGGTGGCTGTAACGTTTGAGAGAATCTTTTTTCCGTTTTTGATGATAGCTGCTGAGGTTTCATCGCATGATGTTTCGATACCGAGTATTATCATGATTTTCTTAGTCCTGAATAGTCTAGAAAGTGCTTGAATTGTTTAAGGTTGTGTGTATTTTCATCATCTGAGGCATTGTTCAGCAAAAGTCTTTCTCCAAAATCTACAACCTCGTTTATGTTCCAAAGGTGCTTGTAGAACGACACAACATCTGTGTTGATGGTTGTGTCAGCGGAGTATATGCGATAGCCACGCATAAATGCTTCCATGGTTTTTCCGAAAAACATTAAGTCTTTTTCTTTCGGCGCAAGGATTGGTTCGTCCCAATCAATTAGGTAGACGTCACCCTCTTTGTTGGCCATAATATTTCCAGGGCTTGGTTCTCCGTGACAGACAACGAAGTTAATGTTGGCATTTTTTAGTTCTGAACTTAATCTTTCTGCTTCGGCTAGTTTGTTTTCTATCTCTTCTTTGGCTGAGACTAGTAGATCCCACGCTTCTTTCACTGCGCTTTCTGGTGGTGATTGGTTGAGTAGGGTGATTGTTTTTAGAAGAGCTCCTTTTGAAGGAATAGAGAAGTCTTCCTTTTGTGGATAATCGATTTTGCTTTGGTGAATTTGAGCGAGGAGTTTGCCAAGAGCTTCGTACTGCATGTTGTTAAATTTGGTATCTAGTGCAGTTTTACCTTCTGTGAAGTTAAATAGTACGGTGGGGTAGTCGTCTATTTTTGTTTCCAACTTTCCATCTGATGTTGGGGTAGGATAGATGATATTTTGTATGCTGGCCTTTGTGTGGAGGTCGTGGAGTAACTGAAAACGATTAGGCGAGAGGTTTTTTGCTTTGTGGATTTTGAGAAAAAATTTACCATTTTTTGCTTCTACAATGTAGCACCACGAGGCTTCCCCTTTGGGTAGGAATGTCAGATTTACCGTAGATAGACCATACTGATCGTTCAAGATCTTAACTAGATTGTTGTTTGTGATATTAAATGGGGTAATCATTGAGTTGGGGTGCCGGGGGCAACAAGGTAGATTGCTTGCCAAGGTCGGTAGTTTGAGTAGAATGTTCTATTTTGTAGGACCTCGCCGTTTTTTGTGACCTTGTAATCGAAAGCGGCTTTTGCTCCGGAGGCGGCGTAGTCTATTTGTTTTTTTGTGCCGGGAGCAATGGAGGGGTCTTCTTGATAAAGTGGGGGAGGGGCGGGTACGACGTCCCAGATTCGAGGGGTGGTTATTGTTGCAACGCGGCCGTCTGAGGTGCCATAGAGTTCGAACACTAGGGTAGCGGTTTTTCTATTAAAAATTGATTGGATTAAGATATGCCCCAATGTGTCGTTTTTAATCTTTAGGTCTGCTGTTCCCGAGTAGACTGTGGCGTCTAGTCCTGGTTTTGAATCTTGCTCATAGTAACCTACCCTATACGAATGGGCTCTTCTTTCTAAGAGGGGGAGTCCTGCGTTTAATCCTGCCCGAAAGAGGGTACTTGAGACTTGACATACGCCTCCGCCATCTCCTAAGACGGTTTTACCTCCTTGTATAACATAGGCTTGTTGGTAGCCAGTGTAGGCAGATACATCTCCAAGAGCGTCATTGAACGAAAAATTTTCCCCTGGCTTTATTAGCAGCCCGTTTATTCGACTTGCTGCTAGCTCTATGTTGTGGATTCTGGAAGCGATTGAGCCGGCAAAGCGCGAGGTTCCTCGGCCGATCAACTCTTTAATTCCTAAGGTGTTAACGTCACCTGTTGCGACTTGGGGTTTGGTTCTTTTTGCCGGGACCTCTATCTTTTGTGATTGTTCGTCTGTGACGATTAGGTTTTCTATTCCTGCCTTGAAGGCTGTTTTTAATTCGTTTTGTATTGTTTCTACACCATCCTTTCCTGGGGTAAATTCTCTTACTTTGCCTTCTTCGAATACCAGTCTTGCGTCTTGAGGTGGGCGGTTTACGGATTTAGCAATATCTGCTACTACCACACCCACCCTTTCTTCTTTGAAGCCCTCTGGTGCAAGTAACGCGATGAGATCGTTTGTGTTGTAGGAAAGAGCTTGATATTCAAATGTCACCTTGATGGCTTTTTTTATAAGTTTTTGTGCACGCTCTCTAATTAATTCTGCTTCTTGGTCTGACAGTTCTGCCTTGGTTATTTTTATAGGTATCACAATAGGTTCAGATTTCACAAAAGCGATGTTTTTGTTAATGCTTTTTATAAGCAGTTCTTTGTCTGTCTCAGCGCCATCTTTTCCTTTGTTGACTATGGCTTCGTTGTTTTCTACCGAGATGGTTGGTTCTGTTGGGGGAATGTTTATTGACTCTTCGGCTTGTGCGATATACCGACCAATGTCTCCTTCAGTTGTGAAGGATAGGGGAATGTTGATTTTTTCGGATAGGGCTTTTAACTTTTGGAGGCTTTTTGTTTTGAGGTTGCCTGTGCGTCCTACCGTAAAAGCTTCTTGTATGGTTTTTTCGGTGTCGTAGTGGATTTTTAATTTTTCGAGAGGGATTTCTACTTTAGGGTTTTCAGAAATCAGGGTTACTTTGGGACCCTCGACCTTTTTTAAAAGCTCTAGAGCTTGGACTTGGGTTTTGCCACCAAGGCTTATACCTGCTACTTGCACGTTGGGGTAGAAACGATTCCAAAAGATTGTCTGGTAGGCTATTGGGATGGTGGCCCAAAAGAGTAGAGACCAGATGAGGGTGGGTTTCCAGATTTTCATCAGCATATGATACCATGGAGGTTGGGGAAACCCTTATGGATTCAGTACCAAAACAGCCTCAGCCACCTCAATCTATGGTACCAACTCCTCAAGAGGTTGGTGTTTCATCGGTTGTGTCAGAGCCTGCCAATTCTTCGCCGCAAATGGCGGCTGTTTCCTCTGATGGTGTGCCGCCTTCACGATTCAAAAACTTGCTTTCGAGATTTTCTTCTCGCACATTAATTGGTGTTTTGGTTGCACTTGTGGTTATTTCTCTTGGGGTTTGGGCAGCTAAAACATTTTGGCTTGATCGGGCTTCTACGCCAACTAAAATAAAAGAAATTGTTTGGTGGAGTACACAGTTTGACGAGGCTGATCTTGCTCAGGTTCTGAAGGACTATGAAGCAAAGTCTGGGACTCATGTCAGGTATATTAAACAGGCCAAGGAAGATTATCAGGACAGGCTTGTGGCAGCTTTAGCGCGAGGAGAAGGGCCGGACGTTTTCGAGATACACAATACGTGGGCGATGGTGTTGGAAAAATATTTGGATATTTTGCCCCCGGAAGTTTTGGATAAGACTACTTATGCGGGTACTTTTTATCCTGTGGCTGTGAGGGATCTTTCTCGGGGAGAAAGTTTTGTCGGGATTCCTTTGGAGATTGATGGCTTAGGTCTTTTTTACAATGAATCCGAGCTTCTCTCTTTGGAAGTTGTACCTCCTGACGAGTGGAATAAATTCAGACAACTTGCCTTTGATTTAACTAGTCGGGATTTGAATAAGAGAGTAACGCGAGCTGGGGTGGCTTTGGGTGAGACCAACAATGTCGACCAGTGGCAGGATGTATTGGGCTTGATGCTTACTCAAAATCGGGCAGACTTATCTTATCCACAAGGGGAGGAGGCTGTGAACGCTTTCTCTTTTTTCTTGAGTTTTTCCCAGAGTGGTGGTTCTTGGGATGAGACGTTACCTACCTCGACTCAGGCATTCGCGGAAGGTAGAACTTTGTTTTACTTTGGTCCGGCGTGGCGAGCTCGAGAGATAAAGGAAATGAATCCGGATCTAACTTTCAAGGTGGTTCCCGTTCCTCAGCTTGCTACTACCACCGTTGATCCTACTCCGATAACGTGGGCTTCATACAGGGTTCAGGCTGTTTCTAGCACAAGTAAAGCGAAAGTTTTGTCTTGGGAGTTCTTGAAATATCTGTCTTCTCGAGAAGTCTTGAACACTTTAGCAACAGGTCGTTTTGCTCCTTCGCGAGTTGACCTTGCTGAGTTGTTTTCTCAAGATGGTGTCTATGGGGCGTATGTTCGCCAGGCGCCTTATTCGTACAGCTGGTATTTGACTTCTTACACGAATGATGGGGCGAAGGGGATTAACACACAGGTTTCTTCGAAGTATGCCCTCTCTTTGGTAGATTATGAGGACAAATCTCAAAAACAGGTTGTTTTTGATGCTCTTGGCGCTTCTTTGGCAGAGATTTTGGCTAAGTATCCTTCTAGAAAGTAGTGGTTTGCAAAAATGGTTCCCTACTGGTGTTTTTTTCTCTTGAAGAACAGCCAGATTAGGATTCCAAGGATGGCAATTACGGCGAGAGCCTGGATTTTTGATTCCAAGTCTTCAAGTCCGGAGGTTATTGATTCGAAGGTTCCCACGCCGGCGTATCCGAAATATAGGAAGGTTAGATCCCTGAAGTAAGTTCCTATTAGGGTACCAATGAGGTAAGTGCGCATGTTAAGTTTTATTGCGCCGCTAACTACTGAGACGAGAGTGCTTGAAACGATAGGAAGGGCGCGAAGTAGAGTGAGAATGAAGAGGTCTCTTCTTCCGAAGCCGAAGTGGCGGCCGATGTTTTCTATTTCTTTATGGGAAACGCGCAAGAATTTTCCGAATCTTTTAACGACAAGATCTTCCGCTTTGTCTGATAGGATGTAGAGAAAGTAAGCACCAATTACCTTTCCTATTGCACCGAAACCTGCTAGCACGAACAGTGTTATTAGGGGCTGGCGTTGGAGCGCTGCAGTGGCGCCGGCGACTGTAACTACGGCAAAGGACGGGATGGGGGCGATTATTTCTTCGATGGCTGATCCGAAGAAGATAAACAACTCTAAGGGGACTTTATCGGCGTAGGAGGTAAGTAGTGTTTCAAGGGTTTTTATGAATTCCATGATTATTTTATGGTTCTTTCGTAGGAGACTACGCCGCCTGATTTAAGTTTAAAAGCTACAGAGAGTTTTATGTTTTTGACGTCTTTGTGGTAGGTGCAAACCTTGCCTGAGCAGGTTCCCAGGAGTATTTTTCGAGAAAGGGTTTTGTTGGTTGGGCCTACTTTTATGGTGCCACCTGCGCCTTGGGGACCTTTTGCAGAACCGTAGGTTAGTTCGTAGGAGATTGATTTAACCTTCGAAAGGTTTGCAAACGAAGCTTGGACTGACAGTTTGTTTTTAGGGCGGGATGCAGAAAATGTGGGGCTTTTTGATTTTTTAGACGTTTCTGCGTTTATCTGCCTCGGCATTAATGCATAGCCTGCAAAGACTAGAAGTAGAGGAAAGAGGAGCAAGAAACGTTTCACTTGGAAAGTATGGGGGAATTTCTCTTTATTTTCAATAGGTTTTTGGTATACTACCAACAAGTGGTGCTAGAACTGTCCCGCCGATAGCGGGATAAGCGCTCGAACTCCTTTGAGCAAATGACATGTCCACGTACAGTTTCTGTACGCGGTGTTGTAGCTGTAACCAAACAGTGTTGACCAAATGTCAGCAAAGCATCCCCCCGCTCAGCGGGGCTAGGGAGGGGATTCTTCATTAATTTAGTTTTCCCTTCAATACTTTATTTTTGTTTGCGTGCGCCTTTTTGCGTGTGCAGGGGTTTTATTATGGAAAGATTGTCTAGTCAAACTAGAAGAGTGTTTTTAGTTGAGGCCGGTGCGGCTGCAGGAGCTCTTCTTGCTGGCAGTTCTTTGCTGCCTGAAACTGTAAGGGCTCAAGATTATCCTGAGGATAATGTCCGGCCAGGGCGGGAGTTTGCTGGTGCTGCTAGTCGGTTTGGGTTGACTGCCGAAGAGTATCGTTTGACGGAGCCATATCTAGTGGAGGAGAATCGTATGCGAGTTTTGTATCAGACAGTTGCTTTGGATAAGAACTTGTCTACTGGGGAGTTTGTAATGGCTCCTTTGGTTCGCGAGTTTCACGAGAAGTGGGTGGATTTGGGTATTGATGACCCGTTGGTTTATGGTGTTGCCTTGCCTTTCCCTCAAGCCTTTGTTGACGATTTGCCTTCTGATATCCAAAAGTATCTCGAAGATCACAGGGCTCTTATTTCTGGGGAGGTTTTGGCTTATACGGAGTATGAGGGCATGGAAGCCTGGGCGTTTGAAAATTATGTGGTTCAGAAATTTGATGGACGGATTGAGAGATCTCTTGCGGGGCAATTGGCTGTTCAAGTGGGATGGGATTTCGGGTCTGTTCTCACCATACCCTGTTCAAGTACATGGAGTGAGTCGGAGCAGAAGGTTTGTTTGCCTGGCCCCACTTGGGTTGGAAAGGCTAGTTATTACTCTAACGCTGGGTGCTTGGGTTGTAGTCCGGGTCAGATAATGGCAAATGGAGAACCTTTTAATGAAAACGCGCCCACCCTTGCGTTCATGGACACCCCGTTGAACGTTTGGGTTAATGTTCGTAATTTGGTTACTGGGCTAGAAGCCATGGGTAGGGTGACTGATCGTGGAGGGTTTAAAATGCACGATCGAATAGCAGACTTGTCTTTGGGTTTGGCCAAACAAATTGGTCTCCAGACAGATCAGAAAGTTGAAATTGGTTTGTTGCAATGCTGACCATTGGTCTGTCGGAGGGGCCTTTTGTGTGTTTTTGGTGGGAAAAATTTTGGGTAATTTAGCGGAGTTTAACGGTGCTTTTTTTGGAAGAGTTTCAGGTAGAGGATTGGTAGAATGCCGATCGAGTTTATTAGAAGAAGAGCAACAAACCAATTCTTTTGATTGTTTTTACTGGCTTTCCAGAGGGCCATACCTTTCCAAACTAGCTCCCAAGTTGCAAGTAAAACTAACAGGAAGGTTAAGTTCTTGTCTATCGGGAGCATTTGAGAGAGATCGAGCATCTTTCTGTGAGTTCTGCAATTAGTATACCAAAAAACTGGATGTAACACAGACGGAAATTGCTATGTTTGCGGGGGGCGAAGGCTTAGTTCAAGAATTTTTGTGTGGGCTGAAGTTGGAGAACAGAGATAGCACAACCCCTGTTGTTAGCAGTGCTACTGCTACTGTTAGCCATGTTTGGGTGATTTCTGGTAAGACAGAGGAGGCAAGAATTCCCAGAAGGTTTTGGGCGGGCTCCTTGCCTGGTTTTATGAGGTCTTCGGCCGTGTGTCTTAGGAAGAACATGGCTAGTGTTGCAAGGATGGTAAAGATGGTTCCACAGATAATTAGAAGTATCCCTGTGCCTTTTAGCTTTTTGTTACCGCCTAGCTTGTAGTGCATAAAAAGTAGACTGATTAGAAGAAAAAGGATTATCGCCCAGACCAGTAGAAGGTAACTGCTTGTGTTTCTGGCTTGTTTCATCTGACTTTTTACACGATCTCCACCAAGGTTTGATAGTGAGAACGTTTCAGGTTTTTGAAGGGGAAAGTAAAGGACTATGTCGTCTGATTTTCCGTCAACGAAGTTTGCTATTTCTTTTAAATTTCTCTCGACGATACTTTCGGCGAATTCGGGAGTTATTATTTTTACTACTTCTTCGAGACCTTGCTTTTCTTCTTTATCGAGGTCGTCTTCTCCTTCGGCTATGCTTGAGTTAAGAAGGATGGGGACTTTTGAATAGGAGTCGTGTTTTTTAAAACTCTGAGTCACAAAGTTGTAGTTTAGAAGCTGGAATTTGACGGAAGTGAGAACCAAGAAGATTCCAAGGATAGGGATAAAAAGGATACTTAGGAAGATTCTTGATGAGAGTCTCATAAAGAAACTATATCAGATATTTTGTGACTTTAAGAAAATCTTCGTCGTTTTTAGGTAAGCTCGAGGACATGCTAGTGTGCTATTTGTCGATGATGAGGTACCCTTGGTTTTTGGGGTTGAGGTGGTTGTGGAGATCAAACACTCCTTTTTCCAGGGGGGTGAATGCGTATTCTTCTTTTGGTTTGATAATTCTTTCTTGGAATCCGCTTAGTGTTTTATGGTTCTCGTGCCTTCCTACTGCTATTTCTGCTGGCTTTTGTGAGCTGTTTTTGATCTTTACCGAGTCACCGAGGTGGATGACTATAAATTCTGGGGCGAACGCCTCTCCGTCGTAGGAGATGGCGTGTTTTGTTTTTTGGGTTTTTAGAAAAAGTATACTGGCGAGTACTAAGGCGAGTACTAAAAGGGAAACTGCACATATCTGTAATAGAACCTTCCTCTTTTTCTTTACACTGGTCATGGAGCAGTTGTTGGTGCAGGTTCAGAGGATGGAGCAGTTGTTGGTGCAGGTTCAGAGGATGGAGCAGTTGTTGGTGCGGGTTCAGAGGATGGAGCAGGCGAGGATGGAGTACTTGTAGAGCTTGGTGGTGTGTAGGTGGAAGTGCTTCCCCCTCCGCCATCTGACATACACCAGCCCCCCGAATCTGACATCCAATGGTAGCCTGAAGGACAGGAGCCGCCTGAGGTGCTTGACGAGGAGCTGCCACCGCCATCTGACATGCAATATCCTCCGTTATCACTCATCCAGTGAGATCCAGAAGGACATGACCCTGAAGATGACCCAGAGGTGCCAGTTGTTCCGGGAACGGGTGTATAGGTATTGCCGGTGGGCCTGCAGGAGCATGTTCCCCAATCAAACCATTCACTACTTCTACAGGTTTGTTGAGTGCAGGAGCCAGTGGAAGTATTATACCCTGAGGAATAGGAACCTGGGGTTGTGGTGCTGCCCCCGCTGTAAGTACTAGCACCTCTGCAAGAACAACTACCATAATCCCAGTAAGAACTATATCCACAACCGCCCGAAGGGGGTTGGCAATAGCTTCTGGAGCGGGCAGCGGTATCTGACCAATTTCCACCCTCATAGTTGCCTGCAACGCACTTACCGTTATCCCAATAGTAACCTGGAGTGCAGCCGTACTGGTATGAGCTGGGAGTATCGGTAGGACTTGTGCGGATGCAACCCTGGCCGTCCCAATAGTACCCGGGGCCACAGCTTGATTGAGTTAAGTTGGGAGAATAAGGAATGCCACCAGAAGTCCCGCTTGGCACATAAGTATTACCATTTGACATACACCAACCGCCGGAGTCAGACATCCAGTGGAAACCGGATGGACATTGACCCGGAGAGATAGGCGCGGGCCCTGAACCCGGTACAGTGCCTGATGGCGGATTAGTAGTGTAATTGGTAGGAGCCGGACCATAATAACTGGGCGCGCCATATGAGTAAGGAGACGAAGAATAATTACCTCCTGTGGGATAACCGTAAGTAGCAGGAGGAGCTCCCGGAGCAGTATAATAAGGGCTGTAAGGAGTATAACCAGAACCTGTACCTGTTGGGGTATAGTTATAAGATGGACTATAATTTCCACCATTGCTCATACACCAACCACCGCTGTCGTACATCCAATGATAGCCGTCAGGGCAAACCCCGGCACTTTGGGCTTGTGGTCCCTGACCATAGGTATATGGTTTTCCGTCTTTATCAACAGCGGGAGTGGGCGAGGTAAAATTAGCAGGCCCATTGGAATAACCACCATAGTATGAGGCGATTGGTATGGACGCACCCGGAGCAGGACAAGGAGTATTAGCTGGGAAAGGCGGAGTAGGCAGATAACATGCTCCTGCTTCTTGTCTTACACCCAAACTAAATGATAACGCTTCAATCCTGGCCAGATCAAAAGGCAGGGCGGCATTAGGATTTCTTCTTTTAAAATCTCGCACCTGCTGGATAGATTGACTGGTAGGTCTGAATTCTTCCTGAAGTGTCGCCACGGCAAGCTGTACGTCTTTGCGATTCTGGAAATCTTCCAGTCTCACAATATCGGGACGGATAGTTTGAGTTATTTCATCAATCCTGGTTAATCTCACATAAGGGCGGATTTCCGCGGGAATTTCTTGACCCGGCTCAAAGTTTTTTTGGAACTCGCCCAGTTTTGTAACAATATCCTCATTTTTTTCTACCTTTTGATTAATATCATCCTTCTGATTGGTAATGTCGGCAATTTCTGCCAGTTTGGAAAGTTCTTCCAGCTCAATTTGAGCTCCGCTGTCAACTTTATCAAAATCATCATTCAAAAATACCACATCATCTCTTCCCAAACCTCCAACATTTGAAAGATTAGTCAATTCTGCCCTGACTGCCACCCGGGAATCTGCTTCCAGCAGTTTTTTCTTATTCTCCTCGGAAATCATCTCTGCCGGCAAGGCCTCAATTTTGGCCCTAACATCATCAGGAATAACCGGCTCACCCAAAACATCAGACGCCCTGTCAACACCTAAAACCGGCATAGAAATAGCAGCTTGAATCAAATCATCATCTTCTTCTTTGGCCCAAGCCGACAGCTTCTGCAACATCAGGTTTTGCTCAACCGATCCATCACTTAAGCGTTTGGCAATCTCCTGCTTGGCCCCCTCGGAAAGACCCTCCCGAGGTACATCAGCCACTATGCTTTGCATCATCGAAATATAAGAAGTAATGGCAGCTTTTACTCCTGCTTTATCATCTTTTTTCAAAGCATAGGCTGCTTCAGCCAGTCTTTCCTTGGCTTGAGATAAACTAACTTGCTCTCTGGCTTGAGGAGTAAAAGCAAATGTTTTTTGCAAACCCTCACCCCACTGTTTAACAAAATAGAGTGGATTGCCGGGGGGGACAAAAGTAGGTTGCGGAATATTTATTTCCTTAATACCCCCCTCAATGGGTCTGGGCATAGTACATTTACCATCCGACCAACTCCAATAAGCATTAGGATCTTTACAAGAAGGCACGAAGTCGTCGGGAGAAATAAATCCGTCCGTGGGATAGAGAACACATTTGAACTGACTAAAAGAATAGTACTGATTGCGCTCGCATTTGTAATCTGTGGAATCAGTAACTTTTTTGCCATTATTATCCCATACACAACCATTTGGCGCTTGGTAGGATGATTCTTGAGGACAAGACTCTGAATCCCCCGGACCCGGAGTAGGTAAAGGGGTTACTTCGTTGTCAGAGATTTGACAACTTTGGCTCTGCCATACCCAATTATAACCTGCCGGACAAACAGGAGAAGCATCATCTCCAAAACCCCCACCACGTTGATTTGGCACACACTTTTTAGCTGCAAAAGAATAGTACTGCCCCGCACTGGAACATTTATATTGGTCATAATCATTAATTTTGTTACCCGAATCAGCCCAAACACAACCTTCATTTGTTTTAAATGTAGCACCCACAGGACAGGTGGCTAAAACAGCATCTGTAGGCGACGGCGGTTGAGCTCCAAATTGACCTCTGTTAATTGGCCGGGCCGAACCACTGGCCGCCAGTTTATCAAAAACCCCCTTCAAATCTTCTCTGCCTGTTAAATCTTCAGGTTTAATTAACGAGGTATCAATACTCTGAGTCAAGCTTTTTTCTCTTTGACTTAAAACATCAGCGTTATTTTTAAGGGTGGGAGTTTGGGCCAAATCAGTTTGGACTGATCTTAGGTTTTGCAGCTCCTCTATTTTTCTAACCTCTGTCAATTGGTTATAGTCACCAGGAGCATTTAATAGTTGGGCTTCGTCTAATTTTTTGGCGTCTGCTGGCGGAAAAGCACCAATTTCTGTAAGTTTTCGTATTCTTTCTCTTACCTCTTCTCTTGTTTTTGCTTGGGTTAGTTGCTCTACTTCTTCGGGAAGAATAAGGCCTTGGGCTTTCATATCTTGTAAGCGGTTGGCTAGTATTGCTGGAAGTGGAAGTCTACCTTGAACATCAGCTGCGATGTCCGTTGCATTTTGAGCAGTTAGTATCATATCGCTTAAGATGGTGGTGTCGTTGGTTGCCGGGGGAAGTAAGCCTTTTTCAAAAACCACGCCGTGACGAGCTGCTTCTGATTCTAATTTTTCCGCCAATTCAAGTCTTCTGTCTTCTGGGATTGATGAGGAGGTTTTTATACTATTGGAGACTGAATCTATTGTTTGCTGGTATTTTTTAAGGGTTTGTTCGTATAGGTTTGCCTTTTTTGTATCTTTACTTAGGGCATTTGCCTCTCTTAGTCGTTCGTCGGCGTATTGCATTTTAAGCTCCACGCGTCTTACTGGATCGAAAGCAAAAAAAGTACTTACTCCTTCACTGAGCAGTTTTCCTAAGTAGGTTGGGTCTCCGGGAAGCGGACCGTTGTACTCTGTTAGGTATGGTGAAACTTCTGGTGGAGGGGGAGTTGGTAGTGGACTTGGAGTTGGTGTGGTTTCGCTCGTTCCTTCTGATGAGGGAGTTGGTAGTGGACTTGGAGTTGGTGTAGGCTCTTGTTGAAGTTGGCTTGTAAATGTTGAATTTTCTGCTACAGCTTGTGGGTAAAATCTTGCCACTTCTGTTTGTTGTTCTGACGGGAAGCTAGTAAAGTCTATTTTGGTTGCTAATTCTTGAGCTCTTGTGTGATATAAGTACGGGCGGATTTCGGTGGGTGGTGGGGAATCGCCAGGCAGGTCTTGCCAGGCTTTTATTTGTTCTTGTAACTCTTCGGTTGGCTGCGGATATGTTTCGTACATCCTGATTTCAGCAAACTGAAGGATTGTGCTTGTTTGTTTGTATGTTTCGGGGTAGTTTGTAGCAACTGCTTGGTCAAGTTTGGCCAGCTCGGTTGCTGGAAACTGGCCAGAAGCGGTGAATTTATCAAGTTCACTTCTGACGCCGGCTCTTGTACCAAGCCCATAGATTTTATCGCTTTCTTCCGGAGTTATTAAACCTTGTTCTTTTAGCTTTTGAATACTTACAGATAAATCCTGCGGTATTGGGGGCTCCCCTTGGACATCAGCTGCTGCATCCAAAACTTCTTGGGAAGCTTTTTCTGCTTGGTTCCAAACTTGAGAAGCAACTAGTGGGGAGGATAGAGAAAGGTTTTGGATAAGGAGAGTGTTGGCAGAAGCTGTATTTTCTATATTGGAAACAAGTTCTTGGGCACCTTGTGTGTTTTCTTTTGCTAATACACTCGAATTTACGGCGATAGTATGCATAGCATCTTTGTAAAAAGAAATTGCATCTCCTGCTTCTTGGTATTTGCCTTGTTCGGCTAAAGTCCTGGCTTCACTTAATCGTTCTTGGGCAAAATCTAACCTTAATTCTTCTTTTTGAACTGGATTGGTGGTGAATGTAAGTTGGGTATTTTCTACGAATCTTTCAAAGAAATAAAGAGGATTGCCTGGTAAAAGCCCTGTTCCCGGGGGAATGTTGGCTTCTTGTGGTAGGGGAGGGATGGGCAGATTTTCAAGTGAGGAGAATGAAATTCCTAGGACTTTTGGTTGGTTATAATACGGCCCCCAGTCGTAATAGGAACTTGTGGAGGCTGAAACCAGGGAAGGGGAGAAGAAGGTTAGGAAAATGAGGGCGAAAAAACAAAGTTTGGTTATGGTTTTTGGCGCAACCTTAGGGCAGTTGGCTTTCATTTTTGTTTTTGGGGACTGTTACCATGTAGACAGAAGTGGTGGGGCTTTGTCAAGGGCCGTTTGTTTTGGCTATTTCTCGTGCATTTCCCAGACTCCAGACCAATCTTTTCCCGGAGGAGCCTTTCTTAAGAGTTTTATCCGTTCCAGGAAATTTTCTGAGTATTGTTTGTAGGGATCGGTATTTTTTAGAAGCTGGAAAGCTTTTTCGGCGGGAGTCCACTTTTGAGCAAAATAAGCTTCCAGAGCTTCGTTAGTACGCGCAATGAGATTGCCAAATTCGGTCTCTTTTTCGGTCTCTCCTAAAACTTGGTAGATTTTTACTGGTTTTTTCTTACCTTTGACTGCAACTATGTCGAGAAGACGGGTTGCAAATGAGTCTTTTACTCTGTTTTGTGTTTCCTCGGCGATGACGAAAGGTACGCCGTAATGCTTGGTTAGTCCCTCTAGGCGGGAAGCAAGATTGACTCCGTCGCCCATTACAGTATAGTTGAATCTTTTTTCGGAGCCCATGTTTCCGACGACCATTTGGTCAGTATTTATTCCGATTCCGATTCGGATTGGGTTTTTGAGGGTTTTATTAAGTTCGTTCAATTTCTCAAGCATTTGGAGGCCCGAGCGGACTGCGTTTTCTGGATGTTTTGGGTCTTCAATCGGTGCGCCCCAGAAGGCCATGATTGCGTCTCCTATATATTTATCGACTATTCCGTGGTTTTCCATAATTATGTTGGTCATGGGGGTTAAGAATTCGTTTAATAGAGATACAAGCTCTTGGGGAGAGAGTTTTTCGGAGAGGGTTGAGAATGAGCGGATGTCTGAGAAAAGAACCGTCATTTCTCGTTCTTCGCCACCGAGTTTTAGATTTTTGGGGTTGTCTGTTACCTTATTTATGTATTCGGGGGCAAGATAATGTTCAAACATGCCCTTTATTTTTTGACGCTCTTTGTCGAAGTACAGTAGGTTGTAGCCAAAGCTGACAACGTAGACTGCCCAGCCGTAGTAGTAGCTGTAAAAAATGTCTAAGGTTATACCAAAAGACTGAAGTGTACGCGCTACAAAATAGTAGGTTATGAGCATTCCGAGGGGTACAACTACGGATACTAAAGGCGGGATGTTGTTTATAACCCAAACCATCAAAAGAGTTTGGAAAACTAGGCCAATTAGTATGTTTTCTGTTGGTAGGTTTGTTTGACTGCCCAAGACGAACTCGTTGAATTTTTGTTGTTGGGTTAGAAGAGGGCCTTCTAGGGCAAGGTAAAAGAAGATGCCTAAGATAACAAGGCTTAGGATGAGGTTGTGAGCGATTCTTTTGTTCCAGAGAACTGGCTTGTTCGTTTTTAGACTTCTCCTTTAGGTTAGGGTAGCACCACTGGTATCTATGCTGTCAAATTTATCTTGTTAGGGTTACTGCCAGAGGGCGAGGATTGAGCCCATGATAAGGAGAGAGGTTAAGTAATAAGCGTTTACTAGGCCCCAAAGTTTCCAGGAGTGACCATACCAGAGAACATTTCCTAAGGTAACTGTTGCGACAAAGCCAAGCCACATCCAAAAACCAGAAGAAAGGCCTGCTGATAGGCCGGAAGTATTCATGTAGCTTGATGCAAATACTAAGACGTGGGATAGGATATATGCTTCAATGAAGGCTCCAACTGTCGCAATTCCGTAGAGCATTCCCATCTTGTCCTTTGCACCACTGCCCATTTTGAGGCCAGACAACTTCATCCAGAGTTTACCAAAGAGTGGACCGTACCAGAGGTAACCCAAGACCATTGAGGAGAGTGCGGCTACTAAAACTGCGAGGTAGTTTACCGGAGGTTGCATTGATTAATCTAACAACACTGTTTGTTGTTTTGTCAAATTTCTATCTAGGAATTTTTAATCCCACCAAAGAGTTATTTCTTTTTGTCCGGTGTCCTCTTGTTGGAATTCAGGGTCGTCAACTTCTGAGTTTACAAAATCAAATAGAGACTTTCTTTTTTCAGGATCTTCGGGGAGTTTAACTTTCAGAGCGTCTGCGTAGGGGCCTCCTTCTTTTTGGATGCGTTCTTCTTCGTCTCTGATGCCATCGACGGTAACTTCTTCTGCTCCCAACTCACATAGCTTCTCAACAAATTCTAAGGCGTTTTCTTTATTCTCAAACTTGTTTGTTGCCAGAGGGCTTGGGTTGTTGTTGCTGTTTAGCCAGTTTTTGGCCTCGTTGGTATTGTCCATTTCAATGAGGATATTGTTTTTGAGTGCGCTTTGTCAAATTGGTGATTTTTAGTTTGTCTATTAAACTTGGGCGTAGTTGGGGTTTGAGATAACTCCCAGTTTTTCCATGTAGGTTTTTACTTCCATGAGATTTGTGACTGCAAGATCTGCTTTTTCTTCGTTTTCTGCAGGTTTTGTGTGTTCAGATTTCATCAGAATTCCCTTCATCCCGATTTTCTTTGCTGCTAGAACGTCATTGTCGATTCGGTCGCCCACCATTATGGTTTCACTTGGCCAGACGTTCATTCTGTCAAGAATATAAAGGAATGCTTTTGGGTCTGGTTTATCGGCAACACACATATCGCTTGTTACGAAGCAGTCAATTTTACTGTCGATTCCAATCATGGCAACTTTTTTTGCCTGACTCATAAAAACGCCGTTGGTAAGTACCCCTACTTTAATCCTGTTTTCTTTTAGCCACTCTAGTAATTCCAGGGCTCCGGGGGTTGTTTTGAGCTTGGTTGTATTTTCTTCCCAAACCTTTTCAACAAGATGCATGATTGCTTTTATTGGAGGCTTTTTGTTCATCAACTCGAAAATTCTAAACCAGATGAGAATTGAGGCTGAAGGGATGGGGACTGAAGGGTCTTGAAACGTGTCTTTGAAGGCTTGTCTATTTAGGGCGACCATCTCCTCTACGGTTTTGCCGGGAAAATGAGAAAGATTCTCTTTAAAAGTTGTACGCAAAGATTCCTCCAGAACTTCTGAGGCATTGCACAACGTATCGTCAAGATCGAAAATAACAGCTTTGATCATATATTTAGAAGACAAAACCAGGATAATTTGCCGAGAGGAGAATGATTGTTCCTTTTCTTTTAAGTGCTTTGAAGGATTAACACTTAACTCAATTATCTTAGGCTACCTTGCCTTATTTTTTGTTTAACTTGGGCTTATTATACACTACTATGAGCGTTTTGCAAGGAAGCGGTTTTAAAGGGCGGTTTTACTTATCATCTTTTGTATTACTTGTCTTTGCCATGGGACAAGTTTTAGGTTTGGAAGTTCTCTGAGGGGGATAAATTTCATTTCCTGACCTTCTAGACATTTTATTGGTTGGATTTGGTCGTATTTTTCAGTAAACACGGATGCATCCACTTTTGTGCCGTCATCTTTTGTTATTGTCTTTTTCATCACAAACAAAGGATTACTCATTTTGTATCCACATTCCTCTTCAAGTTCTCTGATTGCGGTTTGTTCCGGGGTTTCTCTGTCTTCCGTTTTGCCTCCTGGAAGTGCCCAGTAATCTGGGTAGGAGATGTTTGGAATGTTGTCACGAAGCTGTAGTAAAACTGACTCTCTGTTTAGGAGTATTATGTTTGCGCCTTGGGTATTTGGTTGTTTTTTGGCCATTCTTACTCTATGAGTAGGCTTCCTGTCATTGATGAAGCGTGGGCGGAGCAGTGGTAGGGGTAAATTCCGGCTTGGTCAAAGGTGAGGGTAAAACTTTCACCTTTTTTAAGTGCTTTTGAGTTTTGGGTAGGGGAGTAGGTATGGCTGGGGTGTGAATCGGTATTTACATAGTGTTCTGCGCTATCGTCGTTAACCCAAGTAACTTTTGTTCCGCGGGTAAGCTTGATGTTTTGTGGTTTAAACATAACTTCTGACATTTTGATGGTTACCTCTTTTTTGCCGGTTTGATCATCGTAAGTTTTTGCTTGGGAGCGGTCAATTGCAAACTGAAAAGTTCCATCATGGCAGCTTTTGTCGGGCCAGCAGGCCTTGTAATCTACGGTATATAAACCGTCTGGAGAGTCGGATTTCATTGTTCGGCGCATGGAAAGTTTGTTGGTATCTATTATCGTTTCGCCTGTGCCATAGTCTGTTCTCTCTTTGAGAATTTTTATTTCTGAGGGTTTGGCAAGATCAAAGTTGAAGTCGATAACTACATTGATAGGTGTTCCTGCTAGGGTTGATCCATGCGCGGGGGTATTAGTTTCGTAGTGCGCGCTTTTTTTAGGGTTTGTGAAGGTGAAGCTAGTGGGGGATGTTTTTGGTGTTTCCTCTTGGGTTTGATTCGTGGGGGGAGAAGTTTGAGGTGTTTGATTTTTCCAGGCAAAGAAGCCTACTGCGGCGAGTGCCAGGACGGCGGCTACTGGGAGGATATTTTTCACTAAGAAATAGTGTAGATTGATGACTTTAGACTGTCAATTTTTACCAACGAGATTGAACGTGAGGATAATTTAAGATTTTTTCGTCGGAGGTTATAATAGTTGCTCTGTATTCTCTGGCAGTTGCGATGACTATTCTGTCTGCCGGATCTTTATGCATAAGTTCGGGCAGGTTAACAGATTGTGCTGCTATAGAGTTTGTGACAGGGATAAACTCAAAATAAGGAAAGCTTTCAATGTTTTTTATCCACGTTTCCACACCCATCGAGAGGTCTAGTTTGTCCTTTTTGACAAGTAAACATATTTCCCAAACACTTATTGAAGAGATAAGAATCTTATTTTTTGCTTCCTTTTTGATTAGATTTTTGGTGCGGGTTGTGAGGTTTCTTGGGACACCTATCCACCAAATGAGGGCCTGTGTGTCTAGTAATATCATTTAAGTGCTTCCCAGTCCTCTAGTCCAACTGGTTCATTGGGGTTGTCGTAGCGTAGAACACTTCCACGGAGGGATTCTAAGATTTCTTGGTCTCTCTTTTTAAGAGTTGATTTGTAGGGAACAATTTGTACTACTGGTTCGCCTTCATGGGTTATCACAAGGGGTTTCTTTTTCTTCTCAACTTGTCGAAGATATTCCAGGGCTTTGGCTTTAAACTGGGATTTAGAGATTGTTTGTAACATGACTATGGTCATAGTACCATGGTCATTATATTTTGTCAAGTGTGTGGTTACTGTTTTCGGTTGGACGCTTTATTTCTCTGGAGAAATGTCTTATAATAGTAGCCAAATGGCAGAAAGAGATATTCCTAGTTTGGACATCAGAATGCTTGAGCTGGGCGGGCAACTGAAAGTAGCCGCGCAGCGTGTTAGACAGGCAGAAGGCGAGGTTGCCGGGTTGGGGTTGAACCCTACGATCTTGAGACGGTTCACAGATCTATGGATGCGACCGGGGCTAGGTCTCAGGTAGCCACAGACATTGCGTGGATTGTTGCGATGAGGAGAGAGGGACTTTCCGAGGGAGACATGGCTAAGATATTTGCAGCCAAGGACCTGTTTAGTCGGGAAAGAAGGGATTATGCTCAGAGGCAGATGGATCTTCCAGAAGAGGATGAGGGTTAGGGAAGTGAGTTGATCAGTTCTTTGACGCAGACAGCTTCGCGGGCGGGATATGGGTCTGAAAAGTAACTCCCATATATCTGGTTTACCGTTGGATAAAATGACATGTCTGTAATGTAGATTGTTGTTTTGACGACATCAGCAAAGGTAACACCAGCTGCTTCAAGAATAGCTTGTAAATTTTTCATTATTTGGTGAATCTGTTCTTCAATTGTTCCCTCGAGGAGCTTTCCTTCGGAGTTCAGGTAAATTGATCCTTGGGTAAAAATAAACCCATTTGCAATAATTGCTTGAGAGTGTGGGCTTGTGCCTGGGGAAGGGGCTTTGTCTGTTGTAACTTTAGTTTTCATGTGTGGAGTATGTCAAAAATACTTGGTCACCTGATGTTTCTCGTGCGGATGAGGTTTATAAAACTCTTCTTGGTAATTTATAGACATATAATGCGCTTGAAAAACACAGTAAAGCCATAGTTACAAACAGGGGTGTGAAGCCAAAGTTGGTAACAATAAACCCACCCATTATTGCTCCGATTGCAATTGAGTAGTAGTTAATTGCTTCCCAGGCACCCCATTCTGTTCCGTCTTTTCCTTTATCGAGGTGCTCTGAATATAGAGCATCAAAAGGGGGATTATAGATGGCTTCACCAAAACCGATTAAAACTTGGACTAAGAGAAGAAACAAAATGGAGTTAACTTGAGTGTAGAGCAAGAACCCAACACCCATTATTGTGTACCCAAGTATTACTATTAATTTTTTTTGTTTAAGTTTATCTGAGTATTTCCCTGATAAGAGAACTGTAGTTCCTGCAACAAAAGCAAAGATTCCTCCTGCAAAACTTGCATCTAGTAAATCCCCACCAACACGTTCTACGTATAGCGCATAAATTGGACCGAGCATAGCTCCTGCTAGTAGGACCATTGCGTTGGTTATAAGCAGTATTCTTAGAGCTTTATTGAAGAGAAATTTTTTCATGGCCTTTGATTTATACTAACACCTTTTTGTTTAAGGTGAGCTTGACGGGGATCTTGGTGTTCATCTGTTTATCATGTCCTGGTAGTGTTCAAGTACGAAGTCGTGGTAGAAGTCGTCTTCGGATAGGTATTTGTAAACATTTGCGGTATCTTCTGGTTTTTCGTCATTAAGCTCAGAGCAGAGCTTGGCAATTTCTGCTTCGGTTTCGGGGGAGAGGACTAGTTCTTTGATGGAGCCATCTTTAAATTTGAAGACGAAAATTATCTTTTTCTCACCGACTACTTCGTTCCAAAAACCTTCAGTAAGTTTGGCTTTTATCAGTTCGAGATATTGGGGTAGTTTTTCAGTCGGGATTTTGATTTTTCTGGAGCCAGTTTCTGTTTTACCAACAATTTCTATATTCAAGTCTTTTAGCTCTGTATCGGTTATTTCTTCAGCACCCATGAGGTAGCTTAGGTGTTGGCTCATTTAATCTCCTGCGTAATCTTTTGCATCGTAGCCAACTTTAACATATTCATCTTTGTGTTTTATTAAAAGCCAGGCATTTTTCGCACCTTCCGGAAAGCCTTTTGTTTTTACGAGAGCAAAGGAACCTTTTAGTTTCTTGCCTTCTAGGAAAAACTTTATTTCTCCTTTTTCTAATCCTTCTTTCATTACCTTTTGGCCTTCATCAAAATCATTAATTGTCTCTCGTACGCCTTTGGAAACTTCTACTTCGGGAATATATGTTCCTTCGTCCCAGATCATAACGGGGCCTGCGCCATATTTTCCTTCTTCGATAACCCCTTCAAAATCTTTATAGGAGAGCGCATGGTCTTCTACCTGCATTGCGAGTCTTTTGAAGGCTGGGTCGAGGGTTGGGCCTTTGGGGATTGCCCAAGAGGGTAGAGTAGTGCCGGCTTGAAGTCTAAAGTCAAAATGAGGCCTTACTGTATCGTGCTTGTGGATGACGAAGACTAGTTTTTTAGGAGTCATGTTTGTTCTCGGAGGATTGTAAAATGGTCTTCCCACACTTGGTTAAATGTGCGCGCTGCGTCTCGTGCTTGATCTTTTGCTCCCTCTCCATTAAAAGTAAGAGGTGTTCGATCTAAGGCGACAAGAGACCAAGAATCAGACCAAAGGTCTTTGTTCCATCTAACCGCGATTGGCCCATCCGTTGGTACCCTTTCTATGTTTGAAGGCAATGGTCCTTCTAAAGGTTCGTAGTTTGCCGGCGCTTTTGCGTTAAACGTGTTGGCAAGTTCAACTGCGATATTGCGTGCGCCTGCTCCGCTGATGGAGAGAGGAACGGGATTTAGGATAACTACTGACCAGGAATCTCCGTTGTTTCTAATGTAAAATGGACCATTGATTCCCACGTCTTCTGTATTTAGTGGTAACTCGCTCATCAGGTAGTCCCAGTTTTTTTGCGTTGTTCTTTCTGTGGTCATTTTGATTTAAGTCTTTTGGATAAAAAGAACTTTTGTTTATTTCCAATTTGGCCTTCGCAAACCAAGAGAAAACCCTTTTTCTCGTAATAACCTTTTGTTTCAGGAACAGAACTAACCCAAAGTGTATCAACATGTTTTTTCTTTAGCACTTCTTCTAGTTTATTAAGTAGTGCTGTCCCGATACCTTTATTTTGATAATTCTTGTCTACTGCAAAGAATCCAACCCAATAAGCTTGCTCGCCGGGAAACTTGTTGCCCATTGCCTTGTCTGAATAGTGAACATTGTCCTGGTACCACCCAATAATACCGACCACGTTGTTGTTAGAAACTGCAACATAGTGCGCGTCCAAGTGTTTTAAATGGTGCTCAACTTCTTCTTTTGTATCAAGGCCTGCTTGTACTACAAATTCTACTGCATTTGCAAATTGATCGTGAGTTAGGGGGTTGATTTGGAAAGGGGATCTCACAAGGTTGATTATACCAAACGTCCAAATAATGTCTGTGCCTCAGAATTACTTTTTGTCTTCGTCAAATTGGAGCATCCACTCTGTGCCGAACTTGTCGGTAAACATGGCAAAGGTGCCGAATGGTGTTTCATCTAATTCCATAAAGATGTCTCCGCCTTCGGAGAGCTTTTTGTAGAGGTCTTCTATTTCCTCTTTACTCTCGCAAACTAAACAAATAGAAACAGTATCACCCTTTTTAAATGAACTCGGGTCCATCATGTCGGCTGCTATGAGTACCCAATTATCTTTTGTAAGGGTCCCATGCATGATTTTCTCTGGCGTTGCTCCGGGCATGTCAGGCATGTCTTTTGCCCATTCGGTTTCGCCGACGGTTTGAAGTTCTAACTCTCCGCCTAAGCATTCTTTGTAGAATTCCATAGCTTCTCGGGTTGTTCCGTCGAAATGTAGGTATGGTCTAAGTTGTGCCATATTGTCTATTGTATTTCTTTTTTTATTGATTCAGCAAGACGCATGTAAGAGAAGTGATAGAGTTCTTACTGTGTCTTCGTCTGTATGCAACAAGTGGATGAGTAGAAGAGTGTGTTATTTTCTTGTAGTAGTTTACTTTGCTTCTTTGGGGTTAAAACAAGGATCACATTTTATTGCTCCTGCTTTTAGGGCACTATTTAACGAAGAGGCAAATTGTGCCATTTCGACACCTGGCATGCCCCAACTTTGGGATCCGGCTCCGCAGACTGCTTCATATCCTTCAGCGTCGGTACCGGCTGGAGTTTCTTCATAACTTACATGTTTTACGATGTGTACTACACCATCTAAGAGGAGCATGTCTCCGGGCTTGTGCATAAATTCTGATGAAGACCCTCGTTCTTTTCCCATGTTTGGTGGTAGGCTAACTTTTATGTTCGTTCTTCTCTTCGTATTGTTTTTGGTAGGCTTGCGCCTGTTCTGGGGTGTGTTTTAGTTCTTCTATTTTTACGTAGTTATTAAAAGGTGGTTGTGGATCAAAAACTTTCAAGTTCAGTTTTTGGGCTAGTAAGTAAGCAACCCATTCGATGTAGCCAATAAACTTACGATTAGAACCAACAACTATCTTTTTGTACTCTCTTTCGCCGGTTTCGGAGGTTTCATAATCGATTGTTACTTTGTCCAGTTCTTCCTCGTTTTCCTTAAACCAAACGTTATAGCTGTCTTTTGTTTCGTTAAGGGGCTCGAACCTAATTTCGGGCTGCTCTTGTGAGATATTACTAAAGGTAGAGGATAGTTCTTCTGGGGGTATTTCTAAATCGTTTTCTCTTGTGAGGAATAGGGAATATGACACTTGGCAATTCTAGTCTTTTTATTTTCGCAAAGTCAAATTTGTTAAAACAAAAACCCCGCATGATGCGGGGCTTTTGCAAATGCTTGGGCTTACCTAACTTAGGCAAGTTTTACATTTTTGGCCGCTGGGCCTTTTTCACCGTTGACGATGTCGAATGTGACAGCTGCTCCAATTTGAAGCTCGTCAAAAGTAACACCGACTAAATCGTTTGAATGGAAGAAAAGGTCTTTTTCTTCTCCTTCTCGGGAAATAAATCCAAATCCTTTATCGGTTTTTGTTTTAATAGTTCCGTTCATTGTGTCTCCTTTCTTTGTTTGTATTATACACTTTTTTGGAGGAAATTACCTTTTTTACTGTTATTTGTATCTGGGGGGGAAAATTTGGTTTAATTTTGGAAAAATCCAACCTTCTACTTCGTTTCGTTTTTGCCAAATGGATTTTTTCCTTCAAATGTTATTTCTGGAGTTTGGTTGTTTATAATATCCTCAGAGATGCCGTATTTGAGGTTATATAGTTTGGCAACAGAACAGAAGAGGGCCTTATCAAAATCAAATCCTAATTTTTCTGATACGTGCTTGACACTTTCTTTTGATTTTCCTTCTACTTCCATATATGGTTCTAAAAATGGCCACTCGTCAATGGTAATTTCTACATTATCTAGTATCCACAGTTCACGTTTGCTTTCTTGGTATGCTTTTCGTTCACAACCAATGGACATGAGAAACAATTCTGCTTGTTGGAAACCACTAACTTCAAGGTAAATTTCTTTTTGGTCTTCAATCCGGCTTCCGTTTATTACTTTAAGGCTCATTGTTGTTTTGTCGCCTTCATCTCGTACTCGTAACCACCCACCTTTTATTTCGTGACCCGTAGGAAGATTAAATACAACTCTTTTTTGGGTATATTCAGGCCTTTTTAGTAAGGCGCCGAGACTTTTAAGTTTTTCTCTTGCAACATTCTTGTCTATATTGGGAAATGTTGCTTCGAATTCTGTTTCCATTACTGAAGTATATCAAAAGTATTTTTATTGATTGTTTATCCTCTTATTTTGGGAACATCTGCGTATCTTGCGACGAAGATTGTTATGTTCAATTAGAAACCGCTAAATAGATTTGGTTTTGAGCCGCAAAGTACTTAAACTTTATTTAGTAATCTTTGCAGTTCGTAAACGGCTTCTCGGAGGATATGATTTTTGCGTAGTAGCTCTTTTTTATGGTTTCTGGTAGCATATCAAACGGGCAAATGAAATTTGCTTCTTTGCCGTATTTTAACCCTTCATCGGTAGGTAATCCCTTATTAAAGTTGTTTAAGTCAAACACTCCAAAATCAAAATTGTGCGCAAGAGGGGTACCAGTTGTGTATCCCAATAGTTCTCCTGCTTTGAAATTAATGGACTCTTTAAGAGGAGGGTTTGTGCGGGTATCTGTTTGGGGTGTTTTTGGAAAAGCGTTTTTGATTTTGTCAACAGGCTCGGTCACATGGTTTATCAGATACCAGATTTCACAAGAAACTTGAAAGTGTAAATCATAATCCAAGGCTCCTCTGGCGTTTTTGTATACACCATTTACTAACTCGGAATCTACTGGCGCATACACTGGAACTTTTCCAGAGGCGATATTTAACCAAGCCCTGTGTCTTGGGTTTCCGGGAGTAATAATAGTAGGCTCAACACTTTTGATTTTATCCACTTCGGTAAAATCGTTCGTAAATTGTACTTTTGGACTAGAGGTACAGGGGACGCCAAGATATGGGTTCGTTTTATTCTCAAGAGTGTTTGCTAATCGAGTGCCGGTATCTTTACTCTTTGTTTGGTACAGCACACCAACAGTAATGCCAACCAATATAACAACAATTAAAATTGGAATTATTACAGATCCATTTTGCTTACGCGAAGCTTTCACTGATCTCAGAGTATCAGTTCTAGGAGAAAAATGTAGGATAGAAGTGGAACGACCTATGCAGTCTCTTGTGTCGGCTCGAGGAGCTTCCCATTATTTGACACATTGGGTATGGTACATATGGTACGGTTAAAGCAACATGGCCTTCGCTTCCCATCCTTGAACTTTGAGAATGTCACCTCAATTCGGTGCCGTCGCGTTTCAGGATTTTTAGTTGAGCCTATCCAGCGAATCCAATCCCAACGGGCCATTGGCGTGATTTCTTTCCATAGTTTGTGTGCCTGTGGGGCGTCAGCGAGAGCTTTCTTCAAATCCGATGGAACGTCGGGTTCCGGCCAAACTTTTGCCGGTTCAACTATAAGCGTAACCGTGTCGCCAACATCTGCTTTAGCGGCCTTAAGCATAGTTTTGTTGAGCCTCAACCAGTGGCTTCCGCGACCGTCTGGTTCGAGCGCGGTTTGAAAGGGAGAACCATTGATGGTTCCTTTAATGAAAGCCAGCCCTCGTGATGGAAGCTTCGCGCTTGCCTCTTTAGGCAACTTGAGAAGAGTCCATGAACCGATTTTAAACAGTTTAGTTTCAAAACGGATTGTTGGCATAATAAGACTTTGGCTGGCTCTGTTTGAACAAGTTGCGACTTACCACGAAGCGGCAAGCTTTGCTTATTTTGAGCCTGCGATAAACAAGCTTTGCTTATTTTTCAGATTGAGTTTTAGTTTCTGAAGCTAATTCGAACCTTTCGCCAGTGATTTTGCCACTCTGATCATGGGTGTAAATAAAATGGCCAACCAATTCAGCTCCTTCTCTCCAGCTGGGAGGGTTTTGGGGTTCTCTTGTGTTTAATTCACGAGAACCCTTTTGATCTTCTCGAGGGGTATCCCAGTCAACACCAAGTGAATTTGCAACGTCGCGATTTGTTGCCCACTGAGGTTTTTCTCTTTCTCCACCCATGATTTAAGTTGATTATAACAGTTGGCTTGAACGGTGGTATGAATTCGGACGAATTGATTGGGTCAGCGAACTGGAATACCCGGAATGGACGGTGAAAGAGGCGAACAGGTTTCTGGGACATTGATTGCTCACTTTGACGATTCAGTTCATACTAAAGACAGATGAAAGACTTGCCCAAACTTGTTATTTCTGTGTTTGGTTGTGAATTAGTGGGAATTTTAGGCACTCCATTTACCATATCCGCTATCCGCATTTGGTACGTCACACTAAACAAACCCGTCTTTGCCCCGCCCAACTGGATCTTTGGACCGGTCTGGACACTTTTATATTTTTTAATGGGTGTGGCGTTTTACTTGATTTGGAAACAAGGCTGGAAGAAAAAGAAAGTGAAAACTGCCAGCATGTTCTTTTTGGCACAACTGGGGCTTAATTTTATCTGGTCGCCGATTTTCTTTGGGCTGAGGGCGCCGTTGTTGGGATTGATCGTGATTGTGGCGATGTGGGCATTGATAGTTGTGACAATGAAGAAATTCTATCCCTTATCGAGGCTGGCCTTCTATCTGTTGGTACCATATCTCTTGTGGGTCAGCTTTGCAACCATACTAAATGCGGCGATTGTATTATTAAACTAATCAGAAAGGACATGTGACAGGATACCTACAAAACACTGAGGAAATTGTTTTTGAAAGAAGAAAGGAACTTAAGTTCTGAAGATATTAATAAACTTTCGTAGACCATCTTGTTGGGTTACATTGTCTCCTTTTGGTGAGATTCTGAATAAGTAATCAAACACATCCCCGCGTATCCCTTGCGGGTCAACCATGATAAGGTTTGTTTGAGACACCGAGTAGCTTCTTCCTTCGGGATCTATTATCACATATTTTTCTCTCTTTTGAGAGGATGGCGGTTCTATTCTGCTTCCATCAAGGGTTCTCATGTGCATGGTCATTCCACCATGGGGTCCCAGAACATGACCTTTACTAATAAACTCAGACAATTCACAGTAAAAATCATCAACAACTGTTTTCGTTAAGGGGCCCCCGTCGTACTCTTTACGAAACTTCATTTTTTTAGCGTTTGCCGTGTAAATACCGACTCTACCTCTTTCTGCTAGTTTAGCCAGGGTTTCAAAAAATTCTCTAGATTCTGTTCCTTTTTCGATTTTTTTTGCCATTTTTCCTGCAGCCTGAGGTCTTGCTTTCACAATGCATTTTGCCTCTGATGATTGGTAGTCGCACAGCCCGGGTATGAAAACATCTAGCTGTAAATACCCGCTTAGTCCAAGGTCATCTATTATATGAATAATCCCCGTTACTGTGTCTGTGTTAGATACACCCGATTGCGGTTCTGTATTGGGCAAATTGGCTGTGGGGAAGTATCTATCAACTAATTCTTGTTCAGTAAGTGCTATACCGAATCCAGAAAAAGCCATGGCCACTGAGGTTGGCACACAACCGCTTGCTAGTGTTTGCTCCATTGGTGTAATTGCTCTTGGAGTTAATCTTTCCTTCATATTAAGAGTGTAGGCAGAGGGATAGACTTTGGTGCCAGATTCCAAATTGTATAAATTTGCTCGAGCGATAAGAACTGGAAGACCTTGCTACTAATGCAGCAGGACGATTTCAGAACCGCTAAGTACGTGGAAGAGCTATACTTCAGCAGACTGGTCTCAGGCACTCGAGATACCGAAATTATATCACGAGAGGTTCGGGAACTTCTGATTTAAGTTTAACCAGCACTGAAATGATGCGAAACGTTAATTGTCTTCCATTTCTGCCAGTTAGAACCTCTTTTCACCTCTGCTAGCTTATTCCTTGCTGTTTCCCCCAACTGCGAAGGCAAATGGCGTCTATCAACTCGCTGAGAGGCTTCTTGCATCAGAGCCGATTCTAATAAAGCTCCACTTTCTCCTGTTTCTCTGGGAATACAAGCTACAAAAAATTCCACAGCAACAGCTCCATGAAGATCTGGGAATAACACATCCGCAACAGAGGATATACTTAATTCTTTCCTATCTTCCCCAGAATCCTGCTCCATGTTAAGTACTCTTACGCTAAGCCTTGTACTGTTTGTATCAGGTACGTATTGCTGCATATGGTAAAAGTCAGAACTATCGAAGCCGTATTCGGTCTTAAATCCATCAATTAATTTACAGCTTGGGTATGAATAAACTAATTCAAAACCACCCAAGTATCTACCACGGTTATATGCATAGTTTTGATGGGTATAACTTGCTTTTTTTCCCGCAATGAAACTTTCACTTCCTAAAGGTCTTATTTCACCTTTCCCACCCCATGCTGTATCTTTAATATACTGTAATCTGTCAACTACCCGAAAAGCTGTTAAAATAGCTGTAGTTTCTCTCGCAATTCGTTCTTGCTCATCCTTGTATGGTCTTGCCCATTCTTCTCGTTCCAATTCTTCTTGCCTTTGCGTAACCCTTCTTTCTTTCTCAGCCCCAGCAGCTACCTGTGCAGCTTTTGCAGCCTCTATATCATTCTCCTTTTGTCTCTGTGCTGCAAAACGTCCATCTATTACCGATTGAATATGATCCGCAAATTCTTCTAACCCTCGTGGTGGTTGAATAATACTTGAGGTCGGTTGTTGAAGTAGTTCCTTATTGGCATCACCAAAGAGTCTTCTTAAAAATTCGAGAGCGCCAGTTTGTTTTGGGGCTTCTACAGACATGTTGTCAAAATTATAAGTCTGTAAGCACAAAAAGTCAAAATTATGATATGTTTTGATATGTTTGCTCCCCGGCAGGTATCCTTACTCATGACTTATTAAAATATTCTTTCAACATGGTCAGATACAATTCTATATCTGACTCATGCAAAATATTCTTTGAGCATGGTCATTAGAGTAGTTCTACCTCGATTGGATTTTAAATACATTTCTCTTCGTTTTGCATCAGTCATATTCCGATATGCTTCATAATGAATTAGTTCTAGAGGAATATATGGTTTTGTTGATTTATTTTTACCAGAGTTGTGTGTTATTAATCTCGTTTTTAGATTTTCAGAGTAACCAATGTAAATGAAGTTTTTAAGTTTATTTTGGAGAACATAAACGTAGTGGAATTTCATATTTGCACGGGCACAAGACTGCGCCCGGCTGCGGTAAATTCTTTCCTTGCGACTGGCGTCAGCAAGGTGCAGAATTGTACCTTGCTGACGCCAGATTGGACGACTTTAGAACCTATACAAAAATCAATACTCCAGACAGGGCGATAAGTAAAATATAACATATGGCTGCTACTTTAAATTCAAACTGAGCCATAGAAATAAATTCAAATGGAAATTGCTGCTTTATTTGTTGACAAAGTAAGTATTCCCCAAATCTACGAGATGAGATTTTCCAGATAACTAAAGTGAATACAGCACCAAATAAGAAAATATTGCCAATCATAAATAAAATCAGATACAAAAGTAAATGTATTCCTATATACTTTTGAAGATTAATATCGAAAGGTAGATCTAAATGGGAGAATGTTAAGGAAGACAAGAATATTCCTAACAGAACACCAACAACAACAATCGTTAGAATAAATATTACTACAGTTAAATAATAAAATTTATATGAGGAAGGGTACTGTTTTTTTGTCAGTTTAGAAATCTTTTCTTTGGAAATTCTTTTGACACCTAATGCTGGCAAAAACTTTTTTAAAATAGGTAGTAGTAATATAACAGCACCAATAATCAAGAATTGACGGAGCACATAGTTCATAGCTCAAGTATTTCAATAAATTTAGGTTGGAGTCAACAGGAAAGTTCGAATCCTAACGGCGTGAAAGGATTTTTTGAGGCTAAAAATAAATGCTCCCCCGGTAGGATTCGAACCTACGACCTTAAAGTTACTTTTTGGACTATCTCTTCACCGTTGCTTTCCGCTTTAGGTGGTGGGCGCTCGAGGGTGTAATCACCTAGTCTCTGCACCTTCCTCGCAAATGCGAAGCTTGGCTCAGGGTTATTACGTTCATGTAAACTGAACGTAACGTTCCTTGAATTCACCCACTTATCATCTCGATATTTCTATCGGGAGCTGCTAACACAGCTTTCTGCTCTACCACTGAGCTACAGGGGATTATTAAACAACAGGCTCATTGTAGCATTTAATGATTTAGAACGCCATCAATTAGACCCATGATTCTCCTATGTTGTTGGCTATTTCCAAAGCTTATCGAGAATACCCCAAATTTGTGTATATTTTTTCTGATTTTCTTACTTTCAGTTTTGTTTTTAGCAATGTATATTTTATAGAATTGGCTTGTTGGTATTTGCGTGAGGTTAGACCAAAAGTTTTTTGCTTCATGTTCGCTTAAATTTTCATGTAGCCAAATTGCGCCGTGAAATTTTGAAAGGGGAATTCCGCAGTAGGTTTGAAACCATTTGACCATAAACTTGATCAATTTTGGATCCGAGTTTGCAAATCCTGCTTGGCCGTCGGTTTTATTTCCTTCTCCAGAATATAGCGCAATGCCGGCAATGAATTTGTCTCTATGTGTTATTTCTCCAAGCTCATTTTTTGCTTCTAGGAAAATTCTCTTGGTTCTTTCGATTCTGGCTGCTCTTTTATTATCTGCAGCGATAATTGAACCTTTGCGCTGGCCTAGTTGCTTGTTGCCTATGAGCCGAAGTTTCTGTTTTTGGGTTAGTGCAATATCCTTACACCAATTGCTAAGATTACTTTTAGAGACAGGGAGGTGAAGCATAATTTCCCCGTAGGACAATCCTTGCCGCCTAAAATTTTGAGCTTTGATTTTGTCTTCCAGTCGTCCGTGATAGCCCATGCGTTAAGTGGTTGAAGAAACTACTTAGTTCGGGTTTCTTTCGCCATATTTTAATATGGCATTTTAGTCCGTTGGTGTCAAGGTTTAGAGATCTACGGAGGTTATGAAGTCGACGAGGGGTTTGCCTATCGCTTTTTGCCAGAAGGTGGCTTGTTCTTCGTCGGACATTTCGGAGATATATTTTCCTGACTCTGGGTCGATTTGGAGTGATTCTAAAGGGTAGGTGGGGATTTGAGTGTTTTACCACTGTTACAATAGAGTGTGAACAAGGGACTGTTTTGGTTTCTTTTTATCCTAATTTTGGTTTTTGCTTTGGGGCTTCGTTTGATTCCTCCTCAAAATCACAATTTCTTTTTTACCATTGACCAGGCCGATGACGGAGTTTGGGCAAGAGAGATTTTTGAAAGAGGGCAAATTGTTTGGCGTGGTGCACAAACTAATATCCCAGGAGTTTATGCTGGCCCCCTATGGTATTACTTTATTTCCATAGGTTTTCTTCTTTTTAAAGGTGATCCGTTTGGAGGGTTGTTTATGGTAATTTCTTTGAATGTTTCGCTGGTTGGATTTTTAATGTGGATACTAAAAAAGGAGGTGGGGGCGGTAAAAGCATTGAGTGTCGGGTTTCTGTTGCAGTTTTTTTGGTGGTTTTATGACACTTCCCGTTGGGCATTTAATCCGTTTCCTTTAGTTTCTTGTGCGACAACTGCAGTTCTTCTTCTTTCTATTTTTTTAAAAACCAAGAAGAAGAAGTATCTTTACTTTGCTTCAATCCCGGTTTTTTTGGGATTTAATGCAGAAGTTGCCGGGGCCACCGCCATCTTTTTTTCCTATTTGGCATTTGGTGCTTGGGCATTTTGGAAGAAGAAGGTTGACTTTAAAACCAGCTTAGTTGTTTTCGGACTTCCGACGTCAGCAGCAGCCGTTTTGTTTTTCCAGTTGGCAAACAGATATATGAGGAACCAAGTAAGTGTTCTTCCGGGAACGAGTACTGGTTATTTTTCTGGAGTAAATTACTCTTATTTGAGCGGACGATTCGCAGAGCTCTTTTCCTATGCGGTTTTCCCCTATCATGTTTTATTAAGTCTTCTTGTTTTTGGGTTGGTGTTCTATCTTTTTTGGAGAACCAAGGCTCCAAGTGTTTTTGTTAAAAATTTTGTTCTGCTTACCCTGGGACTTTTTACGGTTTCGTTTTTGATGTTTGGGGCAACAAAGGGTTGGTATGATTGGCAGACTGTTTATTTGCCGCCTCTACTTTTTATTTCTTTTGTTTTATTGCTGCTTTCAATTCCCAAGAGGTATGGTTTGACAATTTTGGCTGTGGTGATGGTTCTTCAGATTGTTGTTTTTAAGGAAAGATATACACAGTACCTTGCTCCCCAAAAAGGGTCGGGGGTTTTGTCAACTCAAATGAAGGTCTTAGATTGGATTTATACACATGCAGAAAATGACGGGTTTAATGCGTTTACTTATTTGCCTTCTAGGCGTGATTATCCGTATCAATATGATTTTTGGTGGTATGGGAGACGAAGGTATGGATTTGTTCCTTGCCAATACTCGATTCATCCTGATGGTTTGAAGCTTTATGTTCCTCACAAAGATTCTTATAGTGCTCCGACCTTGGGTTGTGATCGCTTGAGGTTTTTAATTATTGAACCGGAGCATGGAAAGGATGAGATTTTTGATGAGTGGCTTGTAGAGGTCACAGAAGGCACTGTCTTTTTGGAAACAACAGATATTGATGGGGTTGTTATTGAAAAAAGAAGGTTGAAAAGGAAGGAAGAGTTGTAAGTCTTCCTTGGGCTTTAAAATGAGATCAAGTCAAGGAGTTGGGAGGTAAAGGTTTGATTGGTTTTGACTTGGTCTCCGGTTTCTGCTGAGACATACACTGTTTTTGATATGGAGACTGGGGCAAAGCCGAGGAATCTTTGGCGACTTGCGCCCTGAACTTCGTAGACTGGTTTGTTGTCAAGTTCGGTGAGGGATATTGCCATCTGTTCTGTTGTTGTTCCTTCTTGTGTTGTTGTAGTTGTTTGTAGATCTGTAAAGACTTTGTTCTCAATAAGTTTTTGGGCTGCTTCATCTGGGAGAACGGCAATTTCTTTCTCTCCATTCGCGGTTTGAACAGTGAAACTTTTTGTTGCCATATTAAAGGAGATGGGGAGTTTTGTGTTTGCCTCGACTTGTCCTCTCTTGAGGCTAAAAACGTCTCCGTTTTGCGCAACTTCTGACCCTGTTACGAGTTTTACTGCGGCGTTTATTTTTTCAAATTCTGCTTTGTCGATTGGTACCTGGGTTCCATCGGGTCTGACTGCGGTAAGTGGAGAATTGGGACCTTTTCCCCAAAGCTGGAGTCTGGTATTTCCTTCGTTGAGGTCTATGTTTGCGCCTCCACTTGATGCGGTTACATTAAAGTTTCCTTGAATGGTAGGGAAGAGATCGACGGGGGGCATTGAAAAGAAGTTGGTTCCGAATCTGGTGCCAGTGTTACTGTTTTGCCCAGCTCCTGTTTGCTGGTTTTGGCCTGTGCTGCCGCCTGCTTGCCCAGTTCCGGCATTTCCAGCTTGTCCGATTTGTCCTTGGGAGTTTTGGCGGTCAAGAAACTCGGGAGGAAGGCTCCCGTTGATTTGGAATCCAAATTTACTTGCTTCTTGTTCGTACTTTTTCTGGAATTGTTGATACTGTTCTTGTGAGAACTGTGGGTTATAAACGTTTTGATTCTGTTGGCCGCCGGTACCCTGTTGTCCACCTTGACCCGTTCCTTGATATTGGTTTTGTTGTTGGGGACCGTTTTGTCCGGACGGCTGATATTGCTGAGTTCTTTGTTGCTCTCCTTGTTGTTGATATTTTTGATAGGTTTGTTTTTGCTGCTCGGGGGATTGCTGGTTGTATTGTTGATATTGCCTTTGCTCTTCGGTATTTTTGGGCTGGTATTGTTGTGCACCTTGTCCGGATCCGGGTTGGGGGTTTGAATAACTGCCGCCTGATCCGGGTTGGGGTGCTTGGTTTTGTTGAGGCTGGTTTTGTTGCTGTGGAGCTGGTTGACTTTCACCTCCACCACCGCTTGGGGGTGCGCTCCCACCGCTGTCTCCGCCGCCGCTTGGAGGGGCGCTTCCGCCACCTCCACCACCATCTCCACCAGGGGGAGCTTGGGCTATTAGTGACGATTCTTCTCCTAATACGTGCTGTTTGTCATAGACGGATTTTGCTGCGAGAGCAACGGTTCCGAGTGCGATTAGTAATAGTATTGGTAGGATTACGAAACCAGAGGAGCTCTTTTTTGGGGCAGGTTTTACCATCTATAATTGATTAGAGCAACATTTTATGAGTTTTGTCAAGATGTGGACTTGCGACGGCGGGCCAGACCAAACGAGTAGCGACCATTTTTTCTAAAACTGGATTTTGACAATTCGGGGTGATATACTACACTTGTCGGTTTTGGTGCGTGGAGCAGCAGAGGTTTATTCCCAAGTTTGCCTTCTCACTTTAGCAGAACTAGACACGATAGGTGGTGAGAAATTTTTGATCAAACTTTTTGTAGGTAATCTTCCTTATCAAACTACTTCGGAGGATCTCCGCCAACTTTTTTCCCAAGCAGGGACTGTGTTAACGGCTGATGTTGTTATCGATCGTATGAACGGCAGGTCTCGTGGATTTGGATTTGTTGAGATGGAATCTGATGAAGACGGCCAGAAAGCTATTGCCCAATTTAATGGGTACGATATAGAAGGCCGAAAATTAGTAGTTAATGTGGCTCGTCCAAAAGAGGACAGACCCCAATCTACTGGTTACGGGAATAGGGAGTGAGCCCTGGTGTTGTAGATAATTTGCAATGAGTGCTACAATGGATTTGCTGTGGCGATTAGGCCTGTCAAATTCTTAAATCGTGCTTCTTGGAAGAGTTATTCTCGTGCTTTTGTTTCTGGTGCTGTTATAGCAGTGCTTCTTGCTGGTCTTGGCTACTTCGGGACTGATATTTGGCTTGCTTCTACACAATGGCTTCTTGTTGCTGCGGTTTTGGCTGCTTTTGGGGTTTATAGTAAGTTGGAAAGTTAATTGTTGCGGCAATTGCGCGGTAAATATGCGGTAATTTTTTGAAATATGAATAAGATTGCGTTTGCGGGTTTGGGAGTTTTGGCGGCTTTGTCGATCGTGGCTTTTGTTTTGGTGCGCGGGTTTGGGAGCAACAAACCTTCTTCAACGGATTTAAATCAAGAAAATAGCACAACTTCTGCTCCAGTTCCTACCGTGGGCTCCTCAGAATTGGTTGTCTTGGAAGAAGTTGTGGTTTCCGGAGACGAATTTAGTTTTTCCCCTTCGACTATTAATCTTAAGAAGGGCAAAACGGTTCGCCTTACGTTTAAAAACGTGGGTAAGATGGCCCACAATTTAGCGGTGCCAGATTTGGGGATTTCTACTGCTGTAATTGCCGGAGGGAAAGAGGTAACTGTTGAGGTAACCCCTAAGTTGATAGGGACTTTTGAGTCTTATTGCAGCGTGGGGAATCATAAAACCCAAGGGATGGTAGGGAAGGTGGTAGTTCAGTAAGAGGTGAAGGTAACAGTTTACACAACTACTGTTTGCCCGTACTGTAAGATGCTCAAGGGGTATTTGGTGGAAAAAGGTGTTTCGTTTGCCGAACGCTTGACTGATGCAGACCCTTTGGCACACGAGGAGATGTTGAAGGTTTCTGATGGGGCAATGGGAGTGCCTTTTGCGGTTTTCGAGAAAGACGACGGAACAGTGGTCAAGATTTTAGGGTTTGATAAAGAAAAAGTGGATGCTGCTTTGGGACTTAGTTAGGGCGCTTTAGTCGGTAGTTTGGATTTTGAGGTTCCCCTGAGCATGTGGTAACTTTGTTATAGTGATTTTTGTTAACTTTAAGACATATAAAGAGGGGACTGGCTCTCGGGCTGTGGATCTTGTTCAACATATTGTTCGTGCTCAAAAGGATAGCGGAGTTCCGATTATTCCTGTTGTACAGGTTGTTGATGCGAGATTGTGTGTTAACACGTCTGGATATAGTGTGTGGGTACAGCATCTTGATTTCCAAGAAGCAGGTAGAAGCACTGGCTGGTCTATACCGGAGGCGATTGCAGAGACCGGAGTTGTCGGGGCTTTTTTAAACCACTCAGAACATAAATACGCTGATTTTGCAGATCTTAAGAAAGTCGCAGATAGATGCAGATCTATGGGGATTGAAACGCTGATCTTCGCAAAAGACCTGGAAGAGTTAAGGGAAGTTGTGAAACTCAAATCAAGCTATGTGGCCTTTGAACCTCCGGAGCTGATTGCTTCAAAGGAAAGTTCGGTCGCAAGTGCTAGGCCAGATTTAATTTCTGAGGCAGCAAAAATTTGCAAAGAGGCAAGGCTTCAACTGATTGTTGGGGCGGGAATTAAGTCAAAACAAGACGTTGAAGTGAGCTTGAAGATCGGTGCAATGGGAGTTGCGGTTTCCTCTGCTGTGGTTTTATCAGAAGATCCATATAAAGTTTTGATGGATTTGGCGGGAGGGTTTGGGTGAAAATTTATATAGGTGCGGATCATGGTGGTTTCGAGTTGAAGGAAAAATTGAGGGCTTTCGTTGAGGGGTTGGGATATGAGGTTCAAGACTTAGGGGCGCACAGTTTAGACGAAGAAGACGATTATCCGGATTTTGTTTTGCCTGTTGGGGAGCAAGTGAGCAGTGAGGAGGGTGGTATGGGAATTGTTATTGGAAGGTCGGGGAATGGAGAGGCGATTGCAGCTAATAAGGTTGGCGGTGTACGCGCCGCGGTTTGCGCGAGTGTTGAGATGGCGCGGAAGGCTCGAGAACACAATAACGCAAATGTTTTATCTCTGGGGGCTGATTTTGTTGATCAGGAAACTGCAAAAGAGATAGTAAGGGCTTTTTTAGAAACTCCTTTTTCGGATGAGCCGCGGCACGTGCGGCGAATTGAGAAGATTACTCAGTTTGAAAGATGAGTTTAACCTTATTTCACGGACAGTAGGTCCATGTAGATGATCCTGGCAAACGGGCCCCCGCCTGAGCGTGCGGGGGTGTGGCTTTGTACCTTTATTTCGGCGGGTTTGTCTTCTGTTGCGTCGGTTAGTACTCTTTTGTCTTTCGCTCCCAGATCTGTTGTACTTATTTTTATATCTACATTGTCTTCTGTTGAGTTTATGGATTCGGGGACGAGGTATTCTAATAAGGGAACAGCATCCCGACTAAGGGTTTTGCTGACTACAATAAACTCATTTTTGGTATTTACAATTTCTTTTCCTCCACTACCACCTTTGATATAGTTCTCTATTTTTCCTTCGGTGGTTTTGTAATATCCGCGTAGTGTTGCTGTGCCCAGAACGGTCGTTCCACTCTTAAATAAGCAGGCTTCCTGGTTGCATGTTCCGATTAGGGTGAATTGTTCTGGTTGTGTACGGGCGAGGGAAACTGTCTTTTTGGATAGGAACCCTGTGCTTCTGGTGATTTGCCATCCTGATAATCCGCCGACGCTCATTATTAGTAAAATCAGCAACAAGGCGTTTTTACGCTTGGCTTTTTGTTGTGCCATTGGTGTATTTTACCATGTTACAATTTCAAAAGATGAATCTGCCTAGTTTGGAAGATCTTGATGTCTTTGGGAAAAGGGTTCTTTTGAGGATGGATACTGACGTGCCCTTCGGCTCCGCTCAGGGTCGTGGACCCATTGTGGCGGATGACACTCGCCTTCGTGCCTCGGTTCCTACGATAAAGTATTTAATTGAAGAGGGATGTTCCCAGATAACTATTTTGGGCCATAGGGGCAGACCGGGAGGTCGGGTTGAGCCTACATTAAGTTTAGAGCCTGTTGCCGACTGTTTGGAAAAGCTTTTGGAGAAAGAGTTTGGGAAAGATGAGCTTGCCGATTTGCCGGTGTATATGGCCGAGAACTTGAGGTTTAATCCCGGAGAGGTTTTACGTTACCCTCAGGACCCGAAAGCTAGAAAACTTGCAGAATCTTGGGTACAGCACGGGGATGTTTATGTTAATGATGCATTTGGGTCAACTCACAGAGAAGACGTGTCGATTGTGGGGTTACCAGATCTACTGCCTTCGGCTGCCGGGTTTTCTCTAATTTCTGAAGTTGAAGCTTTGGAGCGAGTGTTGGATGACCCTAAAAGACCGGTTGTGTTCGTTTTGGGAGGAGGAAAGGAGGATAAGGCTTTACTTGTTGATCATCTGCTTGAACATGCCGACTGGGTTTTGCTGGGTGGGGTTTTACCAAGGAAAGTGAAGTCTTACTGCAAGGAACGGGGAGATGGTATGTGTGTTTCTGCTGCACATTTGGACCGAGAAGGGAAAGATATAACTCCACAATCTGTCCAAAATTTTGTTGAGATAGTTCGTTCTGCTGGGACCATTGTTTGGGGTGGGCCGATGGGAGACATGGATTCTGGATTTTGGGAAAGTACTGAGTCTATAGGAAAAGCTATAGCTAGTAGTAAGGCATATAAAGTTGCAGGTGGGGGAGATACGATTCATGCAATCAAGAAGCTTAAACTTGAAAAAGGTTTTGATCATATGTCTCTTGGGGGAGGGGCGATGTTGGAGCTTTTGGCTTATGGGGATCTTCCTGGGCTTCGTGCCTTGCGTGGTGAGGATTAGAAAGGTATCCTTAAGAGACGCAAACTGCCTATGAGAAAAGCTTCAATAAGAACCCGCTTCGTTCGCGGTGTTAGAAAATTTTACCGCTTACTCGCGGAACCTTGTGGCCTTCAAGGAAGGAGTTGCGTATGGTAACTGCGGCCATAAATGGTTTTGGGAGGATTGGGAGGATTGCTTTTAGGGTTGCCCTGGAGAAGTATTCCAGTGAGATAGAGATTGTTGCAATAAATACTTCTGGTTCAATGGATGCTGAAGGTTGGGCGCATTTACTTCAATACGATTCTGTTTATGGGAGATTTCAGAAGCAAATAGAGGTAGAAACGGGAGGAGAGGATCCGGAGATTGGGGTTTTTGTAATTGATGGGGTGCGATACCCAGTATTGGCCCAGAGGGATCCAGCCAAAATTCCTTGGAAAAAGTACGGAGCGGATATTGTTATTGAATCTACTGGGGTTTTTACCAGCGAAGAGGGTGCGCGACAGCATTTGACTGGGGGGGCAAAGAGGGTTGTTATTTCTGCTCCAGATAGAGGAGGGAATGTTGGGACATTTTTAATTGGAGTTAACGAGTACGATGGAAAGTTTGAAATCGTTTCTAATGGGTCATGTACAACAAACTGTGTTGCTCCGGTTGCTTCTATTATGGAAAGCGCAATTGGGATTAAGAAAGCGATGCTTTCGACGATTCACGCGCTAACTGCTGAACAGAACATTGTCGACGGATCTCCTCCCGGGGGGCATTCTACTGATTTGAGGCGCGCGCGCGCTGCTTTGGGGAACATAATCCCAACTTCGACTGGTGCAGCAGAGACTGTTGCTAAAACGATTCCAGAGTTGAAAGGTCTTTTTGATGGGATGGCAATACGGGTTCCGGTTGTTTGTGGGTCAATTACAGACTTTACGTTTGTAACTAGTCGACCGACCACGGTTGAGGAAGTAAATGGTGTTTTTAAGAAAGCAGCAAATGAAGAACGATGGAAGGGAATTTTGGCAGTAACGGATGAACCATTGGTGTCTTCGGATATTGTTGGTCGGTCGGAGTCTGCGATTGTGGATTTAAGTTTGACTAAAGTCGAGGATCACGATTTGGTCAAGGTTCTAGCCTGGTATGATAATGAGTGGGCTTTTTCTTGTCGATTAATAGAACAAGTTGTAGCTGTTGGAAAAAGTTTAACGAACAATGCTTGAGATTATTCCCGCGGTTTTGACCAATAGTGCAGAAGAGCTGGAGATGAGGATACGCCAGCTTGAGGACAGTGGGGTTAAAAGATTGCATCTGGATGTTGTTGATGGGGAATTTGCGGATAACCAGACGGTTTCTTTAGAAGCTTGTGCGGGAATTGAGACACAACTTCAACTTGATATACACCTAATGGTTGTGGAGCCGGCTCTTTGGATTGAGCGGGCAATGGAAACAAGCCCTGATAGGATTATTGCTCAAATAGAAAGGATGGCAGATCAAGAAGTTTTTGTTGGTAAAGCTATAGAGGCGGGAGTAAGGGTTGGCCTTGCGGTGGATCTTGAGACACCTATCGAAAGACTCGATCCGATGGTAACTTCTGAAATTGATGTGGTTCTGCTGATGGGGGTGCGGGCGGGATTCGGAGGACAGGAGTTTAATCGAATAGCGCTTGATAAAATTGAAAAGCTGATTCAGTTAAGAGAGTCGGAGAGCGCAAATTTCAAGATTTTGGTTGACGGAGGGGTAGACAAGGAAAATATACAAGAAATCGAAGAGACGGGTGCTGCCGGGGTTGTTGTTGGGCATGGTTTTGAGGAGATGGTAAAAAATGAAAGTTAAAAATGTGACATTTTTGGGGTACTCTCAGGCGGTACCGGGCGACTCTTTATACCAGTCGGCTTTTGATGTTGCCGCTGCGGTTTCTCGGGCAGGGTATGTTGTCGTTAACGGCGGAGGACCCGGGGTTATGCGTGCTTCAACTGAGGGGGCACAATATGCAGGAGGAAAGGCTGTAGGTATTACTTTTTATCCTAAGAATGCGACGTTTTTTGAGGGGCATGACACTGGAAACAATGTTGACAAGATGATTGAGACCAAAAGCTATCTTGAGCGGACTTTGAAGCTTTTGGATTATGGGGACATATATGTGATCTTCAATGGGGGAACGGGAACGGTTTCGGAGTTTGGGATGGCTTGGGGGTTGGCGAGATTGTATTTTGGGCACCACAAGCCCTTGATTTTGTTTGGTGGTTTTTGGTATCCGATTTTGGAAGAATTTGGGAAACATATGAAACTACGACCGGAGGAGCTTAAGGTTTACAGAATACTTACAGAGGTCGATGAGGTTGTACCGACAATTCACCTTTTTGAGAAAGAACTGGGCGAGGCGCATCTTCGCGATCCATATAATCCGTTTAAGAAGCATGCTCCTCCGCAGAAGAGGTGAGACATAAAATGGGAGACTTAATTTTGGGAGAATTAGAACAGAAGGCTAATGATATTCGTCAGGACATAATACAGATGTTGCTTGAGGCGGGATCTGGACATTCTGCTGGGCCTTTGGGAATGGCGGATGTGTTTACGGCTTTGTATTTTTCGATTCTGAAACACAACCCTAAGGATCCAGAATGGGACGAACGAGATAGGTTGTTTTTGTCTAACGGACACATATGTCCAGTACGATATGCGACCATGGCGCATGCTGGATATTTTCCACGGGAAGAGCTGAAAACTTTAAGAAAACTTGGGACGAGACTCCAAGGACATCCGGAGAGATTACGGTTGCCAGGGGTTGAAACTACTTCGGGACCACTTGGTAGCGGTTTGGCGCAAGCCTCGGGATATGCGTATGCTTCTCGGATCCCCTCTTCGCCTTTGGCTACGAAGGGGCAGGCGATGCTACAGTGGAGAGTGTTTTGTATTTGTTCTGACGGGGAACATGACGAAGGGAATCACTGGGAAGCTGTTATGTTTGCTGGGAAATACAAACTTTCAAACCTTACTGTGATAGTTGACAGAAACAACATTCAGATTGATGGACATACTGAAAATGTGATGCCTTTGGAGCCTTTGGGGGATAAATACGTTGCTTTTGGTTGGAACGTATTGTCGGTTGATGGACACAATATCGAGGCAATAATTGATGCTTGCAATCAGGCCCGTGCAACGTACGAGAAACCTACAGTAATCATTGCACACACAATTCCCGGAAAGGGAGTTTCGTTTATGGAGAACATGTATGAGTGGCATGGGAAGTCGCCAAACAAGGAAGAGGCAAAAAAGGCGTTGCATGAGCTTCGGACCTTAGGAGGGAAGATAAGGGCGGAACACGAATAAAGGAAGTAACTCAGTAAAACAGTAACCCGGTGACTCAATAAAATGTTAAACACAAAAGTGTATTTATCTAAAAAAATCTTTAATGAGGATATTGAGCTGGCGCCTACTCGGAATGGATACGGGAAAGGGCTGGTTCTTGCCGGGGAAAAAGACGAGCGCGTAGTTGCTTTGTGTGCAGATTTGACGGAGAGCACTCGGACTGATGCTTTTGCAAAGAAGTTTCCGGACCGATTTATTGAAGTAGGGGTTGCAGAGCAGGCGATGGCAACAATTGCGTCAGGAATGGCAAATTATGGCAAGATTCCTTTTATTGCCTCATATGCTGCTTTTTCCCCGGGGCGAAACTGGGAGCAGATAAGAACAACGATTGCACTGAACGACCTGCCGGTTAAGATTGCAGGGCATCATGCTGGGATTTCTGTGGGGCCTGATGGGGCGACTCATCAGATGCTTGAAGATATTGCGTTAATGCGGGCAATGCCCAACATGATTGTTGTGGTGCCAGCAGATAGTGTTGAAGGCCGGAAAGCGACAATTGCAGCGGCAGGAAACGGGAAGCCTACATATTTGAGGTTTGCGAGGGAAAAGACTCCGGTTTTTACGACAGATAAAACACTTTTTAAGATCGGAGAAGCTCTGACTTTGTGGGAAAGCGAGACTCCACAAGCGGCAATAATCGGAGCAGGACCACTTTTATACGAAGCACTGTTGGCTGCTCGAGAACTCGAAAAATCACACATCGGAAGTGTGATATTGAATTGTCACACGGTTAGTCCAATAGATGAACGGGCGATTGTTTCTGTTGCGCGAAAGTGCGGTGCGGTGGTTACTCTGGAAGAGCATCAGATAAACGGGGGTTTGGGCAGTGCAGTTGCCGAGGTTTTGGCGCGAAACTGGCCGGTTCCTATAGAATTTGTAGGTATGCCAAATTCGTTTGGGGAGAGCGGGCAACCGGACGAACTTTTGGAGAAATACAAAATGAAAGCCGAGCATATTGTGGAAGCGGTTAAAAAAGTCATAAAGAGGAAGACGGACAGAGAATAGTTCTATTTTATTATTGTGAAGTAGTTGTCGGATTCGTCTGTGGGTGTAGAGGTTCCACTATAGCCTCCGCCTGTGAGATATCGAATAATTTTGATTTTGTGTGGTTGGGAGTAATTGTCTGCTACGTTTCCAACATTTACGGTCCATTCATAGGATCGGGCTTGGGAGTTTGACACGGATGTGATATATGTTGTTGATGTGTTTGGTCCGCTTGTTGATATGTAAAACAAGTAGTTACCAAAAGTGTCGTTTACTTCCCATTCGATCATAACTTTGTCGCCTATCTTTAGTGTTTCTCCGCCGTTGGGAGATTTTATTTTCCAATTGGGCAGGTTTGGGTCGACTGTTGGGTTGGGATTCTTCGCGTAAGTAATTTTTATGGGGAGTGTGTGGGGACTAGTTGAGTATGATCCGTCTCCGTTGGCAATTTTTAGAGTGACAGTTCCTGAATAATCCCCATATGGATTTACATTATTTGTATTAACCCAGGCTTTGATGTTTAGTGTCGATCCATCTGTAAATGCTCCCGATCCGGGGTTTATTGTAACTCCTGCGGGTAGTCCGGATGTGTTGAGCAGAAAACCTTTTGATCCTTTTCCTGAGATGGTGAAGGCGTCGGTTGTCCAGCCTCCGTTTTGCAGGCCTGTTCCTTCTTGGACGGTAACATTTACGTCTGATTTGTTGAAGCAGATAGTTTGACTTTGATTACAGGAATTGTTTTGCGAATTTAGAGGAGTTGGTGTGGCCGTTGGAGATAAAGAGATTGAATTTGTGGGAACTGGGGTTGCTGTCGGTGATGGATTGTTAGAGGAAGATTGGGTTGGAGTGGGGGTTGGAGTTACTATGGTTTTTTCAAGGGCTTTTTTAAGGCTGTCAAATACTGAGGGTTTTTCTGCTGGAGTTGCTGATGGTGTGGACTCGGAGGAGTTGGGAGGAGTGGGTGTGCCTCTGCCTTTATAGGCAACCAAGCCGATTCCAGATACTAGAGCGATGATCACCAAAATGATTATGGGGACGAAACCACGGTGGGCGGTTGTCACAATCTAATTCTAGTTCAATTTTGATAAGCTTACAAGTTTGTTTTTTAAAGAAGAGGGTATGTTTTCCCAAAGTCGGAAGAGGGTTTTTGAGTGTGGATTTTAGGACCCTTTAGTTTAATAAGCCCAGGGGCCTTTTTCTTTTTTGGTGTAGAATTGATTATGTGGTACTTTGCGATGCTAACGACAGATTGGCTGAAATTTATTTTGATGATTCTTGTAGAAAAACACGGTTTTATGGCCATGTATATATAGATAAAGAAAAGAATTGAAGACAAAGGTTTTTGAACTAGTATGAAAACGCATTCGCTTGATCCAATCTTAAGAAATGGGCGCGGGATTTTGTTGGCGTATGATCATGGGTTTGAGCATGGTCCCGTTGAGTTTGACGAACGATCGGCGGATCCAGCTTGGATTATGGAGATAGCGGATTCGGGGTATTTTACTGGGGTGGTTTGCCAGAAAGGAGTGGCTGCCCACTACTATGGTTCAGCAGGTTCACCACAAGTTGCAAAACACAAGGTGCCTTTGATAGTTAAATTGAACGGAAAAACAGGATTTCATGCTGGCGAGGAGCCGGTTTCGGTTCAGAACTGTACAGTTTCTGAGGCGATAGAACTGGGAGCGGTTGGGGTAGGGTACACGATATATGTTGGTTCGGAGCATGAAAATGAGATGATTGCCGAGTTTTCAGAGATTGAGCGCGAAGCACATGAGAAGGGTTTAATTGTTATTGGTTGGATGTATCCGAGAGGAAAACATATAAAGCTGGATACGGACCCCGAGATATTAGCGTATGCAGCACGTTTAGGATTGGAACTTAATGCGGATGCTGTAAAAATTAAGTACACGGGGGATGTTGAGAGTTTTACTCGGGTTGTTCAAGTTGCGGGGGACACAAAAGTTTTTGTTGTAGGGGGGCCAAAGACGGAGAGCGCTGACGAGTTATATAAGACGGCACAGGAGGTTATTAGCGCGGGTGCTGTTGGTTTAGCGATAGGACGCAATGTTTGGCAAGCAGAGAAACCTTTAGAAGTTGCAGAGAAATTGGCAAAGATAGTTTACACATGAGTTGACAAATTCTATTTGAGTGTGTATAATGGGTGTGTATGCAAACTCAGAGAATAAACATAACACTACCTGTTGAACTAATACGAGAGATGGGAAACAGTGTTCCTCGTGGTTTTCGTAGTAGGTTTATTGCAAAGGCCATTAAAAATGAGCTGCCGGAGATGCCTTTGGAGGAAAGCCTTAGAAAAAGTGCGGAGGCGCAGGTTGAGATAAGCAGGGGGATTCAAAAGGATTTTGCAAGTGCCGATGATGAAATTTGGGAAAAATTACCCTAAACGAGGCGAGGTTTTTATCGCTGATCTTCGCCCTGCTTCTGGTCGTGAGATTCATAAAGTACGACCGGTTGTTGTCTTGTCTAACAACATTCTTAATCGAACACTACCTGTGGTTTTAGTAGCCCCTTTTAGCTCTATTGTTCCTCAATTTGTTGGCCCCGATGTTGTCAAGATTGGTTCAGAAGAGCTTGAGATTGCCAAGGAATCGGTTATTTTACCGAGTCATATGCGGGCTTTGGATAAAGATAGGCTAGTTAAAAGGGTTGGGGCTCTTTCTAAGCAGAAACTAGGCGAGCTTGAGACTTCTATTCGAATAGTATTGAGCATTTGATTCCAATAAGCTTCAAACAAGGTACAGGTAGCTGTCTCTTTTGGGCCTTGTTTCTTGTTTCTTGGTTTAAGGGCCCACGCCCTGGTTTTGCCGCTTTTCCGCGCAAGATCAGGGCGTTTTCTTTGGTGTTTTTAAGTGAACAGTATTTACGTGTTAATATAATCTACTGCCTATGGAGAAAAATTTTGATATTGTTTCGGTTGGAGATACGACAGTTGATGTTTTTTTGGAGGTTAGTTCGGAAGACGCTCATAAATCTTGTGATGTAAACAATAAGGATTGTCAGATTTGTTTTTCGTATGCTTCAAAAATTCCAGTTTCAAAGCTAACCAGAATTGCTGGGGTTGGAAACGCCGCAAATAATGCTATTGGATCTTCCCGTTTGGATTTAAAAACTGCAATTTATACCGTTACCGGGTCTGATCAGGATTCACAAGAGACGAAGAGAATTTTAGAAGAAGAGGGAGTTGATACAAGACTTTTAGTAATGGAGAACGGGGTACGATCGAATTTCTCGGCGGTTATAAATTACGGGGGTGAGAGGACTATTTTTGTTTATCATGAACCACACAATTACAACCTTCCTAAGATTGAGACTGACTGGATTTATTTTACTTCGGTTGGGGAGGGTAAGGAAGGTTTACAAAGGCAATTGGCTGAATACGTTGCTACTTCTGGGGTAAAGTTGGGGTTCAATCCGGGCTCATACCATTTAAAGGAAGGTTTAGAGAATTTAAGACCACTTCTTGAGAAGACGAATGTGTTGCTTCTCAACCGAGAGGAGGCAGAAGGGTTGGTAGGTTCCCACTCCGCCGGAGGCTCTGCGGGACAGGGGGCGGATATAGAGGACACCAAGGGGCTTTTAAAAAGTTTAAAAGATACAGGTCCTGAAATTGTTGTTATAACTGATGGGCCTGATGGATCGTATGCTTCTGTTGACGGTAGAGAAGTTTGGTATGTTGGGATACCAGATACGGAGGTTGTTGAGAGGACTGGGGCGGGGGATGCGTATTCTACCGGATTTTTAGCAGCTACCATAAAGGGCCATACCTTGCCGGAAGCGATGGTTTGGGGGACTATGAATGCTTCGTCTGTTGTGCAACACATTGGTGCGCGGGAAGGGCTGTTAACGCTGGCGCAAATACAAAAGTGGGTAGAAAAATATAAAGATCAGGTTAAGCCGAGGATGGTCTGATGGCGAAAGTACTAATTACTAGACGGATACCAGGAAAAGCGCTTGCGCTCCTTCGCGAAGCGCATGAGGTTGTCGAGTCGACATTCGACAGGCCTTTGGCGGTTGATGAAATTATTCAGATGGGCGAAGGCGCCGAGGGGATTTTAACACTACTTACAGATCGTTGGACGGGAGAGTTGATGGATCATTTTCCGAGCCTCAAGATACTTTCAAATTATGCTGTAGGATTTGACAACATTGACCTTGAGGCGGCCACGAAACGTAACATTTTAGTTACCAATACTTCTTCCAATGAGGTTAATGAGGCTGTTGCTGAATTTGCCTGGAGTATGATGCTTGCTTTATCCCGTCGGCTTACGGAGGGGGATGTTTTTTCAAAAAAAGGCGCATATCACGGATGGGAGCCGGACATGTTTTTGGGGCGTGATGTTTACGGCAAGACCTTGGGGATTGTTGGGTTGGGTAGAATTGGCGGTATGGTTGCCAGAAGGGCTCGTGGGTTTGATATGAAAGTTTTATATAACAGTAGGTCACGGGATGAGGCAGCGGAAAAGGAGGTTGGGGTGGAGTACAGGGAATTGGGACAGTTGTTGGCGGAGTCTGATTATGTGACCATACATGTGCCTTTGAATGACGAGACCAGACATTTGATTAATCGGGAGAATTTGGGAAAGATAAAAGAAGGAGCGTTTTTAGTTAATACTGCTCGGGGCGGAGTTGTTGATGAGCATGCATTGGTTGAAGCTTTAAAACACGGAAAACTGGCTGGAGTGGGTTTGGATGTTCACGAGAATGAACCGCAAATGAATCCGGAGTTGATGCAAATGCCCAACGTAATTTTGACTCCTCATATTGCGTCTGCGACTGTTGAGGTTCGGGAAAAGATGACCCAACAGGCGGTTGACGCGATACTGAAAGCTTTAGCTGGGGAGAAGCCTCACGATTTGGTTAACGAAGAGGTTTGGAAGGTTTAAGGTGTGGGTGATCCTTGCTGGCCAAGTTGCAACTCTCTCATAATGGCTTGGCCTATGCGTGTGGCCTCGTTGGGATCAAAAATTAACATTTGCGGGACAGCACCTGTTTCTTTTGGATAGTGTGTTGGATTTACATAGGCGACTTGGGTTATTCCTGCTAGGGGGAGTTCTACTTGTTGGATTACACGGGAGACTATTGTTACATATGCTTGAGGTTCACCTTTGTCTGGATGGAATATAAAGAGTGTGTTGAAGCCATCAGGTAGTCCTGGGTGGCTTGAGTGGAGTGGGCTTGGGTTTGTATTCGGATTACCAATAAGAACACACGCGCTCGGAGGGGAATTGTCGGGTTTGGAATTTGTTCCGCCCATTCGGTGGTATCTTTCTGCTATATAGATGACCAGTCTGTGGTCTGGTGTATCTACAACAGCTGGATTAGTTTCACTTACGAGGCCAAACAGGTATGATAAAACATCTTGGTTGACTAGGGGTCTTTCTGTTCGATCTCGTTCTACCATGTTTTCTTGGGTAGCAAGGCACTATAGTCTGGGGTCTGTTGGTGTGTCAAGTGTTACAATTGGAACGTGTTTAACTTACCCTTTTTAAGGAGAAAGAATAGTGGGGATGAGGAGTCGAATAAACGGAAGTCTGGCGGTTTGAGGAATGTTTTGGAAGAGGATTCGCGACCAAAAAGAGAGCGGAAGAAGAAAGAACCACAAAAACCTTGGACTTTAAGAGATAGACTGGTTGTGGGCGGAGTGCTTTTGGCGACTTTCTTTTTAGGGGCTTATTTTTGGTACAAAGGGCAAGGTCAGATACCGACTGGTGCTTGGTTACATTTTAATTTTTCTTGGCCCAGTTTCAGTTTTGAGGAGAAAATAATACTAAAATAATTCAAGTGACTTAAGTTTCCTAAGTAACTTAAGTAATTTTATTCGGAGGTTGTTGAGACGCCGTCGAGGAGGCGGTCTGTCTCTGTAACGGCTGGTTTTGGCTTTGGACAAGGATAAGTGGTCTGAGTTCCTTCAAGGAAGTATTCGGTTTTACCACAAATAGTTGTTTTTACTACGCCTTGAGGTTTTTCCCAGTCTTTTGAAGCCTTGTCTTTTAGGAGGTTTTGAAAGGTATTATGCCAAATGGGGGTTGCGCCTGTGACGCCTGAGGCAACGTAGGCCATAGAGCTTCCGTCGTTGTTGCCGACCCAAGCTAGGACTACATAGTCTTCTGTATAACCGATTGCCCAGTTGTCTCGTAAGTTTTGGGTTGTCCCAGTTTTGACGGCCACTTCTGGGTGGTTTGGTATGACCAGTAGAGAGTTGGGTCCGAAGGCTGGGGTTCTTGCAACATTATCTCGCAAAATGTCGGTAAGTAGGAATACTACCCCGGGGTTTAAGACTTGTTGAGAGCAGTTCTTTGGCGGAGTAACCTGCTCTGCGTAGACTACGGGCCAGAGGCTGGTTGAGCTGGTTTTTATGAGTTCTTCTGAACAGGGATTACCCCCGATGGTTTTCCCCTTTGAGTCTAGGATTTGGAGTATCGGATTTAACTCGGTTTTTTGGCCGCTGTTGGCGAATGTTCCATAGGCAACTGCCATATCTATCATCCGCACTTCTCCTCCTCCGAGGGTAAGCGAGAGACCATAGCGCTTAGGATCTGTCCAAGTTGTTATGCCTAACTTTTGGGCTTGCTGGATCATTTTATCTACTCCGTAGGAGGCTAGAACTTTTACTGCGGGGATGTTTAGGGACGAGCCGAGGGCGGTTCTTAAAGTGACATTGCCGTGATACTTGTTATCGTAATTTCGAGGGCTATATGGAGCGCTTGTACCTGTGTAGGTTACTGGCGTGTCGGAGATGGTTGAAGCAGAAGTGTATTTCTTTGTTTCAAGCGCGTAAGAGTAGTTTATGGGTTTTATTGCGGACCCAGGTTGTCTAAGGGCTGTTGTTACATTGAAGTTCCCGTCGATGTTTAAATCAAAGTAGTCTTTTGAACCTACCATTGCCAGGATTTCTCCGGTTTGAGGATTTGTTATGAGGGTTGCGCCGTTTGAGATATTTAAGTTTCTTATTTTTTCTACTTCGTCGTGTGTTACCTTTTGGGCCATTTCTTGGGTTGCGAGATCTAGAGAGGTATAGATAGATAACCCACCTTCTTCAAGCATTTGCTCTCCGAAGCGCTCGGCAAGGATTTGTTTTATGTACATAACAAAGTGGGGAGCTTTTATATCGGTAAGTTGAACTGCAAACTCAAGATCTACCTGTGCTGCCTCTTCTGCTTCTTGGGAGGAGATAAAATGCTCCTGTGTCATACGCGAAAGTACTTCGAGCTGGCGTGAGCGGGTGAGCTCGGGGGTGGCTCCGAAGGGAGAATAGGTCGTTGGAGCCTTGGGAAGACCGGCAAGGAGTGTAGACTCTGCGAGGTTTAGGTCTTGGGCGTGTTTTTTGAAATAGAGTTGGGATGCCTCCTCGATTCCATATGCGGAGCCCCCATAGGAGACTTCGTTTAGGTACATTTCCAGTATCTGGTCTTTTGACAATTTTGTTTCGACAATTATTGCAAGAATTATTTCCTTTAACTTTCTCGAGAAAGTTTTTTCGGGCGAAAGTAAAGTGTTTTTAACTAACTGTTGGGTGATGGTTGAGCCACCTGCTTTTTCCCCGCGGGTTATGTTTCTTCTTATGGATCTTATTATTCCGCGGGTTGAAAAGCCGTGGTGGGTATAAAACTCTGCGTCTTCTATTGCAATTGTGGCTTGGACTACTGTATTTGGTATTTGGTCTAGGGGGAGCCAGGTTCTATTTTGGTTTCTGTAGATTTTATAAAGAAGTTGACCGTTACGGTCGTAGATTTTGGTTGTTAAGGCGGGATTCCGGTCTGTTAGATGGCCTGGTTGGGGGAGAGTAAAAATAAATCTTGCCCAGAAGAAGACAAGTGATAGGGATAGGGTAATAGTGAAAAGTGCGAGGGCTCTTCTAAAACTCATGAATGGTTTCTTTTTCTTGGTTTTGACTTTGGTAGGTTTTGGGGTTGGTGTAAAGAGTTTTGTGATGGAAAGGGGAATTGAAGCTATAGAACTCAAGAAAGACACGAGGCTGTTTGTTAACCAGAAAACAAGCAGGAGTAGGACAGAGATTAGCATGTAAGGGGGTTTGCCTATGAGGGCCAGGGTTGTTTTTACCTTTTGCACCACGTTCCAACGACCTTCTTTCTCATTGAAGGATTTTCTTTGAGGACTATTACTTTTTGTTCTTCGGGGAACCCTGACACCCACGTTGCCGGAGGTTAACACAGGTTCAGACTTTCAAACAAGTGTCAAAACCTTTTGGAAATGTTTATTGTAGTCGACCAGGTTTGAATGGGGCACTCAAAACATACCAAACCCCCGAGTGGGTCTTCTAGAACTTGTCTTTCTTGGGTTTCTATTTGTTCAGGTGTGGCATCGGGTGGCGCTAGCATGCCTGTATCTTTAAAGATTGCAACTTGTCTTCCAAGGGGAGGGCTAGGCTGAGGGGGAAATTCTTCTAAGAAGAACTCAAATCTTGTTGGACAGCCGGGATTTTCTTCGGGACCACTTGGCAGGGTGCCCGTTGTTGAACATATGTTGGTTCCTACTACATCTCCTGGTTTGGGCATCCAGACGTGTTCGTGTTTTTCTCTGTCTTGACCGTGTCCTGAGATTCCTCCTGCTTCGATTTTAGTAAGGGCCTCTTTCATTATTTTGTTCCAGATTGGTGAGGCGCCTGTGACTCCTGAGGCAACGGCTGACATTGGTTCGTTGTTGTTGTTCCCAACCCATACTCCAACTACTACTTCTGGTGTAAACCCAAGTGTCCAATTGTCTCGCCTGTCGTTTGTGGTACCTGTTTTTACAGAGACTTCGGGATGACCTCCTACGTTCAAGAGGGAAGATGTGCCAAAGGCACTTTCGCGAGCGTTATTGTCCAGAAGAATATGGGAGATTATGTATGATGTGCCAGTAGACAGGACACGGTCGCCTTCTTTGATTTGCGTTTCTTCAAGGAGATGACCTTTCCAGTCTTCTATTTTCAAGATCGAAACAGGATCTTGTTTTATACCGCTGTTTGCAAATACTCCAAATGCTTCTACCATATCTATCATTCTTACCTCTCCTCCTCCAAGGGTAAGTGATAGGCCGTAGCGGCTGGGATCGGTGAGGGTTGTTAGACCCATTTTATTTGCAAATCCGACGAAGTCTTCTACTCGATTTAAGGCAATAGTTTTTACAGCAGGAATGTTGTAGGAGTTTCCTAGGGCAAATCTCGTTTGGATGGCTCCATGGAAAGTGTTATCATAATTTACTGGACAGTAGACCTCTTGACCTACCACTCCGAAGCATGTGGGAATATCGGCAAAGGTGGTTGCCGCTGTGACTCTACCTTTTTCTACTGCTAGGGCGTAGTTTAAGGGTTTGATTGAAGAGCCGGGTTGACGTGATCTTAGGGTGACGTTTACTTTGCCGTCTTCGTCTTCTGCAAAGTAGTCTTTTGAGCCGACCATCGCATATATTTCTCCTGTTTTAGGATTTATGACGATGCTTGCGCCATTGCCGACGTTTGCTTTTTTTAGCTTACCAACCTCTTCTGCTACTTGCTTTTGCGCAAATTCTTGAAGGTCTAAGTCTAAGGTTGTTGTTACCCTTAATCCTCCTCTTTCTACCAAGTCTTCTCCATATTTTTCGACTAGTCGTTCTTTTACGTATAATGCAAAATGGGGTGCCTTCAGGCCCTCAAGCTTTGAGAGTTTGAGATCTTCTTTTTTTGCGTTTTCTGCCTCTTCCGGCGTTATATATTTTTCTGCCACCATTCTGTCCAAAACTAATGCTTGCCGGTCTTTAGCAAGCTGGGGGTTTGCTCCGAATGGAGAGAATTTTGTGGGTGCTTGGGGAAGACCTGCAAGGAGTGAAGCTTCTCCGAGCGTTAATTCTCTTCCGGATTTGCCAAAATAGGTGAGGCTTGCTGATTCTATTCCCCAAGCTGTTCCTCCGTAGGGAACATTGTTTAGGTACATGGTTAAAATGTTGTCTTTTGAATGGATTGTTTCAATAATTAGGGTTAGGAGAATTTCCCTAACCTTTCTTTTAACTGTTCTTTCGGGGGTTAAAAGAGTGGTTTTTACCAGCTGTTGAGTAATTGTTGAACCACCCTGAAGATCTTGTTTGACCGTGGTTTTGAAGAGTGCTCTTCCGATTCCCTTAAGAGACAATCCATGGTGTTTGTAGAATTCCGCATCTTCTATCGCGATCGTTGCTTGGGCGACATAAGGAGGTAGATCGGAGAGTTTTATTGGGGTGCGTCTTTTTTCTTCGAAGATTTCGTATATTAGTTTGCCATTTCTGTCTAAGATTTGGGTTGAAACGGGGTTTTTGGATTCGGAAGTAATTTGAGTTGGAAAGGGCAAACCCCAGAACAGATAAGTCATAAGCGATAAAGGAACAATGATTAGTAAGAATGAAACAAGGAAGAGTCCACGTTTTCTTGTGGGGATCTTTTTTAGAAATGGGAGTTTGTAGATAGGGGAGAGTTGAGGTATTTCTGGCATGTAGGATGTATTATATCTGGAGATGGGTAAAAGGGTAAAGGGTTGGGGGGTTTCTCGATCACGTTAGTTGATAGTGCATACAGGGCAACGTTTTTTGGGTATACTTGAGAGACTTGGATATGAGTAAGACTGCTTCGACTCAGAATGTTCTTGTTCTTTACTCTCTTCTCTTGGTCGTTTGGGGGTTTTACAGGGTTCTTTTTAAACTGCCGGAAAACATTGAGGAGGTGGTTATTAAGCCTGTGCTTTGGTTGGGTCTGTTGGCTTATTTTTTGAGGAAAGAAGGAGTGGGCTTGAGGTCTGTTGGTTTCACCAGCAAAAATCTTTTTAAAAGTGTTTATCTTTCTTTAGGTTTAGGGGTTTTGTTCGTTGTGGTTGCTTATTTTTCAAACCTGGCAAAGTATGAGGGAAGGGTTTCTTTTTCAGATTTCGGGTTTACCGGCAATGCGTTAGTCTTAACGTTTCTAGTTTCTCTTATAACCGCTGTTGTTGAGGAAACCGTATTCCGGGGTTATATATTTGGCAGGTTGGCTCAAGGCTTGAAAAGTGATTTTTCGGCCAATATATTAAGTTCTACCTTTTGGGTGGCTATTCATTTGCCGGTTCTTGTTTTTGTGTATAAGCTTTCACTGATTGATCTTTCTTTGAGGGTGGTTTTAGTCGCGGTTTTTGGGGTTGGGTCTGCATTCTTGTTTTCGAGGACTCGGAACATCGTTTCTTCAATACTTCTTCATGTTTTGTGGAGCTGGCCGATTATCTTGTTTAGGTAGAAGGAAAAACGTTATACGGAAAACGAGTTTTACTTTTGACTTTTTTCGCTTTACACTTCTTTTGCCTCATGCTACGGAGCTTAATATCTGCTTTTTTTGTCTTGGTTCTTGCGGTTGTAGTTCTTTTTGTTTCTATTTATAGGACTACTGCCATTAGGTATAGTTTTATGGGTCCCAATAACAGTGCTGCTGGGGTTGTTTTCTCTTCAAACGTCGAATACTCTCTGCCTTATCCGGGAATGTTGCCCGACCACCCTTTGTGGAGTTTGAAGGTTTTCAGGGATAGATTAATTTTGTTTCTAGTGCGGGGTCCTTCGGATCGAGCGAATAGGCTTTTGTTTTTAGCAGATCAGAGGTTGGTTATGGCTAAATATCTTTGCAGTAAAGGTGGTTTTTCGTCTTGTGTGGTTACTGCTCACAAGGCGGAGAAATATCTGGTTTCGGCTTTGGTAAGTGGGCGTGATGCGGAAGTAAGAGGGTACAATATGGATGGTTTTTTTGAGACTATTGCGAAGGCGTCACTAGTACACAGAGAACTTTTGGAGAGGATGATGGCTCGGGTGCCGGATACAGCAAAGCCTGTATTTAATGAGATGCTTGACGATCCAAGGCGGGTTTATGAACAGGTGTCCCACGACTTAAACAGGAGACAAAAAGATGTTCCCACCCCTTAGCTTTTCACGGTTGAATTATCCTTATTCTTCGGTTAGATAGGGGATGGTTGATCACTATTTGGGGTTTAGGGTAGCTGGTTTGGACTTTTATTGTATTCATTAGTTTTTGGAGGTCTTCTGGTGTGTATAGGTAATCTTCAGGAACCTGGATTTGAGGGAGGGAAAAGTGATTCCCTCTGATACATTAGTTTATATTGACACTTTCAAGGTTGCATGGAAGTATGTCGAATATGGCAGATGTCACCCAATTACCTTACAACTCAAACGGATTATCTAATGGACACGCAAAGCTTGCTGGCGCTGTTGACGGGAAGCATGTGTTCCAGAATCTTAACCCAACACTGGTCCAAGTTTTACCTGAAGAGATTCAAAATGGTACGGAGCTTTCTGGGGTTTCTCAGAAAGTTTTCTTAGATCGTTATTCTTTGAAGGATCGGATGGGTAATCCGCTTGAGAAATACCCCGAACAGATGTTTCTCAGGGTGGCTCGGGCAATCTCCCGGGTTGAGAAACCAGAAATTCAGGAACAGTGGGAAAATGAGTTTTACTCTGCGATGCGAGATTTTAAATTTGTTCCCGGAGGAAGGATCTTATCGGGAGCGGGGACTGGGTTTGCTGTAACTTACTATAACTGTTATGTTTTGCCTTCTCCGAAGGATTCAAGGGGAGGGATATTGGAGAATCTTGGGGAGATGGTTGAGATTATGTGCCGAGGCGGAGGGGTGGGTATTAATCTTTCGTCACTGAGGCCAAAGGGAGCTAGGGTTGAGACTGTGAACGGTTTTTCTTCAGGGCCTATGAGTTGGGCTGAGCTTTATTCTGTTGCTACACATGATGTTATCCAGCAAGGTGGGACTAGAAGGGGAGCCTTGATGCTTATGCTGTGGGATTGGCACCCCGATATTGAGGAGTTCATAACGATCAAGAAAGATCTTTCGAAGATTGTTGGTGCAAATCTTTCGGTATGTGTTTCGGACTCGTTTATGGAGGCGGTTAAAAATGATGGAGATTGGGACTTGGTTTTTCCTGATAAAAATGACCCGGACTATGATCTTTTGTGGGATGGGATTTTGGATCATTGGAAAGCTTTAGGGAAGGAGCTGGTACGCTACAAAACTTTGAAAGCAAGGTATCTTTGGGATCTTATTTGTGAGGCGGCCTGGGCATCTGCCGAGCCTGGGCTAGTCTTCATGGAGAGGTATAATAAACTTCATAGTAATAAGTACTTCAATACTATCAATTGTGTTAATCCGTGTGGCGAGGAAGGTCTACCTGCTTATGGAGTTTGCAACTTAGGATCTCTTAACTTGGCTCCTTTTGTAAATGGTTCGGGTGAAATGGATTATGAGGGTTTGGCGCAACATGCTAGGGTTGCTACGCGTTTCTTGGATAATGTAATTGATGGGGATATTTATCTCTTTGACGGGATTCGTGAAACTCAACTTAACGGAGAAAGAAGAGTTGGTTTAGGGACAATGGGGTTGGGAGATGCCTTGATAAAAATGAAGCTTCGATATGGGTCCGAGGAGTCTTTGCCGGTTATCGAGAAGATTTATAAGACGATACGGGACGCTGCTTTTGATGCATCTTCTGATATTGCGGTAGAAAAAGGTCCTTTTTCTAAGTTTGATGCTGAAAAGTATCTTGCCGGGCCGTTTATTCAAGATCTGCCTTTGTCTGTTCGAAGTAAGATTAGGAAGCAGGGGATTCGGAATTCGGTGATTTTAATGCAGGCTCCGACCGGCAGCACCTCCTTGATGGCTGGAGTTACGTCGGGAATTGAGCCGGTATATGAATTCTCCTTTACCCGTCGTGATCGGTTGGGGGAGCATAAGATTCATCATCCTTTGTATCAGGAGTTCCTGGATAAGCATCCGAATGAGTTAGTACCTGCCTATTTTGTGTCGGCGAACGATCTAACTCCTGAGGAACATGTTTATGTCCAAGCGGCGGTTCAGAGGTATGTGGATGCTTCTATTTCTAAGACGGTGAACGCTCCTAACGCGCATACGGTTGATGATGTTAAGAGGCTTTACGGTTTGTCTTACGAGCTTGGCTTAAAGGGGATTGCCTATATGAGAGACGGTTCAAGGCCTGGGGTTTTGTCCCGAGAGGATACAAAGAAGGAAGTGAAGAGGGGGCTTGGCGAGGCGGTTTCTGTCATGGTTCCCCGGCCTGAGGTAATGAAGGGAGCTACTTATAAGGTTGCGACACCTGTGGGTTCTGCGTTTATAACTGTAAACAATGATGACGAAGGTAATCCAATTGAGGTTTTTGTGAACATTGGGAAAGCGGGATCTGATTTGACTGCTATGGCTACGGCTTTAGGGCGGATGGCCTCAACGTTACTACGCTTGAATTCTGCTGCAAGTCCGAGACAACGGGCAGAGGAGCTTGTGTCTCAGTTATCGGGTATTGGAGGGAGGCGTTCGATTGGATTTGGGCAAAACAGAATTTACTCTTTGCCGGATGCTGTGGCTCAGGCTTTAAGACGGCATTTATTGGATACGGTGCGGGTTGACAAGGAGGCTGTTTCTTCTCCCCAGTCGGGTGGGGACACTACTGTGCAAGCTGAGGCTGTCATGGCGGCGCTTAACCCTGACCCCACGCCGGCCTCAGCTGAAGTGCAATTTACTACTGTTTCTGAGTTGGACACCGTGCGGGGAGCAGATATTTGCCCTGTTTGTGGTGTTATGGCGCTTGTGCACGAAGAAGGATGTGCAAAGTGTTACGCATGTGGTCATGCTGAGTGTTAAAAGTTAAAGGGTAGGGGGTTTAGAAACTCGTATTGTGAGGAGGTTTAGAAACGAGTCCACACCTATCACCTTTTTATTATACTAGCTTCCATACCTCTTAGCCTCTCGTGATTTACTTTTCCTCTCAGTAGCTCTACTATTTCCGTGTGGCTATATACACAAAAAAAGGAGATCAGGGGACGACGGGGCTTTTTGGCGCCTCTGTAAGAGTTGAAAAAGATAGTTTGAGGATTGAGGCTTTGGGGTCAATTGATGAGCTTAACTGCCAAATTGGGGTTGTTATCAGTAGTCTTCTTGAGAGTCAAATTTCATTACGAGACGAGCTTCTTTCCATTCAAGAGGATATTTTTGAGATTGCTGCGGAACTTGCGACTTCGAAAGGCGTTGAACCGCCTTATACCTGCGACTCGGATAAGACCAGACGGTTGGAAAGTTTTATTGATCTTCAAGAAGGGGGATTGCCGGTTTTGGCAAATTTTATATTTCCTGGCGGATCGGTAGCGGGAGCGTTTTTGCATATGGCTCGAAGTATTTGCCGACGAGCAGAACGTGCTATCGTTCGTCTTTCCGCCCGAGAGGATGTAAACGCAAGTATTGCGAGGTATTTGAATCGGCTTTCGGATTATTTATTTATGGCGGCTAGACTTGCCAACCATCTTTCCAGAACCCCTGAGGCAGTATGGAAAAAGTAGGGACACGGAGGACTTTTCCCATGTTATACTTCGTTTACTATGGCGTCTGCTCCTGAGCTTGAAAATAGACCTGTTCCGCCGGGGGAAGGGGCGCCGATTTCTTCCGCAACTGAGCCACTTGTTGCACGAGAGGAAGCTCCTTCGGTTTCTTCTAGCGTGGCTGGGGTTATTACACCGGTTGTTCAGCCCCAACCACAGGCTGTGGTGGATACGGACGGAAGCGAACTTTTGACTCCCAGTGAGCCTATCAACGTAGAAGTTCATATTCCTTACACCCCCGAACGGTTAGGAGAAATGAAGAAAGAACCGGTTGAAAAATCTGAACGTTGGCTTACCATTTTATGGAAGAGAATTTGGGATCACGCTTTATTCTTGGGTAGGAAAATTGTTTTTAGGAGTGCATAGAGATGGACACATTAACCTCGCTTTTCTTTTTAGCTTTAATCTTTTTAGTTTTTGGTGCGGTACTTGCATTTCTTTTTTATGTTGGTTTCATATTTTTCAGGCATAGGGCGCGCGAAAAACGTTCTTTGGATTCGGTTCTTGTCCAGGTTGCGGTACCTCGGGACAACGAGATAAAAATTGATGCTGCGGAACAAATGTTTGCGGCTTTATATTCTATTAAAAAAGGGGGCTTCGCGTCTGGGTTTGATATACAAGATACTATTTCTTTTGAGATTATTGCGAAGCTTGAGGATATACGGTTTTATGTTTGGACCCCCACGCGTTTGAGGGATTTGATTGAGAAACAGATCCACGGGGCTTTTCCGGATGCTGAGATAACGGAGGTGCCGGAGCATAACATTTTTTCTGAGAACGCGAGTGTCTCATATGCATCACTTCAGTTGAGGTCCCCCTTTTTTAATCCGATTAAGGTTTTTAAAGATTTGCCTACAGACACCTTGGCCTCTTTGACGTCATCTCTTGCAAAGATGGGATCGTCTGAGGGTGCGGCCGTTCAGATGGTTGTTTCTCCTGCAGATAATGTGTGGAAGAGTGCGGGTAAATTTTATCTGTCAAAGACTAAGAAAGATGAGTCTGACCCGCAAAAGGCGTCTTACAAGGTTGATGCTAAGACATTTGAGGCGATAGACAATAAGCTTTCTAAGCCTGGGTTTGACGTCTCTATCAGGATTGTGGTCTCATCAACAACGGATGAGCAGGCGAAGGCGCACTTATCAAACATTAAGGCAGCGTTTGAACAATTTTCGGGCGAGTTGAATGGATTTAAGAGTAGGAAAGTTCGCAATAAGGGATCTTTTGTTGAGGACTTTTGGTACAGATACCACTCGATGTTTAATGTCTTTGGAAATAGCAGAACGATATTGAATTCTGAAGAGTTGGCTAGTGTTTTTCATTTTCCAAATAAGCAAGTTACAACGCCCCACATATATTGGTTAAACGCAAAGCGGGCTCCTGCTCCTGCCCAGATACCCACAGAAGGGCTTTATATAGGCAAGAGTGTTTATAGGGGGATTTCTCGTCCTGTTTATTTGTCGGACTCTGATCGAAGGCGCCATATGTATATTATCGGGAAAACGGGGACTGGGAAATCGGAACTTTTGAAGGATCTTATTATGCAGGACATACGGGCGGGCAGAGGTCTTTGCTTTATGGATCCGCATGGGGATGCTGTTGAGGATATTCTTCGTCTTGTTCCTCCGGAAAGAGCTGAGGATGTTGTGTATTTTAATCCGGCAGACACTGAACGGCCAATGGGCTTAAACCTTTTGGAAGCAAAGACTATTGATCAGCAACATTTTGTTGCGACTTCGGTTATCAACATGATGTACAAGCTTTTTGACCCTTATAAAACAGGTATTGTTGGGCCGAGGTTTGAACATATGGTTCGAAATGCAGTTCTGACGGCTTTTGCACAAGAAGGTTCTACATTTGTTGAGGTGGTTCGTTTGATGACCGACCCAACTTTGGTTCAGGAGTACTTGCCGAAAGTTCAAGATCCTATGGTTCGTAGATATTGGACTGACCAGATTGCGCAAACTGCGGAATTTCATAAGTCTGAAGTTTTGGATTATGTTGTTTCAAAGTTTGGTAGGTTTGTCACAAACGTTATGGTTCGGAATATGATTGGACAGTCGCAGTCTGCGTTTTCTTTCCGGGAGGTTATGGATAATGGCAAAATTCTTCTGGTTAATCTTTCAAAAGGGGCGTTGGGAGAAGAAAACTCAAACTTTTTGGGACTTGTATTGGTTCCAAGAATACTTATGGCTGCAATGAGCAGATCTGATATTCCGGAGGACCAGCGGCGGGATTTTTACTTGTATGTTGACGAATTCCAAAATTTTGCAACCCCTGACTTTGCCCAAATTCTTT